>Ga0182018_10000708_pt1 | contig 41671 bp, 29 predicted proteins | sample 812P2MmetaG_FD_120490 | JGI IMG/M metagenome (GOLD analysis project Ga0182018, IMG submission 120490) | Permafrost microbial communities from Stordalen Mire, Sweden - 812P2M metaG | ecosystem: Environmental > Terrestrial > Soil > Wetlands > Permafrost | place: Sweden: Stordalen | collected... | reverse complement strand
TTCTCGTTGTGTTGGCAAGTCCATTCGATTCAATCGCCCGCCGCGCCTTCTGGCTTCTGACTCCTGACTCCCTCGACTCCCATATCCCGCAGGGATATCAAGGCGAAGCCTTGGCTAGTTAGCTTAATGCCCCTCGTTTTTTGCAAGAAATGGGATTCGGCACAGGCGGCGGGGCGGAGCCAACGGGCGGATCTCCTGGTCCCGGCCCAGGGGGGCACCCCGACGCCTCGTCCCGCTGCCTGAACGAACGAAATCAGTCTCTTGCGAAATGCGAGCGGGCCGACGGGGGCACCGGCCGCGGACCAGGGGTCCGCCCACCAATTGTGCGGATGCCGGTGGTGCGATAAACGAGCGGCATGGCCAAACTCCGGAACTGCGGACTTTAGTTGGGGATTAGGAGCCGCCGTGTCGCCGATGGCCGGCACTGATTCCGCAGTTTCACCGGCAGTCGTTGGACTACACCTTTCTGGCATGAGCGCTGGAGCGATGAGCCGGCCACGAAACCGCGTCCCCGATTCGTCTCCTGGCGATTTTGTCCGATAAGGTCTATTGGTGCGGGGCGTCAATAGACCTATGAAAGAGCATCAGCGCCGGCAGGTTCCGATGATTTCCCTGGCGCCGCTCTTGGTTGCGGCAACGTTTGGACTTGCGTACGGCCATGATCGGGGAGGCTTGGTCTTGCCGGCTTTGCTGGCAGGGTGTGGGCTGACTCTTGCGGTGGGGCGGTTCACAAGGAGCCGGCTCTTCCCGCCGCAAACCTACGTGGCACGGGACCGGCGGGGGCTTGCCGAGCGTTACGCGCAACTGCGAAACTGCGTGAACGACAGCATCCTGACGGTCGACGAGCAGGGGCGCATCCTCGAAGTGAACGACCGGGCCGTCGAAACCTACGGCTACAGCCGGGAGGAGTTGCACACACTGTCGATCCGGGGGCTTCGCTGCAGCTCGCAATACGGAGAATTCGACGAAATCTGGCGCGAAGTGGAAGACCGGGGCTTCGCGCAGTTCGAAGCCGTACACCAGCGAAAGGACGGCTCGACGTTTCCGGTGAAGGTGAGCGTCCGGCTGCTGGAGGTGAACGGGCAGAAATTTCACCAGAGCATTATCCGGGACATCACCGAACGCAAACGGGCGGAAGCGGAAGCAATCCGGGCGAATCGGGCACTGCGTGTGCTCTCGGCCAGCAATCAGGCGCTGGTTCGAGCCGGAGCGGAAGAGGTCCTGCTGAACGAGATTTGCCAGGCCATTACCGAAATCGGCGGCTACCCGCTGGCCTGGATCGGCTTCGCCGAAAACGATCCCCAAAAATCGGTGCGGGTGGCGGCGGGCCGCGGGCAAGCCTCCGCATATCTCCAAGGTGTAACGGTCAACTGGGCGGATGAGGAGCACGGGCGCGGACCAATAGGGGCATGCATCCGGTCGGGCGCGATCGCGGTTTGTAACGATACCGGGACGAATCCCAATTTCGGGCCGTGGAAAGAGAGAGCGGACCGGTTCGGCCTGAAGTCTCTGATCGCGCTGCCGCTACGGTGCGACGGGACCGTCATCGGGGCGTTGACGATCTACGCCGCGGAGGCGGACGCATTTCATCCGGAAGAACGGCGGTTGATCGAGGAACTGGCCGGCGACCTGGCCTTTGGCATCGAGGTTCGCCGCCGTGAGTTGGATCGCACGCGGGCGGAGGCGACGTTGCGCCAGTCGGAATCGCTGTTTCGCACGGTATTCGAAAACGCCAACGACGAAATCTTCATCACCGACCTCGACGGCGGGTTTCTGGAGGTGAACGGCGTGGCCTGCCGGCATTTGGGCTACAGCCGCGAGGAACTTCTCCGGATGCGCGTGAAGGATATCGATTGCTCCACATCCCTGGAGGCGCATCCCGGCCTGGTTCAGGTTCAGGCGCCGGAGGGGCAGGTTTTCGAAACCATGCACGTGCGAAAGGACGGCTCGCGCGTACCGGTGGAGATCAGCGCCCGGGAGTTCGAGTTCAAGGGCATGCCAGCCATCCTGGGAGTGGTACGGGTGATCGCGGAACGGAAGCGGACGGAAGCCGAGATGGCCCTCCGCGCCAAGGAAGTCGAGGCCGCCCGCGCGGAGGCCGAGGCGGCCAATCGCGCCAAGAGCGAGTTCCTGACGCACATGAGCCACGAGATGCGCACCCCCATGAACGGCGTGATTGGAATGACCGGTCTGCTGCTCGATACCGAACTCCATGGCGAACAGCGGGAGCACGCCGAAGCGATCCGGAGTTCCGCCGATGCTCTTCTCGGCATGATCGACTCCATTCTGGCGCTGTCGCAAATCGAAAACGGCAGCACGCAACTGGCGAGTTCCAACTTCGATCTGGTGGAGTGCCTGAAAGAAATCGGCGATCTCGTGGCACCGCGGGCCTGTGCCAAGGGACTTTCCTACAAATTCGACGCCGCGGTGTCCCGCCGGCGGATTTATGGGGACGCCGGCCGTCTGCGGCAGATTGTTCTCAACCTGCTCGGTAACGCCATCAAGTTCACGGAGCGGGGATCGGTGGAACTGCGGGTCACCGCCGGGGAAACGATCGCAGACGAGCCGTCTTTTCAGATTTCCGTAAAGGATACGGGGATTGGCATCCCGCCGGAGAAGCTGCCGCTGTTGTTCGGCAAGTTCGCTCAAGTGGACTCCTCGCTGGCACGGAAGTACGAGGGAGCAGGCCTGGGCCTGGCGGTTTCTCTCAAGCTGGCGCAGTTGATGGGCGGCAACATCACGGTGAAGAGCGAGTGGGGGCGCGGGTCGGAATTCACCTTGAACGTACCGCTGGCGTTCTGCCCGCCGGAGGTACTGGAAGAAGCGGGTGGCCCGTCGCGAACCCTCGGGCCAAGAGAGCGCCGTGTGCTGCTGGCCGAAGACAATGCGGTGAACCAGAAGCTTGGTCTGCGGCTCCTCGAGAAATTAGGCTGCCGCGTGGACATCGCCGGGAACGGGCGCGAGGCGGTAGAGAAGGCAACGCAATCCCCTTACGACCTGATCTTCATGGATTGCCGCATGCCGGAAATGGATGGTTTCGAGGCCTGCCGGGCGATCCGCGCGCAGCTCCCCGGCGGCCCGCGCTTGCCGATCGTGGCCTTAACGGCCCATGCCATCGTGGGCGCGAGGGAAGAATGTCTGGGGGCCGGGATGGACGATTATTTGAGCAAGCCGGTGCGGCCGGACGACCTCAAGCGCATGCTGATTCGCTGGAGTCCGTGACGTGACGGTTCGGAAGTTCACCCGCGTATTTCGGCCCTCCGCTCTCTGACGGTCGCGGCTCGGTGAGAGGCTTCCGCACCGAGCCACGAACTGTCTGGGTGCCAGTGCCCGCGCCCCCTCTGCCGCTAACTGCTTGCGATCATCAGGCCGGCCGGACCGGGCACCCGCAGATGCTGGATGTTGCGGAAACCAGCGGCGTTCAACCAGGCGGTATATTCGGGGTCGCTGTACGTGCTGCCGGCACGCGTTCCGGTGAGCATGTTGAGGGCGAACAGGGTCGCCGATTTCGGCGCCGTCTTGTCCGGCTCCAAAATGAAATCCTGAACCACGATGCGGCCGTGGGGCGCGAGCGCCGCAAAACAACGCTCGAAAAGGCCGCGATTTTCTTCCGGGCTCAGCATGTGGCAGATGGCTGAGAGGAACACCAGGCCGTAGCCCTCGCCCAGCGGGTCGCGGCGCAGGTCGCCGCAGCGGACGTGCACACGGCCGTCCAACCCGGCGCGGTGGATGTGACCTTGCGCGATCGGCGCCACTTCCGGCAGATCGAGAATGTCGACTTCAAGTTGGGGATTGGCCTGGGCGAAGGCGATGGAGTAAGCGCCCGATCCGCCCCCCACGTCCAACATCCGGCCCGGTTGCGCGCCCACCGCACGGACCACGGCGCCGGCCCGTTCCGTGGCGTTGCGGTGCATGGCGGCGATGAACGTTTGGATCCAGACCTCGCCGCGTGCGGAGACGTCGTCATTCACCACCGCGGCGCCGGTGCGCACGGCTTCCGTCAGGGTGGACCAACTCTTCCACAGATTGGCGGTATGCAGCAGCGCGGTGCGGACGCAGTCGGGCGATGCGGCGCTGAAATAGCGCGCGGCCACGGGTGCGTTGCGGAACCAGTGACCCTGTTTTTGCAGCAGTCCCATGGCGGCTAGGGCGTTGAGCAGCATCTCGGTGGCGCGCAGGTCGGTGTCCAGCCGGGAGGCCGCTTCCGCCGGGCTGGCCCGCTCGCCCACCGCGGTGAACACGTCGAGTTCCAGCGCGGTGAGAATCACGCGGCTCTCCTGGAATCCGCGAATCTTTGCGTTCAGATCGTCGGGCAACGCGCCGGTGGCTTCCTTGGCGCGAAATGCGGCCCGCATCCGGTCGCGATGATTGAGAACTTCGGCGCGCAGGGATGCCAGGTCGGTGCGGATCAGGCGCTCCACGGGCGCGTCTTTGCGAAAGTGCTGTTCGACGATCTCGGGCACGTCGGCCGGCCCCACGCCGGAATACCAAATGCCCTCGGGATAGACAATCATGTTGGGCCCGTGATCGCACAGTCCGAGCGAGCCGCAGACCGTGACCTGGACTTCATCTTCCAAAGAATGGGTGGCGATTTCCCGGCGCAGCGCGTCAATGACCTGGGCTGAGCCATGACAGGAACAGCACGGTACGCCTTCGGGCTTCTGCTGGTCGCAGACGAACACATGAAAACGGAACGGTTCCATCGGTGGGTCTCCGGCCCTCAGAATATCAGGCTTCGAGGTCTGAAACCAGGGCGTGGAGAGTCGACTGCACGCGGCTTTGCTGCACGCGGCTTCCCTGCACGCTTATGGGCGATTTTCCGTCAGACCATGCAGGAGGATCATACAAAATGCGCACTCGCGCCGCGTTGCTGGCCGCTGCCGCGCTGGTAGCTCTGCTGCCGCTTCACGCTCAAAGCAAGAAAGACCCCGATCCGGGTTCCGGCCTCTACAAGGTGGAGATCAACTTCCGCGACGGCAACGACACCGGCGCGATGACCGATCGCCGCTACACCATGCTGATGACCGATTCGAGGAAGGCGGTCTTTAAGGTGGGGAGCAGGTTTCCGGTTGTCAGCGGGTCGATTCAGCCGCCCGCCGGCGGGTCGGTGGTCGATACCCAGTTCACCTACGTGGATATCGGGGTGAACATCGAATGCATCTTGCACGAATCGGGCGGACGGGTGGCGCTTCACGGAAGTCTCGACATGAGCGGCATCGCCGTTAATGGAAGCGGACCCGTTAATGGAAGCGGACCCGTTGCGGGAATACGGAACCCCACCATCCAGCAGACCAAGTTGGAACTGGATACCATTGTCGAGCTCGGCAAGCCTGCCGTGGTGGCGTCCATTGACGATCCGCTTACCGCGCGCAAGCTGCAGGTGGAAGCCACCATCACGCGGGCGAACTGACGAATTGCGGCTACTATGGGCGTATGCCCACTCATGGCCTTGCCGCCATCACCGGCGCGTCCAGCGGCATCGGCGCTGCCTTTGCCCGCGCACTGGCGGCGCGCGGGTCCGATCTGATGCTGATTGCGCGGCGGACGAATCGTCTGGAAGCGCTCGCTGCGGAATTGGCCGAACGCCACGGCACGAAATCCGAGATCGTCACCGCCGACCTGAATGTCGACGCGGATCTGGAGCGCGTCGCGGAGCGCCTGCGTGCATCTCCGCGGTTGGACCTGCTGGTCAACAACGCGGGATTCGGTGTCGGCGGGCTGTTCGCGGCGTCGGAATTCGCCGCCCAGGAGGCGATGCACCGGCTGCACATCATGGCCACTCTGCGGCTGACGCATGCGGCGCTGCAGGGCATGGTGGCGCGGCGTGCCGGTGCGGTGATCAATGTGGCGTCGGTGGCCGGTTTTCTCACCAGTCCAGGCGCGGTGAGCTACGGCGCCAGCAAAAGCTGGATCAACACGTTTACCGAGGGCCTCTGGATGGAACTGCGCGGGTCTGGCTCGCCGGTGCGCGTGCAGGCGTTGTGCCCGGGCTTCACGTACTCCGAATTTCACGATGTGGCGGGGATGGATCGCAGCAAGCTCGCGCCCAAGGCCTGGTGGTGCTCGGCCGAGCAGGTGGTGGCGGAATCGCTCGCGGGGTTGGAGCGCGACCAGGTTTTCGTGATTCCAGGGTTCCGGTATCGCGTGCTGGTGGGGATCGTCGGGCGGATTCCGCGGGGGCTGCGGCGAGCTTTGCTGCTGGCAATGGCGCGGCGGAACGGGCGGATCGCGGCGGGAAAGGGCTGACGTTCGTTTAGTGGTGCGGTGTGGCTCAGACGCACATGGCTGCAAGGGTCGAGTGCCCAATGCCGCTATCTTTCCCAGGACCGAGCACCTGCATAATCCGAGAGACGGCAGTTAACCGGAAGTACGTCAGCCAAACCCCCAAGACAGTTGGATTTCCAACTGCCGCGCAGTTCATCCAACGGGTGCCAACTGCAATTGCTGCAAACACTTGCGGCTCAATGGAATGCCCAGCCGGCGTCGCCTCAACCGCCGTTTTTAGGATAATTGGTGGGGCGGGCCCCCTGGCCCGACCCCCTGGCCGGCATGGTTGCGTCCGCAAGAGGTGGATACCGTTGAAGGGGCAGCGGGACGAGGCGTCCCGCGCGGACCAGGGGGTCCGCCCCACATCCTCGAAGAGTAGGCGCCGCCACTCACTGGTATCCTAAATGCTTGGAGCGATTCATTTGAAGATAGGTCTGGCTTTTCGTAGTTTTTTCAACCTCCTCTTCGGCGGTGAGCTGTCGGAGGGCGTTCTCACGGAGTTGGGACTGGCCAAGCGCGCGGCAGCGCCCGCGAAACCGGCGGCGCCGCCCCCGGCGGCACGCACTGCCGCCGACGGAGCGCTGCAGCTTCTCGGCATCCTGCAGCGCGATTCGCGGCTGGTGGACTTCCTGATGGAAGACATCAAGTCGTACTCCGATGACCAGGTGGGCGCGGCGGTCCGCGAGTTGCACGATCAGTGCCGCGACGCGGTGGCCCGCTATGTCACCCTGCAACCGGTGATCGACGGCGTCGAAGGCACGTTCGCCAAGGCTCCTTCCGACGACCCCAACATGGTCAAGTTCGTCGGTAACGTTCCGGCCAAGCCGCCTTCGGGCGGCACGCTGCGGCATAAGGGATGGCGCGCGGCCAAGATCGACCTGCCCGCTCTGGCGGCCAAACAGGACGCGGCGATTCTAGCGCCGGCGGAAATCGAAATTGAGTAAGAAAACGCAAGCCGCGCGATACGTGGTGGGGATCGACCTGGGCACCACCAACTCCGCGCTCGCCTTTGCCGAAATCCAGGTGGATGCCGACCGGTTCGCTCCGGCTAACGTGCAACTGCTGCCCGTGCCGCAGTTGGTGAATCCCGGCGAGGTGCGCGAAGAGAGTCTGCTGCCATCCTTCTTATATCTGCCGGGCGAGTCCGACTTTCCGGCCGGAACGCTGGCCCTGCCGTGGGACGAAGAGCGCAGCTTCGTGGTGGGCCAACTGGCGCAGAAGCGCGGGGGGGAGAACGTGGGGCGGCTGGTGTCGTCGGCCAAATCGTGGCTCTCGCACTCGGGCGTGGACCGCACTGCGGCGCTGCTGCCGTTTCGCGCGCCGGAAGGCGTGGCGAAGGTGTCGCCGTTGGAAGCCAGCCGCCGGTATCTGGAGCACCTGCGCGAGGCCTGGGACGCCCGCATGCCGGACGCGAAGTTCGCCCATCAGCAAGTGCTGGTGACGGTGCCGGCGTCGTTCGACGCGGTGGCGCGCGAGCTCACGCTGGAAGCGGCCAAGCAGGCGGGCTATGCCAATATCACGCTGCTGGAAGAGCCGCAGGCGGCCTTCTACGCATGGATCGAACGGCACGCCGATTGGCGCGAACGCGTCGAGCCGGGCGACCTGATCCTGGTAGTCGATATCGGCGGCGGCACCACCGATTTTACGCTGATCGCGGTGACCGAATCGAAGGGCGAACTGGCGCTGGAACGCGTGGCCGTGGGCGAGCACATTCTGCTGGGCGGCGACAATGTGGACCTGGCGCTGGCGGGTGCGGTGGCGGCGCGTCTGGCGGAAAAGGGAACACGGATCGATAGCCGGCAGATGCAGTCGCTGTGGAACAACTGCCGCGTGGCCAAGGAGAAGCTGCTGGACCCGGCATCCAACGCGCAGGAACAATCGGTAACGATTCTGGGGAAGGGAACGGGACTGGTGGGCGGTACCATCAAGGCGTCGCTACTGCGTAGCGATATCGAGCGGGTGCTGGGCGAAGGCTTCCTGCCCTCGGTAGGGAGCGGCGAGATGCCGGCGGCGCAACGTCGCGTGGGGTTGCAGGAACTGGGACTGCCGTACGCGGCCGATCCGGCGATCACGCGGCACATGGCGCGATTCCTGCGGCAGCAGGCGGCCACGTCGCAGCAATCGGCGGTGCGTGGTGGACCGAGCGGACTGGCATGCCCCACGCATGTGCTTTTTAATGGCGGCGTGCTGAACGCGTCGCTGGTGCGGCAGCGGATTCTGGCTACTCTCGATTCGTGGCTGTCGGAAGAAGGCCTGCCGGCGGTGAAGCCGCTGAGCGGGGAAGATCTGATGCACGCGGTGGCGCGCGGCGCCGCATACTACGGGCTGGCGCGCGGAGGCCGTGGAGTGCGCATTCGCGGCGGCGTTCCGCGCACCTATTACGTGGGCGTGGAGAGCGCGATGCCGTCGATCCCCGGATTCCCGGCGCCCCTCAAAGCGCTGGCGGTGGTGCCGTTCGGCATGGAAGAAGGCAGCGAAGTCGCCATCCCCGGCCGCGAGTTCGGACTGGTGGTGGGTCAGCCGGCGGAGTTCCGCTTCTTCACCTCGACGGCGCGCAAGAACGACAAAGTGGGGGACTTGATCGAGGACTACGGCGATCAGTTGGAAGAGCTGTCGCCCATGGAAGTGAGTTTCCCCGCCGGCGAAAGTCCGTCCGAAGTTTCCTCCGAAGTAGTGCCGGTGTCTTTCGAAACGGCGATCACCGAGACCGGCGTGCTGCAGCTCTGGTGTGTGGCGCGCGATGGCCGCAAGTGGAAGCTCGAATTTAACGTTCGCGAGAAGGTGCAGGCGTGAAGGTTGGAATCGATCTCGGCACCACCAATTCAGCGCTGGCTTACATTGACGAACGCGAGGGCGACGATCGGGAATTCCCGCCGCTGCATATTTTCGAGACGCCGCAACTGGTGGCGGCCGGACGGGTAGAGCCGCGGCGCACGCTGCCGTCGTTCCTTTTTCTGGAAGACGGGCAGCCGGTGGGCGTCTATGCGCGCGAGCAAGGCGCGATTGTTCCCACACGGCTGGTGCACTCGGCGAAATCGTGGCTGTCGAATCCCGATGTGGACCGCACCGCCAAGATTCTGCCGTGGGATTCGCAAGAGACCGGGCGCGTACTCTCGCCGGTGGAAGTGTCGGCGGCCTTCATCGGCAAGTTCCGCGAAGAGTGGGACCGCACTATGGGGGTGCCGCTGGCCGAGCAGGATATCGTGCTCACGGTGCCGGCTTCCTTCGACGAAGAGGCGCGCGAACTGACCGTGATGGCGGCGCGCGACGCCGGTCTCGAGAAGTTGACGCTGCTGGAAGAGCCGGCGGCGGCCTTCTATTCGTGGATCGCGAATAATCTGGCGCAGTCGCGCAAGAAATTGTTCGACGGGCAGGTGGTGCTGGTGTGCGATGTGGGCGGCGGCACCAGCGATTTCAGCTTGATCCGCGTCTCCCGCGAGGGCGACCTGGTGAATTTCACGCGCACCGCGGTGGGCAAGCACCTGTTGCTAGGCGGCGACAACCTGGATCTCACGCTGACCTGGCTGGTGGAGACCAAGCTCGGGGTTCCGCTCTCCGTGCGGCAACGCAGCGGGCTGCGGCGGCAATGTTCGGCCGCCAAGGAAAAGTTGCTAAACGAACCCAATTTGGCGAGCGTCGAGATTACGGTGTTGGGGTCGGGTTCGTCGCTGATCGGCAGGTCGCTGAAGACCGAGATCCTGCGTAGCGAGGTGTTGGAACTGGCGATGGAAGGCTTCCTGCCGTTCAGCCAGCGCGGCGAGGGTCCTAAGGAGGAGAAGCGCAGTCTGTTCCGCGAACTGGGGCTGCCGTATGTCACCGACCCGGCGGTGACGCGTCATCTGAATGCCTTTCTGGAGACGGCGGGGCAAGCGCCCGACGCCATCCTCTTTAATGGCGGCTTCTTCATTCCGGCGATTTTGCGCGAGCGCGTGGCGGACGTGGTGGGCCAATGGTACGGGCGGCGTCCGGAGATTTTTGAGAACAGCGAACTCGATCTCGCCGTGGCGCGCGGAGCGGCTTATTACTCGTATGTGCGGGCAACCGGCAGCGGTGTGCTGGTGCGCGGCGGGCTGCCGCGGACCTACTACATCGGGCTGGGCGATGCGCGCGAAGGCAAATTCGCGGCGGTGTGTCTGGTGCCGCGCGGGGCGGAGGAAGGCGCGGCCATCGAAGTCGACAACGACGCCCTGCAACTGGTGGCCAACCGGCCGGTATCTTTCCGCTTGTACAGCTCGCTCACCCGGACCGACGACAAGCTGGGGGACGTGGTGGAGTTCGCGTCGGACGACGCCGAGCTGCATATGCACGCGCCTCTGAACGCCGTGATCCGCTTCGGGAAGAAGGCCGAGGAGCGGCTGATTCCGGTGAAGCTGGGCGCGCGGCTGACGGAGATCGGCACGCTGGAATCATGGTGCGAATCGAAGATCGGCGACAATCGCTGGAGTCTGCAGTTCGAACTGCGCAAGCCGGCCGCACAGAAGGTGGAGCGCAAGGCCGCGGCGGTGGTCAGCGAGCAGGCGCTGAAAGCGTCGCTGGAGCTGATCGGGAGCGTGTTCTCGACGGACGCGAAGGCGCCCATCGCGCCGGAGGAGTTGCCGGCCAAGCTGGAGCAGACCATGGGGCTGGGCAAGAATTCGTGGCCGCTGGCCGCCATCCGGCAGATGGGCGATACGTTCTTGAACGCAGCGGGCGGGCGCAAGAAGAGCCCCGCGTACGAGATCCGCTGGCTCAATTTGTGCGGCTTCTGCCTGCGGCCCGGTTTCGGATATCCGGGCGACGATTTCCGCATCGAGCAGGTCCGGCGCGTGTATGCCGGCGGGATCACCTATGGTAACCAGGTGCAGTGCGAGATCGACTGGTGGATTTTCTGGGGCCGCGTGGCCGGCGGACTCAATCGCAATCAGCAGGCGGATGTGTACCAGCGGCTGTCGGGATTTCTGCTGCCTCGCGGCAGTAAGAAGCCGCAACGCGTGAATGCATCGCTGCTGCGCGAGATGTGGCGGACGGCGTCCAGCCTGGAACTGCTGCCGTTGGGGACCAAGGCAGAGTTGGGCGATGCGCTGGCGAAACGCGTGAAAGCGGGCGATTGCAAAGAGAGCGAACTCTGGTGTCTCTCGCGGCTGGGCGCGCGCAAGCTCTTCTACGGTCCGATGAATCTGGTGGTCCCGCCGGCGACGGTGACGCGCTGGGCGGAAGCGATTCTGAATCTGCCGCACGCCGGTGACGCGCTGGCCGCCATGGCGCGTCGCACCGAGGATCCCATGCGCGATCTGCCGCACGCGACGCGCGAAAGCGTCAAGCGCAAGCTCGAAGGGATGGCGCATGCCGACCGGTTGCTGGCGGTATTGGAAGGCGAAGAGGAAGACGACACCACGCTGGGGCGGATCTTCGGGGAAGAGCTGCCGTCGGGATTGGTGCTGGCGGAGTAAGGGGGCTAACGCCGCCACCGCGGGCCGAAGAGGAGGCTGTCTTCGAGCGAACGCAACGGATCCATTTTTGACAGCTCGCCGACGCGGTAGACCGGTTGGCCCTGGTTTGCCTGCCAAACGGGTTCAAGCGGTGCATCATGGGCTCTACAGGTACCCGCGGAGGATGTCGGACAAGAGTGAGCGAACGGCGTCGTTGGGTCGATCGGCGCTTCATCCGAAAAACGGCAGTTGACCCCCAGCACGGTCGGCAAGTCCGCGACCTGTCTGGAGTTTCAACCGCAAGCAGTTCACCCAATGGGTGACAACTGACTTTGCTACAAGCACTTGCCGATGAAGGAGAAGACTGTTCCGGCGGCGTCTCAACCGCCGTTTTTGGGTTTATAAGCTTTGGCGACTTCCTGAAACTTCCCGGCTGACGGAGATCGGCACTCGGCAATCGTGGTGCGAATCGAATCGCAGCCGGCTTGCAGTTCGAACTGCGCGAGTAGGCGGCGGAGCAGGAGGTGGCGCGCAAAGAAGGGCGGTGGCCGGCGAGCAGGCGCTGAAATCTTGAAGCTATCGAGAGCGTTTGTTCGACGGACGCGAAATCGCCAATTCCGCCGCTTTCCTAAACCGGCAAGGTGCGTCGCGCTTGCGTTGCGGTCAGGCGGTATATTTCGCGAAATAGGTCCGCCGTGTCGATCGGCTTTGAGAGATAGCCATCCATGCCCGAGTCGAGGCACTTGTCGCGGTCGTCCCGCATAGCGTGGGCTGTGAGGGCGATGATCGGCACGTGGTGACCGCAGTCCCTTTCCCAAGCGCGGATCTCCGCGGTCGCTTGCATGCCGTCCCACTCCGGCATCTGCACGTCCATCAGGATTATGTCGAAATTACCGTCCTGGTAATGGCGGACAGCCTGGCGTCCGTCGGATGCAACCGTCACGTTGTGGCCGGCTTTGCTCAGGATGCGCGAGCAGAGCATCTGGTTGACCGGATTGTCTTCCGCCAGCAGAACGCGAAGCTGCCGCGTGTCTAATGGGGGAGGCGTGCTTTCGGCCGGAACCGCGGGGTTCTCGAGGGTGCGCCCGGGTTGAACCGGAAACGTGAAATCGAAACTGCTTCCAACGCCGGGCGTGCTCCGCACAGAGATGGTTCCGCCCGCGAGTTCTACGATCTTCGAACATATCGCGAGACCCAGGCCGGTGCCACCATACTTGCGAGTAACCGAACCGTCCGCCTGTGTGAATGCGTCGAAGATGCGCTCCTGCCGTTCTTCGCGGATTCCGATTCCGGTGTCTTCAACGGCAAAGCGCAGCACCGCGGACCCATCCGGGTCCTGCGAATCGGTTGCAACCCTGCACACAATGCTGCCGGAGTGAGTGAACTTCATGGCGTTGCCAAGCAGGTTGACGAGCACTTGGCGTAGCCTGTCCGAGTCGGCCCTGACCCACTGCGGGACATCGTCATCGATCTCGCAATCGAGCGCCAGCCCTTTTTGCCGCGCCTCGGGCGCAAACAACTTCACAGCGTCCCGCACTGTATCCGGAAGGTGGAAATCCAGGGGCGCCAAGGTCAGACGCTTCGCCTCGATCTTGGAGAAATCGAGAATGTCGTTAATGATCCGCAAGAGGCAGTTGGCGGACTGCGTTGCGGTGAGAAGGAATTCCCGCTGTTCGCAATCCACGGCTTTTTCGAGCGCAAGCTTCGCAAAGCCCAGAATGCCATTCATGGGTGTTCGGATCTCGTGGCTCATGTTGGCCAGGAATTCGCTCTTGGCGCGATTGGCGGCTTGAGCAGACTCTTTCAACGTCCCTTCCAACTCCAGCTTGTGACGAATGACAGCCGTCTGCGAATGCACCTTGTGGCGGAGCGCCATTACCCACATGAGTGCCAGCAGCGAGATGACGGCCGCGACCAGTACGACGCGCAGCCCGCTTTCGCCAGTCCACCACGGCCCGGCCTTCAGTACCGATACGTCTCGGGGCGATCGGAGGAAAAGCACAAAACTCTTGGGAATTCCAAATTGGGCGACCCCGCCGTCAAGCACGCACAGCCCGTTCAGCCGCAGTATCGCGCCGCGCTCGACTCGCAGCCGATCGAGAGGGCTGGTGCGGAGGTGTGCCTCAAGGATCATGCCGGCCGATTGCACAAACAGAGTCTGCTGGACCGGGTCGGTAACTTGGTCGAGCAGGACGCCGTCAGTCTCGACTAGTTGAGCCTCAAAACGGCCATCGGCCATGTCTTGAGCCGTCGCGCGCACCGGAGCGAACTCCTGGGTATGTCCGAGTTTCGATACCGTGGCGTCCTCCAAAGAGGGCCCCGAGTTCCCGCGCGCGGGATAACCGATGGCTGTGGCCACATCTCCCGGCACAAGCTGCGGGATTCCAATACCCTGCAACTTGATCGCTCCCGTTGTGTCCTGGAGAAATACGGTGTTTTCGTCAAGTCGAAGGGTGACCACGCCTTCCAGCCGCACACGATGGCCATGCTTCTGACGCGGCGCATATTGCAGCGTATTCTCCACGGTCATCCTCGCGAGCGATTTAACCGGAATCGGTGGTTCCGTCACAGTCACGAACTCCGGCGAGGGCACGAAGATCTGCATCCCGATCATCTGGCGCCGGGAATTAAATACCGTTCCAAAGACGCCGCGCAGGACTATGCGCGCATCAAGGAACCGGCTTGCGTCGCCAAGATTGGGAATGTGCGCGCGAAAATGATTGCCCGCGCTGACAAGTTCCAGAGTGGAATGCCCCGTCTCGGTGCCGGTTCGGCGCACCACCCCTTCCATTTCCACCCATTGGCTATCCGGCGAGGCCGCGAGCAATTCCTCTGGCGTTGCCCCAGCGGGTTGCGGCATGCTCCCCCGGCCGACCGCGGTCAAATGGCCGTTGGCAACGATGGGGGCAAAATCACCGGCTCCGGTCAGGCCTTCCACATCCGCCAGATCACCCTCCCTGACGTTCTGCAGCGGAGACCCGTGCACGCTGACGTAGATTCCCCCGGTGCTGTCCTGTACAAACAGCGTATATGCGGGTGCATCATAGTAGGTCACGGTCGCGCGCAGCCTGACCGGAAATTTTCTGGCGGCCAACTCCGGCGTAAGCGCACGGATTTCGCCGACCGTTTGCAGGGTCGCCACCGGCGCATTCCGCGCGTCATCGGCCGATCTCCCGATTTCGGCGTGAACCAGCATCGGGCCCGCGCTGTCGGGGCCCGGGTAACCCGCAACTTCCAGATTGCGTCCCGTCATGGTTGGGATGTCAGGGGCTAACTGAAGACGCATTACTCCAGTCCGATCCTCAATGCTGTAGGGCTCCCCCTCGGCACCGGCGCGGATGCGCCCGCGCATCCGGATTCGGTGTTCCGGCGCATTTGGGAGAGCTGCCACCTCCCGTACCGTCATCAGACGTGCGTCCGACCATGCTCGCGGTGGTTCGAGAAAGGTCAATCTGTCCACGCTTTGGGCGAACATCTGCAATCGCACCGGCCGCCCGTCCGCGTTGCGGACGACCGAGGCGACGCCGCGGACGCGGACCCGCCGATCGACAATTGACTGCAAAAGGAAGTTCTGATACTCCCGGATCCAGACCTCGACCGGGCCATCCTTGGTCGCGAGGTGAGCGTAAAGCTGTTTTGTACGGTCGAAAGTCGCTTCCTGTACGATGCCTTCAACGGTAACCAGCGTTCCCTCCGTCGAGGGCCGCGCAAACTCCGACGGACGTGCCACGGGAGCGTCCGGAGGGTGCGCCGGCCCGCTGGAAACGAATTGCGGGTTGACCACCAGCAGCGAGACCTGTCCCTTCGTTGCCACCCCGGTCACAGTGAGCTTCTGGTTCGGCTCGAACGCCGCGCCTTCGTTCATGTTGACGCGAATGCCGCCGGTTTCATCCTGCATGTACATCACCCGCGAGAAGAAGTCCACGTAGGTGATCGTGCCGGTCAGGCGAACCGGTACGCCGGCCCGGATCCTTTCAGGCGAACAGGATCGAACCGCGGCGACGGTAGTGGCCGCTCCCGAGAAGCGCAGCCGAGTTGCCGTGCAGGACATCGAGTCGAACAAACATAGAACGGAGAAAACCATCAACAGCGGTCTGTGGCACAGCATGCAACGTTGAGCCCAATCCATTAGTCCAGATCCCGGACTGCGGTTCCATGCGGCGGCACGGCATCGTGACTCTGGGCCTCTCATACTGCCTGCTTATCGGCAGAAATAGGCAAAGAGTCCAGTTGAAATGCTGTTTTAGTGCTTTCGTACCATTTATAGTGGGATTTCCGGGGTGCCGGCGGGCGGCGACCTGCTACCGACAGGAGGTTCCATCGTCAACGTAGGCTTGGCCGACGGCCACGCGTAGATTCCGCCCAGCCAGGGGCTTATCTGAAACGCCGAGTCGCGGATCACGCGTCAATTGGCGCCTACTCGCGAGAAATCTCAACCAGCGACCTCTCGCGAATCAACTTGACCACCAAGGCCGAACTCTGGCCGAAAGAGGCTCACATAAGGATGAAAGCCGACCGCCGCCGGCACCTCAACTCCGAGTGCTTTCGGCGTGCGCCGACCGTCAGGCCCCCATAGCTATTGCCGGCTTGCCGCCGTTGGCCAAAAAATAACGCGGGGCGTGATACGGCTGAAAACGATATCCGATGCCGAAGATCGTCTCGATGTACTGGTCGGCGTAAGGCCCCAGTTTCTTGCGCAGGCGGCGCACGTGGACATCCAGGGTGCGCGTGCGGATTTCGGCGCCATACCCCCATACCTGCATCAGCAGGGCTTCGCGCGGAATAATCTCGCCGGCGTGGGTGACCAGCAGCGCCAGCAGGTCGTATTCCTTGCGGGTGAGTGACATACGCCCGGTGTCGAGGGTCACGGACTGTTGGTCGAAATCGAAGGACAAATGCTCGTCGCCATACGGCGTGGTGTGATTGCTGCTAACTGGAACAGGTCCCAAAGTCCCTCCTCAATCCCTACGTTTATGCTACGGAGATGTTCACAAAAGGTGATCGACAAGTTGTAAAATCTTTGTAAAATCCCACCGCGCGTCCGGCGCGATTTTCGGAGTACGATGTCGCTCTTGGGTTGTGGCATACTATCAAATCTTCGGAAGTTTGCACCGGAACGGATACGCCAATGGGCAACTTAACCTTCAGCCGGCGCGCCGCCGTATTGGGTGCGGCAGCGCTGCCGATGATTCGCGTCCTTAAGGGGCAGTCCAAGCCGAAATCGGTCGTGATTTCGAGTAATAACCGGGCCAATGGCGGCATCAATTGCTGCAACCGGGCCATGGAGATGATCAAGGGCGGCAAGGACACCCTGGATGCCGCGATCGCCGGCGTGAATATCGTCGAGCTCGATCCGAACGATACCAGCGTGGGCTATGGCGGCCTGCCGAACGAAGATGGCGTGGTGCAACTCGACGCCAGTTGCGTCCATGGGCCGACGCGCCGCATGGGCGCCGTAGGGGCCATCGAAGGCATTAAGACGCCCTCGAAAATCGCTCAACTGGTGATGGCCGAGACCGACCATATGATGCTGGTGGGCGCCGGCGCGCTCAAGTTTGCCAAGATCTGGGGTTTCCCGGAAGAGGATCTGCTCACCGACAAGTCGCGCCTGGCGTACCGCATGTGGAAGCGGGAAATGCGCGATAAGAACGGCCATACGTTCTGGGAATCGAACATCGATGCCCCACCGCCCCCCGATAAAGGAAACGACAAACCGGGCAAAATGGCCGAGCTGAAGCGGGCTTTTCCCGAGTACGACGAAGAAACGCTGGCGTGGGCTTACGATGTGGCTGTGCATCCGCCGCACGGGACCATCAATTGCATCGCGCTGAACGAAAAGGGCGAGATGTCGGCGGTCACCACTACCAGCGGGATGGCTTGGAAAATCGCCGGCCGGTGCGGGGATTCCCCGATCATCGGCGGCGGATTGTGGCTCGACCAGGACGTCGGCGGCGCCGGCTCCACGGGCCGCGGGGAAGAGAATTTGCGAGTCTGCGGCGCCCATACCGTGGTGGAGAATATGAAACATGGGATGTCGCCGAAAGATGCGATTTTAGACGCCCTGAAACGGGTGTCACGCAATTTTAACGATGACAAGAAACGCTTGGATGCAGTCGATTTGAACTTTTACGCCTTGAACAAGACCGGCGAATATGCCGGCGGGTCGTTGTGGGGGCCCTCCAAGTTTGTGGCCTCCACCAGCGATGCGGCCGGCCACGTGGAACAGGCGGTTTATTTGTACGAGCACTAACGCGGGTGTGCGGATTCGATACAATGAAACAATTTTCCAACGGTTGCATCGGATAGGTGTAATTCGCACTCGGGGAACTGAGGGATGTTTGCAGTCTGAGTAGTGGTGGTTGTCCTCCTACATGTCCAACAACAGAATGTTTTTGACAAGCGAACTGGGACGTCACTAAGGCCATGTCTCAGATTTTTCACCGCAGTACGAACACGTTTTCGCGCATCACGATCTTTGGCGCGGTGTTTATCCTGGCCTTCCTGACCTGGGTATTCACGTTGCTCGATCGGTCGGCGTACAGCACCCGGGCCACGGAGGTCCGGGAACAGCCGGTGCCGTTCAGCCATGCTCACCACGTGGGCGGCCTGGGAATCGATTGCCGCTACTGCCACACCACCGTGGAGACGTCCAGCTTCGCCAACGTTCCGCCCACCAAGACGTGTATGAACTGCCACTCACAGATCTGGTTGACTAGCCCCACGCTTGAGCCGGTGCGTGCCAGCTTTCGCGAAGACAAGTCTATTTCCTGGACGCGCGTCAACGATCTGCCGGACTTCGTCTATTTCAATCACAGCATTCACGTGAATAAGGGCGTGGGCTGCGAAACCTGCCACGGACGCATCGACAAGATGCCTCTCACCGCGCAGGAGAACACGCTGCAAATGGAATGGTGCCTCAACTGTCATCGGAATACCGAAAAGTACATCCGGCCGCGGGAGTTCATCACCACCATGGGGTACCAGCCGGCGGGCGATCAGGAAGAGATCGGCAAGCGGCTGCATAAGGAATACAACATACAAGACGTGCGGCTGCTGACGAGTTGTTCCACGTGTCATCGATGAGTTGACCCAGAAGACGATGAGTAACCCGGAAAACGATGAGTAACCCAGAAAACCAACTAGATCTGGCGGCGGTTCGCAACCGCCTGCAGGGGGCGAGCGGTCGCGAATACTGGCGCAGCCTGGAGGATCTGGCGGCCACGCCGGAGTTCCAGGACCTGCTCCATCGCGAGTTTCCGCGGCAAGCCGTCGGCTGGAGCGACGATGAAGATCCCGTCGAAGGGCGGCGCAATTTCCTGAAGCTGATGGGCGCGTCGCTGGCGCTGGCCGGGCTCACCGGCTGCACCCGGCAACCCACCGAGCACATCGTGCCGTATGTGCGACAACCGGAGGAACTGATCCCCGGCCGGCCGCTGTTCTACGCCACGGCGGCCACGCTGGGCGGGGTGGCTAACGGAATCCTGGCGGAGAGCCATGAAGGCCGGCCCACCAAGATCGAAGGCAACCCGGAGCATCCCGGCACGCTGGGCGCCTGCGATATTTTCTCGCAGGCGTCGGTGCTGCAATTGTACGATCCGGACCGCGCTCAGGCAGTCAGCCTCCAGGGTGAAATTCGCGGCTGGGGAAATTTCTTCGGTACCTTCCGTGGCATGCTGGCGGCGCAGAAAAGCAAGAACGGCGCGGGCATCCGGATTCTTACCGAGACGGTGACCTCGCCCACCATGGCGGCGCAGTTCCGCGAGATCCAAAAGCTCTATCCCGCGGCCAAGTGGCACCAGTGGGAGCCAGCGGGGCCGCACAGCGCGCGCGCCGCGGCCGTACAGAGCTTCGGACAGCCCACCAATACGCATTACGACCTGACGAAAGCCAACGTGGTGGTCTCGCTCGATGCCGATTTTCTGGCGTCGGGCGCCGGCTACCTGCGATACGCGCGGCAGTTCGCGTCGCGACGGCGGGTCACCGATAATCCGGCTTCCAGGAACCGGCTGTACGTGGTGGAACCCATGCCCACGCCCACCGGCGCCAAGGCCGACCATCGGATGCCGCTGCGCGCCGGCGACATCGAAGAGTTCGCCTGGGCGCTGGCCACGGCGGTAAACGCCGCCAACGGCCCCAAGAAGGGTGACAACGCGGACATCTATAAATGGACGGCCTCCATCGGCCAGGATCTGTTGCGCAACAAGGGCGCCAGCGTGGTGATCGCCGGCGAGTATCAGCCGCCCATGGTGCACGCCCTGGCGCACGTGATGAACAGCGCCGAGTTTCTGGGCAACGCGGGGAAGACGGTCTTCTATAGCGATCCCATCGAAGCCAATCCGGTGGACCAACTGGCGTCGTTAGAGGATCTGGTGAAGGATCTCGACGCGGGCGCGGTGGATCTGCTGTTGATTCTCGGCGGCAACCCGGTCTTCACGGCGCCGGTGGAAATCGGCATGCGCGACCGTATCCAAAAGGCGGCCGTGCGCGTGCACTTGAGCCAGTACGAAGACGAGACCTCGGCGGTCTGCCAGTGGAACCTCCCCGAGACGCACTATCTGGAAACCTGGGGCGACGCGCGGGCCTTCGACGGAACCGTCTCCATCCAACAGCCGCTGATTGAGCCGTTGTATGGCGGCCGGTCAGCGTACGAGATTCTACAGACGCTGACCGATGCGCCCGAGACCAAGCCCTACGACATCGTAAAAGGCTACTGGGCCTCGCAGCATCCGGGCGCGGATTTCGAAGCCTGGTGGCGGCGCTCGGTGCACGATGGCGTGGTGGCCGGCACGGCGCTGCCCACGAAGATCCCGGCGGTCCACGGCGAAGCGATTTCCGAACGGGCTGAGAAACGGCGGCTGGGCGGCAAGTTCGAGGTGAATTTCCGGCCCGATCCGACGATCTACGATGGCCGCTTCTCGAACAGCGGCTGGCTGCAGGAGTTGCCCAAGCCGATCACCAAACTGACCTGGGACAACGCCGCCATCATGAGCCACGGCGACGCGGCTCGCTTGGGTGTGGAAACCGGCGGAATGGTGCAGCTCGCTTACGAAGGCCATTCGTTGCACGCGCCGGTGTGGATTCAGCCCGGCCATGTGGATGGCGCCATCACCCTGCATCTGGGCTACGGCCGCACCAAGGGCGGACGCGCCGGAACCGGCATGGGCTTCAACCCCTACGGGCTGCGCACCGGCAAAGCCATGTGGCAGGACACGGGACTCGAGGCGAAGAAGATTTCGGGCTCGTACCAGTTTGCCAATACCCAGATGGAAGGGGTTCTGGACGAGGCCCGCCACATCATCCACAAGGGCGACATCGCGGAATATCTGAAGGAACCCGAATCGGTGCACGATGGCGCGGAAGCCCCGCCGCACTCGCTCACCATGTATCCCGACTTCGACTACTCCAAAGGGTACGCCTGGGGCATGGCTATCGACCTGAACGCCTGCACCGGCTGCAGCGCCTGCATTGTGGCGTGCCAGGCGGAGAACAATATCGCGGTGGTGGGCAAAGACCAGGTGCGGCGCGGACGCGCCATGCACTGGCTGCGCGTCGACACCTATTACAAGAGCGACCCCGTCAATCCCAACGACCTGGTGAACATCGAGTTGTACAATCAGCCGGTTCCCTGCATGCACTGCGAGGATGCGCCGTGCGAGCTGGTCTGCCCGGTGCAGGCCACCACCCACAGCGCCGAAGGCCTCAACGACATGGTCTACAACCGTTGCGTGGGTACGCGCTACTGCTCCAACAATTGCCCGTATAAAGTGCGCCGGTTCAATTTCTACCTGTACTCGGATTACGAGACGCCCAGCCTGAAGTTGTTGCACAATCCCGACGTGACGGTGCGCAGCCGCGGCGTGATGGAGAAGTGCACCTACTGCGTGCAGCGAATTAACTCCGCCAAGATCGACTCCGAAAAGCAGGACCGCAAAGTGGTAGACGGCGAAATTCAGACGGCGTGCCAGGCCAGTTGTCCCACGGAGGCGATTATTTTCGGCAATATCAACGACCCCCAAAGCCGCGTGTCCAAGATGAAAGCCGAGAAGCGGAATTACGGGCTGCTGCAGGAACTGAACACGCGGCCGCGGACCACGTATCTGGCTACGCTGCGCAATCCGAATCCGGAGTGGGAGAGCTAGGGGCTGCCGATGGCTGACGAGCACAACGATCCACACTCTCCGGCGTCGAAGACGATCATCGCGCCGGGCTACACCTTCGGCACGGTCACCGATCAGATCGCCACCGTGGTGCTGACCAAACGCACGCCGGTGTTCTGGTTCATGGGCTTCGGCGTGGGAATCTCGCTGCTGCTGATGTTTCTGCTGGCGGTGGGCGTGCTGTTCGTGAAAGGCACGGGAATTTGGGGATTGCGCACACCGGTGATGTGGGGATTCGCCATCACGAACTTCGTGTGGTGGATCGGGATCGGCCACGCCGGCACGTTGATCTCCGCCATCCTGCTGTTGCTGAATCAGAGCTGGCGCAATTCCATCAATCGTTTCGCCGAGGCCATGACACTGTTCGCGGTGGCGTGCGCCGGCATGTTCCCCATACTGCACCTGGGGCGGCCGTGGCTGTTCTACTGGCTGTTCCCGTATCCCAACACCATGGGGGTCGAGCCGAATTTCCGCAGCCCGCTGGTGTGGGACGTGTTCGCGGTTTCCACCTACGCCACGGTGTCGCTGTTGTTCTGGTTCGTGGGCCTGATTCCCGATTTGGCCACGCTGCGCGACCGCACGCACAACCGCCTCGCGCGCTTCGCGTATGGCATTTTGGCGATGGGCTGGCGCGGTTCCGCACACCACTGGAGCGTCTATGAAACGGCCACGCTGCTGCTGGCCGGGCTGGCCACTCCGCTGGTGCTCTCGGTCCATACCGTGGTGAGCTTCGACTTCACCATCGCCATCGTGCCGGGCTGGCATTCCACTTTCCTGCCGCCCTACTTTGTGGCGGGCGCCATTTATTCCGGCTTCGCGATGGTGCTGGCGCTGGCTATCCCGCTGCGCAGAGTCTATGGGCTGGAGGGATTGATTACCGACCGCCATCTGGATAATTCCGCCAAGGTGATGCTGGCCACCGGGCTGATCGTGGCCTACGCCTATATTCTGGAGACCTTCTCGGCGTGGTACGGCGGCAACGTCTACGAATCGGCCATGCTGTGGCATCGCATGACGGGGCCGTACAGAATCTCTTACTGGTCGTTAATCGCCTGCAATATTATGGCTCCGCAGTTGCTGTGGTTCAAGAAGCTGCGCGGTAATCCGGCCATTCTCTTCTGCTCGTCGATCGTGGTGCTGATCGGCATGTGGCTGGAGCGTTACGTGATCATCGTGAGCAGCCTGGCGCAGGACTTCCTGCCTTCCTCGTGGTCCATCTTCCAAGCTACGCGGTGGGATTGGATGACCTATATCGGCACCATCGGGCTGTTCCTGTTCCTGTTCTTCATCTTCATCCGCTTATTGCCCATGATTTCGATTTTTGAAGTGCGTACCCTTCTTCCCGAGGCAAAGGTCGAGGAGGAGGTGGAAGGATGATCAAATCGATTTACGGCGTGATCGCCGAGTTTGAGAATCCCACCGCGCTGGTGAACGCCGCGCGCGCGGCCCGCGAGAAGGGCTACCGCAGGCTGGACGCCTACTCGCCTTTCCCTATCGAAGAGCTGAACGATGCGCTCCATCTGCACCACAACAAATTGCCGCTGATCGTGCTGGTGGGTGGCATTGTCGGCGGGATTCTGGGTTATCTGCTGCAATACTACGTCACGGTGATCTACTTCCCGATCAACGTTGCCGGGCGCCCCCTGCATAGCTGGCCTTCGTATATCGTGATTACCTTCGAGATGACGATTCTGTCTGCGGCGCTGTCGGCTGTGCTGGGGCTGCTGGCGCTGTGTGGCTTGCCCATGCCGTATCATCCGGTGTTCAATGTGCCGCGCTTCGCGCTGGCCTCGCGGAACCGGTTCTTCCTGTGTATTCAGGCGCGCGATCCGCTGTTCGACCGCGAAAAGACGAGCGAGTTTCTGGAGACCCTGGACCCAAGGGAGGTATCCGAAGTTGCGCCTTAAGGCTGATGTTTCGGCGGTGCGGGCACCCATGCCCAATGCCAGTTACCTTGCATCCGGGCGGCGATTCCGCGCAAATTGTGGAGCGGGTAATCTTTCCCGGGGTCCCCTATGGGGACGCCTTTCAGGCGGCTCTTCCGGGGACCCGGCGAGTCTTCGCGTCCGCCAAGCGCCGGCTGAAAGCCCTCCCCGGAGGGGACCCCGGCCAGGATTGGCTGCCCCACAATTTGTGCAGACAGTTTGCTCCCGGCAAAGTAAGTGGCATTGGGCACTCTTGCCGTCGCGTACCTTCGCTGCTGTGTCGCGATCGCGAAGAATTGTCGGGATGAGTCTCGACACGGCAGGCATGAGTGCCTGCGCCACAACGCGGAGGCGGAGTGTGAAATCCGGCGTCTGCTTCAAACTCGGCGCCGCAGTGTTGGCCGCGGCTGCCCTGGCGGGCTGCCGGCAGGACATGCAGGATCAGCCCAAGTTCATTCCGCTGCGCCCCAGTACCTTCTTCGACGACGGCCGCTCCGAGCGTCCCCTGATCGAGGGCACGGTGGCGCGCGGCCATCTGAACGACGACACCGCTTTTTATACCGGCAAAGGCCCGGACGGCAAACCGCTGGACACCTTCCCGTTCGCGGTTACCGCGGACGTCGTCGAGCGCGGACAGAACCGCTACAACATATACTGCGCGCCATGCCATGACCGCACCGGATCGGGTGACGGCATGATCGTGCAGCGCGGCTACCGCAAACCGCCGTCGTACCATATCGACCGCTTGCGGCAGGTTCCCAACGGCTATTTGTACAACGTGATCACCAGCGGTTTCGGCGCCATGCCGGACTACGCCGCGCAAATTCCGCCGCACGACCGCTGGGCCATTGTGTCCTACATTCGCGCGCTGCAATTGAGCCAGAACGCGTCCGCCGCCGATGTGCCGGCCGGCGCACGTGGACAACTCGGAGGTGCGCGGTGACGGCGCAGGCCCTGGATTTCAACGTATCCGCTGAACTGCGCGACGATCTCAAGCGCTGGCGCACGCGCGCGCTGGCCGTCGGCATCGTCGGAGCGCTGTTGTGCGCAGTGGGCTTCTTCGTGTCCCCGTTCCAGTTCTACCGTTCCTACTTGTGGGCGTACCTTTACGTAGTGGCGCTGAGCGTGGGGCCGCTGGCGTGGCTGATGCTGCAATACATCACCGGCGGCAACTGGGGTGTCGTGATCCGCCGGCCCTGTGAGGCTGCGGGGCGCACGCTGCCGCTAGTGGCGCTGATGTTCTTGCCGATCCTCATCGGCATCCGCAATCTGTACGAGTGGTCGCACGCCGACAAGGTGCTGACCGATCCGGATCTGATGCACAAGCATCCGTATCTCAATCTGCCGTTCTTCGTGGGGCGGGCCGCTGTGTACCTGGGCGGCTGGATCCTGCTGTCCACGTTGTTCAATCGCTGGTCGGTGAGGGAAGATACCGAAGGACACAACGCAGTTCACGGCAAGATGAGCAAGCTGGCGCCGCCGGGCCTCATCTTCTGGGCACTGAGCGTCACCTTTATGTCGATCGATTGGGTGCTGTCGCTCAATCCGAAATGGTTCTCCACCATGTTCGGCCTGCTGTTCATTGCCACCCAGGGACTCACTTCGATGGCGTTCCTGATCACCGTGATGGTGATGCTTTCCAAACGGAAGCCGATGTCGGACGTGCTCACCCCGCGGCATCTCCACGACCTGGGAAAATTCCTGCTGACGCTGGTGATGGTCTGGGCGTACTTCTCGTTCTCGCAGTTCCTGATCATCTGGGCCGGCAACCTGCCGGAAGAAATTCCCTGGTACATGACGCGCCTCAACGGCGGCTGGCAGTATGTGGCGCTGTTGTTGGTATTCGGCCATTTTGCGCTGCCCTTCGCGCTGCTTCTCTCGCGCGATCTGAAACGGAACTTCAAGCTGCTGGCCGGCATCGCGGTCTTCATTCTATGCATGCGGCTGGTGGACCTCTACTGGCTGGTGGCGCCGGACTTCCACAAAGAAGGGTTCGGCCTGAGCTGGATGGATTTCACCGCGCCCATGGGGCTGCTGGGCATCTGGCTGGCGTACTTCCTCAGGCAACTGGAAAAGCGGCCGTTGATGCCCATCAACAGTCCGAATCTGGAGGAGGCTCTGCAGCATGGCCGGGAATAACAAGCACCGCGCCGGATTCGAAGAGACCGACGTCAATGTAGTCGCGGTAGGCAAGTTCGGCCTCGCGCTGCTGCTGGTGACCATATTGGCGATGGCGGTGCTGGTCGGGGTCTTCAACTATTTCAAGGCCAGCGAAGGCGGGAAGGCGTCAACGGTGGATCCTACGACTGTGTTTCCGCATCCACAACTACAGAAGACTCCCATCCCCGACTTGATGTCCGTTCGTGCCGCCGAGGAACAAGTACTGAACAGTTATGGCTGGGTAGACCAGCAAAAAGGTGTGGTGCGGATTCCCATCGCGCAGGCCATGGAGCTGGTGGTGAAGAAGGCGTTGCCGGTGCGCGCCACCGCGCCGCCCGGCGCCGAGGGAGTCAGCATGCCGACCGAAAGCGGTTTAGGACCGAAGATGCAGCCGCCCGGCGGCCCGCTGGGAGGGGGAAAATGAGAAAGGTAAAAGGACTTGCACAAGGACTTGACACTCCGCTCCCTGACGGTCGCAGCTCGGTGAGAGGGTGCTACCCCCTGAGCCGCGGCCGTAAAGGAGCGGAGTCCGCGTGCACGCGCAGGAACTTCGCAAGTTGGTCCAGCTTTTCCGTCCTTCTGCTTCTTGCCGCGCTGACTGCTGCGGCGCAGCCCGGGCAACTGGCGCCGGTGCAGCCCACCATCAGCATGCAGGATTCGAACCTGAAGCCGGCCTTGCCCGGAGCGCTGGCGGGCGTGGGCATCGACCAGAAGCTCGATCAGCAGGTGCCGTTGAATCTCTCGTTCGTCAATGAAGCCGGCGCCACGGTTCCGCTTTCTTCGTTCTTCCATAGCAAGAAGCCGGTGATCCTGGCGCTGGTGTACTATCGCTGCCCCATGCTGTGCACGCAGATTCTCACCGGCCTCGAAAGCAGTCTGAAGGCCGTTTCCTTCAACCCCGGGCAGGATTTCGAAATTGTCGCCGTGAGCTTCGATCCCAAGGACACCTGGCAACTGGCGGCCGTCAAGAAGCAGACGTACCTCAGGCGCTACGGCCGGGCCAATACCGCCAACGGCTGGCACTTCCTCACCGGCGACGAAGCCAACATCAAAGCACTCACCGATGCGGTCGGCTATCACTACAAATACGACCCCGCCACCGACCAGTTCGCGCACGCCAGCGGAATCATGATCGTGACTCCCGACGGGCGCCTCTCGCGCTATTTCTACGGGGTGGAATATGCGCCGCGCGACGTTCGTCTGGGGCTGGTGGAAGCATCCCAGAATAAGATTGGCAGCCCCGTGGACCAGATTCTGCTGTTCTGCTACCACTACGATCCGTCCACCGGCAAATATGGAGCCCTGGTGATGAATATGGTGCGCATCGCCGGCGCGGGCTTCGTGCTGGTGTTCGGCGGGGTTCTATTCGTTGTAATCAGGCGCGAAAAGCGGGGCAAACTCGTTCGTTATGGGATCTAGATTACCTTTATTTCCGGAGCAGGCGTCCAGCATCGCGCCCGATGTGGACCACTTGACGCTATTTCTGCTGGCCGTGGCGGTCTTCTTTACGGTGCTGATTTTCGGCGCGATCTTCTATTTCGCCATCCGCTATCGAAGGCGTTCGGAGCACGAGCTGCCGCACGTGCACCACGGCGGGATGGCGCTCGAAATCGTCTGGTCGGTGATTCCCTTCGGCATCACCATGGTGATGTTCACCTGGGGCGCCAAGCTCTATTACGAAGAGAGCCGTCCGCCCGACAATGCGATGCCCATCTACGTGGTGGCCAAGCAGTGGATGTGGAAGATCGAGCACATGGAGGGGCAGCGCGAAATCAACGAGCTGCACGTCCCGGTAGGCCGCGCGGTGAAGCTGACCATGACGTCGGAAGACGTGATCCATAGTTTCTTCGTGCCGGCGTTTCGCACCAAGTCGGACGTGGTGCCGGGAAGATACTCGACCCTCTGGTTCACGCCCACCAAGCCGGGCAAGTATCATCTCTTCTGCGCCGAGTATTGCGGCAACCGGCACTCCGGCATGATCGGGTGGATCTACGTGATGGAGTCGCAGGATTACCAGGAATGGCTCAACCAACACCCACCACCCGCCAGTTTGGCGGAAAGTGGGGAAAAACTGTTCAACGGAATGGGCTGTCCCACCTGCCATAAGGAGGACGGGACGGGCCGCTGCCCGAGCCTTTCGGGTCTCTTCGGCAAGACCGTGCAACTGGCCGGCGGGAAGACCGTAGTCGCGGATGAGGCTTACATTCGCGAATCGATTCTGCAGCCGGCGGCCAAAATAGTGGCCGGTTACGGGCTGGCGATGCCGACGTATCAGGGACAGACCACCGAGGAGGACATTTTGCAACTGGTGGAATACATCAAGTGGCTGGGAGACAAGCCGGAAGTTAAGAAACAGTCTAACGGAACGCTGGGGGAACAGCACTAGGACATTATGATTACCGCGGCGATACAAGAACGCGAGAATTATCTGAATCAGAGCTACGGGATCAAATCGTGGCTGCTCACGAAGGATCACAAGCGGATCGGGTTGCTGTACCTGTGCACCATCACTCTCTTTTTCTTCCTGGGCGGCGCGTTCGCCACCATGATCCGGATCGAGCTGCTGACGCCGACGGGCAATTTCGTCTCGTCGGATACCTACAACAAGCTCTTCACCATGCACGGCGTGGCGATGGTCTTCTTCTTCCTGCTCCCATCGATCCCCGCCACTCTTGGCAATTTCTTCCTTCCCATGATGATCGGCGCGCGCGACCTGGCCTTTCCGCGCATCAACCTGCTGAGCTGGTACCTGCTGGTGGTCGGCGGATTGTTCACCCTCTTCGCTATGCTGGCGGGCGGCGTCGATACCGGCTGGACCTTCTACACGCCCTACAGCACCACCTATTCCAATAGCTGGGTGATTGCCACCGCGCTGGGAATTTTCATCGCCGGCTTCTCGTCGATTCTGACGGGGCTGAATTTCATCGTCACGGTGCACCGCATGCGCGCGCCCGGCATGACGTGGACGCGCATGCCGCTGTTCGTCTGGTCGACCTACGCCACCTCCCTGATTCAGGTGCTGGGCACCCCGGTGCTGGCCGTTACCATCATTCTGCTTTTCTGCGAGCGCGTGTTCCACATCGGCATTTTCGATCCGGCTCTGGGCGGCGACCCGGTGTTGTTCCAGCACCTGTTCTGGTTCTATTCGCACCCCGCGGTGTACATCATGGTGCTGCCGGGCATGGGTGTCATCAGCGAGGTGGTCTCGGTATTTTCGCGCAAGCCGCCATTCGGCTACATCTTCATCGCCTATGCCAGCATGGCGATCGCGGTGCTGGGATTCCTGGTGTGGGGCCATCACCTGTTTGTGGCCACGCAATCGGTATATGCCGGGCTGGTCTTCTCGTTCCTCAGTTACTTCGTGGCCATCCCCTCGGCCATTAAGGTTTTTAATTGGACCGCGACTTTGTATAAAGGTTCGATTTCGTTCGCCACGCCGATGCTCTACGCCTTCGGCTTCATCGGACTGTTCACCATCGGCGGTCTGACGGGCCTGTTCGTGGCGGCGCTGGGTTTCGACGTGCACGTCACCGACACGTACTTTGTGGTGGCGCACTTCCACTACATCATGGTCGGCGGGACCATTATGGCTTACCTCGCCGGCCTGCATTACTGGTGGCCCAAAATGACCGGCCGCATGTATCCCGAAGGATGGGCCAAGCTCTCCGCGCTGGTCATCTTCCTAGGCTTCAACCTGACGTTTTTCCCGCAGTTCATTCTGGGATACCTGGGAATGCCGCGGCGCTACCACGTCTACCCCGATGAGTTTCAGATGTTGCACGTGCTCTCCACCGCGGGCGCGTCGGTGTTGGCGGTGGGTTATCTGATGCCGATGATCTACTTCATCTGGTCCCTGCGCTACGGGGCGGTTGCGGGGGCGAATCCGTGGGGCGCGACTGGCCTGGAGTGGAAGACGGCCTCGCCGCCGCCGCTGCACAATTTCGACGAGATGCCGGTCATGACCCACGAAGCCTACGATTACAGCACGGTGGTCGCGGAGGAAATTCAAGTTGGCTAGCGAATCTCACGTGAACGAAGAAACGCTCGCGTTGCGCGAGCAGTTCGATACCGCCGCGCAACAGAAGGACGCCTCGACGCTCGGGATGTGGATCTTCCTCATTACCGAGGTAATGTTCTTCGGCGGCATGTTCCTGGCCTACACGGTGTACCGCCGGTTGTATCCGGAAATTTTCGCCGTCGCCAGCGGCAGCCTGAACGTGTATATCGGCGCCGCCAATACGGTGGTGCTGCTGTGCAGCAGTTTGACCATGGTGCTGGCGGTGCGGGCGGCGCAATTGGGCAAGTCCAAAGCGATTGTTCTGTTTCTGGTCTTGACTCTGATTCTGGGTGGCGTGTTCCTGGGCGTGAAGGCGTACGAGTGGAACGAAAAATTCGTGGAGCACCACATCCCCGGCCCGGCATTCCATCTGGAGGGCGTAGCACCCGACCAACAGGGCCACGCGCAGTTATTCTTCTCGTTGTACTTCGCTATGACCGGGCTGCACGCCCTGCACATGGTGATCGGCGCGGGATTGCTGGGAATGCTGATTTGGCAGGCCCGTAAGGAGAGATTTTCGGCCGAGTACAACACGCCCGTGGATCTCATCGGACTCTACTGGCACTTCGTCGATATCATTTGGATTTTCCTGTTCCCGCTGCTGTACCTGATTGATCGTCACATGAAATAGCCATGAGCGAACACGTCGATAGCGTCAAAACTTACGTCCTTGTCTTCCTCGGACTGATCTTCCTGACGGTGGCGACCACCGCGGTGGCCTTCGTGAACTTGGGCTCGTTCAGTGTCGTGGCGGCGCTGGCCATCGCCGTTTGCAAGGCGCTGCTGGTGGCGTTGTTCTTCATGCACGTGCGCCACAGCACCAAGCTCACGCGCCTGGTGGTGCTGGGCGGGTTGTTATGGCTCGGGATCCTGCTGCTGCTGACCATGGGCGACATGATGACCCGCGGCTGGGTGGGCGTGCCGGGACGGTAGGGACGCAAAGCCATTCCGGCCTCGGCGCCGGGCGGCGTCTCAGACGCTTCCGATTACGACGAGATTTCCGGGAACGGCGCCTGGCACGGCTTTCAACGGAATGGACCGGTCCAACGTAGCCAGCCGTCCGTGATTCCGCACGGCCAACCCGAGCAGGTACGCGTCCGTGATCTTCTGGTGTCCGCCGATCATCGATAGCCGGAACAAAGAATCGTCCAGCAGGGACACGGAATCCTCCCAGAAATGATGGTCCGGCGCGGCGCAAAAGCTCCGTAGCCGGCTGCCCACTTCGGCAGGCTTCAAGTCCGCCGCGGGATATGCGGGGTTGCTCAGGATGCGAATACACCCGTTGATCGTCATCGGGCACGTCGCCCAACCGTACTGGCGGTTCCGCCCCAACCAGCGATGTGCGTCCTCGTAATTGTTGTGGGCGGGATCGAAGAGCGCCACCAGGACGTTCACGTCCAAGAGTGCGATGGTCAATCCCCGTCTCGCAATTCGTTTACGAGTTGCAAGTCGGGTTTTCGAGCGCCAGGCTTCGGCACGATAAGCTGAACGCCATTGCGCACTTTCGGGGGCGCCTTGGCCGCCAGCGATTGCCGGGCCAGTTCCGAGATGACTCGCCCGAGCGTCACCCCTTGTTCCCGGGCTAAATCCTTGGCGGTGGCGATGAGATCGTCGTCCAGTTCCAGCGTGGTCCGCATGCTATCAGCCTAACACATCAAGCATCAACATAGCTGATGTGTGATGCAGCGTGGTTGGGGGAAACGGCGTGGAATGGGCTTGTGGGGCGGGCAATCTTGCCCGGGGTCCCCTCTGGGGACGCCCCGCCCTTCAGGCGGCTCTTTCGGGGCTTGTGCGAGTCTCCGTGGCCGGAAAGAGCCGGCTGCAAACCGGCTGCATGCCAGGATTGGCCGCCCTACAAGCAGCCCCGCCCCCATTGCCCAAAACGGTTAAGCACTCATGCAGCGTGAGAGAGATGCCTGTTTGTGGCGGCGCTGGGTTCCGACGTCAACCAGCCGGATTCCGTCACCAGGTACGTTACGCCGATTGTCACTGCAACCCGTTGACGACCGGGATCGTTCCCGGCACCCACTTCTTCAGAGCTTCGATCAGGTCGTTCAGCCGCACCGGTTTCGCGATGTAATCGTCCATTCCCGCCGCGATGCAGTGCTCCCGGCAGCCTTCCATCACGTCCGCCGTCATCGCGACGATCGCTATCCGCCCGTTCGGCCCTTGCCGCTTCCGAATCTCCGCCGTGGCGGTGTAGCCGTCCATCTCCGGCATCTGGCAATCCATGAAAACCACGTCGTACGGCTGAACCGCGCATCGCTCTATGGCCTCGCGACCGTCGCAGGCGATGTCGGCGTCCAGCCCCAGCCGCGCTAACATTTGCACCGCCACCTTTTGATTCACGAGGTTGTCCTCCGCCACCAGCACCCGCACAGGCACTCCCGTAAGCCGGTCCGCCAGCTTCGTTTTCAGCGCCGCGATCTTGTCGAGCGCGTTCGTCCGGGCCGGTAATCCGCCGTGCAGCTTCTTGGACCACGCCGTCGCCAGCGTGTTCAGCAACTGCGATTGCCGCGCCGGCTTCACCAGGCAGGCATCGACGCTGGCTCCTTGCATGTGCCGCACTTCGCTCCAGTGGCCCACCGAAGTGATCATGATCACCACCGTGTCGCTCAACAACGGGTCCGCTTTGATCTCCGCCGCCAGCGTCGCTCCGTCCATCCCGGGCATCTGGTAATCCGCCAGCACCACCTGGTAAGGATCGCCGGCCGCTCTCACGCTCCGCATCGCCTGGAGCGCGTCCGCCGCACTCGCATAGCTGCCATTGCGCATTCCCCAACTGGTGACCTGTTCGTGCAGAACCCGCCGGTTTACTTCGTTATCATCCACGATCAGCACGCGCAAGCCCCGCAGATCCGCCACCGGCAGTGGTTCCGCGTGCGGTTGGGCATCCAACTCCAAGGGCAACGTGAACCAGAAAGTGGAGCCCTTGCCTAACTGGCTGGTCACTCCCACCTCGCCGCCCATCAGGTTCACCAACTGTTTGGAAATCGCCAGCCCCAGCCCCGTGCCGCCGTATTTCCGTGTATTCGAGCTATCCACCTGGCTGAATTTCTCGAACAGCCGGTTCACCTTCTCCGCCGGAATTCCCGGACCGGTATCCTCAACCGCAATCCGGATCAGCGGCTTCTCCCCGTCCTGCGATTCGCGGCTCACCGTGATCAACACGTGCCCGGCCGCCGTGAACTTCACCGCATTACCCACCAGATTGGTTACCACCTGGCGGATTCGTCCGGCGTCCCCAATGAAATGCCGCGGCGCGTCCGGCGGATACTCCAACACCAGGTCGAGCTTGCAGTCCGCGATCTTCGGCGCCAGCATTTCATTGACATCTTCGATCACCAGGCGCAGATCGAACGCGAACGATTCGAGTGCCATCCTCCCCGCTTCGATTTTCGAGAAGTCCAGAATGTCGTTGATCACGGCCAGGAGGGCCTCGCCAGAGCGCCTCGCCGTCTCGGCGTACTCGCGTTGTTCCGTCGATAGCTCCGTATCCAGCAACAGCCCATTCAACCCGATCACGCCATTCAGCGGGGTCCGGATCTCGTGACTCATGCTAGCCAGAAACTGGCCCTTGGCCACGCTGCCGGCTTCCGCCTGTTCCTTGGCGCGATGCAGTTGCACGATGAGGCTGCCGCGGCGCCGGTACTGCGAAGTCGCAATCCAGCCGAGAGCGAAGATGGCGCACGCGCCGGCTGCCAGCAACGCCAGAAATCCGAACTGCCGGTACCAAGGCAGCGGCACCGCGAACTCCAGCGCCTGGCCGGCCGGATCGACATTCCCGTTGCGATCCATCGACCGCACCTCGAAGCGGTGCGTCCCGGCGCGTAGGCGGTGGTACGTCGCCATATCGCCACTCTCGAACGGCGACCAGATCCCTCCATCGAGGCGATATGAAAACAGCAGGCGCTCGGAAGGCGTCTGGTTCCACTTGTCGATCCCACGGAAGGTGATTCGCGCCTCGCCCGAGGGCGAGACTTCGCGCAAGTTGCTCGCCGGATCGAGTATCGTCCTGGGAGCGGCCGTGTCAGCCTCCGGATGATAGAGGAGCAGACCACGCGTTGTTCCCGCCCACAAACGTCCATGGCTGTCCTCAAAGACACTGTAGCCAATCACTGTGGGCAAGCCCTCTTCGGACTGGTAGCTGATCCAGCTCCCATTCTTGAAGCGGTGGATGCCCGAAGCGGTGGCCACCCACAACGCGCCGTCGCGCGCGGTAGTCAGGTGCCGGATCCGGTCCAGTCCGTCGCGCATCGCGGTCCAGGATTTGCCGTCGTATTTCAGGAGGCGATCCCGGCCACCGGCCACAAGTTCTCCCGTGGACAGGTTGTCCAGAACAAAGACGCCATTCTCCGTATAGCCGTTGCCGGCCTGGAACGGGTCCGAAAACCGGCCGTCCCGGTAGAGGCCGCCGCCGGCGGTACCGCCCAGCCAGATCTCTCCCTTGCCTCTCTCCAGCACCGACCGCAGATTCGCTCCCTGCCATTCCCGACCCAGTTCCACGACCTTTCGAAAACTTGCGCCATCGTAGACCTCCAGCCGGAACCCAGGCGTGCCTTTCACCTCGCTGCCCACCCAGACCCCGCCACCAGGGCGTCGCGCCAGCAGGGTGATCACCCGGCCTTCGGGGTGCGACAACTCGGTCCATCGGCCACTCCGCGGATCCAAGACCAGAACGGTGTCCGCGTGCTCGTGCTCCACCTTGACCAGAACCCGGCCGTCGGGAAGCGGCACAACGCTATCGGTCGCAATCGTATGGGTTTGGAAACCGGCTGGCAAGGCGTACCGCGTCCACGTTGGGCCCTCGAGTTCCAGCAAGACGTCGGTGGCGCTCACCCACAGCCGGCCCTGGCGATCTTCCGCGATCGAATGCACCGTTACGTCCAAGTCCTCCAGGCCAGTTGGTGGACGCCACAAAGGCGGTGCGTAGCGCGTAACGCCCTCCGAGGTCGCAATCCAGAACGCATTTCCTTGCTCGGAATAAACGTCGAAGATGTTGCCGCTGAGAACTCCGGTCCTTTCCACGGGGTACTTCCGCCCTCCCCGCAGACGGAAAATCGACGCTCCTTCCGCAATCCAGACGTTGCCATCGCCGCCGCGCCAGCCGCGCAAATCGGCGGTTTTCGCCGCGTACACCGATTGCATTTCGGCTCCCGGCCAGCGCACGATGACGCGCCGCTGGTCGCGCGAGGATATTCCCTGCGCGAACAACTCGCCGGTTCCCGGCATCGGGTAATCGAAGTGGGCGAGACCGGCTGCGTCGCCGTTCACCTCGCGCCACTCGAAAGCCTCGCTGTCGCGCGAGATCCGCAACTTCCCCAGCCCGTGTTCGCCGGCGATGTACAATTCGTCCGGGGCGCCCGGGCACATTGTCCGAAAAGGGGCAATCCTGGAATTCTCCGCCGTACGGATTGTCCGCCAGCTCTGCCGATCCGGGTCGAACTCCCAGAGGCCGTCTTTCCGCAGCACCATCACACACCGGCCCGCGGGCACTGCCGCCAGCACCTGGCGCCCAGGCGGCTCCGTATACCGTACCCTCCATTTTCCGTCGCGGAACTCCTCGATCGTGTCTAAGGACGTGGTCCACAAAGTGCCGTCGGCGCCGGCGTATACCCTCTTGGTGGAGGGCCAATCCGGTTGCGCGTTGCCGCGAGGGTCCGGTAAGCGGGTGACGCCGTAGCCGTCGAACAGGCTCATCGAAGGTACGGCGCCGTGCCGGATGTAGGCGTTCCCTTCCGGCGTGACGCTCAAGGCATAGGAGTAGGTCTCCGTAAAGCCGTCGCGCACACCCCAGGAGCGCCACAACAGCCGGTCGTCGGCATGGAGCCTCCCCGCCCCGGTTGACACGGCCAGGAAAGCGAAAAGTATCCGGAATTGCGTGCGCTCTTTCATTACGGCGAGCCGCTCGGCACGGTCCCATCGCGGTCGCACGTTCGCGCTGGCGCCGCAGCCTCACGGTTCCACAGTCCATCTATCGGCAGATTGTCCGATTTTGATTGGGGCGAGCGCACCGGATTTCCGATCGGCAGCCGGAACCGCAAAATCCATCCGCTGCCGACGTAAGGGACTCCGTTTGCCATAGAGCAATCTGTTCTCTCGTTAATCCCAGGGTCATGCGACCCTCGTGTACGCCCGCCATGTCGCTCACAATCAATGGTTTACGGAGCCCTGCTTGGCCGGATGACACCCCCAAACCGCCGACTGCCGCACGTGTTGGTCCCTTGGGTCCGCAATTGTTCACGCCATATATATCGGCAAATCAGCCCAGGTTGGGTAATAAAAATAAAATCGCGCGCCCCGCAAACCGGGACAGCGCGGAACCCGGCGATTCGTGGGGTCCAAGCAGGCGGCGCGGCCGCGACGGCTCCGGCCAATCGGCGCGCCGGAGGGGCTTTTCGTTCAGAAATGCGCGCGCGGAGGGTTGACGGGGAGACCAGCCTCAAGCTTCCCCAGATTGGAGGCTGCGCCGAAGTTTCCGGGGTCGAAGCGCAAACATTCTCGATAGCTAGCCATGGCTTCCTCGCGCCGGCCGAGCCGCGCCAGCGCATTGCCGCGATTGCGATACGCTTCGGCATAGGCGGGGAAAATGGCGATGGCGCGGTCATAGTCTTCAATCGCACCGGCATCGTCGCCGTTCGCCGACCGCAAGACTCCGATCGAATAATGCGACTTCGCGCTGTTGGGCGCGGTTTCCACCAGCTTGGTGTAGAAACGTTTGGCGTCGATCCAATCCAGGTTGCGGACCGCCGTGCGCGCGGCAAAAACCAGGGCCACGGCAACCACCGCCGTTTTCCAGTGGCGCCTCGGAGCCAGCAGAATCGACAGCAGCAGCGCCAGCCCCATACTGGGCGCATAGACGAGCCGCTCGCCCATGATCGTCCCGATCGGAAACAGAATGTTCGCCGTCGGCGAAAACAAAATGGCGTAGGCCAGCACGGGCGATCGGAATTGGGCGCGCCGCCATGCCAGCAAGATCGCGCCTGCCGCGAACGCCAGTCCCACCCACGCACGCCAATCCCCCAGTCCCATCACCAGGCGGATTTGCCTGTAGGAGTAATCGGCGGAAAGAGTGATCGGCAGCACGGTCTTAAATACGTACAAACACTGCACCCAGAGGGCTGTGAATATGCGCTGGCCAGTGCCGAGAAGCGCGAGCGGATTATCGATCGCGGGGATTTGCGAGCTGCGCGAGACAGCCTGGTGCGCCAGCAGCGCGGCGACGACGACGGCCGCGGCGCCGACGGCGGCGAGCCGGGAATCGCTGCGCCGAGCGTTCGCGCGCGGGAAAACCAGCGGCAGCGCGGCGAAGGCGGCGGCGCTCTCCTTGGAGAAAACCGCCAGGGCGAACAGAATCACCGCCGGCACCGGCCGATTACGATAGTAGAAAATCAGCGCACCCAAACCGAAGGCGGCGGCCATTAACTCCGCCGAGCCGATCACCGACGTCGTGGCGTCGGTGTGGATCGGGAAAAGCGCGAATAGCAATGCGGCGAGGAACGCGGTGCGCGGCGGCGTTTGCACCGCGAGCAAAAAGTGGTAGAGGAGGAGCACGGCCGCCAAACCCAGCGCCAGGCCGATGGCATGAAACACGGCCGGATGGGAACCTCCCCCCGCGGCCCAGATCAGGGCCCAGACCGTCTGCGAGACCGGGCGATAAAGCTCCAGCCCGCGGTTGTCGGGCCAGTAGCCCGACTTCCAGATCTGTGCGAGCTGGCCGAGCGATTGAACCTGCAAGGACTGGTTCTCGACCAGCAGAACACGGTCGTCGAACACGAAGCCGCATGCCAGCGTGCCAAGATTCGGGACCAGGAATGCCGCCGCCAGCCACAGTGGCGCGCGAAGAACCGGCGGCTGGGCGGCAACAACGGCCGTCGCGGTTGCTTTGGCATCGGCCGAAGCAGTCTGATTTTGTTGTCGACGAAGGCGGCGCGTACGGCTCATCGGGTATCGCTTCCCAGGTATCGGCGCGCGTATCCTACGCTTCTCGTGCCCCTGGACACAGCGATCTTACCATCGGAGCAGGCGCCGGTTCCGTAGTCCGTTCGCCCCTGGAAGCGGTGCTCCCTGCTCCCGGCGGAATACCGGCACTGCCGGAAGGAAGCGCTCGGGGTCCCGGTCCTCACTCCGACCGGATATACCCAGTGTTTCTTGCGATGAAGATCGCTCCCGTCAGCCATGTCGCGCTGGCCTGTGAGTTATCGATGCGGATAGGCGCGAGGTACCGGAAGACGGGCATCTGGCATGCCGGATGCCCGGGTCTGCGCCGATCGCCGCCCTCACGCTGTAATCGCGCTCGCCACCTACTGCCGCTGCTCTTTGAGCGCCACCTGCGAGGACGCGAGCGCCAGCTTTTCCACGTCGTCCAACTGCTTCCGTATGGCGGGCGCGTCAACGGCGCTGGGCGCCAGCATCAGGTAGTTGCGAAACTCAACGGCGGCTTCGGCATACTGATGGCGCGCCGCGAGGATGTTGCCCAACAACTGCGCGATTTGCGGGAACTGGTGCTGCGTGTCCAGCTTCTCCGCCGAACGCGCGCTTCTCTCGGCCGCATCCGGATGCTTGAGGTTATAGTTGGCCACCGCGTTGAAAAAGAAAGCCTGCGGGTACTCCCAGGAATTCAGATGCAGAATGCGATCGGTTACGTCGGCCAATTCCTTCCAGTTATCGGCGCGCACCGCTAACAGAGCCAGATGCAGGTAGGGTTCAGGCCAGCGCGGCTCCGCTTGGACGGCGGCCTCAAATGATTCATGGGCCTCCCCGGCGCGGCCGTTTTCCACCTGCAGTTTGCCCAGTTCGCTCCACGCAAACGCGAACTCGGGATCCAGCCGGACAGCCTCCCGCAGGCTGGCGATCGCATCCTCCGGCTTCTTCTTCTTCGCCAGGTCCATGCCTTTCTGCAGCGCCTTGCGCGCCGCCTTCGGAGCCTTCAGGGTGGTGGCCGTCACAGTAGCTGCGCTTTCCGATCCGCCCATCCGATGGATCAGGATGACCCCCACGTCCGGGTTATCCATGGGGCCGCGGCTCGCCAGGCTGATGGATTGCGAAAGATAGCCGCCCAGCCGCGCGCGCAGTTCGCAGTTGGCGTAACGATTGTCCGGGCCGAGACCGCGGCTGAGCGTGCCCAATCCCCCGCTTCCACTTCCCGTTCCTGTCGTGCCGAGTTGCGGGCTGGTCTTGTAGCCCCCATCGCTGGCGTCCCCAATCACCTCCGTGGTCTGGCCCAACTGGACGGAAAAGTAACCACTGCCGTCGGTGTAGCCTTCCGCATGCGGTGTCCCGTTACACACACGTTCGATCACGGCCGAGGAGGTGGGTGCGGTGCCATCGTCCAGCATCACGCGGCCGCTCACCCTGACCGGTGGCGGAATGGGGGGTTGAGTATTCGAGTTGGTATTGATATTTCCGCCCGTGGAAGAGACCGTTGGCAGCCCGGGCGCGCTCGGGGCGGTTCCCTTGGTGGTAGTTCCCCCGGTGGATGTAGTGGGGGGCGCAGTCTGGCTGAAAGCCGGAAACAGCAGAATCGCGGCGGCCGCGATCACGATACCCAGTGTTCGATATTGAGGAGACATTCCCGTCCTCCCGTTGGAACTAATTATGGCACACGCTCGCTTCAATAACTGTAAAGGAAGTATCACCGGGATAGACGGCCGGGGATCCGGTGCGCCCGCTCACTTTCCGGGAGCGGCGCTGGAGCGCGTTACCTTTTCCAGTTGATTCAGTTGGTGACGAACGCTCTCCGCATCCGGCGCGCCCGGCGCGAACTTGAGGTAGTTGCGCAATTTCCTCCTCGGCGCCGTTGAGATCGTTCTTCTTCACCAGAATCGCCGCCAGAAACTGGTAGGTCTTGGGGAAACGGTTCTGCGTATCGAGCTTGACCGTCTCGCGCAAGCTTTTTTCCGCCGGCTCCATACGCTGCAAAGTGTAATTGGCCAGACCGTTGTAGTAATACTCCTGCGGGAAGTCGAAGGCGTCGAGTTTCAACAGCCGCTCAGTCACGTCGGCCAGTTCCTGCCAGTTCCTTGCCTTGAAGGCAAGCTGCGAGAGCTCGAGGTAAGGGCTGATGAATTTTGGTTCGGCTTTCACCGCGGACGCGAAAGACTTTTGGGCGTCGGCGAGTTGCTGCCGGATCGCTTGCAGCTTGCCCAATTCCAACCAGGCGGCGAATTGAGGGTACAGTGCCACCGCGCGGTTGAACGACTGGACGGCATCGTCCACCTTGCCCTTCTTCACCGCGTCGAGGCCCTTCTCATACTCCTTGGCGGCGTTGCGCGGAGCCGCGGCCGAGGTCGCGCTAATGACGCTGCCCTCCACATTGCCCATCTTATGCAGCAGGATCGTCCCGATATTGCTGTTTTCCCCCGGTTTATACGTGGCCAGCAGGATGGATTCCGAGCGATACCCCGGCAGGTTGGCGCGGATCTCGCAGTTGCGGTAGGGGCGGTTGGGATCGGCCCCGATGTCAGTCGAAATCACAGGATTGTTGGGGTTGACGATGGCGCTCGCGTTCGAGGTGGCATCCTGCACCATGTCGTCGTGGCCCAGTTCGAAGCCGAAACCACCCTTCTGGTCGGTGTGGCCCTCGGTTCGCGCGACGCCTGCGCAGACCTTTTCAATCGCCACGCCATCGGGCGGCAGCGTGCCATCGTCCATCACCACCTTGCCGTTGACGAACTGCGGTGTCGCCTGGAATCCGGTGGGCAAATTCGAGTTGGGAGTAACGATGCCGGGCGGGGCGGTCGTGCTCGTCGTTTTTTGGGCCCGCCCGAAGGCGGCTGGCGCCAGCCACGCCCCCGCCAGACAAGCGCCCGCGCAGCATGCCAAAATCACCCGGCCAAGGCACCGCCGCACGCCGCGAATCTCGAACCGCATGGCATACCCCCCGAACTGCCCTACATTATGTCACGGGTATGCCGAATCCTGCGCGCGGTTGTTAAAATACGTTCAGGTGATTATGAAGAAGCTTCCTTTACTCATGCTGTGCGTCTCTACTTTCCTGTGGATCGGCTGCTCGGAACCGCCCCAGCCGGTTGCCAAGAAAGAGCCTGAAAAGGCGGCCGAACCGGCTTCGGGACAATCGGCGCTTTTCAAGATGTATCAGGTGGCGCGAGCCTCCTGGTCGGGTGACGCCCAGGTTCTGAAGCTGAACAGCATTCAGGTGCCGGAGGTTCCCGCGGCTGCCGGGAAGGCCGGGGCATGGCAGGCCACCTTCACGTCCGGCACGCTGGCGAAGACGCGTACCTACACCTATTCGGTGGTGGAACAGGAGGGCAACCTGCACAAGGGCGTGTTTAGTACGGGGGAAGAAGCCTGGTCCGGGCGCCAGGGAATGAATACCAGCTTCGATATTCGCTCGGTGTCCTTCGATTCCGACGCGGCCTACAAGACGGCCGACGAAAAGGCCGGGGACTACGACAAGAAAAATCCCGGCATGCCGATTTCCTTCCAACTGGAGAAAATCGACAAGTTCACCACTCCGGTCTGGCGCGTGGTCTGGGGCGAGTCGGTGGGCACTTCCAGCTTCTCCATTTACGTGGACGCCAGCCTGGGCAAATTCCTCGAGAAGATGCACTGAGGGGAGCCGGAACAATACTCTGGACACGGATCGCGGTACGGGTGCTCGAAACGCGCGTGTTTATCCACTCTACGGTATCCGGGCCCGCGTCAAATGTCCAGCTTGTTTATCCGCCGCCCCTA
>Ga0182018_10000705_pt1 | contig 41785 bp, 36 predicted proteins | sample 812P2MmetaG_FD_120490 | JGI IMG/M metagenome (GOLD analysis project Ga0182018, IMG submission 120490) | Permafrost microbial communities from Stordalen Mire, Sweden - 812P2M metaG | ecosystem: Environmental > Terrestrial > Soil > Wetlands > Permafrost | place: Sweden: Stordalen | collected... | reverse complement strand
GGAGATGCCCGTCATGTAGATCCGCCGAAGGTTGACCGGCGTACGGGACGCCACGTTGGCGATCACCTTCTCCAAGAACCCGACGTCATTGATCTTCTTTGTGACCGGGAGTCCGCAGCACTCCCCGGCGTTCCAGCCGTACTGCGCCTGTTTGGCCACGGGGTCTGGTGTCAGCACCTTGGAGATCCTGGTGCCGTTCGGATAGACGGCCAGGTACCCGTTTTCATCCGCATTGGGGTCCATGTTCGAGAGGATCTCTTCAATCTGCGCGTTCTGGGTGGCCCCGGCCATGTTGATCACCATGGGCAATGGCTTGCCCGACGCGGCCGCCGGCGGCACGTGAATCCGGTAGGCACGCTCCATGCCGTCGAAGTTGACGTAGAAGACGTACGACCCGCTCATCGGCGCGAGAACAGGATGTGATGCGGGGGTGGAAGACGTCGGCACGGTCGTGGTGGTGCTCGTGGTCGTGGCGGCGGATGCAGCCCACGGAGCGCCGAGGGCGGTAAGGGTGACGGCGGCAGCCGCCACAGCGGCGCGCCGGCCAAGCCGGTGAACGAGGGCCATGGCGGAGAAGTATGCCAGGCCGGCCCGTTTCCTCGAGGGTGCGACTATTGATGCTGACGCCGGCGTCGGCGCAGTCGCCGGTGCGGTGTTGCTGCCGCCAGGCGCTCGTCGCGTAATGCGGCGGCGCTGTCGTCGGCCTCGAGCGGCGCGAGGGTGCTTGGTTCGGCATTCAGGGCCCAGGCCAGCAGCAGGTCGGCGAGAGCAGGGTTGCGGGCCAACACGGGCCCGTGCAGGTAGGTCCCGAGCACCCGCCCGCACACGGCGCCTTCGGTGCCCGACCCGTCGCCGTTCCCCACGCCACGGATCACCTGGGCGAGCGGTGCTGCCGACGCGCCAAGAGTTGTGCATCCTCCGTGGTTCTCGAACCCGGTCAAGAGCGGCAACGAAACGGATGATCCCGCAACGGTTTCCGCCACCACTTCCCCCACCGCCCTGGCCCCGGTCCCCTTCGCGGTGTCGATGTCGAGCAGCCCGACGCCTTCGTGCGCAACCCCATCGGCACCGGGATAGCTCCGGCCGACGATTTGGTAGCCGGCGCACACGGCGAGGACAACGGCGCCGGCTGACACTCGGCGGGCCAACGTCGCGTCGTCGATGAGCGAGCGGGCGGCGCGGACCTGTGGACCGTCCTCCCCGCCGCCGAGGCAGTAGATGTCGGCTTCGGGCAAGGCGACGTCGGAGGGGGCCGCCAAGAGCTCGGCCTCGATGCCGCGCCACCGGGCGCGCTGGGCCAGGATCAACCCATTGCCCCCGTCCCCGTAGGTGCCGAGGAGGTCCGGGTAGACGACGGCGACGCGCAGGCGAACCGTCATGTCTCAGCACTCTCTCCGAGAAGTTGCGCAAAGGCCGTGTAGTTGCCGATCACATCGACCCGCACCTCGTTCTCGGGGTCAGCGACGCGGGCGCCTGCGGGTCCACGATCGCCCCCATCCGCTTGACCGCCACCGTTCTCGACAGGGCCCGCCCCCGCCTTGTGCAATGCGGTCAACGGATCCGACTCCATTACGTGGGCCACGCCCGCGTAGTGCAGGCGCACGGCCAGGTCGCGGCAGCGGTCACCCGTGGCCACCACCGTTCGTGACGCCAGGCGCTCGAAGGGGACGTCCCACAACCAGCTCGGGTCGGCCCCGTCCGCCGTTCGTGCATTGATGCTGACCACGAGGGGCCCCTCGTCTCCCTCTACCAGATTGAGCAGCTCGCTCCACCCGGCTGGGTTCTTGGCCAACATCAACCTGACCCGCACGCTTCCCACGACACGGGTCGTGAAGCGACCGGCCACATCGCCGAGGGTGGCCATGGCCGCGAAACTCTCGGCGGGCTCGATGCCCTGTGTCTCCGCAGCCACCGCGGCCATCAGCGCATTGGCGTGATTGAATCGGCCCGGGAGCGCCAGCGCGATCTCGAAGGAGCGGCCATCAGCCCAGATGCCGCTGTACATGGTCGCCGCACCCGTCGCCGCGCGGGTCGCCGCGCGGGTGGCCGTCAACGTCGCCATCGGCTCGGGCCGGGCGAACCCGCACCCGGTGGCGCAAGCCCAGGAGCCAGAAACCGGACGCATTGCGTCGGCACCGGCGACATCGCCGTCACCACCGCCATCGCGGTCGCCGTCGCCGTCGCCGTCGCCGTCGGAAAAAGTGATGCGCCCTTCGCAGGAGGGACAGCCCACCGCATCGAGCTGCCAACCGAGGCCGGCGGCGACCCAGCGCACGTGGGCCGCCGCACCGGCACCCCAGACGACGAGCGGATCGTCGGCGTTGGCCACGACAATGGTGCGGGGCGAAGCTGCCAGGGCGGCCCGCCAATTGCCGGCCACCATGCGGACCTCGTTGCTGCGGTCCAACTGATCACGCGAGAGATTGAGCAGCACCACGGTAGAGGCCTTCGTCGCCGCCAGCACGCGAGGGAGGTAGATCTCGTCGACTTCGAGCACCGCACGTGGGGCGGCGCGGTCGGCTGCCAACGCCGCCACGTGACCCGGCGGCATGTTCGAACCCGTCTCGTTGCTGACAACCGCGGTCCCGTCCGCCCCCAGTGCCACCGCGAGCAAGCGGGTCGTCGTCGTCTTGCCGTTGGTGCCGGTGACCAACGCCACCTGACGCCCCGCGGTCAGGTGCTGCAGCAGCTGACGGTCGACCCTGAGTCCGGCGCGGCCACCGGCAACCGTGCCCTGCCCGCGCCCGAGACGGCGCGACAGAGTATTGACAGCGAGTGTGGTGGTGACAGCGAGGCGATACCTCACGAAGGAGGTTTGGTGCGCGCCAGCTCCTCGGCTGTGGGCTCGTGGGGCGCGCGGGACTCCTCGGGCAGCAGTGCGGAGATCGCCGCCATGATCGCCGTCGTGTCGACCGACGTATCGATGAGGGACAGCGTCAACGGGTGGCCGACCCGGATGGTGATCCGCGGTGGATGTCGTACCAAGGTGAAATCGGGCATCCGGGCCGAGCGGGGCCAGACCTTCTCGGTGCCCCACAGACCGATCGGCACCACGGCCGCCTCCGTCGATGCAGCCAGGCGCGCCGTCCCCCTCTTTCCCTTCAATTCCGGGTCGAAGAAGGCGGCGCCCCGTGGAATGGTCCCCTGGGGCAACACCAGCACCACCTCGCCGGCGTGCAGCGCGGTCTCAGCGGCGCGCAGCGCGGTGCTGGCCCCGCCGCCCCGGTCCACCGAGATCCCGCCGAAGGCCTTGGCGATGGAGCCCACCACCGGGGCGTCGAAGAGCTCCTTCTTGGCCAAGAAGCGCACGGGCCGGCCCAGCCGGGCGGCCACGAGGGCGAGTGCCGCCACGTCGAAGTAGCTGCGGTGATTGGCAGCCAACAGAACTGGCCCCCGGGGAGGGATGTGCTCCACGCCGGTGATGTCGAAGCGCGCGTAGGGGAACGACGAAGGGCGCACGAACGGCCGCAGCAGGTGGTAGGGCTCGAACCCCATCACACTCGGCACGCCCGCGGGGCGGTCCCAATACTCAATCGGCCAGCGCCGGGCCGTGGCGATCATGGTCAGCGAGGGGTCGGGATTGACAGCATGGGGCCAGCCCACGCTGGCTAGCAGCGGCGTGTCGAAGACGCTGTCGCTGCACGCGTGACAATCGGCCAGGTCGATGCCCTCGTCACCGGCCCAGGACCGCACGGCCTTGAACTTTCCGGTTCCCCATACGAAGCCCTCGTACAGCCGGCCCGTGTAGCGCCCGTCTTCGGTCTCATAGGTCGTGGCGATGACGGCGTCGAACCCCATGGCCTCGGCGAAGGGCCGGATCATGTCGGAAGGCGTGGTCGTCGACAGCACCAGCAGGTGACCGTCGTCGCGGAAGGCGGCGAGGTGCTGCGGCGCGAAGGGTGCGACCATCTCGATCAGTTCGGGCACCGCCCGCTTCCCGGCGGCCTGAACCTGATCCTGGCGCCATCCCTTGGCCACCCGGGCCGCCGCCCGCACCAACCCCATCGACACGAGGTTCTCCCCCAGGCGGTTGTTGATGGCATAGAGCAGCCGGTCGCCGGGGAGCGATCGCCCCGGGGGCAGGACACCCTCTTCGACGAGGGCCCGGTTGAGGGCCTGGCCCGAGGCCCGCCAGAGCAGGGTGCGGTCGAGGTCGATGAAGACGGCGCTCCTGGCCATGATGCGTCAGCCTAAAGCATCGGACCCCGCACGGCATCGCCCTGACCAGCGCATTCCCGCTGTACAGGGCGGGAACAGAGAGGGAAACAGAGAGGGGAACAGGGAGGGTGGTCGGGAACGCCCCCGCGTGCCGGGGTGGATGCTTCGACCCGGTCCGGCGAGCGGCGCCGCCGGTAAGTGGCAACGACAGGAAATTGTGCCGGAATAAAGAGAAGGGATCGCCGGGGGGGTGGCGATCCCTTCTCGAGACTCACCAGGTTTGGAGGGGGGGTTCCGCCCCTGTGGTCTGACATACATTCTGGTCCTCTCGCCATAATCTGTCAAGCAGCTTCACAAGATACTTACTATCTGATATTCTGATTACTGCCCAACTAGTGCAAGCACCTGGCCGGATTCCGAGGCATGGATCGAGGGAGGGGTGACGCAATGGAATTGAAACATTTGCAAGCACTCCTGGGCATCGCCGACACCGGGAGTTTCTCGGCTGCGGCGACCACGATCGGGACGGTGCAGTCCAATGTGTCCGCCCATATCGCCCGTCTCGAGCGTGAGCTCGATGTGCAGCTGGTCGACCGTGCCTCCGGTCGCCTCACCGAGGAGGGCGAAGTCGTCGTCGGGCGGGCCCGTCGGATCATGAACGAGCTCTCCGACATGGTCGCCGACGTCACCGCCCTGCGCCAAGAGGTCGTCGGCACGGTACGCCTGGGCATGATCGGCACGACGGGCCGGTGGCTGGTACCGCAGCTCTTCGACCTGCTGCGCGACCGCCATCCCCACATCCACCTCAACGTCGCCGAAGGCTCCAGCGCCCAACTGGAGCTGCAGCTGGGGTCGGGCCGCCTGGACCTGGCCGTGGTCACCTTTCCGCTCAGCGGCGACGAGGTCATGGTGGTCGAGCTGTTCGACGAGGACCTGGTCCTCGTGGTGCCCCGCGACCATCCTTTGGCTGAAGAGGCCTCCATCCCACTCGCCCGCCTGGCCGACATGGAACTCCTGCTCCCTCCCCCCGGCACCGCCCTGCGGGCGGAGATCGACAGCGCCGTCGTGCCGGCCCGGGTCGCCCTGCGTCCGATCATGGAGCTCGATGGTGTGCGCACCATCGCCTCCCTAGCCTTCGACGGGTACGGGCCGGCCATCCTCCCGGCCACCGCCGTCCCGGGGCACCTGCGCGAGCGCTTCGTGGCCCTGCCGGTCGAAGGTCTCCCCCGCCGGCGGGTGGGCATCGCGCAACGCCGGCGCGGCCTTCCCTCGGCACCCGTGCGGGCGGTGGTCGACATCCTCGAGCTCGTGGTGGCCGATCCGCTCTCCATGCCCGAAGGCATCCACCCGACCTGATCAGCTCGGTGGCGGGTATGTCGTCTAAGAGAGCGGGTATGTCGTCTAAGAGAACGGTCTCGGCTCTCGCCACATCGTGAAGATCTTCGGCCCGTTGCCCGGCAGCGGGATCTCCTCTACGACGGCGAAGCCGTGGCGGGAGTAGAAGGGGACGTTGCTCTCCTTCGAGGACTCGAGGTACGCCGGCAATCCCTCGGCGTCGCAATGGTCGAGAACCGGCCGCATCAGCGCCGAGCCGATGCCCTTCCCTTGCGCTTCGGGATCGGTGCCCAGCGTGGCGAGATACCAGTGGGGCTCCTTCGGATGCAATGCCTCCATCATGTTGAGGAAGCGCAACGTGCTGACGAGGCGGGTGGCAATGTAGGGAAGGACCGACACCATGGTGGCTATCCCGGCCAGCCCCGTGAGGAGGGGCTTCCCCGCCGGGCCCCAGATGGCAGCCCCTCGATGATCGTCGGTGGTGTAGCAGCCTCCGAAGCGGAGATAGTCCGCCCGCATCTGGTTGGTGAAGTACCGGCGCGTCCCCTCGGTCCGCCGGGCGGGGTTGCGGAAGATGTGCCCGATCACCGGGTCGTCGAAGAAGGCGCGGCAGAGCTGGGCCGCCATCGGGTCGACATCGGCGTCGACGGCGCGGCGGACCGTCACTGCTACAGGAGAAGTCGTCATGGCAGGCGACTCGTCAGCCGCGTCAGCCGCGTCAGCCGCGTCAGCCGCGTCAGCCGCGTCAGCCGCGTCAGCCGCGTCAGCCGCGTCAGCCGCGTCAACAGGGAAGGTTTGCGTACCATGACGGCGTCGATGGTGGCAGATCGCCGACCCATGCGCCACCGGGCGAGGCCAGCTGATGGGCCCGGCCCAACTGGGCCAGGACCGGGAGCAGATGCAGCCCGATCAGCTGCCCGCCCGCCGGGGTGATGTGCACGCCGTCGCCGCAGCGCGCGGAGATCCCGTCGACGTCCGGAGCGAATTGGCCGTGCGGCGAGATCAGCGCGTTGAGGTCGAAGACGTAGGCCTGACCGGTACCGGTCCCCGCCGGCACGTCGGCCGCCTCGCGGATGAGTTGGTTGTCGATGTCGACCCGGCCCGGCGTGTCCTCTGGCCACGGACTTCCCGAAGGCGAGGCGCCGCTGTCGTAGTACGGGCTCGTCGATAAGACCACGGTGGCACCCCGCGAGGACAGGACCTTGATCGCCTGGCGGTACCGGCTCTCGACGTAGCTGTCGAACGAACTTTGCCCCAGGTGCTCCCATTGACTGCCGAACTCTTGATCGAAGGTCTCGCCGCGCGCGAGATACACCACGACGTCAGGGTTGTAGGCATCGATCCAACGCCGCCACTGGGCCAAGAGCGAATCAGGAGTGCCCCCGCCGGAATTCCCGTCGGAATTCGCGCCGCTGATCGCGGCGCAGGGAAGGCCGGGCGGCACCGTATAGCCGAGGACCCGGATCTCGGAACTGGTCATCGAAAGGGAGCATCCAGGAATCCCCTCGTTGACGATCCGCACGTTGTAGCGCGCCGCATCGTCTCCGAGGCCGACGCCGAGCGATCCGGCCATCGAGTCGCCGACGAGGAGCACCTTGACGGGCGGCCCGCTCAGCGTGGCCGAACTGTCTGCCAAGGCAGGGTGGGACACGTTCCCGGACGCCGACGCCGACGCCGGCGCAGACGTCGGCGCCAACGCCGGGCCACCTATCGAAGCAGCCGCGACACTCGGCCCCAACGCCGGCGTCGCCGACGCCGTCACCAAGGTGGCGGTGAACACCAGGCCGAGGGTTGCCGCCAGGGCCGCGGGCACCGCGACCAGGATCTGCCGGGGATGCAGGGCACCCCGCCGGATGGGCTCCTCCACGAAGTGGGCACTCAGCCCGGCCAAGACCACCGTCACAGCCGTCCGGGTCAAGAACAAGGGGTAGACGCCCCAGTGCAGGCGTGACCCCGAGATCACCAAGAGCACGGGCCAATACCAGAGATAGATCCCATAGGAGATCCGGCCCAACGCCGGAAGCGGCGGGATCTCGAGCAGCGTGACGGCCGGGCCCTTCGGGGCGACCACGGCACCGAACACCACCATGGCCGCGCACAGACCGGCCACCAGGAAGCCTCCCCGGAAGGCGTCCGTCGAGTACTCGCTCGTCGTGGCCCAGAGCACCCCCGTCCCCACGATCCCGGCCAGCCCCACCACCTTGGCCAGGCGCTCGAACCCGACGGTCCTGGTCCGTTCGCGCCACAGGATCAGGCCCGTGGCCAACGCGGCCCCCACCAAGAGCCCCTGTGCCCTGGTGTCGGTGCCGTAGTAGGTGCGCGCCGTGAAGCCGTTCGGCGCCAGGTGCCCCATCCACACCGCCGATGCCAACGCACCGAGGGAGGCGAGCCAGAAGAGGAGGTGCAGCCGCCGTCTCCGGGTCGACTGCGGATCCGGGGCGGCCATCCTGGACCATGGCATGCGCCGGCCGGCACCGACCTTGAGCACGGCCAGGACCACGAGGGGCCACACCAGGTAGAACTGCTCCTCGATGGCCAACGACCAGGTATGCAGGAGAGGGGAGGGCTGGGCGGCGAGGGAGAAATAGCTCACGCCACCGTGGATCGAGTACCAGTTGGAGAAGTAGAAGAGCGCAGCGAGGACGTCGCCGACGATGTGCGGGGTGGCCAACAGGTGCGGCGCCACGTTCAAGACGAGACCCACCACGGCGACCAACACGACCAATGCCGGTAGCAGCCGGCGGGCCCGGCGGGCCCAGAAGCGTTGAAGCTGGATGTGCCCCGTGGCGTTGAATTCGCCCAGCAGCAGGGACGTGATCAGGTAGCCGGAGACGACGAAGAACGCGTCGACGCCGTAGAAGCCACCGGGGACCGAACTCAGCCCGGAGTGGAAGGCGATGATGCCCATGACAGCCAGGGCGCGGACACCGTCCAGCCCGGCCACACGGCTGCTCCTCAGCCTGTCGCTCCCCCCCGAAGGAGTCTCGCCGATACGAATGTCAACTCCTCCCCCAGAAAGTCGAAAAAAGTCCAAAAAAGTCGAAACAGAATTATGCCACGGGTAGCCGGTAGCCGCTTCCAGGACCCCCTTCGGCTGCGTTAGCGTCCGTGACCATGCTCAGCCGCAAGATCCCCATCGACGCCGCCCCCCCGCACGTGGCGCCCACCTACGCCTCGCGCGGCATGACCCACTCGGTCCTGCGCAACGTGCTGCCCGAGGAGTCGATGGACCCCCACTCGGCCTATCAACTCATCCACGACGAGCTCGCCCTCGATGCCAATCCAGCCCTCAACTTGGCCACCTTCGTCACCACGTACATGGACGACGAGGCCGACCGCCTCATGATCGAGACGTTCAACAAGAACGCCATCGACTGGGACGAGTACCCCCAGACGGTGGCGTTGCAGGACCGCTGCGTGAACATGCTCAGCCGCCTCTTCGGCGCCTCGGAGCACCAGGACGGCGTGGGAACCGCGACCGTGGGCAGCTCCGAGGCCATCCACCTGGCCGGCCTGGCCATGAAGTTCCGCTGGCGTAACGCCCGCACTGCGGCCGGGCTCCCCTGTGATCGCCCGAACATCGTCATGGGAGGGAACGTCCAGGTGTGCTGGGAGAAGTTCGCCCGCTACTTCGACGTCGAGCCCCGCTACGTGCCCTTGACTCCCACCCGCTTCATCATCGGCGTCGACGAGGCGATGGCGCTGGTCGACGAGAACACCATCGGCGTCGTCGGCATACTGGGCTCGACCTACACGGGTGAGTACGAGCCGATCGCCGAGCTCGACACCGCCCTGACCACACTGTGCGATGCGCACGGCGGGGCGGACGCGGGATGGGACGTGCCCGTGCACGTCGACGCGGCCTCGGGCGGATTCGTGGCGCCGTTCCTCACACCCGAGCTGTTGTGGGACTTCCGTCTCCGGCGGGTGCGCTCTATCAACGTGAGTGGCCACAAATACGGGCTGGTGTATCCAGGAGTCGGGTGGGTCATCTGGCGGGAGTCGGCCGACCTGCCCCAGGAACTGATCTTCGAAGTCGACTACCTGGGTGGCTCGCACGCCAACTTCGGACTGAACTTCTCGCGGGGCGCCTCGCAGATCGTGGCCCAGTATTACAACTTCATCCGCCTGGGCCGGCAGGGCTACTCCGAGATCATGAAGAGCCTGGCCGAGACCGCCCGCTGGCTGGCCACCGAGGTTGGTCGGCTCTCCGGCGTCACGGTCGTGGCCGGGGGCACCGACCTGCCCGTGGTGTGCCTACGCCTCAGTGAGGACATGCCCTTCAGCGTGTTCGACCTCTCCGACCGGCTGCGGCTGCGGGGCTGGGTGGTTCCGGCCTACGGCATGGCAGCCGACGCGGAGTCGGTGTCGGTGTTGCGCATCGTCGTCCGCGAGGGTCTCTCCCGAGACATGGCGGACTGCCTGCTCGCCGACCTCGTCGCCGCGCTGGCCCATCTGCGCGCATCCCCGCCGGAGCCGGCTGCCGCCGCGCCGGCCGCCGGCGCTCCGGCCGGCGCTCGTGCCGGCGCCGCTACGGCCCCTGAGTTGACGAGGCACCCGTCCGTCCCCGTGGGGGCATGCATCGGCGGGGCGGGGCGGGTCACGTCGAAGAAGGTGGAGAAGAAAACGAAGGCCGTATGTTGAGGATCGGGGTGCTCGGTGCCGCCCGCATCACGCCTGCGGCGCTGATCAAGCCGGCGCGCCGGACCGGCAAGGCCCAGGTTGTGGTGGTCGCCGCCCGGGACACCGAGAGGGCCCGCGCCTACGCCAACAAGCACAAGATCCCCCGCGTCGCCGAATCCTACGAGGCCGTGCTGGCCGATCCCGACGTGCAGGCGATCTACATCCCGCTGCCCAACGGCCTCCATGGCCACTGGACCATCGCCGCACTCGAGGCCGGCAAGCACGTGCTGTGCGAGAAGCCGTTCACGGCCAATGCCGACGAGGCCCGACTGGTGGCCGAAGCGGCAGCCTCCCACCCCGGCCTTGTCGTCATGGAGGCCTTCCACTACGAGTACCACCCGATGACGCGCCGGTTGGTCGAGATCGTGCAGTCGGGTGAGCTGGGGATCATCAAGGAGATCGACATCGCGTTCTCGGCACCATTGGCAAAGCGGGGCGACATCCGCTACCGGCTGGACCTCGCCGGCGGGGCGATGATGGACATGGGCTGTTACCCGATATCGCTCCTGCGGCTGCTGGCCGCCGGGCCGCGGGTGACGGGGGCGACCGCCAAGCTCTCCTCTCCCGGGGTCGACCGCGCCATGGATGCCCGTTTCTCGCTGCCCGAAGGCGGCACGGCCCGGATCCGTTGCTCCATGTTCTCCTCCTCCGTTCTCCGCCTGCACGCCGAAGTCATCGGCAGCGAAGGGACGCTCAAGGTCTTCAACCCGTTTGCCCCCCACTTCGGGCACCGGGTCCGGATCGAGAACGCAGCGGGGACCAGGCGGGAGAAGTTCTCCCGGCGCGCCACCTACGACTACCAGCTCGAGGCGTTCGTCGCCGCCATCGAGGACGGCGCGGGCTTCCCTACCACCGCGATGGACGCCATCCGCACCATGGAACTGATCGACGCCACCTACACCGCGGCCGGGCTCCCCCTCCGTCAGCCCTCGCTCGACGGGCGGTCGGGTGGGTCGGGTGGGTCGGGTGAGTCGGGTGACTCGGGTGGTCCGGCGACCGAGTAATGCCACTCCCCTCTGACGAGCTCACCGCACTGACCGACGCCGCGCTCTCGGCCGCTACTGCCGGCGCCTGCACGAACGCCGAGCTGCGGGTCGAGCGCATCCGCTCGCAGAGGGTCCGCCTGCGTGACGGCGCGCCGGAGGGCGTATCGGACGACACCGAGTTCGGCATGGGCGTGCGGGTCGTGGTCGACGGAGCGGTCGGGTTCGCCGCCACCGTCGACGTGAGCCCCACCGAGGCGGCCAACCTCGTGCGCAGCGCGATGGACACCGCACGGGTGACGGCACAGGCCGGTGGCGGGCGGGTCGAGCTCGCGCCTGAGCCGTCGCACGGCGAGGTGACGTGGACGAGCGCGTTCGGGATCGATCCCGGCTCGGTGGCGCTGTCCGACAAGGTGGCCCTCCTCGAGGAGTGGAGCCGGCGGCTGCTCAGTCATGCGACCGTCGCCCATGTGACGGCGGAGGTGCTCAGTGTCGGGGAGGAGACGTATCTCGCCAACTTGGCCGGCACCCGGGCGACCCAACACAGGGTGCGTGTGCACCCCCAGATCGAGGCGCTGGCTCTGAGCGATGCCGGGTTCGAGACCATGCGCACGCTCGCTCCGCCCGTTGGGCGTGGGTGGGAGTATCTGACCGGCGGGACTGGCGGGACTGGCGGGACTGGCGGGACTGGCGGGGCGGGTGGGGCGGGCGGGACGGGCGTTTGGGACTGGGATGGCGAACTGGCGCAGATCCCCGAGCTGCTGGCGGAGAAGCTCGCCGCTCCATCGGTCGAGGCGGGTGTTTACGACCTCGTCATAGACCCTTCGAACCTCTGGCTGACCATCCATGAGTCGATCGGTCACGCCACCGAGCTCGACCGTGCCATCGGCTACGAGGCGGCCTACGCCGGCACATCCTTTGCCACCTTCGACAAGTTGGGCACCTTGGCGTACGGCTCGCCCGCCCTGCAGGTCACCGGGGACCGGACCGTCGAGCACGGCCTGGCGACGGTGGCCATCGACAGCGAGGGCGTGGCCGGGCAGTCCTTCGACCTGATCCGCGACGGGGTGCTGGTCGGGTACCAGCTCGACCGCTTCATCGCCGCCCGCATGGGACTGGGGCGCTCGAACGGTTGCGCCTTCGCCGACTCGCCGTTACACGTGCCGATTCAGCGAATGGCCAACGTCTCGCTGGCACCGGCGCCGGGGCCGCGACGAGGGGGCGGCGACAGTGGGGACCGGGACGGGGACGGGCCGACGACGGCCGACCTCATCGCCGGCGTCGATCGCGGCATCTACATCATGGGCGACAAGAGCTGGTCCATCGATATGCAGCGCTACAACTTCCAGTTCACCGGCCAGCGGTTCTTCAAGATCGAGGACGGACGGCTGGTCGGACAAGTGAAGGACGTGGCGTATCAAGCCACCACGACGGAGTTCTGGGGCGCCATGGAAGCAGTCGGTGGCGCATCCACCTACGTGCTCGGTGGTGCCTTCAACTGTGGCAAGGGACAGCCCGGACAGGTCGCGCCGGTCAGCCACGGCTGCCCGTCGGCTCTCGTGCGGCGCGTGCGCGTGCTCAACGCGCGCGAAGAGGCGGGACGGTGAGCCGGTGATCGAGGCCCAGGCGGTGATCGAGGCCGCGCTGGCCGAGGCGGCGCGGCGCGGCGCCGACGGATGCATCGTGCTGGTGGACGAGACCAGCCATGCCGACGTCCGCTTCGCGCTCAACACCACCACCACCAACGGCGTGCGGCGGGACCGCTCGGTGACCGTCATCGTCATTGCGGGGGCGACGGGCGGGTCGGGAGCGACGGGGGCGACGGGCGCGTCGGGTGCCACGCGCGTGGGCAACGCGCCATCCGTTGGCGTGGCGCGACGCAGCGGCGTGGTCGATGTGGAGCAGATGGTGTCGGCCGCGTTGACGGATGCAAAGGGAGCGCCGCCAGCCGAAGATGCCTTCACACTCGTCGACGGGATGCGCGCTGCTCGCGGCGGGGGCATCGCCGCGTCCGTGGCCTATGGGCGCGCACCCGTCGAGACGGACCTGTCGGTGTTGAGCGGCGTCCTGTCGAGCCTCGGGTCTGCCTTCCGGCGGGCGGAGGCGGGCGACGTGGTGTTGGCGGGGTTTGCGGAGTACGGAGTGTCGACGTTGTATCTAGGGAGCTCGACCGGAGTGCGATTGTCCTACGCGCAGCCGACGGGAGCCATCAATTTGGTCGGGCGATCGGCGGACGGCGTCCGCTCGGCCTGGACGGGCACGGGGGGCGAGCGCATCGGCGACGTCTCCTTCGCTGCGATGGAGGACGAGTTGTGGCGGCGGCTCGGGTGGGCCAATCGATCCGTCTCAATCGAGGCCGGCCGCTACGAGGTGATCCTGCCGCCTTCGGGTGTGGCCGATCTGATGGGCTCGCTGCTCTTCTACGGGATGAGCGGGCAGGACGCTGAGGACGGGCGGACGGTGTTCTCCGCGAAGGGTCATGGGGATGGGGATGTGGTCGGTCGCACGCGTGTGGGCGAACGGCTCACCGACGTTCCCTTCACCCTCTACAGCGATCCCTTCGAACCGGGGCTCGAATGCCTGCCCTTCGTGGCGTGCGGATCCTCCGATTCGGATACGTCGGTCTTCGACAACGGCCTCCCGATGGATCGGGTGGATTGGATGAGGGATGGGTATCTCGCTCACCTGCGCTATCACCGCGCTGGTGGGGCGCGGTCCGGCGTGGATGTGGCCCCCTACATTGACAATCTGGTCCTGCGGGTTGGGGACGGGGGTGGGCGTGGCGGTGCTGGTGCCGGTGCGGGGGCGGGGGCGGGGGCGGGGGCGGGGCGCGACGGCATCGATGACATGATCGGCCGCACCGAGCGTGGCCTCCTCTTGACCTGTCTGTGGTACATCAGGGAAGTCGATCCGTCAACGGCGTTGCTCACAGGACTGACGCGGGACGGGGTCTACGTGATTGAGGACGGTGCCGTGGTCGGGGCGGCCAACAACTTCCGCTTCAACGAGAGCCCAGTGGACCTCTTGAGCCGTGCGACCGAGGTGGGGGCGAGCGTGCGGACGCTCGGACGGGAGCTCGGCGAGTATCTCAATCGCTGCATCATGCCTTCGTTGCGCATCCCGGATTTCAATATGAGCTCGGTTAGCCAAGCCAGCTGATCAGAGAAGAGGAGCGCAGGGCCGTCGTCCTCCGGTGACCTGAGTTCACCGGACGTTCGCATAAAGGTCACTCCCCGCTCCTGTGGTCACGGACCATGTCCTATTGCTCAAGAGCGGGCGACCGTTCTTGCTCATGGAGCTTGTTGTCGAAAAGACGTCGACGGACGATTTGATGGACGAGACCGAACGGCTCGGGAGGGCGATCTCATCCCTCCTTGGGAAGCTGCTGCCAATTGCCGGTGAGTTGGACCGGCGAGAGGCCTGGCGGGCCGAAGGAGCGACGTCGTTGGGCGCCTGGCTGACCCAACGCCTCGGTGTGGCCGAAGGCACGGGAAGATCTTGGGCGCTGGTGGCCGAACGTCTGTGGGACCTGCCCCATTTGGCCCAGGGCCTACGGGTGGGCGCGCTCACCTTTGACAAAGTGCGGGCGGCCGTGGAGGTGGCCACTCCCGAGACCGACGCATCCGTGCTGCGCCAGGCCGAGGAATGCAGCGTCCGTCAGCTGATGGACGTCGTCCGGGCCAACCGCGGAACCAGCGACCACCAGGCTGAAGCACAGTTCGAGTACCGCTACCTGCGCTTCAACGACTCACGGCGGGTGATCACGGCGCAGCTCCCCGAAGACAGCTACGCCGAGGTGCGGACAGCCGTGACCGAGCGTGCTCGGCTCTTCCCCTCCGACGGCGAGACGCGGTACGACCAGCGGCGGGCTGATGCCCTTGTCGACATTTGCCGGGGCGCGATGGGGTACGGGTCGGGGACGGAGGGGGCGTCGGCGGCGCGGACGCCGTCGGCAGTCGTGGCGTCGGGAACGGGATCGGGATCGGGATCGCCGTCGGGATCGGGATCGCCGTCGGGATCGGGATCGGGATCAGCCTCCCGGACGGGCTTCTTCGTTGTCGCCCACACCGATCTCTCGTTGTTGCAAGGTGGAACCGGTCGGGCCGAGATCGAACGCCTTGGCTTGCTTAGCGGTGAAGCCATCCGGCGGATCAGTTGCGACGCCACGGTGGCCCTCGCCCTCGATGACGCCTTCGGCCACACCATGTTCGAAGGCCGAGCGAAGCGTTTCGCAACGGCGGCGCAGCGCCGTGAAGTGCAGCGGCGCGATCGCCGGTGTCGCTTCCCGGGCTGCGCCAACAACATGTTCACCGATGTCCACCATGTGGTGCACTGGGCCGACCAAGGTCCCACCGATCTCCCCAATCTCGTGACGCTGTGCGATCATCACCACCACCGGGTGCACGAAGGCAAGTGGCAAGTGGACGGAAACGCAAATGGAATCTTGCGATTCGTGGGACGGAGTGGTCGTGCGATGACGTCGCGACCGTCGCCGCTGTGGACCAGGCGTAGATAGCTCGAGTCCGCGAAACGCACCGCGGGCCGTGGCTTCTTTAGAGACTGCTGCACAGGCGATCGAACGCGCCCGGAAAGTCGCGCTCGGAAAGATCCGCGCCCCGACGCCGTCAGCCGGTAGACGATCGCATTCCTCGCACGAGGTGCATCCACTCCCCCAGCCCGGTCACCACCAGGCCTTCCACCTTGGCGCTCTCGTCGGCCCGACGAAGCTCCAGCGCATCGTCGGCCAAGGCGAGCGTCTCGTAGGCCGCCTGCTCGTCGGACGACATCGGGCCCCCCTGCGCCACTAACGACGCCACGCTGTCGGCTGCCAGGTCTCCCTCGTACGTGGATTGGCGCGCTACGAGATACCGCTTCGCCTCCACGTGCAGTCCGACCAACCCGGCCACCCGTTCACCCAATGCCGCCCGGACGGCTGCCGCACCGGCTCGGGCGTGCTCGGCGTCGCCCACCCCCGGGAGCAGGTGACCGATGTCGTGGACCAGTCCCGCGACCGCCAGCTCGGGATCACCTGGCCTCCGCTGGCGCAGCACCGCCGCCGTCTGGAGCGCATGGTCCAGCTGCGTGAACGGCATCTTGTCGTCCGCTTCCCCGACCACGACCGGGCGACCCGCCGCCGACTCGAGCAGCGATTCGATGTCGTCGAGACTGAGGTGCGCCCTTTGATCCGACGGTTGATCCGACGGTTGATCCGACGGTTGATCCACCGATTGATCCACCGATTGGTTCACCGCCCCATTCTCCACCCTCATCATCGCGGCGGCCTCCGGCGGCCCCGCACGGACCGCAACGCCACGCCCATTGCAAGAGTGCGCCGGCTCGGCGCACAGGGCGGGAGCTGGAGTGGAATGGAGTGCAGTGGCCGGTCGGAGCCTGAATCGAGTCGCTTGATCCGGGCGCGCCCAGTAAGTTTCGCCCCACGACCTGGGAGGGACCGAACGTGACCGATACCGCGACATCCACGGAGACGGCTGAGTCATCTGGCGACGGCGGGACTGATGCCCTGCTCAGCGAACTGCGGGCGTGGCTCGCCAAGAACTGGGACCTCGACCTGACGGTAGGTGACTGGTGGGAGCGCCTGGGCCTCGCCGGGTGGTCCGCCCCGGGCCTGCCCGAGAATGCCTTTGGCAAGAGGATGGCCCGAGCGGACGCGGTGCTCGTGGCCCAGGAGATCGCCAATTTTGGGGCCGTCGGCGCTCCGGCCGGGCTCGGGCTCCTCCTCGCCGCCCCCACCATCGCCACCCACGGCACCCAGGAGCAGATCGACCTCTATGTCCGCGACATCGTCACGGGCAAGAAGGCCTGGTGCCAGCTGTTCAGCGAACCCCAGGCCGGCTCCGACCTGGCCGGGCTGCAGACGCGGGCCGTTCGGGACGGCGACGAGTGGATCATCAACGGCCAGAAGGTCTGGACGTCGGGTGGGCAGTACGCGGACCTGGGCATGCTGCTGGCACGCACCGATCCCGAAGTGCCCAAGCACGTGGGGATCTCCTATTTCGCCTTCGAGATGCACCAAGAAGGCGTCGACGTGCGTCCGCTCAAGGAGATGACGGGTCACGCCCTCTTCAACGAGGTTTTCCTCACCGATGCACGTGTCGCGGACTCGGCCCTTATCGGGGGTCTCAACAAGGGATGGGCGGCGGCCAACACCACTTTGATGAATGAGCGCGCCGGATTGGGCTCAGGCGGTGGGAGCGCTGCCGGCGGTGGGCTGGCCCAGCCGGGGACGGTCTTGGGCTTCCTCGGGAAGCGGGCGGGCGACCTCGTCGCGCCGAATGGAGCGCAAGGCGCCGGGCGTCGCGGACAAGGGGGAGGCGGAGGCGGCGCAATGTCCGCCATGCGAGGCGGCGCTGCCATGCTCATCGGCCTGGCCCAGAAGAACAAGGTCAATCACGATGCCAATGTGCGACAAGATCTGGTCCGCCTGTACACCTTGGGCGAGCTGGGGCGGTTCAACAGCCTGCGGATGAAAGCTGTCCGCGAGCAAGGGGGCGACATTCCGGGAATGCCGAACGTGGCCAAGCTCTCCATGAGCCAGATCGTGCGGCTGTCCCGAGACCTCGGGCTGCAGATTGCCGGCCCGGCCGGGATGTTGCACGCCTACGACGCCGACGACAGGGCCAGCCTGGCCGAGGCCACGGGCGACCCCATGGCCGGCAGCGTGACCGAGATGGCGCTGTTCGCGCAGGCCCCGCCCATCTATGGCGGCACCGATCAGGTCCAGCGCAACATCATCGGGGAACGTGTCCTCGGACTCCCGAAGGAGCCCAACAACGATCGAGTGACACCCTTCTCCGCACTGCCCAAGAACGCGTGATCGCCCCGAGACGCGATCTCGGTCGCTTTGGCGCGGGTGCAGGACCATGGCCGGATAGTCGTCGACGACGATGCCCAGAGTAGACCGGACGCTGCGGGGGGCGAGCGCCGTCGTCGGGATCGCCGATGACGTGTCGCCCACGGGTGAGCTCGACCGGACAGGGCGTGCACTCGAAGTAGCCATGATCCTGGAGGCCCTCGACGACGCCGGGCTCTCCCTTTCCGACGTCGACGGCGTGTGTCATGCCGAGTCGTCGATGGGACTGGCTGAGTATCTAGGGATCCACCCGAGGTTCACCGACTCGACGATGACGGGGGGCTCCAGCTTCGAGGTCCATCTCGAGCACGCCGCAGCCGCCATCGCCGCCGGTGTGTGCGACGTCGTGGTGAGCGTCTACGCATCGACCCCCCGGAGCGATCGGACGCAGAAGCGGCCGGTGACCCGGCGCTTCCCAGGCGGACCGAACCCGATGGCCGAGTGGGAATGGCCCTACGGAATGCGCATGCCCATGGGCCCGTACGCCCTGGCGGCGAGCCGGCACATGCACCAGTACGGCACGACATCGGCCCAACTGGCCCAGATCGCCGTGAGCACGCGGGAATGGGCCGTGCGCAACCCGCGGGCGCGCTACCAGACTCCACTCACCATCGACGACGTGTTGGCCTCACCGATGCAGAGCAGTCCGTTACATCTGCTCGACTGCTGCCTGGTCACCGACGGTGCCGGCGCCTTCGTCCTGGCCAGCGCCGGGCGAGCCCGCTCCCTGCGCAAGCCTCCTGTCTACGTCCTCGGCGCGGCGACATGCCACGACCACATGATGATCAGCCAGATGCCCGACCTGACCGTCACCCCCGGAACCGTCTCGGGCGCCAACGCCATGGCCATGGCGGGCATCAGCCCGGCGGAGGTGGACGTGCTCATGGGCTACGACAGCTTCACCATCACGGCGTTGCTGCACCTGGAGGATCTGGGGTTCTGCCCCAAGGGAGAAGGGGGGCCCTTCGCTGCCGACGGCAAACTCGGGCCAGGCGGTTCATTGCCCATGAACACCAACGGCGGCGGGCTCTCTTTCACACACCCGGGCATGTACGGCATGTTCCTGATCACCGAGGCCGTGCGCCAATTGCGGGGCGAAGGAGAGGCCCGCCAGGTCCCGGGAGCGCAGATGGCGGTGGCCCACGGATCCGGCATGGTGCTGTCCTGCATGTCCACGGCGGTACTCGGGACCGAGGCGACGCTCTGATGGCCGGCACCCGCGGCACGGACGGCACCCGCGGCAACGACAAACCGGTGCCGACCCGGATGGAGCCGCCGGTGGGTGCCGACAGCGCTCCGTTCTGGGCAGCGACACGCGAGAGCGTGCTCCTGGTCCAGTGGTGCACGGATTGCGACAGGGGGATCTTCTACCCCCGTTCGTTCTGCCCGATGTGTGGCTCATCGGGATCGGGACTGGAATGGCGCACCGCCAGCGGGCGCGGCACCGTGTATGCAGCGACGACCGAGAACAACCCGGCCGCCACGGGGGTGACGTTCTCCAATGGCGAACCGTACGTGGTGGCGCTGGTCGACCTCGAGGAGGGGGTGCGCATGATGACCAATGTGGTCGGCTGCCCGACCGATGACGTGCACGTGGGGATGGCCGTCGAAGTGACCTGGGAGCCCCTCACGGACGGCCGGCAGCTGCCGCTCTTCACGCCAGCGTCGGGACAGGGACCGGCGGCGGGACCGGCGGGCGGTTCGAAGTGACCGCGACGGGGGACGGTCGCGCTCCCAATGTGGAGGCGTCCGCGAGCGGCGAGGACGGTGCTACGAGAAGCGGCGAGGACGGTGGCACCAGAGATGACGGTGGCACCAGAGATATGGACAGGGCGGCGGCTGGCGCCCGCGGGCTGCTGCCGTCGTGGTGGGCGGGGCGCATTCCCGACCGCACTGCGCTCATTACCGACTACGGGAACCGCACCTTCAGTGAGCTCAACGCGAATAGCAACCGCCTCGTCAGGGCCCTGCGCTCCCGAGGACTCAAGGTGGGAGACAGCATCGCGCTCATGTGCACGAACCGGCCGGAGTTCGTTGAAGTCGCCTCCGCTGCGCAACGGGCCGGCTGGCGTGTCACGCCGATCAATTGGCACCTGACCGGGGAGGAAGCGGGCTACATCGTGGGGAACTGCGAGGCCAGGGCGTTCATCGCCGCGGCGGTGCTGGGTGACAAGGTCGTCGACGCGGCGAAATTCGGTACCAGAGGGAACGCCGGGGGCGGGGATGGGGACGGGGACGGCGACGGTCTGGTCAAACTGGCCGTCGGTGGGGACCTTCCGGGGTTCGAGCGGTACGAAGAGGCCATCGCTGGGCTAGATCCGTCCGACATCGCCGATCCGACGTTAGGTACGCAGATGCTCTATACCTCGGGGACGACGGGGCGGCCGAAGGGCGTCTACCGCTCGGGCGTCGCGGCGAGCGCATTGGCGGCCGTCAATCTGTGCGGGTACGACGAGGACTGGGAGCACAGCGTCGACGTCCATCTGTGCACCGGACCGCTGTACCACGCCGCGCCGCTGGCGTTCTCCATCGCCCTCCCCCTCGCCTACGGCGTGCCCGTCGTGGTCATGGAGCACTGGGATCCTGCCGAGACCCTGCGCCTGATAGAGAAGCACGGCGTCACCCACACGCACATGGTGCCGACCATGTTTCACCGCCTGCTCGCCCTGCCCGAAGAGGTCCGGACGAAGTACGACCTTTCGTCGCTTCGCTTCATCATCCACGGGGCAGCGCCGTGCCCGGTGACGGTCAAGCAGCAGATCATCGACTGGCTGGGCCCGATCGTGGTCGAGTACTACGCCGCCACCGAGGGCGTGGGCACGCTGGTCGACTCGGCGACCTGGCTGGCCCACCCAGGGACGGTGGGGCGTCCCATGCTGCCGGACCTGGTCAAGGTGGCCGACGACGAAGGGAACGAGATGCCCCCCGGCCAGATCGGGCTGGTCTTCCTGCGGGCCCAGACGGCGACAAGATTCGAGTACTACGGCGATGCCGAAAAGACGGCCAACGCGTTCCGCGGCGACTACTTCACCCTGGGCGACATGGGCTACATGGACGATGAGGGCTATCTCTTCTTGACCGACCGCTCCACCAATCTCATCATCTCCGGCGGGGTGAACATCTACCCGGCCGAGATAGATGCGGTGCTGCTCCAGCATCCTGCCGTCGGCGACGTGGCCACCATCGGGGTGCCCGATGAGGAGTGGGGTGAGGCCGTAAAGGCGGTGGTACAGCCCGCCATCGGCGTGGACCCGAGCGAGGCGCTGGCGGTCGAGCTCCTGGCCTTCTGTCGGGAACACCTGGCCCATTTCAAGTGCCCCCGCACGATTGATTTCACCACGCAGCTCCCGCGCGAGGATACGGGGAAGATCTACAAGCGTCTGCTGCGGGAGCAGTACCGGGCCGCAGCCGAGAACCGGTCGGGGGCGGGGTCGTCGGGGGCGGGGTCGTCGTAGTCGGGACAGTGGGTTTGGTCAACAAAAGGAGAGAGCACGGACATGGGCATATGTGACGGACGCATCGTCGTCATCACCGGGTCAGGGCGGGGCATCGGGCGCGAACACGCCATCGAGTTCGCCCGCCAGGGAGCCAAGGTCGTCGTCAATGACCTCGGGGCCGAGGTGGACGGCACCGGGAGTTCGGCCGGCCCGGCGGGCGAGGTCGTCGACGAGATTCGCGGCATGGGCGGCGAAGCAGTCGCCAACGGCGACGACGTATCCGACTACGAGGGTGCGGGACGGCTCATCCAGACGGCGATCGACAGCTTCGGGACGATCGACGTCCTGGTCAACAACGCCGGAATATTGCGAGACCGCATGCTGGTCAATATGACCATCGACGAGTGGGACGCCGTCATCCGGGTCCACCTGCGGGGCACGTTCGCACCGACCCGCCACGCCGTCGAGTACTGGCGCAACCGGTCCAAGGCCGGCGAGACCAACGACGCCCGTGTCATCAATACGACATCGCCCTCCGGGATCTACGGGAACGTGGGCCAGACCAACTACGGCGCCGCGAAGGCGGGCATCGCCTCCTTCACGGTGATCGCCGCCATGGAACTCGGCCGCTACGGGGTCACCGTGAACGCCATCGCGCCAGCCGCCCTGACCCGCATGACCGAGAACCTGGGCGGCTTCGGCGAGGCGCCGGCCCGCAAGCCCGAGGAATTCGACCCGCTCGATCCGGGCAACATCGCTCCCCTGGTCGTATGGCTCGGCAGCGCCGAGTCGGCTTCCATCACCGGGCGTGTCTTCAACGTCCAGGGCGACCACATCAGCGTCGCCGAGGGATGGGTGGCCGGCCCGGGGGCCAGCAAGGGAGACCGCTGGGATCCGGCCGAGCTGGGCGGGGTCGTGCCCGACCTGGTGGCGAAGGCTGCCCCGAATGCCAATATGGGGGGCAGAAGGAGCTGATCTGCATGGGCCAGGGCCAGAAAGAGTCGATCGGCGGGTCGATGTCGGGAGGGGTCACGCCTCCGCTTCCGAGCCGGGGGGTGATGGACGAGGCCGTCCATGTCATCGAAGACCATGCCGAGCGGCTCTTCCTGTGGGACTACGAGCGGGACCGGGGGCAGCTCGTCACGCTCTACAACAAGGCGATGAGCTCGCAGTGGAGCAGCGTGACGGAGCTGGACTGGTCCATCGACGTCGATCCCGAGCGCCTGGTGGCCGAGCAGGACAGCCCGATCCTCGCCGTGACCCGGGTGGCGGGGACGCTGCCGGGGTCGCCGCTCGCCACGTGGACCGAGAAGGAGTACACGCAGCTGGGGATCGAGTTCTTCAAGGCCAACCTGAGCCAGTTCATGCACGGCGAGCAAGGGGCCATGATGACGGCGGCCAAGATCGTGGAGACCGTGCCCTGGATCGACGCCAAGTACTACGCATCGACCCAGACCATGGACGAGGCCCGGCACACCGAGGTCTTCGCTAAGTACCTCTCGACGAAGTTGGGCGAGGCCTATCCGATGAGCCCCTTCTTGAAGGAGCAGATCTGGTCGTTGCTCGAGGACTCCCGGTGGGACATCGCGTATCTGGGGATGCAGATCATCATCGAGTCGCTGGCGTTGGCCGCATTCGGGGACATGCTCCGGCGGACACAGGAGCCGCTCCTGCGCAAGCTCTTGCGCTACATCATGTCCGACGAGGCCCGCCATGTCGCCTTCGGCGTGCTCACGCTGTCGGAGTTCTACCAATCACTGAGCGCCGCCGAGCTCTACGAGCGCCAGGAGTTCATGCTCGACAACACCTTGCGCAGCCGGTCCCGGGCGACGACTCCCGAGGTGTGGGAGCGGATGGGGGTGGATGCCGCGACGGTGCTACCTTTCATCTTGGAGGCGGCCGGCCAGGTGAAGATCAATCCGGCCGGTGGGTTCGTGCGCGGGTTCTTCGCCAAGCTCGTGCCCAATGTGCGCAAACTTGGCCTGCTCGAGGCCAACGACGGGTACCTGCGCCAGAAGTGGGGCGAGGCGGGCCTGCTCGAATTCGAGTTCGCCGACGATACGGGTTCGGACTATGAGACCTATGACGCCGTGGCGGCCGACAGGATGGCGGCGGAGTCGGTGTCGGAGTCGGAGTCGGAGTCGGTGTCGGTGTCGGAGTCGGAGGCCGACTGACCGGTCTGTTCGACTGTTCGACTGTTCGACTGACCGGGTTCGATGACGGCGGCACGTGACAGGGTCGACCGCATACGGGCCATCTGCCTGGATCTGCCCGGAGCGGTCGAGAGGCCGTTCGGCGGACACACCTCCCCGGCCTTCCGGGTGCGCGACAAGATGTTCGCCGTCGTGAGCGAAGACATGACGTCGATGACCCTGAAGGCCCCACCAGGGGTGCAAGGGATCTTGGTTGCCAGCGACCCTGAGCGGTTCTTCGTGCCCAAGTACGTAGGAAGCAAGGGTTGGATCGGCGTCCGGCTGGAGGCGGGACGGGGCAGCGGAACGAGCGGTGCGAGGGGAGATGTGCTCGACTGGGAGGAGATGGCCGAACTCATCTATGAGAGTTATTGCCTGATGGCGCCCAAACGCTTGTTGGCCCAATGGGAGGCCCGTCAGGAGAAATAAGCGGGTCCAAGATGCCCTGGCCAGGCCCGTCCGGGGGCCGATTCGGGGATTTCCTCGTTTGGGTCTTCGTTTGCGCAGCGCAGCGCGCTATTGTTGTCTTCGAGGGCACCACCATTACAGATTTGGAAATCCCTCTGGCTCGAGAGAGTCACCGGCCATGACCGTCATAGGTCAAATCTGGCCAGGGAAGGAGTGGATTTTCAATGGCAACTGGTTCCGTGAAGTGGTTTAACGGTGAGAAGGGCTTCGGCTTCATCACTCAGGACGGTGGCGGCCCCGACGTATTCGTGCATTTCAGCGCGATCTCCGGTACGGGGTACCGCAACCTCGAAGAAGGACAGAAGGTCGAGTTCGAGACCAACCAAGGCCCCAAGGGGCTGCAGGCCGCGAACGTGCGCGCCATCTGATCCCGACTAGCCGGTCGAGATCGGCACCACACAGTTGTTGAACAGCCAGATTGCAGGGTCCTTGCTCCTCGTGGGCGGGGACCCTGTCTGGTTTGGACGCCTCTATTAGGTTTGTGATCCTCAGTAATACGGCCGGAAGTCACGCCGGGTGACGCGTAGGACGACTTCGGCCAGCTCGGGCCGGCAGACCATGAGATCGGGCAACCACGCATCACGGGCGCCGTAGCGCAACGGTTCACCATTCAAGCGAGATGCGTGGAGGCCGCACGCCTCGGCGACCGCCACCGGCGCGCAGGAGTCCCATTCGTACTGCCCACCGGCGTGGATGTAGGCGTCGGCCAGGCCCATGATCACGGCGCCGATTTTGGCGCCGGCCGATCCCATGGGGATCATGACGCCACCAATGGCCTCCGCCACCTCATAGGCCACCTCGGGCGGTCGGCTCCGACTCACGACGACGCGCGGTGGGACGTCCGGCTCGAAGGGGGCCAGCTCGGGCGGGGCCGCCGTGGACAGCGTCACGTCGATGGCAGGGAGGGCGACGGCGCCGACCACAGCCCGCCCACCGGCGGCCAGCGCCACGTGGACGGCCCAGTCGGGCCGGCCGAGCTGGCGGAACTCTCGGGTGCCGTCGAGGGGATCGATGATCCAGAGGCGACCGCTGCCCGAGATGTGCTCGAGGCCCTCCTCGGAGCGCACGTCATCGTCTGGATAGAGACGGTTCAGCTCCCTGACCAGCAGCTGGTGGGCCAGACGATCGCCGGCGGCGCCGATGTCCCTGGGGGTGCCGGACGGGCCGGCACGCAACTCGAGCAACGCCTGACCAGCCATGGTGGCCAGCGCGGCCGCGTCACGGTGCTCGGCGGTCAGGTCCTCCTGTTCGACGGTTGCCACGATGTCCCCTCCGCCTTCTGGTCGAACATTTCTAGTCTCTCCTCTGGCCGGGACGTGACGACTGGCCGGGGGCGGCTGGTCGACTGGCCGGGGATGACGACGTCCCCGTCGTCATCTAGACGAGGCGGCGATCGGTAGCCCAGCGGGTCAGTTGGTGCCTGGTCGAGAGCTGGAGCTTGCGCAGGACCGACGAGACATGGGACTCGACGGTCTTAGCCGAGATGGACAGGTCCCGGGCCACCTCCTTGTAGGTGTAGCCACGGGCGATCAGCCGCAGGACCTCGCGTTCGCGGGGCGAGAGCTGGTCGAGCTCGGGATCGAGGCCGGCCGAACCGCCCGCTCCCACCGGACCTCCGCCGCCCTCTGCGATGGGGTCCGGTCCGATGGCCGTGCTGTGGGCAAACGCATCGAGCACGAATCCGGCCAGGCGTGGCGAGAAGACGGCATCGCCCGCCGCAACCCGGTACACCGCCTGCAACAGTTCGCCGCCGGAAATGGTCTTGGTGATATAACCGCGGGCTCCGGCACGGATGACGGCGATGACATCCTCGGGGGCGTCGGAGACCGAGAGGGCGAGGAATTGCACCTCGGGATGGTGGGGTAGGACGCCGTGGAGCACGGCTTGGCCGCCGCCGCCGGGGAGATGCACATCGAGCAGGACCACGTCGGGGATGCGCTCGTTGATCAGCTCGACGGCGGCTGCCACTTCGTCCGCCTCGCCGACGACGTCGACGGCGTTCCCCAGCTCGGCTCGCACGCCGGCCCGGAAGACGGCATGGTCCTCGACCAGGAAGATCCTGGGTCGCCCGCTCTCCGTCACGACGAGATCGTCGATGTGGTCGTCGACGAATTCGTCGACCTGGGCATGGACATCTCGACCTCGGTCCCGTCGCCGGGCGACGATCGGATGACCACCTTGCCACCGTAGCGAGCCATGCGGGCGCGGATGGATTGGGCGATGCCCTGACGATCCGCCGGCACGGCGTCGGGGTCGAACCCGACTCCCCGGTCGCGCACGTACAGCATGACGGCGTGGGCCTCTACCTCGGCATAGAGCGAGACCTGAGGGGCGCCCGACCACTTGGCGGCGTTGACGGTGGCTTCCCGGGCCGCATCGAGGAGCGCGCGCAAGGCGTCGGTGAGGGGACAGTCGCCGACGAGCACGACCTGGACCGTGATCCCGTGGTCAGCCTCGATCTTGTGTTGCAGCAGCCCGACCCCCTCGCCCAGCATGACGGCGTCCTCGCTGAAGGTGCCGGGGGGACGGCCCTCGAACAGCCATCCGCGGAGCTCTCGCTCCTGGGCCCGGGCGAGTCGGACGACGTTCTGCGGGTCGTCGGCCGACCGCTGTATGAGGGCAAGGGTCTGCAGCACCGAGTCGTGGACGTGGGCCGCCATCTGCGTCCGCTCCTCGGCCAGCGCCCGGGCTTGGCGTTCGGACATCAGGTCGCGAACAAGGCTCAGCCACCAGGGGCCGAAGATGACGACGATGGCCCCGATCACCAGCACCACCCCGGCGAGCGGGCGCAAGGCCGCGGTGCTCGTGTGCCCCATGATCAGCACCACCCCGCCGCCGGCGGCCAGCAGCGCGCCGGCACTGACCCGCAGGATCAGCTTCCAGCGCCCGCTGCCCTCGCTCCCCATGCTGAGCATCGGGACGAGGTCGTGGTCGATCCACACCCGCTCTGGCTCACTGGCATTGCGCCAGATGAGGATGGTCAAACCCACTGCCAGGAGCACCGGCCAGCCAAAGAACCCGATGAACCCGATGTGCAACACCGAGACGAAGATCTGGGTGATGACCACGACCGGGATGAGGGCGACGACGAGGCGGATGCCGCGACGGTCGTTGATCGCCCGAGAGAAGATGTTCGTCGTCTCCTGGTCCATGGGGACGACCATCCAGGCGACGGCGTAGACCAGCACGGGGAAACCCATGGCCAGTCCGGCCAGGACGAAGCCGATCCGCAGCAGAGTGACGTCGATGCCGGTGGCCTTGGACATGCCGCCACACACGCCGGCGAGGACACGGGTCTCCGACGTCCGGTGCATGCCCCGCAGGTGGTGGTGCATCCGCCGGCCATGGAAGCGGCGCCCGTTGGCCCATGGGGGGGACTGGGCCGTCGACGACGACGGGAACTGGGTCGTCGACGACGACGGGAACTGGGTCGTCGACGGCTGCCCAGGCTGGTCCCAGTGGGAGTAATGCCAGGAGCGAGGGTGCCGGTAAGAGGGCCAGCGGGTGCCCTGGGCGGCCTCGATGGGGACCCCCGGGGCGATGGGGGCGCCCTCCTGGGGGCGCATGGCGGGATCGGTCGATTCAGCCATACCACGATGATCGCGCGCCGCACACCCCGTCCACCATCAGGGAATTCCCTGAGAGAGCCGCCCAGGATCAGGGTTCAACCAGGGTGATGCCGGATTTCGCCCGGTGCGCCGATCCTTCAAGCTCATGGCATGGCTACCACCGCAGACGACAATCCCAACCCAGACCCCAACCCAGACCCAGACCCAGAACCGCATGGCGCCGGTAGCGCCGAGGGCCCCGGCTTCCCGGCCTCGACCACCATGACCGCTCCTCCCCCGGCCGCGGCCGCAGAGGCGGAGAGGCTGCACCGAGGGGGGCCGGGCCGCATGCTGGCCGGCGTCGCCGTCGGGCTGGCCGACTATTTCGACGTCGACCCGACGATCGTCCGGGTCGGATTCGTGGCACTCGCCTTCCTGGGCGGGATCGCCGTCCCCTTGTACCTGGCCGGATGGTTGCTCATCCCCGAGGAGGGCGCCGAGCACTCGGTGGCGGAGGAGTTGTTGGCCCATGAACGAGCCCGCTGATCCCCGTTACCCCCACCGCCGCTCCATCGACATCGACATCGAGTACCTACGGAACCTGATCCAAGGGAGAGGAAACATCATGCGCCTTCGTTACGACCCCACATACCCGTTCAGCGGGCGCTGGATGGGATCTGACCCCAACAGGATGGGATCTTCCCCCGGCACCAACCTGCGCGTCTCGGACGCCGAGCGCAACGAAGTGGCCGACAAGTTGTCCCGCCACTTCTCCGAGGGCCGGCTCGACCAGGCCGAGTTCAAGGAGCGCCTGGACGCCGCCATGTCCGCCAAGACGCAGAGTGACCTGGCCGGCCTGTTCGGCGACCTGCCCCCGCTGGCGAGCGACCCCCCACCGCCGCCACCGCGCCGCCATCGGGTCGTCCCGTTCCTCCTCATCGTGGCGTTCCTCGCCCTCGCCGTCGGCTCGTCCATCTCCATCGGGATGGGTCACGCGTTCCAGGTGCCATGGCTGCTCATCGCCGTGATCGGCTTCTTCATTTGGCGTCGGGCCGGGCGACAGCACCACCATCATTCGCACTACGAGCACGGGAGCTGACACGGACACGCCACCCACCCGATCTGTCGCCTACAGGTCTGGACCGGTCGGTCTGACACGGTCGTTTGGCCGGTCGTTTGGCCGGTCGTTGTCGATCGCCGATGGGTCGCCAACGGTCGTCGCCGATGGTCGTCGCCGATGTTGGTCGACATTCTCGTCGATGGTCGTCGATGACGTGGCTACAACCCCCCCTCCGAGCTGGTGATCTGGAAACCCGTTCGGCGGGAGGTAGCGTCTTAGACGACGCCGGCGCTCCCCCGCCCCTTCGTTCCCCCCAGGAGAAACCCTCAAATGCGCACCTTGGCCGGGTGGTGTGTCCGCCACCGACGACTCGTGGTCATTCTTTGGTTGGTCGTCCTCGTCGCCTCGTTGACCCTGGTCAAGTCGGTCGGCACGGCGTACACCAACTCCTTCTCGTTCCCGAACACCCAATCGTCCGACGCCATCAAGTTGTTGCAGGCGGCCGCGCCCAAGCAGTCGGGCGACATCGAGCAGATCGTGTATGCCACGTCTGGCGGTGCGAAGGTGACCGATCCGGCGATAGAGCAGAAGATCACCACAATGATCGCAAAGGTGGAAGCTCTCCCCCATGTAGCCCCCGTGGTCAGCCCCTACAGCCCGGAGAGCGCGCACGACATCAATCCCACCAAGACGGTCGCCTTCATCACGGTGACGCTCGATCAGCAGTTCTCCGGGCTCACACAGCCCGAAGGCAAGAAGTTCGTGGCCACTGCGACAGCCCCGGCAGGGCACGACCTGCGTATCGCGGTGACCGGCCAACTCGCTGAGCTTTCCAACAAGCAATCCTTTGGAGGCACCCTGCCCGGTGTCATCCTGGCACTCGCCGTTCTGCTGCTGATCTTCGGCTCGATCTTCGCCGCGCTGCTCCCGCTGATCTCGGCCCTCTTCGCCCTCGGCACCGCAATAGGCATCATCGGCACGCTCAGCCATGTGCTCAAGATGCCAGTGTTCTCCCCCGAGCTCGTGCTCCTCATCGGCCTCGGGGTCGGCGTCGACTACGCCCTGTTCATCGTGACCCGTCACCGCCAGGGTCTCGTTGCTGGCCGCGACGTCGAGGACTCCATCGTCAATGCGGTGAACACTTCGGGACGAGCCGTCCTGTTCGCTGGGATCATCGTCTGCATCGCGCTGCTCGGCATGTTCGCCCTGGGCGTCAGCTTCCTCTACGGGCTGGCTGTCGCCGCCGCAATCGGCGTCCTTTTGACCATGATCGCTGCCCTCACCCTGCTGCCCGCCCTCTTGGGCTTCATCGGCACCAAGGTCATGAGCCGCAAGCAGAAGACGAACCTGGCCGAGAACGGCCCGCGGATCGTGGGTGCCGACGGCAAGGGGTTCTGGCCAAAGTGGGCCGACCGGGTGCAACGTCGTCCCGCCATTTCCGCCGCCGTGGCCCTGATGGTGATCGTCGTGCTGGCGCTACCTTTCTTCTCGCTCCGCTTGGGCTCGGCCGATCAGGGGAGCGATCCCGTGGGCACGACGACCCGCACGGCGTACGACATGCTCGCGAAGGGATTCGGGCCCGGCTTCAACGGGCCGCTCGAATTGGTCTCCGTCGTGTCCACGCCGGCCGCCAAGAACACGATCGCGACCGTCGCCGACGATGTCCGGAAGCAGCCGGGCGTGGCGAGTGTGGCGCCCCCGATCTTCCTTCCGAGCAAGACCGGCAGCGACGCCGATGTGGCGTTCATCAATGTGTACCCGACCACGTCTCCGCAGGCCGCCGCCACCACCAATCTCGTCTATCACCTGCGCGACGACACCATCCCCCAGGCCGTAGGCCACAGCGGTGTGAACGTGCTGGTCGGGGGCGACACCGCCATCTTCGTCGACTTCGCCAAGGTGCTCTCGGCGAAGCTGCCCCTGTTCATCGCCCTCGTCGTGTTGCTGTCGTTCATTCTGCTGTCGATCGTGTTCCGGAGCCTGGTGATCCCCTTGACCGGCGCGGCGATGAACCTGCTGTCCATAGGGGCTGCCTTCGGGATACTGGTGGCGGTCTTCCAGTGGGGCTACGCCGGTTCGCTGATCGGCGTCGACCAGACGGTCCCCATCGAATCGTTCCTTCCGGTCATGCTCTTCGCCATCGTCTTCGGCCTCTCCATGGACTATCAGGTATTCCTGGTCTCCCGCATGCACGAGGAATACCTGAAATCGGGCGATAACCGGGTTGCCGTGCGCAACGGCCTCGCCGCCACCGGCAAGACGGTGACCGCCGCCGCCCTCATCATGATCCTGGTCTTCGGATCCTTCATCCTCGGTGGCCAGCTCGTGATCAAGGAGTTCGGGATCGGGCTTGCTGGCGGCATCCTGGTCGATGCCGTGTTCATCCGAATGGCGGTCGTCCCGTCAGTCATGATGATGCTGGGCAAATGGAACTGGTGGTTCCCGAGCTGGCTCGACCGTGCGCTGCCCAAGGTGGCCGTGGAGTCCGAGTCGGTGGCGTCGAAGTCGACCGGGGCCGAACCGGGGTCAGTCCACGAGCCCGAACTGGTCTGACGGGCGCCTGTCCGTCACCAGGCGTACGCCTCGGGCGATGTCTTGTATCCCGGAAAGATGGCATCGAGCCGGCCGAGGGTGTCGTCATCGAGCGTGACCTCCACCGCGTCGAGGGCGCCTTCGAGCTGGTCCGGCGTACGCGGACCGATGATCGGGGCGGTCACCGCCGGGCGGGAGAGCAGCCAGGCCAGCGCCACCGTGGCCGGTTCGTGTCCGAGCTCGGCACAGAGGTCCTCCCACTGCTCGAGCTGCGGGCGACGGGCCTCGATGTCCGCCGCCGCCCGGCCCTGGTGCCGCCGGCTCCCCTCGCGCTCTTTACGCACCACGCCGCCGAGGAGCCCGCCCTGGAGCGGTGACCACGGGATGACGCCGAGGCCGTAGTCCGCTGCGGCCGGCAGGGTCTCCATCTCGACCTTGCGAGAAATGAGGTTGTAGATCGACTGCTCGCTGACCAGGCCCATGAAGTGGCGCTCAGCCGCCGCCGCTTGTGCCTTGGCGATGTGCCAGCCGGCGAAATTGGAGGAGCCGACATAGAGGATCTTGCCCTGCAGCCGGAGCACCTCCATCGCCTCCCAGATCTCCTCCCACGGCGTACCGCGGTCGATGTGGTGCATCTGGTAGAGGTCGATGTAATCCGTCTGCAGGCGCCGGAGTGACGCATCGCAGGCACGGCGGATGTTGAGCGCCGACAACCGTCCCTCGTTCGGCCACTCGCCCATGTCGCCGTAAAGCTTGGTGGCCAGCACGGTGCGCTCACGGCGCTCGCCGCCCTGGGCGAACCAGCGACCGACGATCTCCTCGGTGGCCCCCCGCCCCTGGGACCGCCCGTAGACGTTGGCCGAGTCGAAGAAGTTGATGCCGGCCTCGTGGGCCCGATCCATAATCTTGAACGAGGTGGGCTCGTCGGTCTCGGGACCGAAATTCATGGTGCCGAGGCAAAGGCGGCTGACGCGGAGACCGGTACGACCTAAGTGTGTGTAGTGCATGGGTGCAAGCTATCGAGTATCCCGGGCGGCCACGAGTCGTCGCCCACGAGTCCGGGAGGTGGGCCCACGAGTCGCGCCGACGAGCCGAGCCAGCCAGTCGAGCCGACAAGTCCGGCACGCGAGCGCTCACGAGTCCGGTAGCCCGTCGCCCACGACTAGCCCGGTTTTCCCCCCGCCCGCTACGGTGTCGGAGTAACCCTGGTTCCGACGATGGGGGCAAGATGGCAGAGCAAGTTCCGCTAGTCGACTACCTGGTGCTGGGTACGACACCCCACCTGGTGGCCAACGAGTGCACCTCGTGCGGGGCCCGCTTCTTCGACCGGCGCAATGCCTGCGCCAACTGCGGGAAAACGGAGTTCACCAAGGCCGATGTGGCCCCGACCGGTGAAGTGCGCGCCTTCACCATCGTCACCTTCGCCGCCCCCGGCGTCCCGGTCCCTTACGTGGCGGCGGTGGTGGACTGCGACGGCACCAGCGTGCGGGCCAACCTGGTCAACGTCGATCCCGACCCCGAGCATGTCTCATTGGGTATGAAGGTCCGGTTGGCCACCATGCCCATCGGCACGGACGAGAACGGCACCGAAGCGATCGGGTTCGGCTTCGAACCCCTGGGAGGTTGAGCGACATGGCAACGGAAGACGTCTGGGTCCTGGGCATCCACATGACGAAGTTCGGCAAGCACCCCGACAAGGACCTGGTCGACCTGGCGTCCGAGGCAGTGCTCGGTGCCCTCGGCGACGGCGGCGTGACCATGAAGGACATGGGGGTCATCGGAGCCGGCAACCTCATGGGAGCGGGCGGTGGGATCGGCCAGATGGTCCAGAAGCAGCTCGGCCAGACCGGCATCCCTGTCTACAACGTGGCCAATGCCTGCGCCACCGGAGCCACCGCGCTGCGGGTCGCCTGCATGGCGATCAAGGCCGGCGAGACCGACATGGGACTCGCCTTCGGCGTCGAGAAGCTCTCCGGCATGGGGCTCTTGGCCGGTGGCAGCCGACCGGACGATTCGGGGACGTGGAAGCCCTCGGGCCGTTACGGGGCGGTCGCCCCGGTCGACGGACGCATCGGCACCGAGATCATGCCCGGCGTCTTCGCCCAGATCGGCATGGAGTACGGGCACCGTTATGGGGGCACCAGCTTCGAGCTCTTCGCCAAGATCAGCGAGAAGAACCACGCCCACTCCACGCTCAACCCGCTGGCGGCCTACACCAAGAGGATGAGCCTCGAAGAGATCATGGGCGACGTGATGATCGCCTACCCCAACACGCGCCCGATGTGCTCGGCCAACTGCGACGGGGCGGCGGCGGCGGTCGTGGTGAGCGGGTCGAAGCTCAAGACGCTGTCACTCGAGCAGCAGCGGAGAGCGGTGAAGATTTCGGCCTCGATCCTCACCACTGACCCCTGGGAGGAGGCGTGCCAGATACTCCCTGACGTCAACACCCTGACCCGCAACGCGGCCAACCAGGCCTACGAGCAAGCGGGGGTCGGGCCGGCCGACCTCGATCTGGTGGAGCTGCACGACTGCTTCGCCACCGCCGAGCTCGTGCACTACGACAACCTCATGCTCTGCGAGCGGGGTGGCGCCGTCGACTTCTTCAACTCGGGCGCCACCTGGCGCGACGGCACAACGCCGGTCAACGTCTCGGGCGGTCTGGAGTCAAAGGGCCATCCCATCGCCGCGACGGGCATCGCCAATGTGTGGGAGGTCTCCACCCACCTGCGCGGCGAGGCCGGTGATCGCCAGATCCAAGGTGCCAAGGTGGGTCTCACCCATGTCATAGGACTGGGGTCCGCCTGTGGGATTCACATATTGGAGAGGGCGGCCTAGTCCCATAAGGGGACTAGTGCCCTCAGAGGGAGCACGAATGTCCTCCACCGTGCGTGGTGTGGTGTCGAAGGCGAAGGGTGCACCGGTCACGCTGGAAGAGATCGTCGTGCCGGATCCGGGCCCCGGGGAGGCGGTCGTCGCCATCAAGGCCTGCGGGGTCTGCCACACCGACCTGCACTATCGCGAGGGCGGCATCAACGACGACTTCCCTTTCCTGCTCGGGCACGAGGCGGCCGGCGTCGTCGAGGCGGTCGGGGAAGGCGTGGCATCGGTGGCGCCCGGCGACTTCGTCGTCTTGAACTGGCGCGCCGTGTGCGGGGAATGCCGGGCCTGCCGGCGCGGGCGACCCTGGTACTGCTTCGCCACGCACAACGCCCGCCAGAAGATGACCCTGGCCGACGGCACGACGCTGTCCCCCGCGCTGGGTATCGGCGCCTTTGCCGACAAGACCCTCGTGGCCGCGGGGCAGTGCACCAAAGTCGATCCGCGGGCACGGCCGGAGGCGGTCGGGTTGCTGGGTTGCGGGGTGATGGCCGGGCTCGGCTCCGCCATGTTCACCGGTGCGGTGGGACTGGGCGACTCGGTCGCCGTGTTCGGCTGCGGCGGGGTGGGCTGCGCGGCCATCGCCGGGGCCGCGCTGGCCGGGGCCACGACGATCATCGCCATCGACCGGGACGCCCGCAAGCTCGACGTCGCCACGCAGTTCGGCGCCACACACACGGTGGACGCCAACACGACCGATCCGGTGGAGGCGGTACGGGGCTGGACGGACGGCAACGGGGCCGACGTCTGCATCGAGGCGGTGGGCAATCCGAAGGTGATGGAACAGGCCTTCTACGCCCGGGACCTGGCGGGCACCCTGGTCCAGGTGGGCGTGCCGACCCCCGACATGCGCATCGACCTGCCGATGATCGAGTTCTTCGGCCGGGGCGGGGCCCTCAAGCCGAGCTGGTACGGGGACTGCCTCCCGGATCGGGACTTCCCGAAACTGGTCGACCTGTATCTTGCCGGGCGTCTCGACCTGGATCTCTTCGTCACCGAGACGATTGCCCTCGATGCGGTGGAGGCGGCCTTCGCACGGATGCAGCGCGGCGAGGTCCTGCGCTCCGTCGTCGTCCTCTAGCGACGGGGAGTCGGGACGGCGACGTCGGGATGGGGAATGATCAAGGTCATGCCCAATCAAGATGGCGACGAAAGACCTGCAGACCCGGTGCCGACGCACGAGTCGGTCACCACTCGTGCGGAGGGGCGACCCCCCGAGGAGGCATCGAGCGACGACCCCGAACACCAGGCTCAGGTGATTTTGGAGGAATCGGAGGAACGCACGATGGAGCGCGCCGACGAGGCCATCGACGGGGCCATCGACGGGGTCGTCTAGACGACACCTGACTGCTTGAACGTGCCAGGTGAGGCGGTGGCTGGTGAAGCAGTAGCGGGTGAAGCAGCTCAGCCTGGGACGGCCGCTGCGTCTCCCTCGGCTGCGGCGGCCGCTTCTTCGCGCTCGGCACCGTCGTCGCCCTTTTTCGCCGCGCTGACAGGGGCCGGCTTGGTCTGGAGCAGCTGGTAGATCGAGAAGGCAGCCAACCCGGCTCCGCCGAGCGCCGCCAGCCGGGCAGTCGACTTGGAGGCGTGGGGGCCCAGCCGCAGGTGACCCTGTCCGGCGCTGAGCAGGGCGGCCGCCACGGCGAAGTTGGTCAGGGGCAGCTCGAAGCCACCATTGGCCGCGAGCGCCCCGTTCTGGCGGTGCGTCGTCGACGCCACCACCATGGTGCCGGCGATGGCCAGGGGGCCGAGCGGGTACGCCACTCCGGTCGCCGTCAGGACGCCGCCGGCAAGCTCGCTGGCGCCGGCCACGCCGGCCATCACCTTGCCCGGCGTCATCCCGAGATGCTCGAAGCGGGCTCCGGTGGCATCGAGCCCGTGCCCGCCGAAGGACCCGAACAGTTTCTGGGCGCCATGCACGGCGAGATAGGCGCCGAGGATGAGCCGGCTGACGAGAAGACCGATGCTGCGCATGGATGGCCATGCTATGCCTTGCCCATGGCGTATCCCCTCGCCCCTCTCGGGCCCCACACGGGCCTCCGCGGCATGGTGAGTGCGGCCGATCATCTCGCCGCGACCGCCGGCATCGGGCTTTTGGCACGGGGCGGCTCGGCGGCTGATGCCGCGGTGGGGGCGGCCGCTGTCATGGCGGTCACCAGTCCGTACCTGTGCGGCCTGGGCGGGGACATGCTGGCCGTGGTGAGCGCGCCCGGCACCGACCCCGTCGCGCTCCTCGGCGTCGGCCGGGCCGGGTCGGGGGTCGACGCCGCGCGGCTGCGGGCCGAGGGACACTCGGTGATGCCGGTCCGCGGTGACTTCCGTACCGTCCCGGTGCCCGGCGCGGTCGACGGCTGGCTCGCCCTCCACGCGCGCTTTGGCAGGCTGCCGCTCGACGAGGTGCTGGACCCCGCCGTCGAGCTGGCGGAGGAGGGCTTCGTGGCCTCGCTCATGTTGTCGTTGGCCAGCAATCTCGTGTACCAGGTGCCGGGGGCGCAAGAGCTCTGCCCCGACGGGCCGTTGGCGTTGGAGGCGCACGTGCGGCTGCCCTCCGTGGCGCGCACCCTGCGTGCCATCGCCACGAACGGTCGCGCCGGCTTCTACAGCGGTGAGTTCGGGCGCAATCTGGTGGAGCTGGGGCGCGGCGTCTACGCACAAGCGGACCTCGAGAGCGACTGCGCGCAATGGTGCACACCGTCGACGCTGCGCGTCTGGGACCACGACCTGTGGACCGTCCCGGCTCCCTCCCAGGGCTACCTGACGCTGGCCGGCTCCTGGATCGCCGAACGCGTCGGCCTGGGCACCGACCCGGCGGACCCGGAGTGGGCACACCTCGTCGTCGAGGCAGCGCGGGCGGCGGGGCACGACCGGCCCGAAGTCCTCTACGACCGCCCTGACGGGCAGTCCCTCCTCGACGAGGAGCGCCTGGCCCACGCCGCCGCCCGGATCCGGCCCGATCGGGCCGCGCCCCCGGACGTCACGGCGGATGTCGCGCCGGCGCGACCGGAGCCCGCAGCCGGCCTGGGCCGGATCGCCGACGGGGACACGACGCACTTGTGCGCGGTGGACGCCGACGGTCTCGGGGTCTCGTTGACGCAGTCAAACGCACTCGACTTCGGCTCGCATCTCGTCGCCGGCTCGACCGGCGTGTTCCTGCACAACCGCGGTGTCGGCTTCTCGCTCGTCCCCGGGCACCCGGCCGAACTGGCACCCGGCACACGACCGCCCCACACCCTCTCCCCCATGCTGGCCACCCGACCCGACGGCTCGCTTTCGTATCTCGTCGGGGCCATGGGTGGCGATGCGCAACCCCAGGTCCTCCAGCAAGTCCTGGCCCGCATGCTGCACGCCGGACAGGACCCCGCCACTGCCGTGACCGCAGCCCGTGTCTCGCTGGCGGCTCCCGCGGCCGGGCCGTTCCGGCTGTGGTGGGGCGACGACCTCCATGTCCTCGTGGAGGGCCACGCTCCCCCAACGTGGGTCGACGAGCTGACGAACCGTGGGCATCGCGTCATCCCGATCCCTGCGTTCGAGCCGAACGGCGTCGGGGGGATCCAGATCATCAGGGTCGCGCGCGACGGCGACGGACGCAGCGGCAGCGGTGCACGGCACTTCGTGGGCGCAGCCGACCCCCGTAGCCCGTGCGCCGCCACTGCCAGCCGGTGATCGGCCGCCGATGATCCCCGCCGGTGGGGGGTGGGCACCGAATCGGGCGGCCTGGCAGAATTGGGGAATGAGGCGATCCGCATGACGATCATCACCCGGAGTGAGTCCCTCCTGCCCGATCCCGATCCACGCCCGGTGCACTACACCGTGATCTCGGTCGACGATCACCTGGTCGAGCCGCCGGACATGTTCGAGGGTCGGCTGCCGGGCCGCTTTGCCGAGTTGGCGCCCCGGATTGTGGAGAACGCACAGGGCCACCAGGTCTGGCTGTTCGACGACAACGTGTACACCCAGGTGGGGATGAACGCCGTGGCCGGACGGCGTCCCGAGACCATCAAGGTGGAGCCGACCCGCTTCGAGGACATGCGGCCCGGGTGCTGGGACATCGACGCCCGCATCGCCGACATGGACATCAACGGGGTGTGGGCCTCCCTCAATTTTCCCTCCATGATCACGGGCTTCTGCGGGAAGGTCTTCTCCGGCGCCCGCGACCCCGAGCTGGGACTCGCGGTCACCAGGGCCTGGAACGACTGGCTCTACGAGGCCTGGTGGCAGCCGTACCCCGAGCGGATCATCCCCTGCGGGATCACGTTCCTGGCCGATGCCGAAAAGGGAGCCGAGGAGATCCGGCGCAACGCCGCGCGCGGCTTCCGCTCGGTCACGCTGCCAGAGCGCCCGCACCAGATTGACCTCCCCAGCATCTTCTCCGGTTACTGGGAGCCGATCATCGCTGCGTGTGAAGAGACCGACACCGTGATCTCCCTGCATGTCGGGTCCTCGGGTATGCCGCCGATGCCGCCCGACAGCCCGATCGTCGGGCTGGGCGCCACCTTGTTCGGTCAGATGTCCCTCTCCGCCTGCGCCGAGTGGGTGTGGTCCGGCCTGCCCGCACGCTTCGAGAACCTCAAGATCGCGATGAGCGAGGGCGGCATCGGATGGGTGGCGATGCTGCTCGACCGGTTGGACAACATCGTCATCCGCTCGGGTTACGGGCGCGACTATGACCCTTCGGGGATCTTGCCGGCGGAGGTTCTGGCGCGGAACTTCTGGTTCTGCACCATCGACGATCCCTCCACCATCGACACGCGCCACCGGATCGGTATCGATCACGTCATGGTGGAGGTCGACTACCCCCACGGCGACTCGACGTGGCCCGACACCCAGGAGGTCATCCGCCAGTGTTGGGGCCACCTCCCGACCGAGGAACTGCGCAAGCTGACGCACCAGAACGCCGCCGCGCTGTATCGCTGGCCCCTCCCGCCCAACCCCGTGCCGTGACGGCCGCTGCGTTCCGCCCCACCGCCGAGGCGTTGCTGCCCGAGCTCACTCCACGTCAAGAGCTCGTGCTCTTGGCCCGGACGCTGTGGCACGAGGGCTACGACGATCACCTGGCCGGGCACATCACGTACCGCCAGCCGGACGGGACGCTGCTCTGCAACCCGTGGCTCTTGCTCTGGGACGAGATCCGCCCGGAGGACGTCATCACCATCGACCTCGAGGGCCGGCTGCTGGAGGGGAACTGGCCCGTGCCGCTCGGGATCCCGATCCACCTCGAGCTACATCAGCAGCGTGAGGACATCGAGGTGGCGGTGCACAGCCATCCCCGCTACGGCACGGCGTGGGCCGACGCGGCCCGCATCCCCGGCGTCTACGACCAGAGCTCCGCCCTGGGCGGCGGCGAGCTGGTGGTCGTCGACGAGTACGACGGCCCGGTCAACTCCCGCGACAGCGCCGCCCGGGCGGTCAAGTCGATGGGCCTGGCGGATATGGCGCTCCTCGTCAACCACGGCGTCTTCATCACGGCCGGGAGCATCCGCGCCGCCCACCAGCGGGCCGTCGCCCTCGAATACCGCTGCTGGCGGGCCTGGCAGGTCGAGGCGCTGGGATCCGGGCGTGAACTCCCAGAGCCCTCCCGGTCGTTCTTCCGGGGCTCGGACGGCGAGGGGTTCGTGGGGTTCTTCGAGGCGATGGCTCGACGTGAGCTGCGACGGGACCCCACCTTGCTCGACGGCTGATTCAGGCGGGGGGCCGGCGGCCGATCTCAGGCTTCGAGGTGCCGCCGGAAGAACATCTCCGCCGCTTCACGCTCGAACAGCGGAACTCCCACGTGGGGCCCCGGGTTGATGTGCATGGTCTTCTCCGCCGACCCCAAGGCGTCCCACAGCGCCAATCCCCCCTCCCTTGTCATGAGCTGATCGTCCCATTGGAAGAGGAAGAGGATCGGGATGGAGATGGCGGCCGCCGCCGCACGCTGGGCCTTGCTCTCAGCGCGGAGGGCGCCCAAGCCGAGCACGGCGGCGGCGATGCGGGGCTCGTCGACGATCAGCGGCACACCGAACGCCGTTCCCATTGAGACGCCCCAGTAGCCGAACGGTCCCTTGGACCAGTTCGGATCGCCTTCCAGCTCGTCCAGCAGGGCGCCCCACTCCGCCACCACCTGGGGCACCACTTTCAACATGGCACGGGCCCGCTCCTCCGACAGCGGTGCCGCTCCGGCTCCGACGAGGTCCCGGCGGCGCGCCTCTTGGGCGAGGCGCTCGTCCTCCGTCCGGCGATCGCCATGGCCGGGGGCGTCGAGCGCGACCACGCCGTAGCCGCGGTGACGCACCAATTGGCGGGCCAGCCCGAGCACGTTGGGCACGCGCTTGTGCTGTGTCCCCCCGTGGCCGATCAACACGGTGGGGCGCGGAGCGGTGGCGTTCTCGGGCAACCAGTGGATCCCGGGAACCGTCTCTGCACCCACCTGGAGGTCGAAGCGTCGCTCGATGACCCCCTTTTCCACTGTCTCGGCCACGATATCCATGGCTCCCCCTTTTGCTGCTCAGCCGTGGCCGCCGGCACGGGCGGCCATGCGGTCGGCATAGATGATCAAGTCGGGATCGTCGGACATGGCCTGGGCGAACTTCTTGCGTGCTTCTTCCCGCTTGGCGGGGAAGTACTCGCTGGGCCACAAGCCCTCGTGAGGTCGGTAGTTCTTGAGCACGTCGCGGGCCACGGTCACCTTGTGCACCTCGTCGACCCCGTCCATCACGCTCATCGTGGGTGCGGCAGCCCACATCGCCTGCAGCGGGGTCAGGTTGGTGACCCCCAATGACCCGTAAATGTGGATGGCGCGGTAGGCCACTTCCCGGAGGACCTTGGCCGCCGTGTACTTGCAGGCGGCGATCTGGGTCCGGGAGGCCTGCGTGCTCGAGTTGTCGATGGTCCATGCCGTCCAGAGCACGAGGAGGCGGAGCATGTTGATCTCCGCGTACGAGTCGGCGATGGCGCTCTGCACCATCTGGTGCTCGGCGATGACCTTGCCGTGCGATTCCCTGCTCAGGGCGCGCTCGCACATCATGTCGAAGGCGCGCCGGCACTGCGCGATCGCTCGCATGGCGTGGTGGATGCGGCCGCCACCCAGGCGGCGCTGCGCCAGCACTTTCGCCCCGTCCTCAGGTCCCAAGAGGTGATCAAGGGGAACGCGCACGTCGCGGTAGATGATGTGGTCGTGCGTGCGGGGCTCGTCCATGATCTCCAGGCCCGGGGTGGCGCGCGGCACGATGAAGATGCCGTTCGTGCACATCACGAAGATGATGTCGGAATAGCGGCCCGCACTGGTGAACCACTTCTCCCCGTTGATCACCCACTCGTCACCGTCGCGCACGGCCACCGTCGTGAAGAGGTTGGGATCGGAGCCACCTTGGGGCTCGGTCATAGAGTAGGCGGACCAGATCTCCTGGTTGAGGAGCGGGTAGAGCCACCGCTCCTTCTGCTCCTCGGTGCCGTAGGCGGCGAGTATCTCCATGTTGCCGGTGTCGGGCGCCTGGCACCCGAAGATGGACGGTGCAATCCCGTAGCGCCCGATGATCTCGTTGATGAGTGCCAACTTGAGCTGGCCGAAGCCGGGGCCGCCCAGGTCCTTGTCCAAGAAGATGGCCCACAGGCCCTTCTCCTTGACCTGGCCCTTGAGGGGGTCGACGAGAGCCTTCATCTTGG
>Ga0182018_10000703_pt1 | contig 41817 bp, 38 predicted proteins | sample 812P2MmetaG_FD_120490 | JGI IMG/M metagenome (GOLD analysis project Ga0182018, IMG submission 120490) | Permafrost microbial communities from Stordalen Mire, Sweden - 812P2M metaG | ecosystem: Environmental > Terrestrial > Soil > Wetlands > Permafrost | place: Sweden: Stordalen | collected... | reverse complement strand
TCGGGTCGGTGCTCGGCGGCGGGTCGGGTCCCGCGTTCGGCCGGGAGGGCGGGGGGATCGTCACGGGCGATACGGCCGGCCGAGACTTGCCCCACCCGCCGCCTGCGCTCCGACCCGACGACGCCGGGCTCGGGATGGGTGCGGTGGGGGCGAACGGGGTCTTGTGCCAGGACATCGCGGACACGCTTCGCTCGATGGTCGATCCACGAGCGAAGTGGACGCACTTGCTTCCTTCGCTCCACGGGGAGTGAGACTCGTGATCGCGATGGTTGCGCTCGATGGTCGGTCCGCGAGCGAAGCGCACGCGTCCTCTTCCTTCGCTCACCAGGGAGCGAGGCTCGCTGGCGCGATGGCTTCGCTCGATGGTCGGTCCGCGAGCGAAGCGCACGTGTCCTCTTCCTTCGCTCACCGGGGAGTGAGGCTCGCTGGCGCGATAGCTTCGCTCGATGGTCGGTCCACGAGCGAAGCGCACGCGTCCTCTTCCTTCGCTCACCGGGGAGCGAGGCTCGCTGGCGCGATGGCTTCGCTCGATGGTCGGTCCGCGAGCGAAGCGCACGCGTCCTCTTCCTTCGCTCACCGGGGAGTGAGGCTCACGACCACGATGACTTCGCTCGCGCGTCTGTACCCGAGCGAGGCGCACGCGATGCCTTTCTTCGCTCCCGCGAGAGCGATGCAGAGGAGTCCGAGAGCGAGCCCAAGGAGTCGGCTCCCGTCGCTCAGTCGTCGGGGTCCTCGCCCCGGGAACACGCGGCTCTGCGAGACGTGCGAACGTTCCTCGCTCAGGTCCGAGCCGCCGAGCTTCGGAAGTGGGCGGGCGAGGCCGGATCGCACGGTCCCCTCCCTCGCAATCTGGGTCTCTTCGCTTGATCGTGGACCGCGAACGCGTGCGCTATCTTGCGTGGAGAGAGATTCGAGAGGCGTTACGATGACTCGGAAGCATTGGCCCGCCAACAAACCTCTTCCTCGGTTCGCCTCCGAGGAGGAAGAGCTCGCGTTCTGGGAGCGGCATGACGTCCAGTGGGACAACGGAGCGACCTGGGAGGAAGTGCCGGGGCCCGTCGTCGCGATCACCGCGACGCGACCGCGAAGGCGTGGCGCCTTTCCGTTGGCTCGCGGGCTAGGGCGGCTCGTCGGTAAGCGCCACGACCCGCACCTCGTCGTCACTCGGCCAATACCAAAGCCACAAGTTGTGGCCCGTCACGCGACGAACGTGCGCCAGTTTGTGGACGGCCGCCACGTCATCCGGATCGGGCACGAATTTGTAGATGTCGCCCGGACCGGGAAGCAAGTCCGCCTGCTCCAGGGCGGTGAGTGTGCGAGCGACGGCCCGCGAGGCGTCTGTCCCTTCCCACACGCCAAGACGGCGCGCGTCCCTCAGGTAACGTCGGTCGAATCGTGAGAATCGAGCCAACGTTCCGTCCGCTCCGGTAGCTCTCCCGTTTCGATGTAGCGGCGCGTCTCCTCGACCGACAGATCGGCGAATTCGCCACGCTCCGCTTGTTCGATGCCCTCGCGCACGCGCCGCGCGTTCTCCGGCGAAAGCTTCGCCTCGGAGGGCCCAGGAAGGGGGCGGGGGCGGGGGCTCATAGAACGGGTCTACCTTACCACGCGCAGCGACCCTCGGAACTCTCGGGAACTACAGGGTGACCGACGGGGTTTGAACCCGCGACCACTGGAGCCACAATCCAGTGCTCTACCAACTGAGCTACGGCCACCGCGAAGAGGGGGCAACCATACCCGCTCGTCGTGCGCTTTCAAGGGGAGGGGGTTCCCGTAGGATGGCCTCACCTCTCCGCCGATGCCTTACGGGTCCCATTCCTTCCTGCGCCACGCGCTCGTTCGCATAGGCCTCTCCATCGCAGCGGGCATCGCCGCGTACTTCGCGGTGAGGCTGGAGATGCCGTCGGCCGCCGCCGCGCTCGTCGCCGTGGACGCCGGCAGCGCCGTGCTCCTGGCGATCTCGTGGACGGCCATCGCTTCGTCCGACGCGCAAGTGACGCGCGCACGCGCCGGCGCCGAAGACCCGGGCCGCACGCTCGTCTCCGTCATCGTCGTGCTCGCGTCGGCCACGAGCCTCCTCGCGGCGACCATTCTCGTCGGCAGCGCGCGCGACCTGACGCCGGCACTGAAGCAACTGGGCGCCATCCTGTGCCTGGTCACCGTGGCTCTCGCCTGGGTCGTCACACAAACCGCGTTCACGTTCCGCTACGCGCATCTCTACTACCGCGAGGACTCCGAGGGGGTGGGTGGCATCGACCTCCCCGGCAAGGAGGACCCGGATTACTTCGACTTCGCGTACTTCGCCTTCACCATCGGCATGTGCTTCCAGGTGTCCGACGCGTGCGTGTCGAGCGCGCAGATTCGCCGGACCGTCCTCCTGCATGCGGTCATCAGCTTCGCCTATAACTCGATCATCCTCGCCTTCGTTCTCAACCTCGTCTTCGGACTCGCCACATGAGCCGCTCGATCGACACCCTCTGCATCCACGCCGGACAGGAGCCCGACCCCGTCTCGGGCGCCGTGATGACGCCCATCGTGCTCGCGACGACGTTCGCCCAGGACGGGCCCGGCGCGCACAAGGGGTACGACTATTCGCGCGCGGGGAATCCCACGCGTACGGCGCTCGAGCGCTGCCTCGCGGAGCTCGAGGGGGCGAAGCACGCGATCGCCTTCGGCAGCGGCTGCGCGGCGGCGACGGCGGTCCTCCTCACCCTCAAGAGCGGCGATCACGTCCTCGTCGGCGACGACGTGTACGGGGGCACCTTTCGGCTCTTCGACCGGGTGTTCAAGCAGTTCGGGGTCGACGCGACGTTCCTCGACATGAGCGACCCGAAGCGCGTCTCGTCCGAGATGCGGCCGAATACGCGGCTCGTCTGGATGGAGACGCCGAGCAACCCGATGCTCAAGGTGTTCGACGTCGCGGCCATCGCCGAAGTGGCCCGATCGCGCGGCGTCCCGGTCGCCGTCGACAACACGTTCGCGACGCCGGTGCTGCAGCGCCCCATCGAGCTCGGAGCGACGCTCGTCGTTCACTCGACCACGAAGTACCTCAACGGCCACTCGGACGTGGTGGGCGGCGCGGTGATGACGAGCGACGACGCTCTCGCGGAGACGTTGCACTTCCTCCAGAAGTCCACGGGCGGTGTGCCGAGCCCGTTCGACTGCTACCTCGTCCTCCGTGGCCTCAAGACGCTCGCCGTGCGAATGAAGCGCCACGTCGAGAGCGCCCGCACGATCGCCGACTGGCTCGCGGGCCACCCCGGCGTGACGCGGGTGCGCTACCCGGGGCTCGCTTCGCACGAAGGGCACGACCTTGCCGCGCGGCAGATGAGCGGACCGGGCGGGATGATCAGCTTCGAGCTCGAGGGCGCGCTCGATCAGGCGGTCTTGTTCCTGCGAGCGCTCCGCATCTTTGCGTGTGCCGAGAGCCTCGGCGGGGTCGAGTCGCTCGCCGAGCACCCCGCGACGATGACCCACGCGAGCTTACCGGCGGCCTCGCGGCGTGCCGTCGGCATCGGCGACGGCCTGATACGGCTGTCCATCGGACTCGAGGACGCGGGCGATCTCGTCGCCGATCTCGAGCGCGGCTTTTCGTCCGCCCTGGGCATCTAGGCACACGACGCCGGGCATCGCTGCGAAACGGCGGCGCATGACGTCGAACGCTTCCTGGCTCGCGTCGACTGCGACAAAGCGACGCCCGAGGGCGTGAGCGGCGTGGCCGGCCGTCCCGCTGCCCGCGAAGAAGTCGAGGACGACGCCTCCCGGCGGCGACGACGCGCCGACGACGCGCTTGAGGATGCCGAGGGGCTTCTGCGTCGGATAGCCGAGCTTCTCCTTGCCTGTCGGGCTCACGATGGTGTGCCACCAGGTGTCGGTGGGGAGCTTGCCGCGGGCGGCCTTCTCCTCGCCGACGAGGCCGGGCGCCATGTAGGGGATGCGATCGACCGCGTCGGCGTCGAAGTGATAGCGATCCCTGTCCTTCACGTAGACGAGTATGTCGTCGTGCTTGGCCGGCCACCGGCGACGCGTGCGAGCGCCGTAGTCGTAGGCCCACACGATCTCGTTCAGGAAGCAGTCGCGGCCGAACGTACTGTCGACGAGCACCTTGGCGTAGTGCACCTCGCGGTAATCGAGGTGAAGGTAGAAACTTCCGCTCTGCTTGAGAACGCGATGGGCCTCCACGATGCGGGGCTCGAGGAAGGCGAGGTAGTCGTCGAACGAATCGTCGAACGAACGCGAGCCGACACGGATGGTCCGGTACCTCTTGCCGCCGAAGCCGACGCGGTCTCCCTCGATGTCGCGTACGGTGCGAAGCTGTGTACGTTCCTGACGGCGACCCGTGTTGAACGGCGGATCGATGTAGACGAGGTCGATGGACCCGTCGGGCACGAGCCGCAGGACGTCGAGGTTGTCGGCCCGTACGACCAGGCCCGCGTTCGGCGTCATGGGAAGCACATACTCGCCCATCCTCCGGCTGGCGCGCTATGCTCGGCGCTCTTGACGGCACCTTTGACCGGGGAGAAATGGAAACGATGAGCTCACTCACCTTGCGCCGCGCCGCCGGATTGGCGATCGCATGCGCTCTCTTCGTCGCTTGCTCGGGCGGCAAGCCCCCTGTCGCCGACGCCTTCGTCTCGGCCTACGTGGGCCCAGGAAACGGCGGCTCGTCCGTCTGCGGCTACCAGTCGGAGACGGCCTTCGTGCAGATCGGCTCGCCCCTGGATCCGAAGCCGAGCACGGTCACGAGCGGCGACTTCCAGCAGGGCTCCGGCACCGTCTCCCTCGACTGCAAAGTCGACCCGAGCGGCGGCGGCCAGTTCAGGATCCAGCTCAGCGCCGAAGTCGACGGAGAGAACGGCGGCAGCATCTCCGCGGTCGGCTACGTCAACGCCAGCGGCGGCACCAACATCCAGGGCGGTTTCACGAACGCGATGAACGGCTCGTTCAGCGAGAGCAACTGCACGATCACGTTCACCTACAACATGAACCCGGTGCCGGTCGGGGGCAGCCCCATCGCGTCGGGCAGGATCTGGGGTCACATGGACTGCCCGAATGCCATGCAGGGCGGCACGACCGAGATCGGGGAAGACGGCGGCCAGACCGAGCGCACTTGCGACGGCGCCGTGGACTTCCTCTTCGAGAACTGCAACTAGCGGGCGAGCTACCTAGTCGTCGTCGGCGTCGCGGGGGGGAGGCTCGTCGCTCGGGAGAGACGCGAGGAGCGCGCGGACCTCGACGGCGACCTCGAACTCCGGGCCCGCCGCGAGAAACGCCTCGAGGTACTTCTTCGCGGCGACGTCGTCGCCGTAGGCGTGATGTGCGAGGCCGATGGCGTGCAGGGCGTCGGGGTCGCCCGGTGCTCGGCTGAGGGCCACCATGCCCTCCCGCACGGCGCCGCGGACGTCGCCCAGGATGCGGAGCACGTGGCTGAGCGCGACGCGAGCGCCAAGATGGCCGGGAGCGAGCTTCAGGCATGCGTTGTAGGCGTCGCGGGCCGGTTCGAGCTCTCCTATCTCGAAGAAGCCGACGCCCAGGAAGTAGAAGGCGTAAGGGTTGGCCGCGTCTGCCAGGAGGACGCGGCGGAGCTCCACCATCGCCTCGTGGAAGCGCTCCTCCTGGAGCAGCTCGACGGCCTCCTCGACGGCCGACCAGTGGGCGCCGTCGCGCAGCTCGTCCTCTTGCCTCGGCATCATGGACCGGAGCGTTCGAGGGCCACGCGGACGTCCTGAGTGATTCGCTTGGGCCGCCCGCTGACGAACTCGACGAACCCCCAGGTCGTCACCCCCTTGGCGAGGAGCTGGCCGTCCGACTTGCGGACGAGCTCAGTCGATCGGAGGCACTTCGCGGCCATCACGCTCGACACCCACGTTCGCGCCTCGATCACGTCGCCCAGCATCGCCGGGCGCAAGTAGTCGATCTCGTGGCGTACGACGACGAAGACCGCGCCGAGGCGCCGGTACGCCTCGAGATCGAGGCCAAGGGCCACCGAATGGGCAATGGCGGCGCTCTGCAGCCAGCGCACGAAGGCGATGTTGCTCGCGTGGCCGAGGGCGTCGATGTCCTCGTCGAGGACGACGAGATCCAGGCGAAAGCTCTCGGGTTCGCTCACGCGCGGGAGACTAGTCATAGTTGGTCACCCGGGTCACGGAGTGACTCCCTAAACGGACCATGCTACTCGCTGTCGCCCCGTGCGAAGCCGACCCTTCGTCCTTGTCCTGGCCGGCCTTGCCGTGACGGCGGGCTCGCGCGAGGCACGCGCGGACGTGAGCTCGTGGCTGGCCATCGGCGGCGGCTACTCGGCCGAGGTCAACCGGGACACTTCGTCGCGCGACTTCGCGGGCGCGCTGACCTACTCGATGGGCGTCGGAACCTCGCCGCTCGCCCGGATCGTCGTCGGCGGCCTGCTTCGCGGGACGACGATGTTCGGCTTCGGTACCGACCTCGGTCTCGCCCTGCGCGCCGCTACCGGAGGATTCGCCCGCGGCGACTGGGGTGTGGCGCTCGATGCGGGCGTTCTCTGGCGCTCCTGGGGCAGCAGCAGCTACGGCGACTGGCCGCTCCAGGGAGTCCTCACGCTCGGATCCCCCTGGGGCCTTCAGCTCGCGGTCGGTGCCCAGGTGTGGAGCATATCCGGAGGCACGCAGGCCCAGGGCCTCTTCGCGGCACTCGAGATCGACCTCTTACGGTTCACCGTGATGCGCCAGGGCGCCAGCGAACGATGGTGGCCCAACCCGGCACCCGCCGGCGGCCACGAGACCGCGGACCTCGGCCGTATCGCGCGCTGGTGAGCCCAGCGGGGATCTCAGGGAGTCATCAGGGTCGCCCCTCGACGTGGGCGGCGGGGTGCTGTTCGTCGGCCTTGATCGAGTAGCGGACGAGGGCTCGCAGCACCTCGTTCCTCTCGACGTTGCCGACCAGGCTCTTGATGTCCTCGTACACCGTCGGGTCCACGAGCAGCCCGCCGATCGTCCCCTTGCCCTGCCGGACTCCGGTCACGATGACCCTCAGGTCGTCGCTCATGGCGTTGAAGTTCGCCATGATGTGCTGGGACGAGTCATCGCCGTAGAGCACGGCGTGCGCCAGTCCGTTGCCCTGACGGATCGCCTTCAGATCCTCGTGAATCTCGGCCATCGTACCGGCCGCGTTCTTCGAGATCTCGCCGTCGTAGAGAAGCGCGTGAGCGATACCGGGGCCCTGGCGGACGTGCGCCGTGGCGTCCTGGAAGTCCGCCAGCGTCGCGTCGAGGCGGTTCGAGGCGCGGCTCAGGTTTCCGAGCAGCTCGCTAAGCTGATCCGCCTCGCGATGATCGTAAAAGAGACGATGCGCCGTCCCGTCGCCATGAACGATCGACTCGAGCAGCGAATGCAGGTCGGCCGCAGAGCCCTTGATGTCCGCCGCAAGCTTGGGGTCTCCGAGCGCGCGGGCGAGGGGCTCGAGATCCTCGACGGTCTTCGCGCCGGCGGAGACGATCTTGTTCGCCGAGGCGAGCACGTCGCTCGGCTCCTCGGAAGGGACGAGCGCGCCCGCCGCGAGAGGGGGCGCGTCCGGTGAGCCCACGGTCAGCTCGAGCATCTTGTCTCCGAGGAGGCCCTTGTTGACGACGCGCGCGAGCGTGTCCGACCTTATCCGCTCGGCCTCCCCCTTCGAGACGGCCATCTTGACGTAGACCCGCGCATCGCCTGGATCCTTGCCGTGCCCGACGTGCGTCACGTCGCCCACGTCGAGACCGCCCATCCGAACGGGGGCTCCCGGCTTGAGGCCGGCGACCTCCTTGAAGGCGGAGCTGTAACCGACCTTCCCGTTCCAGAGCTGTCGGGTGTCGCCGATGAGAAACACGGCGAACATCGTGAGAACAATCCCGAAGATGACGAAGAGGCCCACTTTGAGTTGTCGAGACATCGTGAATTTCCTAAGACCTTTGGCTCAAGACGAGGCGAGAAGCGAGGCCACATCCTCCGTCTCGGGAGCGTGGCCCTCGATGAAGTTTCGTACCCAGGGGTTGGTCGTCTGGCGAAATTCCTCCTTCGTTCCGGCGAGGACGACTCTCCCCTTGCCGATCATCGCGAGGCGGTCGGACACACTGAAGGCTGTGCCCATGTCGTGGGTAACGACCACGCTGGTCAACTTGAGCGTGCGCTGGATGCCCACGATGAGGTGGTTGATGCGCGCGGTGTTGATCGGGTCGAGGCCTGTCGTCGGCTCGTCGTAAAGGAGAACCTCGGGCTGCAGGGCGAGCGTGCGAGCGAGTCCGACGCGCTTCTTCATCCCGCCGGAGAGGTCGCTCGGGCGCATCGACTGGATGCCGGGAAGGCCGACCAGGCCCAGCGATTGTTCGACGCGGGTGTCGATTTCCGGGCCGCTCATCGTGTTCCAGAACTGCTCGCGCAGGCCGTACGCCACGTTCTCGCCGACGTTGAGGGAGTCGAAGAGCGCCGCGCCCTGGAAGAGGTACGCGATGCGGCGCCTCACGTTCGAGAGACGATCCTCGCCCATCTTCACGACGTCTTCTCCCTCGACGAGAATCTCGCCCGCGTCGGCTGGAAGGAGCCCAATGAGGAGCTTGAGCAGGACGCTCTTGCCGGACCCGGAGGGCCCCATCACCGTGAGCGTCTCGCCGCGGCGGATTTCGAGGTTCAGCCCCGAGAAGATGACCTTGGGACCGAAGCGCTTCTGCACTCCGACGAAGCGGACCAGAGCCTCCCCGGGAGGACGTTTGCCGGCGTTCGTCGCGACCACGGGGGACAGCTTAGCCCGGAGACGCCGGCTCGGCGGCCAGGAGGCGCATCTCGATGGCGCCCCCTCCGTTGTACGTGTCCCGTCGCAGGGCGCCGACCACTCGGGCGTGGCTCCCCAGTTGGGACGCGAGACTCCCCATTTCCGGGCCGAAACACGAGATCCGGGCGCCGCCGAGCTCGATCCATGCCCGCAGATGCCCCCCCTTGAGCTCGCGAACGCCGAGGACGCGAGCGCGCTCGACGCCTACCCGCGGCGCGGGATTGCCCTGTCCGCACGGCTCGAAGCGCTCGAGATCCCCGAAGACCCGCGCCGGGGCGTCGCTCTCTTCGAGCAGGGCGTCCGCGTCCGTCGCGGGTCTCGAGTCCGGCACGCCGATGGCGGCACAGGCTTCCGCAAAGCGGTCACGAAGCGTGTCGAGGCGATCGCTGGCGATCTCGACGCCGGCCGCCGCATGGTGACCGCCGAAGGCGACGAGCACGTCCCTGACACGCGTCAGGGCGTCGAAGACGGAGAAGCCCGCCGGACCGCGGACGGAACCACGCGCCCGCGCCCCGTCGAGGGCGAGGATGATCGTGGGCTTTCCGAACCGCGACGCCAGGCGCCCCGCCACGATGCCGACGACTCCCGGATGCCATCCCTGTCGACCGAGGACGATGGCCGGCATGCGCCCGAGCTCACCGTCTTCGAGCATGGCCATCGCCTCCGCGGTGACGCCCCGTTCGACTTCCTTGCGCCGCGTGCACAGGAGCTCCACCTCGGCGGCGAGCCGTCGCGCATCCGCGTCGCTCGTCGCCAAGAGAAGGGCGAGCGCGAGGTCCGGTTTGTCGAGCCGACCGGGGGCGTTGATGCGAGGGGCGAGCCGAAAGGAGACGTCCTCACCGGTCGGCGTGGACGCGGCGCAGCCGGCGATCTCGGCGAGCGCGCGCGTACCGGGGCGCGTTCCCCGCGCGAGCACGGCCAATCCGGCGCGGACGAGCGGGCGGTTGTCACCGTCGAGCGGCGCGACGTCTCCGATCGTGCCTATGGCGACGAGGTCGAGCCAGGGCCGCATGTCGAGAGCCACGCCGAGCTCCGCGCGGACGCCCGCTCCGACCGAGAGTGCCAGTCCCACCGACGCGAGGCCCTTGTACGAGAAGCCGCATCCGGGACGATGCGGGTTGAGGAACGCGAGCGCGGGCAGCGGGACGTCCGGCACCCGGTGGTGATCGATGACGACCGCGTCCACCCCGGCGCGTCGCGCGTCATCGAGGCGCTCGTGATCGCTCGAGCCGCAGTCGCACGTCACGAGGAGCGAAGCGCCGGTCGCGAGGACGCGGGCAAGGGCTGGACCCGAGAGCCCGTAGCCGCCGTCGAACCGGTTGGCGAGCTCCGTGACCACCTGCCCGCCGAGCGCCCGCAGCACGTCGCTCAGCAGAGCCGCCGCGGTCACGCCGTCGGCGTCGTAGTCGCCGAAGACGCATATGCGCTCCTTCGCGCGCACCGCCCGCGCGAGCCGCGATACGGCCTCGCTGCGGTCCATCATCGTCTCCGGAGGGGTGAGATGCGCGAGGCGAGGGTCGAGGAACCGCGTCGTCCGCTCGGCGTCGAGCATTCCACGCGCGACCAGCACCGCAGCCGCCGTGGGCGTCAGCGCCAGCTGTCGCGCGAGCGCGAGCGCCTGGTCACACGCGCCGAACGGAAGCCTCAGCATCGACGGACCAGAAGCCGCGCGGGTTCCCGGCGTCAATGGGCGCGGGTCTGCTCGCTAGCGCGAGGAGATGAAGCTCGGCCCGTCTTGCGTGCGCAACTTCTTGTCGTCGCCCGTGCCTCCGCCCCGCAGCCGCTTCTTGTCGTCTGCCTTGCTCGACATGCGCTTGTCTATCCACTCGGTGAGCGGAGCCGCCACGTAGATGCTCGAGTAGGTGCCCGCGATGATGCCGATCAGGAGCGCGAACATGAAGTCCTTGATGACGCCCGTGCCGTAGAAAAAGAACGCGACGATCGTCAGCAGCGTCGCACCGCTGGTCAGAAGCGTGCGCGAGAGCGTCTCGCTGACGCTCAGGTTGATGATCTCCGCGAACGACTTGCCCCGGTGTTTGCCCAAGTTTTCCCGGATTCGGTCGTAGACGACGACGGTGTCATTCATCGAATAGCCCACGACGGTCAGCACGGCCGCGATCGTCGACAGCGTCACCTCTTTTCGCAGGAGAACGAACACGCCGATGACCACCATCGCGTCGTGCACGCACGCGACGATGACGCCGGGGGCGAACCGCAGGTCGAAGCGGAAGGCGAGGTAGAGCATGATGAACACGATGGCGTACGCGACAGCATTGCGCGCGCTGTCGCGAAGCTGCTTGCCCGCCTTCGGGCCCACCCACTCGACGCGGAGCGCCGCCTCGTCGGGAACCGCTGACACACCGAGCTTGCCTCGCAGCCGCTCGATGAGCTGGTCGCCCTTGCTGAGGAGCTGGATCTCGACCCGGTGATCGCGCGGGTTCAAGATCTGCGGATTGGTGGCGCTGGCGCGGAGCGAGACGCCGGACACGCTGAGGACCTGGTCCTTGAGCTTCGCGAGGTCGGGGTCCACGTCGTAGCGCGTGCTGATCTTGTCGCCCCCGGCGCTGAACTTCACCTCGGTGGCGCGGGCGTTCTCGGGACACTTGTGCGGGTCGCCGAGCGGGGCGCGAGGATCGTCCACATAGCAGAGGGCGCTGCGCAGAGTGTCCTTCTCCTCGTCGGTGATGGCGCTGACGTCCTGGACGCGGATGAGGAAATGGTACGGCTTGTTCGGGTCGACCACCTGGACGACGTCGGGGGTCTTGAAGCCCGAGTCCTCTACCGCCCGGCGTACGCCGGCGGCGTCGATCTTCTCGCCGAACGCGATCTCGATCTCGGTGCCGCCGCGGAAGTCCGTGCCGTAGTTGGGTCCCGGGTAAAACGACAGGACGATCGAAACGACGACCAGGATGAGGCTGAGCGGGATCCAGAACCACCGCATCCCCATGAAGTCGAAGACGCGTCCCGGCTTGAAGAACTCCATGTCAGAACTCCGCCCCGACGCTCAGCCGCTTGACCCTTGCCCCCCGGACCCACCAGTCGAAGACCAGGCGAGTGCAGAAGAAACCCGTGAACAGGCTGCACAGGATGCCGACGATGAGCGTCACCGCGAAACCCTTGACCGGCCCGCTGCCGTACTGCGCGAGTATGAGCCCCGAGATGAACACCGTCATGTGACCGTCGATGATCGAAGGCCAAGCGCGCGTGTACCCGGCGTCGACCGCGGCGCGCACGCTCTTGCCGGAGCGAAGCTCCTCGCGGATTCGCTCGTTGATGAGGACGTTCGCGTCGACGCTCATGCCGATGGTGAGGGCGAGCCCGGCGATCCCGGGGAGCGTCATCGTAGCGCCCAAGGTCGCCAGCACGGCGAGCTGGAGCAAGAGGTTGAACATGACGGCGACGTCCGCCACGAACCCGGACTTCCGGTAGTAAAGGAGCATAAAGAGGACCACGGCGCCCGATCCCAGGACGGCCCCCTTGCCTGCCTCACTGATCGCGTCGCGGCCGAGCGACGGACCGATCGTCGACTCGGAGCTTGGCGTGATGGGTGCCGGCAAGGCGCCTGACCGCAGGACGAGCTCGAGCTGCTTCGCGTCGTGCAGCTGCTTCTCCTGGTCCCCTGCGCCCATCGTGATGGTCGCCTTGCCGCCGCCGATCTTCTGCTTGATGACGGGCGCGGAGTCGACCAGATCGTCGAGAATGATCGCGAAGCGGCGGTTGACGTTCGCGCCGGTCACTTCCTCGAAGCGGTCGGCGCCGGCGGGCGAGAACGACAGGAGCACGTAGTAGCTCCCGAAGTTCTGCTGGTCCTGGCCGGTGCTCGCATCGGTGATGTAATCCCCCGTCAGCTCGGCCCGCGCGTAGAGGTAAAGCGAACGCCATCCCACCTGTTTGAACTGGAGCGGCTCGGTCCCCTCGACCGGCTCGGTGACACCCTCGAAGCCGACCGTGTGATCGTCCGGGATGTTCAGCGTCTTCGTCCAAGCTTTGAAGCGCCCGAGGCACTCCAGCATGGATTCGTTGGGGTACTTGGGAGGTTGGCAAGACATCCGCACATACGATCCATCGACAGTCTTCTTGTGACCCGTCGCATCCAGGCCGTCGGGGGACCTCTCCCTGTACTGCGCGATCCCTTCGCCTTCGGGAAATTCCTCCGCTTTGACGGCCGGAGCCCCGAAGGCCTTCTCGCTGCCCGCGTCGTCGAGCATCTTGAACTCGAGACGGGCCGTGCGGCGGATCGTCTCCTTGATATCGCGGAAAGCCTGCTCGTTGCTCCCCGGGACCTCGACGATGATGTCCTCGTCGCGCGTCGTGACGGAGGCTTCGCGAAGGCCGAGCTCGTCGACGCGGCGCGAGACGGTGTCCTTCGCCTGGGCCACGGCCCGCTCGCGGATCTGGGACTCGACTTCCCCTCGGATCTTGAACGTGATCTCGTCGTCGCCGGGGCCCTGGGACTCCGCGAGCTCACCCAGGAACTTGCGTGTGAAGCGGTCGTCGACCTTCGCCTTGTCGCCCTTGTCCTTGAACTTCAGGCGGATGAGCGCCGCCTCCGGCTGCGACACGTGCACCAAGGCGTCGAGCTTCGCGAGATCGTCCCTCGTGACGCGTCCCTCTCCGGAGTGGAGCCCGAGGACGGTCGCCAGCTCCTGGCGCATCTCCTCGGCGAAGTGATCGCGCTTGTCGCGAATCGCCTCTTCGACCTCGACGGTGTAGACGAGACGCAGACCGCCGCTGAGGTCGAGCCCAGGCGCGATCGCGAAGGTGACCCGGTCGCGGATGTACTCGGGGCAATGCAGCCGGCTTCCGACTGCCCGAGCGGCCAAGGCGAGTGGCCTGAGGGGACCCTCCGTCACGGTCGACGTCGACGTGGGCAGGATGCCGTCCATCGTCGGCCAGAGCGCGACGAGGGCGCCCAGAAAGACCGCCACGACGAAGCCGACCTTCAACCGCCACGCCCCGTCCATCACGGGAAGGAGCCCGAACGCCGCCCACACGAAGGAAAGGGCCGCGACGAGAAGCCCCCAGAAGTTGTCGAAATGGAAAAACAGCGCCGCGGAGCCGGAGGCGATGACCATCACCACGAGCGCGCTCCTGCGCCCCGGCGTCGTCACGCCCCAGACGCAAAACCCCATCCCCGCGGCTGTCGCGCCCAGGACGGGCAGCGCTTGGCCGTGCAGGAACACGGCGAGCGCCACGAGAGCGACCGCGACGAGGCCGCTCAGGACCGCGAGGACATTCTTGCTGATCATGCGAGAGCTGGGAGGCTTACTTCTTGTCGGAGACGGCCTTGGCTTCGTTCAACTCCTTCGTCGACGACGGCTTCGAATTGTCGACGTAGGGAGAGACCGTGTTCGCCACGATTTGCACGGTCACGCTGGGCGAAATCTTCACCTTCGCGATGCGGTCGTCCATCTCGACGAGCTCACCGATGAGCCCCGCGTTCGTCATCACGCGGTCCCCCTTTTTCAGCGAAGAGCGCGCCTGAGACTCTTTCTTCTGCCGGCGGTTCATCAGCAAAAAGAAGGGCACGAAGATGACGAGCATCATCAGGATGGGCGTCATCCCCGCGAGAGGGGACGAGGGTCCCGGGGCGGCGCCGCCGGCAGGGGGCGTGGAGTCTTGGGCGACCCCTGGCGTGCCGGCCTTCGGCTGGACGTTCTGCGCGAGCAGCAGGTCGTTGGACAGGATGGAGGGGGTCGACACGGCCGGGTGGGGATAGTCTCCGGGGCGCCCCGAGTCAAACCGGCAGTCTCCGGCCTCTCAGTCTCTGGCGCACCTGAAGCCGACCGCGGGCCCGGCTTCGAGGGCCGAGCCCCAGCTACGGGACGTCGTGCGGCTGAGCGACGGGGGGGACGTCCATCCGCCACCCCGGAGCACGTGTGCGGCTCCGGCGCGCGGGGCGGGGCCGGGGCCGACCGATTCGGTGTACCAATCGGCGGTCCACTCCTCGACGTTTCCGCTCATGTCCTGGACCCCGAAGACGCTGGCCCCCCAGAGATGCACACCGACGCGCGTCGGACCGGGCGAACACGTCTTCCCGGACGCCTCGCTCACCAGCGTCACGGCGTTGGAGCACGAAGGCGGCCCTCCCCACGGGAACGACATGGCGAACGTGCCGCGCGCCGCATACTCCCATTCCCGTTCCGTCGGCAGGCGCTTGCCCGCAAAGCGGCAATACCCGTCCGCGTCGCGCCAGTGCACGCACGAAACTGGGAGCTCCGGATCGTTCAGCCCGTAGGTGCAGGTAGCGCTCGCCCGCGCCGGCACCGCGCAGGCGCCCGCGTCGACGCAGCTACGATAGGCACCGACGGTCGTCTCCGTTCGGTCGATCCAGAAAGGCGCGACGGTCGCGGACCGCGCGGGTTTCTCGTTGGCCGGGGCGCGCCCCGACGTGGAGCCCATCGTGAACCGACCGCCCGGCAACCGGAGCATCCCGTCCTGCGAAGCCACCGCGACGCGAGCGATCGATGGATGGGCCGAGGAGGGCTCCTCGTACGGATTCTCTGCCGACGCCGCGCCATGGGGTTCTCCGGGCTCGACCTCCTCGCGCGCGCCGCTGGAGGAGGCTGTAGGGAGAATGGCGGGCGCCCCGTTCTGGGAAACGGGCGCCGGCGCTGCAAGCACAGCGGAACTCCTCGCCGCCTGGGGAAAGCCGTCGTCGACGACCGCACCCGCTCCACGCGCGAGCACGACTCCGGTCACCGCGGCAACCGTGACGACGACGGCAGGAGCTGAAATGGAAGCCATGACGACGGTGACCGGCCCTTTTTGCCCGCGCGCGACCATGATGCACGCTGCACGGGGTCCGGGCCCACTACCCGGCTCCTCGCGCCAGTGTAGCGCAATTTGCGGTGATCCATCTCATCGAGGGGCTGAGCTCGCGGCTCGAGAGTCGCGTCTTCCGAGGCGCACCCCGTCGTCCTCGCGCTGGATGGTCGCTCGAGGCACTTCGATGTGCGCCTCGAACGCGGCCCGTCCGATGCGGGCACCGCGATCGACGCTGTTCTGAACGTCCCCGCTATCGCGGCCTGTTTCCAGCGCCGTACGGAGGGCGTCCGCAACCTCGCGCTCGACGACTCCACCGTCGACCGAGCGACCCTCGCGCAGCGACGGATCCTCCGCGGCGGCCGCGATCGCGATGCCGGCGAACGCCGCCGCTGCCGCCCACACGTCGTCGCCCGAGGGTGCCGGCGACCAGCCGATGACGCGGGCGCCGCGATCGAAGGCGAGGGCCTTGGCCCAGGGGGGGACCTCCGCCCAGACGGCGTCCGCCGCGCGCTGACTCGTCGGGATGGCCACGAGACCACCCGGCGCCAGGCGCGCGAATGGGTTGCCGCGCCCCAGCGTCGCCGCGTCGCTGACGGCCACGACGGACACGGCGGGCGGGGCATGGGTACCGCGAGGACGACCCCTCCCGGCGACCAGGTCGAACGCAACGCCGCCCCCCTCCTCTTCGGGGAGCTCGCGCACGGCGACTCTCGCTCGGGCGCCGAGCGCCGACGCGAGCACGGCCGCGCAGAGCTCGGCGGCCGCGCATGCGCTTTCCCTGGTCGCCGCGATCCCCCGCATCGCGAAGGCTCCGGGGGCCATCGGGGCGATGGCGCGCGATGAAAGAGCGTGCGCGTCGTCGCCGCCCACGACGAAGGATCGCTTGCCACGCTCGTCGGCCAGGAGGTTGTGGACGATGGCCTCGAGGTCGGCCGCGTCGACCTCTCGATCGCCGAGGACGACGCCAGAAACGATCCGAGGAATGCGTCCGATGCCGGGGTAGTCCGGCGCCCAGGTGAGGGCATCGGCGAAGGCGGCCTTGAGCTGCCCGGCAAGAGGCGGATTGCCGGCGAGGGGCCAGTCGACGCCCTCGAGCACGCTGATAGCGAGCGCGCGGCTCAGCGCCTTGACGAGACGCGCGGCCGGGAAGGGCCTCCACGCGACCAGGCGCACCGCACCCACGTCGTGTCCGCCCGCGCGCAGCCGGTCGACGTCGGCCACGAGAGACTCGCCGAGCACCCCCGCGCCCACCAGAGCAACCGCGGTGTCGGCCGCCGGGACGCGCTCGATGACGTCGTGGTGACGCCCCGTCAGGCTTTCGAGCTCCCGGAGCGCGCTCCCGAGGGCGAACGGCACGCGCTGCGCAAAGGCGCGATCACTCTCCGTCCCCTGCGCCTGATTGGGAGCGCTGGGTCGCGGGGCGCGCTGGCCACGCTGGTTGGGCGAGCCGACGAACGCCTCGCACAGCTCGCGGGATGGCGCGAGGACGGGCTCGACGTGGTGGGCTCGCAAGGTCTCGTGGACGACGAAGAAAGGGCACCCGCTGTCTTCCGCTGCCCGGCGCGCGACAAGCGCGAGGTCGATCGCGTCGGCCACGCCGGCACCGAGAAGCATGCCCCAGCCCAGATCGTCGAGCGCGAACACCGGGGCCATGCCGCCCTGCGACGCCGGCTCACCCGAGTTCACCGGGCCGGCCATCACGTGCACGACGACCCCGAGCCGGCGCGCAGCAATCCGCGCGAGCTCGCCGCGTACCAACGCGAGATCGGCCGCTCGAGCCACCAGCGCGACGCGCTCGCCCGCAGCGGCGGCTTCAGCGCATCGCCCTACGAGGAGACGCACGTCCTCGCCATACTCGACGGCCACCGCGCCGCCGAAGGCATTCACCGGGGGCGGGCGAACCCCGTCCACGGCACAAAAGATCCGCTGCGCGACGGCACCCTCTGCGAGCGCGACGGCCCCAGCGACGCCTCTCGCCCAGGCGCGTGAAGCCCGACTCTCCTGCCCCGCGGCGTCTCCGAGCGTGCTCATATCGAACGACACTTTACAGCATGTTCGCCGCGAGCTCGGCCAGGTCGCTCCGCTCGCCCTTCGCGAGGACAATATGGGCGGCGAGCCTCTCCCCGCGGAAGCGCTCGGCGGCGATGGACAGGCCGTTGGACGCGCTGTCGACGTACGGATTGTCGATCTGTCCCGGGTCGCCGGTGAGGACGATCTTCGTCCCGTCGCCCGACCGCGTGATGATCGTCTTCACCTCGTGAGGCGTGAGGTTCTGCGCCTCGTCGACGACGATGAACTGCTGCGGAAGCGAGCGCCCGCGGATGTACGTGAGGGGCTCGACCTGGATCTGACCGTTCTCGAGGAGATCGGCATACGCTCGCGGTCCTTTGCGGGTGCCCGTGGAGAACAGGAACTCCAGGTTGTCGAAGATGGGCTGCATCCAGGGGTTGAGCTTCTCGTCGACGTCGCCCGGCAAAAAGCCGATGTCGCGACCGAGGGGCATCACGGGACGCGAGACCAGCATGCGCGTGTAGATCCCGTCCTCGACGGTGCGCTTGAGGCCCGCGGCCAGCGCGAGGAGCGTCTTGCCGGTCCCCGCCTTGCCGACGAGCGTGACGAGGCGGATGGACTCGTCGAGGAGCAGGTCGAGCGCGAACGACTGCTCCTTGTTGCGCGGGCGGACGCCCATCACGCCTTCCCGCGGCACCCGGAGCGCGGCGATGACCTTCTTGCCGGCGTCGTAGCGACCGAGAGCGGTGTGGGACGGGTTCGCCCTGTCGCGGAGGAGGAGGCAAGTGTTCGGCGTGGGAAGAGGCTCGCGAGGGACGACACGTCCCTCCCGGAAAAAGGCGTCGACCTCGTCGCCTTCCACCTCGAGCTCGACGATGCCGCTCGTGACCTGGTCGACGTCGACTCGCTGGTTCTCGTAGGTCTCGGCCGCCATGCCGAGAGCGTCCGCCCGGATGCGCAGGTTGGTATCCATCGTGACGAAGATCGTCGGACGGCCGCCGTCGTTCTCGCGGACGTCGAACGCGGTCTGTAAGATGGCCTGGTCCATCGCCGTGTGATCGACGGCGCTCGGCAACTCGAGCCGCTTGCTCGGTACGGCGACTCTCAGCGTTCCGCCCGAGTCGAGGGCGACGCCCTTCGAGAGAGCGCCGCCACGCTCGCGAAGCTCGTCGAGCAGGCGCGCGATCGAGCGCGAATTGCGCCCTCGCTCCGAGCCCTCTCGTTTGAACTGATCGACCTCTTCGATGGCGTAAATCGGGATGATGACGTTGTTGTCCTCGAATCGGAAGATGGCGTGCGGATCGTGGAGCAGGACGTTGGTGTCGAGGACGTAGTTCTTCTTCATCGTGGAGGCCTTGGCCCGGCCAGAGCCAAGCTCCGCGTAGCCAAGCGGCGGCCCCAGCGCAAGACGCAAGGGCGATCTATGGTGATCCCCGCGATGATGAACCGCGCTCGGGCGCTGCCCTCCGGACAGGCATGGCTCGGGCCGATCGAGAGGCTCGTCGTGCTCGCGGCGCGCGAGGTGCGCCTGCTGGCGGCCCTCACGCCCGTGGGCGCCGAGCTCGAGCGCGCGCGTCTCCTGCAGGACCTGCTAGCCGGGCGGCCGGCGGTGCCGCGCTGGACCTACGCGCTCCGGGCCCACGACGAGCTCTTGCGCGCCCTCGCCGCCGCCGAGCACACGCTGGATAGAGGGGCCGAGACGCCCATCGACGCCCTCTATCTCGAGCGCGTTCGGGAACTCACGCTCGAGGCGACCCTCTGTACGTCGGCGGGAACGGAGACGATCGGACCCCTGGCGCGCCAGCGGTTCGCGCCCGACCCTCGCGCCACGCGTGCCGCCTCGGAACTCGCGAGGGTCTGGCTGGAGGAACCGTGGGCCCCTCCAAGCGGGGCGACCGTCGTGAGCGACGACCCGGACCCCCGTTCCCTCCTCTCACGAATGCGATCCGCGGTCGGCGACCTCCGCCTCCCCTTCTCGGTCGTGGCGCAACCGTCGCTGGCGCCGCTGGCCGCGACGGGCGAGCACGTCATCCTGGTGGCGCCGGGTCGCCTCGTGCACGACGAAGACGCACGGCGCACGGTGCTCCACGAGATCGAGGGGCACGCGCGGCCCCGAGCGCGCTCGCAGCGCTCGTCCTTGGCGCTGCTGCGTGGGGGGACTGCGCGAGGCGTCGACCACCAGGAAGGGCGCGCGCTGTTGCTCGAAGAGCGTGCCGGATTTCTGGGTCCGCGGCGGAAGAGGCAGCTCGCGGCGCGGCACCGTGCGGTCGAGGCGATGGTCGAAGGCGCTTCGTTCACGGACGTGGCGCTCGATCTCGTGAACGCGCACGACCTCGAGGCGTCGGAGGCCGTCGTCGTCGCCGAGAGGGTGTTCCGCGGAAGCGACGGCCGGCGGCCCGGCCTCGGCCGTGAGCGCGTCTACCTCGAGTCCTTCGTGCGCGTGCGAGACCACCTCGCCACTCGTCCCGAGGACGAGGACGTCCTCGCCGCAGGACAGGTGGCGGTGGACGCGATCGCCGCGCTCCGAGCTTTCACATCACCTGCAGGGGAACCGTGACCCACGACGCCCCGCCGCGATTGTCGTGGACGACGATCCAGATGAACCCTTTGCTCGGGGTGGCCGTCGTCGGGGGCGTGAACTGGTCGTCGGTGGCGCTGGCACCTCCCAGCGACCCCGTCGTCGGGTCGTAGATGAGCCGCGCGTCGTCGGAGAACGAGCCGAACGTCGCGTAGAAGTCTGCCCAGATCTCCTCCTTGGGCTGATTTCCGGGACCGAGCTGCGATTGCACTTCTTGGCTCGACGCCGGAACGATGGGGCCGATGGCGGTCGTCGTGCACTTGCTCGTGCAATGCGACGTAGTGAACGTCTTGGTCGTCGCATACGAAGGAGCGTCGCCGGTCACCGGGTAAGACTGCCCCTGGATGTCGACCGAAGAGATGACGGGATTGGCGTTCGTGATCGAGGAGTACGCGTAGACCCGCGTGAAGCCGAACACCCAGTCGTCCGGGCCGAGCTGGTTGTGGTTCGCGTCGAAGCACCCGATGGGCACCTGCTGGGGATTCGCGTTGCTCGGGTCGAACGGGACTATCTCGATGTGCCCCGCGCAGGCGATGTTGAAGAGGATGGCGAGCCCGTAGGGAACGGGGACGCCGGGCGTGACGGGGTGCGAGGAGATTGCGTCCGCCGGCATCGTGAACTGGTAGGTCGGCCCGGCCGGGAGAAACGCAGTCAGGTCGACCCCCGGCTGGAGGGCGCCGCCGTCCCCCCCGGCGGCGCCTCCGTCGGCGGTCGGCCTCGCGCCCCCGTCCGCTCTCGCCGATCCGCCGCCGCCTTCGATTTGCTGGAAGCATGCGTAGTAGGCGTCGTCCGTCGGGTTCTCGCACACGAAAGGGAGCCAGTAGATGGTCATCGGCACCGATGGATTCGTGCGGCCGTCGTATGCGAGTACCTGGAGGTTCACGGTGTCGCCCGGCTTGGCGTAGGGCTCGTCCGCGCTCGACGCGAGGATGCGCACGCTGTTGACGAGCGCGACGTCCTGAAACCCGGAGGGCGCGCAGGAGGACGACATCCACGCGGCGAAGCCGACCGTCATCCAGCGGAGATCGCGCATCACGTTCATCGTCACATCTCCGCGCGCAAGCCGAGACTCGGCAGGATCGGAAGATCGTTCACCTGGGCGGCGTGGGTGTAGTTGTAGTCGTAGCTCGTGCCGGCGGCGTTGCCGCTGTTGTAGACGTTGAGCACGTCCAGGTAGATGGCGAACGTGCCCCAAGGCCTCTTCCACGACTTGTCGACGCGAAGATCGAGCGAGTGAAAGAGCGGCAACCGTGTGCCGTTCGGCGGATACGCCTGCAGCGGCACGTACGTACCGACGTTCTCGTCGTAGAAGCCGTACGTCTCGGGCGTCGACATGTACCCGCTCGTGAGCCGGTAGCGCCCGCCGAACTCCCACCCGTGGCCGAGCTTGTAGCTTCCGAGCACCGTGAGAACGTGCGTCTCGTCGAACTCGAACAGTTGCAGAGGCATTCCGGGCGCCTCGCGCCTGACGCTGCGCGACAGCGTGTACGCGAGCCAGCCGAAGAAGTGCTGGTCCGGCTTGTAACGAATCAGCGTCTCCGCGCCGTAGACGAGGCCGCTGCCGGTGTTGCCGAGCCCTGTCTCGACGAGGTTGTCGAGCTGCTTGTAGAAGCCCTCGAGCGAGGCTTCGATCTGGCGGTTGAACTCGTGCTCGACGCCGACGTCGTATTGATACGCGCGGTTGCTCGACAGGCCGGGGGTGCCGAAGACCGCGTTGGTCTCCTGCGGCAACGGCGGCTGCGTGAAGAGGCCCACGCCCGCCTTGAGCGTCGTGCGCGGGTTGTGCGCAACGTCCTGGCGCACGACGATGCGCGGGCTCAGGTCCCACGCTGCCGTGTCCCTCGTGTAGTCCAACCGTATGCCCGGCACGATGCGCGTCCCGGTCCACGGCGTCGCCTCCCACTCGGTGTACATCGCCGGCTGGAAGAGCGCGCCGGACGAGCTCGTGGTCAGGGAGGGCTGCGAGGAGAACGGCCCCGGCGGCGGCTGGCCCGGCTTGGGGGGTGGAGGGGCCACGATGGACACCGTGTACGGCTCGTAAAGGAGATCGAGGCCCACGTTCATCGTCAGTTGCTTGTCGATCTTCTGCGCCACCTCGACCCGCGAAGAGATCGGCCAATCCTGGAGGTTGAGCGATACGAGCGTCCCGGCGTTGAAGTTGACGTAGTCCTCGCCGAACGCTGCGACGACGCGGAGCTCCGTCTGGTCGCTGATGCGATTCCGGTAGAGCGCCTGGGTACGCCAAAAGCCCGTGTGGTCTCCGAAGCCCGACAGCGCGGGCTCGCTCGAGGAGGGAGCCTTCAGCAAGATGTCCACACGGTCGTCCGATCCGAAGACCGCGAAGCGAAGCGACTCTCGCTTGTTGAAGTCACGCTGAACGATCGCCTGATAGTCGTAATAGACGGGCGCGACGCTCGTCCCGGCGCTCAGCCCTTGAAGGACCGGGCCGAGCCAGACGTCGAACCAGGATCGACGGCCGGCGAGGGCGAACGTCCAGCCCGTATCGAAGATGGGGCCCTGAACGATGGCACGCGTATCGATGAGGTCCGCCTCCGCCATCGCGTGCAGTTTGTCCCCTTTGGGCTCCGTCAGGCCGACGTCGACGATTCCCCCCATCGCGCGCCCGTACTGCGAGCTGAAGTTGCCAGGGAAGAAGTCGATCTTGCTCAGCATCTCGGTCGGGACCACCGAGGAGAGACCGCCGAAGTGGTAGACGATCGGCACAGGCGTACCGTCGACGAAGATCTGCGTGTCCTGAGGCGCCGACCCGCGGATGAGGAGAATGCCGGCGAGCCCCGGCGCGCGCGCGACGCCCGGCAGGTTCTGCAGCGAACGAAGGGCGTCGCCGTTGGTGCCAGGGATGCGGTTGATCTCGCTCGCGTCGAGGGTGAACTTGGTCACCTCGCGGGGTGGCTTCTCCCCCTTGACCTCGACTTCTTCGACATCTTCCGTCGGCGCGGTGGGCGCCGGCACGGGCTCGGCCGTCTTCTCCGGGGCCAGCCGGTCGACCGCGCTGGCCTCCTCGCCAGGCTTCAGGTTCTCGTCGGCCTCGCGAGGCGCCATCCGGGGCGCGCGGATCGTGACGTGGTACGCGCCCGCGGGGAGGCCATCGACGCGCCACGCGCCGTCCGCCCCCGTCGTGACAATGCGCTCTTGCCCCACCGCATCGCGCACGACGACCGTCGCGCCGACGATCGGGCGGTCGCTCGCGAGCGTCACGACGCGCCCGGCCAATACGCCGGGGGGAGGCGTGAACCGGTACACGAAGCGAATACGCGCCGCGATCGGGTTCCCGTCGCGCCTCGCAGGCTCGAACTCGAGCGCGCGTGCCGCCGCCACGGCCGCCTCGTCGAACCCGTGTCCGGCAGGCTCCTGGACGACAGCTCGCGTGACGACTCCATTCGCGTCGATGTCGAGGAGGAGCGCCACCTCGACGATGCCGACAATTCCCTCGTCGAGGGCCTGCTTGGGATACGCAGCGCCGTCATTTTTCTTCACGGCGGGCAGGGTGACGACGGGCGGCGGAGGCGCCGCCATGTCCTGGTTCGGCACCTGCGCGCGCCCGGACCTCGCAGAGAGGAGAAGAGGGGCCGCCAGGAGCGATGCGGCAAGAAGCCGGGACGGTCGCATCGCGGGTGGTGAGGCGATAGCCGACGAAGGGCCGGAGCTCAACCGGGCGTGCCTACCGTGCGACATTCCGCCTTCCGTAGTGATATACGCCGCTCCGCCGGCCCCTCGAATGGCGCCTCCTTCCCCCAGTCTCGCCGTCTCGCTCGGCCTTGGTGCGTGGTCGCGCCCACCTGATCGGCCCGCGCAGGTCGCCCTTGCCCTCGCGGTCTTCCTGCTCGTCGTGGCCATCGTGCCCCGTGGCCCCCGCTGGCTCGGGAGCGCGCTCGACTTCTCCGGCCTGCACGACCTCGTACGGCCCCGGCGTTTCGTGACCGTCGCCTCGTTCGCGGCGGCGTTCCTCTCGCTCGGCTACATCGCCTTCTACCTGCGGGGCGGACCGAGGGCACCCGAGGCCGCGACGTACTGGCTGCAGGGCCGGGCGATGTCTCACGGCGCCTTCTCGTGGGCGGCCCCCGATCCGACTGCGAGCTTTCGCGCCAGGCATCTCGTCTCGGTCGTGCCGGGCCGCCTTGCGGGAATCTTCCCGCCCGCGTTTCCACTTCTCCTTGCAGCCGGATTTCTCGTGGGCGCCCCCATGCTCGTCGGTCCGCTCGTCGCCGCGGCCCTCGTCGTCTCGACGTGGCTCCTTGCCCACGAGCTCGCCGCGGGTGCAGGAGAGCGCGATCCAGGTCGCGCAGAATCCGTCGCGCGCATCGCGGTCGGGCTGTCGGTCGTCTCCGCCGCAATGCGGCACGGGACGGCGGACGTCATCCCCGACGGAGCGGCCGCGACGGTCATCGCCGTGGCACTGGCAGCGGGGCTCCGTGCGCGGCGAACCGCGACGCCGCGGTTGTTCGGAGCAGCGGGACTGGCGCTCGGCTTCATGCTCGCAGCGCAGCCCGCGGCAAGCCTCGCGGTCGGCGTGGCCGTCGCGCTCCTCGCGCTCGAGGCTCCGGGGCGCGTACGGTCCTTCGCCTGGATGGTGGCGGCTTTGATCCCCGGCGCCGTCCTTCTGCTGGCAGCGAACCATGCTGCCACCGGCCATGCCTTCGCCTCCCCGGCAGCCGCCTACCTTGCTGGGATCGAGGCCCCCGGCGTGCACCTCGGGGCCAAGGCGAGAGCGCTCGCGACGATGCGTCGCCTGCGAGAGCACCTCGCGGAAGTCGCGAACTTCGAACCTCTGGCGCTTCTGGCCATCGTTCCGCTCGTCGGAAGAGGGCGATCGAAAGTGGCGACGCTGTGCGGCGTCCTCATCGCGGCGCTCGTGGCAACCGCCCTGGTCGCAACGTCCCCGGCCGCCCAATGCCCCGGCGTCGCCGTCCCCATCGAGCAGGCTCTCGTGGCCCTCGCCGTCGTTCGTCTCTTCCCTGGCTCGGCGGCGCGGGCAGCCGTGGCGGTGCTCGCGCTGGCGGCGGCCGGCTTCGCGCTCCACGCGTCGAACGACCACGAGCGCATCGCCACGGGCGACCGAGGTCGCCCCGGCTACGAGCCAGACATTGCGCGTGAGGCCAACGTCACGCACGGCCTTCTCTATTTCGACGACGACCTAGGCTTCGAGGTCGCGAGCGATCCCGGGGTGCCCGCGAGCCACGGGATTGAAGCCGTCCGCATGCGCGGCGACGACCACGATCGCCTGCTCTACGACGAGCTCGGTCATCCCCCCACCCATCGCTATGTCATCGGGCCAACGTCAGCCGCCGCGTCGCCGTGGACACCGCCCGGCGGGAACAGCGAGACCTGGCGATTCGAGGCGGAAAGCGACTGGCCACCCCTCGTTGCGACACGCGGATGGGCGGAGGTCGTCGCCCCGACCGCTTCGTGCGCGTCCGACGGTCACTGGCTGGCGCTCCATCCGGCAGGAGACGCTGACGCAATCATGACGCTCGAATTGCCGGTACCGCGAGGTACGACGCCTCCCCTCCGCCGCACGTGGACGGTGCTCCCCCGGGTGTTCAAGCAGGGCGGACCGGGACAGGGAACGATCGCGGTCGTGCTGGCCCCCGGGGGCGTGCCCCTGGCTCAATGGACATGGGCCGATTCGGGCAGCGGGGCAGCGTGCACCGAGCTTCCGGGGCAGCCGGTCGAGCTCGGAGCCGAGCGTCGCCAGGCGTGGTTGGTGGTCACGGCGCACGGCGGCGCCGTCGGGCTAGACAAGACGACCCTGCGGCCACGCTGACGCGCACCGTTGACGATCCGGAAATCTCGGTGATACCGATATGTTCTGATGATCGTATCGGTGGCTGGGAGCCCAACAGAATGACGAAGAGCGAGCTCATCGATGCCCTCGCCGAACAGCGGCTGGATCTCACGAAGGCGCGCGCCGAGCTGGTGGTCAACTGCGTCTTCGACGCAATGACCGAAGCGCTGCAACGAGGCGAGGGCATCGAGATCCGCGGCTTCGGCAGCTTCACGGTTCGGCCGTACAAGCCCTATTCGGGCAGGAACCCTCGCACAGGCGAACCCGTCGACGTCCCCTCCAAGCGCCTTCCGTTCTTCAAGGTCGGCAAGGAGCTCAAGGAGATCGTCAATGGCAGCCGGCACTTGCCCATCACCGGCGGCCAGGACGACGACAAGTAAACGCCCATGACGGCATTTCTCCCAGTGCCCGAGCAGCTCGCGCTGCTCGAGCGCGGCGTGGTCGACCTACACGTGCAGGCCGAGCTGGAGCAGCGTCTGACGGAAGCTCGAAGCAGCGGACGGCCTCTGCGCGTCAAGGCAGGGTTCGACCCCACGCGCCCCGACCTTCACCTCGGCCACTGCGTCCTGCTCCAGAAGATGCGGCAGTTCCAGGACCTGGGTCACACCGCGATCTTTCTCATCGGCGACTTCACCGCGATGGTCGGAGACCCGACGGGCAACAGCGAGAGCCGTCCCAGGCTCACCCGGGAGGAGGTCAACCGGTCGGCCGAAACGTACCTGGCCCAGGCATTCAAGGTCCTCGACGAACACAAGGTCGAGCTCCGTCGCAACAGCGAATGGCTGGACCGGATGACCATGGTGGACGCCGTCGAGCTGATGGCGAAGACGACCGTGTCGCGCATGCTCGAACGCAAGGACTTTCGCCTCCGGTTCGAGGAAGAGCGCGCCATCTACCAGCACGAATTCCTCTACCCGCTCCTTCAGGGATACGACTCGGTCGCGCTCGAGAGCGACGTCGAACTGGGCGGAACCGATCAGCTCTTCAACCTCTTGATGGGCCGCGACCTCATGGGGAAATACGGCAAGCGTCCCCAGATCGTAATGACGACGCCGATCCTCGAGGGGATCGACGCGCGCTGGGAGAACGGGAGCACGGTCGGCAAGAAAATGAGCAAGAGCGCGGACAACACCATCGGCATCCAGGAGGCCCCGGACGCGATGTTCCGCAAGGCGATGCAGATCGACGACGACGTCGTCTTCCGGTTCTTCGACCTTCTCTCGAGCCGAGGCAACGACGAGATTGCCGCGCTCAGGTCGGAGAAGGCGAAGGGGCGCAACCCGCTGGAGATCAAGGCCCTCTTCGGCCGCGAGATCGTCGAGCGCTTCCACGGCGCGGAAGCGGCTGACCGGGCAGCGCGCGAATTCGATCGCGTCTATGCGAAGGACGCCGCGCCGGACGAGGTGCCGCACGTGACAGTGACGCCGCCGGGAGGCGTGGCGGAGCTCGCGTGGGCGCTGAAGCAGGCCAATCTGGCAACGTCCACGAGCGAGGCCCGAAGGCTGGTCGAGCAGGGTGGCGTCGAGGTGAACGGCCAGCGGGTGACCGATCCGAAGGCGAAGCTCGAGCCCGGGCGCGAGCACCTCGTCCGCGTCGGCTCGAAGACCCGACGCTTCGCCCTCATTCGCGTGTCCGGATGATCGCGAGGCGCGACGCGCTCGCGCTTCTGGGCGGGCTCGTCGCGACGGCCTGCGCGGGGGTGGGTCGGAAAGGCGCTCCTCCCGCCTCACCGGCACCGGCGTTCGGGTTCGACGCGATCGTCGACCTCGTGCCGGCGGCCGGGCTGGTCTGGCTCGTCGAGGGGCGACCCCGGGAGCTATGCGAGAGCACGAAGCTCGGGCCGGCAATCGCGACGATGGCCTCCGACGAGCGGGCCGCCGCGCTTGCGCGCCACTATGGCGGAATCGATCTGCGACGGGCCGATCAGCTCGCCGTGGCTAGATTTCCGGACGCAACGCTGGGGCTCGCGCGGGTGCCGGTGGAGGCGGCCGGCGTCGAAGCAGCCTTCGAAGCCCGTGGGCAGCTCGGCAACCTGACCGTCGAGCGCGGCATCACTCGCTTCCAGACGACTCTCGGAGGGGAGCCGGCACGAGTCGCGGTGTTCGGCCAGAACGGAGCGGCCGTCGAGCGCGGACAACCGGGGCCTCTCCAGACCGCGGTCTACTTTGCCGAGCGCAAGCTCAAGCGCGCACTACCGGCACTGAAGGCGGAACCCCTGGCCGGCGCCGCGGAACGCCTCGGTGACGCAGCTCTCCGTGCGTTCGCTCCGGGCCCGTTCGAGGAGACGTGGGCGGCGGGACTGGGGGGACTTCTCCGGGCAACCACGGCGCTCGCGGCTGCCCTGCGTCCCGTCGATACGAAGCCGGGCGCAGCCGTCGGCCTGACCCTTCTGCTGATGGGGGCATGGGCCGCCGATGCGCCAGCAGCAGAGGAACGCCTCGGGGCCGCTTTTCACGTTCTCTCGGAAGAGCCGCTGGGCCGGTTGACCGGCGTCAATCGCCCGATCGAGGCTGCTCGCACGTCCAGCGACTCGAACGCCGTCAGGCTCGACGTGGTGCTCGACTTCGCAGCGATCGCGCGCGGGCTACGGGACGCGACGGACGCCACCGTCGCGGAGATCATGAGCAAGTGACTCGATGCCGCGGAACGCCTGGAAATCGTGGCTTCACCACGCCCGTCATTGACGCCGGACCGAACATGATGGTAGCGGACGGCTCGGCCGTTCCGAGCACGTCAATGAAATCGAGGACAAAGCGAGCGGCCAAACCCGTTCAACCCCCTCCGGTGGCCGTCGAACGACCGCCGCCGCCGCCGTTTGGTACTCGGCCCTCGACGCGGCCCGGAGTGCCCGGCGCGTACGTGCCTCCGCCGGTGCCCCAGGGGCCTGCGCCCACGTTCCACGTGGGTGACAAGGCAGTCCACCCCGCGCACGGAGTCGGCGAGGTAACGGCGATCGAGCAGCGCGAGATCGGCGGGACTCGCGCCATGTTCTACATCCTGCGCATCCTCGACAACGCGATGAAGGTGATGGTGCCGACCAGTGCGGCGACCCAGGTCGGCCTTCGCAGCATCATGAGTGAAAAGGAAGCGGCGAACATCCTCTCGACCATGCGCGCACGGGAGGTCGCCGTGGACGTCCAGCCGTGGAGCCGTAGGTTCCGCGTCTACACGGAGATGATCAAGAGCGGCTCCCCCGTTGAAATCGCGAAGGTCCTTCGCGACATGAACCGCCTCAAATTCGACAAGGACCTCTCGTTCGGCGAGCGTCGACTTCTCGACCAGGCCAAGAGCCTCCTCTTGAAGGAGCTCGCGCTCGCGAAGAAAAAGAGCGAAGCGGAGATGGCCGAAGAGATCCGCCGCATCTTCACCGCGTGAGCCAGGCGTAGGGGGCGTATCCTTGATGGGAGCGCGATGGCTTCCATCAACCGACTCAAGCGCGAGCTGCTCTTCAAGCTGGTCTTTTACGGCCCGGGGTTGGGGGGCAAGACGACGACCTTGCAGCACGTCCACTCGGCGACGAAGCCCGAGAGCCGCGGGAACATGGTCTCGCTCGCCACCGAAACGGACCGCACGCTCTACTTCGATTTCCTGCCCGTCAAGCTGTTGAAGCTGGGCGACCTCACCGTGAAGCTTCAGCTCTACACGGTACCGGGGCAGGTCTACTACGGGGCGACGCGCAAGCTCGTCTTGAACGGTGCCGACGGCGTCGTCTTCGTCGCCGACAGCCAGAGCGCCCGTCTGGATGCGAACGTCGAATCGCTGGACGATCTGAACTCGAACCTTGCCGAACAGGGGCGCAAGCTCAGTCATTTGCCCCACGCATTTCAGTGGAACAAGCGCGACCTCCTGGACGTCGTCACGACCGAAGAGCTCGATCGTCGATTGAACCTCTTCGGCGCACCGGCGGTCTCCACCGTAGCAACGGACGGCACGGGCGTCTTCGACGTCCTCGAACGCGTTACCAGGCTCGTCGTGGAGGGGTACCGGGCCGAGGTGCCGGCCAGCGCCGGCAAGGGCGAGCGGCCACCCCTCTTCCTGGACGCCGAAGAAGTAGGCCTGGCCAACGCGATACGGGAGCTCGCAGACTCGCGGCCCGCGGTGTCGCCTTCCACAGGGGGACGTCGTGCCCTCGGCGCCTCTGCCGGCGGATCTCCCGGGGCACCGGCAGGACCACAGCATGTATCGCCGGCGCCCGCCGACCGACCGCCGCGACACGATCACGCGACGACCCCCGCCCCTTCGGACGCGCAAGGGCCGTTCTCACTCGCCGAGCTATGGCCGTCGGCGGACCGGGACGCCGTGCGCCGCGCGGAGGCCGCACTCGCGGGCAGAGACCCTTCGGGCGCGGTCGCCGCGTGCGAGGACCTCCTTTCACGCGTTCTCGCCGCAGGCTCGCTGCTAGTCGGAGGACAGACGCAGGCACGCGATCCGGCCCTGGTCGTCGTTCTGCTGGGCCTAGACGGGGCTCGGTACCTGGCGTTTCGGGGCGCAGCGCGCGCCGTCCGGGCCAAGCGCGATCCCCCGATGCCCGAGGCGTTCGCCTGTTACGCGTTCGCTCTGGAGGCCCGGCGCGCGCTCGATCGGGTCACGAAGGGCCCTTGATCCACGCGGGGGGGGGGAGGTCGCTCGCTGTAGCTCGAGCGCACGCGCGCCTTGCTGTTGGAGCGGCCTCGAAGCACAGTTAACCTGGGCCCGTGAGTTGCGATCTTAGCGAGAGTCTTCTGATTCTGTCGGACGTCCATCTGGGCAACGATCTGAACGACGTGGCGCCCAGCGGCCAGAGGCGTTCGGCACGCGTCGATGCCGACCTGGCGAGCTTGCTGGCCCACTACGAGGCGACCCCGTGCGGCGGGAGGCGATGGCGCCTCGTGATCGCCGGCGATTTCATCGACTTCGTCGGCATGGCGATCCTGGCGCGCGAGGGTGAGGTGGGCGGCACGCCGAGCGACGAGGAGCGAGCGCATGGAATGGGCAATGCTGCTCACCACGGACGCCTCAAGCTGCGCGCCGTCGCCGCCAGGCATCGCGTCGTCTTCGAGGCACTCGCCGACTTCGTGGCCAGCGGGCACGCCCTCACGATCGTACACGGCAATCATGACGTGGATTTCCACTGGGATGCGGTCAAGGAGGAGATGCGCTCGATCCTCGTCGAACTCGCCGGTCGCGCTCGCGGCCCTGACGACGCAGGACGCGACCAAGCGGACATCGTCTCGCGGATCGATTTCGCTCCGTGGTTTTACTACGTCGGCGGCATCGCCTACGTCGAGCACGGGCATCAGTACGACACGCTGTGTTCGACCGAGCACGTGATGGCGCCGATGTCGCCGCTCGATCAGCGGCGGACCATGCGAAGCTTCTCCGACGTCCTCTTGCGCTGGGTCGTCCGGCCGACGCGGGGCGTCCCGGAGTACGGACATCACCGCATGGGGCTCGTCGACTACGTCCTGCTCGCTGCGCGCCTCGGCGTCGTGGGGCTCGTCCGGCTGGGCCTACGCTTCGCCGCTGCCGTCGTCGAGCTGTTCCGCCTGCGTCGGTCGTACCTCACCGGGGCCGCCCAGGCGCTGCGAGAGGAGCACGAGCGACGCATGGGGGCCCTGGCCGTGGCGACGCGCTTGGGCATCGAGCGGCTCCGCGCGCTCGCGGCGCTGCAGGTGCCGCCCGTGACGCGGTCCATCCCGAAGATCCTCGCGAGCGTTCTCCTCGACCGCCTCGCGGTGGGCGTCATCGCGACCATGACGATGGCGGTGTTCGTCTGCGTCGGCAGAAGTCACCCGTCGGGCTTCGTATTCGCCGGTGCCGTCGGGCTCGGATGGTGGCTGACGAACCGCCATCTCAGCGCGCGGCGTCGGGCCTGGTTCGGCGAGCACCTCGACAACGACGAGACCCTCGCCGAGCGCGCCGGACACCTGGCGCGCCTGTTCCCTGCAGCCTTCGTCGTGATGGGTCACACGCACACGCCGGCGATGGTCCCGGTCGCTCAAGGGGGCACCACGTACGTGAACGTCGGATCGTGGCACGAGGCGGAGGCTCGAGACGACGACGCGTCGCCTCCGGCTCGCGCAGCCCGAACCCATCTCGTCATCCATCCGGACCCCGCCGGTCCCACGGCCCAATTTCTGGCGTGGAGCGCGGACGGCCCGCGTCTTTTCAAGGGCCCGGATGCCACCTGACGCCTTAAGCGTCATCTCGGCGGGGCCGTACCCCGGTGGGTGAGGATGAGTCCGCAGTCCCCTCGCACACTCGTCGTCGCCGTACTGGCCCTGACGAGCGCTCTCGGCCTAACGTCCCCCGGCGTCCCCACGGCAAGTCCAGTAAGGGTCGCCGGTCACCGGAGATTCATCGACCATTTCGACGTCCGCACTTTTCAGCGCGGGAACGTTCACACTCACAGCACCCGCAGCGATGGACACTCCAGTCCCGGAGAGGTCGCAAGCTGGTACCGGGATCACGGCTACCAGTTCCTCGCACTCACCGATCACGAGCTGCGCGTCGACCCGGACGACCTGCGGGAGCTGCAGCGGCCTGGGTTCATCATGATCGCCGGTGAAGAGATCACGAGCGCCGCTGGCGCCACCCCCGTGCACGTCAACGCGATCTGCTCCACATCGACGATATCGGGTGGGCTCTACGCCAACCGCGAGTCGGCCCTCGCCGCCGCCGTGGCGGAGACACGCGCGCAGCACGCGGCCGCCATCGTCAACCATCCCAACTACGAGTGGGCTCTCGACGCCGACACGATCCATCGCGCCCTCTCCGGCTCTTACGGTCTCGAAATCTGGAGCGGCCACCCGCTCGTTCACACGGCCGGCGACGTGGACCACCCGTCGCACGAGTCCATCTGGGACTCGCTGCTCACGCAAGGCGACTCCGTTACCGGCCTTGCGGTCGACGACGAGCACGATCTCGACGCCGAGCACCCGTCGATGGCCTCCCTGCCCGGGCGGGGTTGGATCGCTACTTTCGGCGGGGATACGACCCGGGATTCGATCTGCGACGCGATCCTCCACGGCCGACTCTATTGTTCCTCGGGTGCGGAGCTCCGGCGCATCGCTCTCGACAGGGACTCGCTGAGCGTTTGGGTGACTGACCGCAGCGCGGTCGTCGAGTTCTTCGGCGACGACGGGCGCGTCCTGGCGACCGTGACGCCCGGCTCGTCCGCTCCGACGCCATACGGCTTCGAGATTCGCTATGCGCTACGCGGCGACGAGACCTACGTTCGCGCGCGCGTCCTGGTGCATGGCCGTGGCGCCGCCTGGACGCAGGCGTACCGGACCGTGTGAGGCGCGAAGACGGCGGCCAGGGGAGCTCGACAGGGCAAGTCGCCTTGCAAGCGGCACCCTTGTTGCTTCGTCAGAGGCAATGACCATCCTCGAATTCATCCTCTATCTAGTCATCGCGGGGATATGTGGCGCAATTGCACGGGCGCTCGTCGGTGGCACACCGGGCGGCTTCATCATGTCGATCCTGCTCGGCTTCCTGGGGGCATTCCTGGGCGCCTGGATCGCACGGGAAGCGCACCTTCCGCCGCTCATCGTCGTAGCGGTCGGAGGGCACCCCTTCCCCATCGTCTGGTCGGTCGTCGGGGGCGTCATTCTCGCCTCCCTCGCCCACGCCTTCAGCCGGCCGAGACGCTTCTCAACCCTCTAAGCGCGATGCAAACGGCCTCTAGCGTGATTCGTAAACGCGCATCGCGGGCAGCTCGATCGCGGTCAAGAAGCCCCCCTTTCCCGCGCCTGTGTCCAGGCCGACGCAGCAAGGGCCCGCCCAGATGTCGAGCGGATCCTCGGGGGTGTACGTGCTCAGCTCGGGCGGGAGATAGGCCGTCGCCGTATGGCCGAAGACGACGAGCTTGCCTCGATAGTTTCTGAAAAAGTCTTCGTCTCTCAGCCAGAGCAACGCGACGGGCACCGGCGCTCGCGAAGGGTGAACGAAGCCCGTCGCATCGCGTGGCAGCCCGGCGTGGACGTAGATGGCGTGCTCGTCTTCGTACCAGAAGGGCAACGTGCGCATCCACGCGACGACGTCCGCGGGGAAAAAGGTGCCACGCAAGAGCGAGCGGACTTCGTCGGGGCGAGGCTCCGAATCGGGCTCGGCGATCGGACCCCCCGTGAACGACCGCATCGCGGCGAGGCATCCGTTCCCCGGCGGCCGTACGAACTCCGGCCACCCCGTCGCGATGACGCGAAGCCAGGCGTCCTCGTGATTGCCGCGAAGCGCGACGACCTTCGCAGGACCGCGCTTGGCGAGACGACGCACCAAGTCGATGACCTGCGCGGAGCCGGGCCCCCGGTCCAAGTAGTCGCCGAGGAAGACCATCGTGTCGCCGCGTTCGGCCGACGGCAGTCGGTCGAAGAGGCGCTCGAGCGCGGGCAGGTCTCCGTGAATGTCGCCGATGACGAAGGTTCGAGACACCCTGGGAATACTACCAGCCAGGGCCCGGGCTAGGCGGGAGACGACGCGGAAGCTCCTTGCCGAGCCTCGCCTTCGAGTCGCCTGACGACCTCGAGCGCCTCTTCGGCGTGCCGGCCAAAGCGGAGCTGGGACACGAACACGTGGCGGATGACCCCCTTCCGGTCGATGACGAACGTGGCCCGTCCCGGAAGCAAGCCCAGCGTGGCGCGGACCCCGTAGAGAGCGCGCAGCTTCTTGTCGACGTCACTGACGAGCTTCATCGGGAGCCTGTGCTTGGTGGCGAACCGCCCGTGCGAGTCCGCGGAGTCCGAGCTGACGCCCACGACCTCCGCCCCCGCCTCGCTGAAGGCGTCGTACCGATCGCGAAAGCTGCATGCCTCGACGGTGCAGCCCGGCGTGTCGTCCTTCGGATAGAAGTAAAGGACTACGGTGCGCCGCCCGTAGACCTCGGACAGCGTGAGAGGCTCTCCCGACGATGAAGGGACTGTGAAGTCGGGGGCTTTGTCTCCAACGGACAGGGTCATGGTTTCTTCCTCCAGGACGGATACGCTCGATCTAGCGCCCCGGTACCGGCGGAGCCAGGGAAAGGCGAGAGGGTGGTGGACGTTGAGGGGGGCGGACCACTAGGCTCGCGCGCTCTCATGGACCTAAGCGCCGACGCTCGCATCCCGTTCCCGCGCGAGACCGTCTTCGCCGCATACCGCGACGACGTGGTCGAGCTCGTTCCGTACCTCACCAACGTGCAGGCCATCGAGGTGAAGTCGCGGAAGGACGACGGTCACCTCGTGGCGTTCGTCAACGAATGGCGCGGAGGAGGCGAGATCCCCGCGGCGGTGCGCGCCTTCCTGAGCGAGTCGATGCTCTCGTGGACGGACTACGCGACGTGGGACGCGCAGTCGCTCTCCTGCGACTGGCGCATCGAGACGCACGCCTTGAGCGACGCGGTGCGCGCCGTCGGCCACAACCGGTTCCTCGAGGACGGCGCCAGTCGGACCATCCTCGAGATCCGAGGCTCCTTCGAAGTCGACGCCAAGAAGATCCGCGGCGTGCCTCGCTTCCTCGCAGGCACGGTCGGGCGCACGATCGAGGAGTTCATGGTCGGCAAGATCCAATCGAACCTCGTCGAGACGGCGAAGAGCCTCACGCGCTACCTGAGTGAAAAAAAGAGAGGTTAGGAGAGCCGCCAAGCCGCGAAGCCGCCAAGAGAGGATGATTTACCCGCCCTTCTCTCGGCGGCTTCGCGGCCATTTCTCCTCTCACATGTGATCGAGGGCAAAGGCGTACTCGTCGGCGATCTTCTCCACGGAGGCGCGCACGAGGTCGGCCCCGCCATGACCCGAATGTTTCTCCACCCGCAGGAGGACCGGGCCGCCCGTGGACGCCCACTGAAGCTCAGCGGCGAACTTGCGCGCGTGCATCGGGTCCACACGGTCGTCGCTGTCGGCGCTGAGGACGAGCGTCGAGGGGTACTTCGTCCCTTTAGTCACGTGGTGATACGGCGAGTACGCATAGAGGGCCGCGAAATCGGCCGCGTCTTCGGCCGATCCATACTCCGCGATCCACGTCTTGCCGCTCCCGAACTGGTGGTACCGCACCATGTCGAGCAGCGGCACGCCGCAGAGCGCGACGCCGAACAGATCCGGACGTTGCGTGATGGCCGCACCGACCAGGAGACCCCCGTTGGAGCCACCCAGCGCGGCGAGCTTCGCGGGACTGGTGAACCCTTGCTTCACGAGCTCCTCGGCGACCGCGAAGTAGTCGTCGAAGACGTGCTGCTTCTCGTGGCGCATCCCGTGACGGTGCCAATCCTCGCCGTACTCGCTGCCGCCGCGCAGATTGGCGGTCACCCACACCCCGCCGTGCTCGAGCCACGGGTAGATGGACGCCGAGAAGACCGGCGTCTGCGCCGACTGGAAACCGCCGTAACCGTAGAGGACCGTCGGCGTGCTCATGTCCTTGCTCAGGACCTTGGCATGCACCACGAAAAAGGGGACCCGCGTCCCGTCCTTGCTCGTCGCGAAGAGCTGCTCGACCGTGTACTTCGTGGGGTCGACCGGCACCTTCAGGATGTAGAACGTCGACGTCTTACCGGTCGCGACGCTCGTTTCGAAGATCTCGGTCGGGTACGTGAACGACTGGAACGAGTAGTACGCCGTGTCGTCGTCCTCTTCCCCGGTCAGCCCCGACGCCGAGCCAAGCGTGGGTAGAGTGATCTCACGCACGAGCTTGCCGTCTTCGTCCCGCACCTCGACGTGGCTGACGACGTCCTCGAGGTACGAGAGCGCCAGTCGGTGCCCGACGACGCTCACTCCCTCGAGCGTCGCGTCGGCTCTCTCCGCGACAATCTCCCTCCAGCGCTCGCGAGCGGGATGCCCAGGGTCGACGCGAAAGACCCGGTACCGGGGAGCGCCCTCGTTGGTCCACACGAAGAACTGACCGCGATCGACGCTCACGTCGTAGCGTGCGTCGTTGCCGACGGCGAGCGGTCGCCAGACCGGCTTTTGCTCGCGAAGGTCTTCGAAGTAGACGTCCGTGCTCGTCCAGCCGTGCTCGATGACGGCGAGAAGCCAGCGACCGTCCTTGCTCACCGTCGCGCTGACGAAGGTCTTCGGGTCGCCCGTCCGCTCCCGGACGACCGGATCGTTCTTGGGATCGGCGCCGAGCTCGTGGAAGCGGACGTCAGCGTAACCCGGCCTGTCCGCCGTCGGCACGCTGTCCAAGGGCGGGAGCCGCGTGTAGTAGAATCCCTTGCCCGACGGAGTCCACGAGGGCCACGCGTACTTCGCGCCCTCGACGACGTCGATGTCGCTCTTCTTTCCGGTCGCGACGTCCATCACGTACAGCGTCGCTTCGTCGGAGTTGTTGCTCTTGACCGTGTAGGCCACACGCCTGCCGTCGTGCGAGACCGCCCACACGCCGAGGGACACGCTCCCGTCGGTCGACCACGTGTTCGGATCGAGGAGCACGTTGTCGGGTCCGCCTTTGCCTTCGCGCCAGTAGATCGTGAACTTTTCCTTGCCCACGTCGCGACGCGGGAAGAACAGCCGGCTCCCGTAGCGGTGCGGCGTCCCGACGTTCTCGACGTAGAAGAGCTCCTTGAGCCGGGCGACGATGGGCTCCCGTTCGGGCAGCTTGGCGAGACGGGCGCGTGCGAAGGTGTCCTCGTCTTCGGTCCACTTCTTGACCTCCGGGCTCGCGCCGTCCTCGAGCCACCGATAAGGATCGGCGACGGCCACTCCGTGCAGGACGTCCACCTGATCCGTCCGCCGCGCGGCAGGGTACGGGAGCGCCGCGATCGCAGCGTCGGCAGCGCTGACCGGAGAGACGACGGGAAGCGCCGCCGGCGCAGCGGGAGGCGCAGTCGCCACGGATGGCGTTTGGCAGCCGACCGCTCCGAACGCGATAGCCGCGGCGATGGACCACAAGCGAAGCTGCCCTTGCACGGGCCGCAACGATAGCCTCGACAGCCAACGCGTCGAGAGACTTCGCGTGCGCTATAGCAGCAGCGTAGAGGGACAGGAGGCGAGAAGGGCATTTGCAGAACCCGTCCAACGTCAAGGTCGGCCGCCAGGCGTCGCCTGGCCTCGACCTCTCCGCGACGGGCGGAGGCTCGCGCCTGGGCCGCTTTCTAGACCGGCATGGGCGCAAGCTCTGGTGGCTTCATTCCGCGTATGCGCTGGCGCTGGGAGCGGGGGTCGTGGCGTTCGCGCGGAAGGGCTTCGAGCACGCGCGCTGGCTGGCGGTGTCGCTCGGGTTCGCGTGGTTGCTCGTCGTCCTTCTCTTTCGCATACGCGGTGCAGGGGGCGACCCTCGGGCCTTCGACGCCGCGGATCCGCGGAGGCGCGTTCGCTTCTTCGTGATGACCTACGCCCTGAAGAACCTCTACCAGGGGATGCTCTTTTTTCTGCTCCCGTTCTACTGGAAGTCGACCACCATGAACGCCGCGAACGGCTGGTTCGTGCTCCTGCTCGCCGCGTGCGCCATCGTGTCGACGATCGACATCGTCTTCGATCGTGTCTTGATGCGGTGGCGGTCGCTCGCCTCGCTCTTCCACGGCATCGCGCTCTTTGCATGCCTGAACCTCGTCATCCCTGCACTCTTCCCCGACACGCGTACGCTATGGTCGCTCCTCGGGGCGGCCAGCTTCGCGGTCGTGAGCTTCTGGACGCTGCACGTCACCGTGCCCCAACTAAAGAAGAGGATCACGATCGGCCTCTTCGCGATGAGCCTGGTCGGTGGCGTTGGCGTGGCGTACGCCGGCCGCGTAGCGATCCCGCCCGTGCCGATGTACGTGTCGTCCGCGGGCGTCGGGCCGAAGCAGCTCCCGGACGGCCGACTCGCCATGGAAGTCAAAACACTGCACCCGTCGGCGATCCAGGAGCTCATCGCGGTGACCGACGTCGTCGTCCCAGGCGGCAAAGGCGACCGTCTTCGCCACGTCTGGCGTCACGAAGGACAGGAAGTGCACCGGACCACCGAGGAGACGTCGCGCGTCAGCGGACCCAAGGGCATCGTGCGACTGCGATCGTCGCTGACGGGTCGCGATCTTCCCAATGCCTTGCTAGGCGCGTGGTGGGTCGATGTGGAAACCGATGACGGGCAACTGGTGGGGCGGACCGAGTTCGACGTCGTCGACTGACGGTCGACGAATGCGGTGATGACAATCTGGCAAAGGTAAGCAACCCGCATGCCGTCATGTTGGCCCAGGCGTTGCGTTCAGGCCGCGCCCCGAGGGCGGTCGATCACCTACACGCCGCCCACTTTGTCTGGAGGTTAACGAATGGAGAGTCTCGTCACCTATCTAGTCGCAGCAATGCTTTCGTGGGTCCCGTTGTACGCGCACGCTCCGGGCGAGTCTGCCGAGGACGCGCGCGGACGCTATGAGAGCATTGCGCATGACGTCGCGCAGGTCGTGCTCGACGGGGGCGAGGAACCATTGTTTGGGGGGACGAGCGGACGGGCTGAGACCGCTATCTTGATGCTCTCGGTCGCGTCGTTCGAGAGCTCGTTCAAGAAATCCGTCGATAGCGGCATCGGGCGGGGCGATCACGGCCGTTCGTACTGCTTGATGCAGATTCACGTCGGAGGAGGCACGACACTCGAGGGTTGGAGCGGGCCGGAGCTGGTCGAGAACAGGCAGCGATGCTTCCGTGCCGCGCTCCACATTCTGCGCGGGTCGTTCGGTGTATGTCGCAAGCTTCCGATCGAAGATCGCCTGAGCGCATACGCGACCGGGCGCTGTCTCCCGAACGTCGAGATCTCGCGATCGCGCATCGGTCGTGCACGAACGTTCTGGGAGTCGCATACGCCCCCGCCGGCCATCCCCTTGGAGACCTGAGGCGTGAGCGATGTCCCAAGTGGCTAACCCCTCGAAGTCGCCGTCGGCTCTTGCCGCATCAGCACGTGACAGGATGCCGGCTGCGGAGCACCAGAGCGCCACGGCGGGCGGATCGCGCTTCTTGCGCGCGTACGCGACGACGTTCCTCGTCATCGCGAGCTACGTCTGGCTCTCCCTGCGCGCGCGCGTCTTCGGGCGTTCGTGGCGGGACGCGCGCATAGGGGACGTCCACACCCGCAACGCGAAGCGCGTATACGCGACGATCCTGCGCCTCCAGGGGTTGTTCATCAAGGTTGGACAGCTCCTCTCGATCATGGCGAACTTTCTGCCACCCGAGTTTCGCGGCGAGCTCGAGGCTCTGCAAGATCAGGTGCCACCTCGCCCCTACGGCGAGATCGCCGAACGTCTACGGAGCGAGATCGGCGAAGGGATGACGCTCTTCGCTGAGCTCGATCCCGTGCCGATCGCAAGCGCGTCGCTCGGTCAGGTCCACTTGGCGCGGCTCGTCGACGGACGGCCGGTGTGCGTGAAGGTGCAGCACAAGGACATCGACCGCATCGTCCGCCTGGACCTGCGGACGATCCGCCGCATCATGGGGATCGTCCAGTGGTTCGTCCCGGTGCAGGGCCTGGGCGCCTACTATCACCAGATAAAAGAGCTCTTGTCGCAGGAGCTAGACTTCGCGCTCGAGGCGAACAACATCGAGCGAATCGCAGGCAACTTCACGGCGGACGAGCGCGTCGTCTTCCCGAAGCCGGTGCGCGAGCTCTGCACTCGGCGCGTGCTCACGACGACCTTCGTCGAGGGGGTCAAGGCGAGCGATGTCGCCGCGCTTCGCGCTCTCGGAGTCGACAAGAAGGACGTGGCGCGACGCCTGGTGCGCCTGTACTGCCAGATGATCTTCGTCGACGGCGTCTATCACGCCGACCCGCACCCCGGAAACGTGCTCGTGCAAGGGAGCGGGGCCATCGTCTTGCTCGACTTCGGAGCCGTCGCGGAGCTCAGCGCCAGCATGCGCGAGGGCATTCCCGAGTTTCTCGAAGGGGTGCTGCGTCGCGACACCGATCGCCTCGTGAAGTCCATGAGGAAGATGGGCTTCATCTCGCGGACGGCCGACGAGGGAATGAGCGAGAGAATCATCGAGTACTTTCATCGCCGCTTCCAGGAGGAGGTGAAGCTCGACAGCTTCAACCTGAAGGACATCCGCATCGATCCTCAACGGGGCCTCGAGAACCTCCTCGATCTGCGCAAGATGGACATCGGCTTGCGCGAGCTCTCGGGCGCGTTCCACGTGCCGAAGGACTGGGTGCTTCTCGAGCGGACGATCTTGCTCCTTTACGGTTGCTGCTCCGTGCTCGATCCGGAGCTGAATCCGGTCGCCATCATCCAGCCTTACCTGCAAGATTTCGTCTTCGGCAATCGAGACTTCACGCAGATCGCGATGGAGGCTATCCGCGACGTCGCGATGAGCGCGATGACCCTCCCCGAGGACATGCGCCGCTACCTCATCAAGGCGAACCGCGGCGAGCTCGAGATCCGCGTCCGCGGGATCCAGGAAGGGGCCCTCTCGGTGTACGCGGCCGGACGGCAGATCATTTACACCGCCATCGGCCTCTTTGCGGGATTCGAAGCGCTCGAGTCGTGGCGCCGGCACGAATGGCAGATGGCACGAGCGCTGGCCGGAGCGGCAATCGCCGCCGCGGCGCTGCTGCTCATGTCGAGCCTATTTGCACGTCCACGAAGGCGCTGACCGAAGCGGCGTCATTTCTGCGCGACGTAGAAGCGGTACACCATCACGCCTGGCTTCCCGATGAACGGCGGCACGTGCGCCTCCGCGAGAGCATCCGCGACGCAGGCCCCGGCGGGCGTACCCGCGAACGGCGGGCTCACCACGCGCTCGCTAACCGAGCCGTCGTTGACGAACGTCACCGTAGCGAGGGCGATTCCAAACGCCTTGCCTCGACGGCACTTGGCCACCTCATGCGACGTGGCATCGAGAGCCACTCGCGCCGCGTAGGAGTTGAAGACGGCCAAGGGCGCTGCGGGCGGAGTCGCGGTCGCGCTGGGGATCGCCGAGGGGATCGAGGTCGCGAAGGCGGTCGGGGTCGGGGTCGGGGTCGGGGTCGGGGT
>Ga0182018_10000702_pt1 | contig 41904 bp, 29 predicted proteins | sample 812P2MmetaG_FD_120490 | JGI IMG/M metagenome (GOLD analysis project Ga0182018, IMG submission 120490) | Permafrost microbial communities from Stordalen Mire, Sweden - 812P2M metaG | ecosystem: Environmental > Terrestrial > Soil > Wetlands > Permafrost | place: Sweden: Stordalen | collected... | reverse complement strand
TTTATCCCCGATGTCCTGCCGCCCCGTTGCTTGCCGATCCGCCGCCGGCTCTCCATCAGTCCTTTGACATACTTGAGGGATTTGTAATCAATCTGCTTTTCCTCGTAGGCTTTCAGCAGTTCACGCTGCGTTTCCAGCGTGTCAGTCTTGGCAATGTCCACCGCCACCCAGAGCGGAATCTTTCCCATCACAGCGGCTTCCAGCAACCGTTCTTCGCCCGCATTTTTCAGGCTCAAATATCCGCGCACTAGACTGTCGCTCACGTCCAGCTTTTTGCTGATTTGATGGACGTTGTTGCCCAGCTTTTTCAGCCGTTCGATTTCGCGGATTAAATCCATCGGCTTCGGATACCGACGCGCGATATTTTCCACGAGACTGCAAATCAAAAGCTCCTGCCGGGATAACTCCTTCACTTCGGCGGGAATTTCTTTGTGCCCCAGCGACTTGAAGGCTTCCATGCGCCCCTGTCCGCAAATGAGGTCATACTTGAAGGCATCCGTTTCGCTCGCTGGCCGGCGGCTGACTTGGATCGGCACTTTCAGTCCGACGTTCTTGATGTTTTGGACGATAATGGCAAATTTTTTCGGGTCCCGGTGGCGCGGATTCACGACGAAAATCTGCTCAATCGGTATCAGTTGCACCTCGTCGCTCATGTGAGTTCCTCTAGCTTCACCCGCTCCGTCATGCCGAAAAATGCCTCCAGCGTGTCGAATCGGTAGGTGTCCAAATGAATGCCGTTGGCTTCCGCCACCCGCAGGTTTTCCCAGGTCATGTCCAACGCCGGCAAAATATAATAGTCACGGATGCCCTCATTCGTGGCGTCCATCCGCACGGCGATGGTGATGTCCGGCCGCGCGCTCGCGTCCAGTCGAATTAGCCAGCGCGACGAACCCGCGCCGGTTTCCGTGTGCCGGCACAACACGATGGACACGCGCATTTCACCATTCACGTCCAGCAGTTCAGTTTCACGATTCCAGACCGCTGCCGCGCCGAGGTCGGAAATTTTTTGGACGACTTCGGCGACGATTTCCGGGTGACGCTTCCGCAACCGTCGGTTTTCCTCGACGAAGCTATAATCAATGCCGGGATCATAGCCAATCAGCCGGTAGGCGTTCACCAGTGTTCCAAAGCGATGGCTGAATGCCGTGCTCGATGGCAGTCCTTCGGCTTCGTCAATCAGTATGCCCGAAATGCGCCCGTGCATTTGCAGCAGGGTGCGGAGTTTTTCCAGCATTTCCTCATCCGTCAATTTCTGGCTCCGCGCCAGAATGATTTCCCGTGCCCGCAAGAAAAGTTCCGGCTCGACGACTCCCTCAAATACACCATCCGCCCGAATCCATTTGTCCGGTGGATTGTTGACATGTTTCTTTTTCAGTTTGCAGGACGTGCGGTGATACACATTGTTGCCGATGTATTTTTCGTTGGTGAGGATTTGATGCACCGTCGCCCGGTTCCATTCCCGTCCGAAATCCGTCTTCACGCCTTGCACGTTCAAGATGACGGCAATCTCAGATTCAATTTTGCCTTCACCGATGAATGCCTGAAAAATCCAGCGGACGATTTTAATCTCATCTTCCGGGCCGCGCACCAGCACCACGCGGTCGGTCTGGATGCTTTTTTGCTCGCCCATTTTCAGCATCGCCTTCCGCTCGCCATTTTGATCAATCAGCATCCGCCGTAAGCCGAACCCCGCCGTCCCGCCCTGCTTGTAGCCAAGTTGGATCAACCGGCACGCGCCCTGAAACACTTTCGTCGAAAGTTCCCGGCTGTATTCACCCGCCATCGTCCGCTTCATGGTTTTCATGACCGAGGACATGGGGCTACCATCATTCTCGAATTGCTCTGCGCAGTAGTGGACCGATACGCCTGCCCGGCGGCAGATGTATTCGTAATACGCGCTTTCATCGGCATCTTGGAAACGTCCCCACCGGCTCACGTCATAAACGAGGATGGACGAGTAATGCGCTTTGCCATCTTGGACATCGCGGATCATCTGCGCGAGCGAGTCGCGCCCTTGGATGTTCAACCCGCTTTTGCCTTCATCGGAATACTCTTTCACGATTCCCAGACCGCGCTTCTTCGCGTTTTCGCGGATCACGTCCATCTGATTGCTCGTGGAATACTGCTGATGTTCCGTGGACATGCGCACATACACGGCGGCGCTGTTCAACCAGCGTTCGGTGTCCTTGCGGCTCATGTGGCGTGACTTCCAGTTTGTATTTCGCCTTCGTCCGAAAACTGCTTCACGATTTCAAACCCTCGCCGCTTGGCAAATTCACGGATTGCGACCATCTGTTTGCTGGTTGAGCAGCGCTTGTGATTCGTGGACTTGCGCACATATATGAAGGCGCTTTTCAACCGTCGTTTTGCTTTCTTTCGATTCATACAACTGGCTTCTGGTTTGTTTCATGGCTTCATTACGACTCCCAGCCAAAAAACTGGAAAGTATTTGTCCATGATGGCAGAGGGGTGCGAGTGGCAACGATGAAATCTATGTAGCGCAATTTAACGTCGGTGGAATAAGGGGAATTGTGCGCTTCCAGTAAAACGGATGCAGCTTGCGCCAAGCCCTGACGCGCTCCACTTCAGCGGCTCCGCCCCATAATTTCCAAGTCCTCGGCTTTGCCAACCACTGTTTATGGCTGAGAATCTTGCTGGCTTTGCGGCAACGTGCCCGCTTGCAGAACCGTTGGTGATGATGATTGCGGGGATCGGTGGCAAACCATTTTTTGCAACAACGGCATTTGCGGTGGCGGCGTTTCATATAAAACACCACCGAAAGCCCTCATACTGTCACAACTAAAAAATTAAAATGCAATCATCCGTCATGGGGGAATTCGGAACCAGAATGCCGGTTGGATTTCGCAGCCGCACGCCGAGCCTGCCTCGTGCCTCCATTATATGGCTCGCTCCCGCCGTCAAGGTTGTGCGCCCTGTCACCCGTCGCCTCCACCTTGACCGCGTTCGCTACGCCATCGGATGGCACTTAGGAATCACGCTCGGAGTCTGCATGTCTGGTTGAGAAGACAGGAAGACCATTCCGATTATTTGTGTCCCGCCCAAAGGTGCGATACCGGCAAACCATGCAGGTTGGCGGCAAACGGAATGACTTCGGTGCCGGTGTAAAGCACTACTCCGCGAACCCAACGCTTGCCCGCAGCGTTGGCCATCGCCTGCAAACCCCGAACATCGCTTCCGCCCAATGTGGCACCAGCTTTTATTTCCACCCCCACCAGCCGCCCGGCACTATCTTCGAGCACGATGTCCACTTCCTGTCCAGCCGCCGTGCGCCAGTAGAAAAATTCCGGCTGAATCTCGCTCCAAGCCGATTGCTTGCGCAGTTCCATTAACACAAAATTCTCCAGCACCCCGCCCGCCAGTGTGCCGTCCACCTTCAGCCGTTCCACGTTCAATCCCAATAAATGAGCCAGCAGCCCTGTGTCGTCCAAATAAACTTTTGGGGTTTGAATGAGGCGTTGTCCCAAGTTGCTCGACCAGGGCCGCAACAGTTGCACCAGAAACGTCGCTTCCAACAGGGCGAAATAGCGTTTCAAAGTGGTTTGCGGCAACGCGAGGGTTCGTGACAAGTCGGCAAAATTCAACAGACCACCGGCACGTGTGGCGACGACCGAGAGCAGGCGAGGCACAGCCGTCACATCCGCGACGTTGGCCAAGTCACGGACATCACGCTGGAGAATCGTCGTCAAGTAGGACTGGAACCAAGCCTTGCGGCGCGCCAAGGTGTTGCGGGCAACCACCAAGGGATAGCCACCCGCCAGAACTTTCTCAAACAGTTCATCGCGCCGAACCCCGCTTGATTTTCCTGATGACCAGACCGGCTGCTTGGAAAATAATGCGTCAACGAAGCCCTCTCGAACGCCTTTCAATTCGCCCTGTGAAAACGGCCACAGCGTCAGCAACTCCATGCGTCCCGCCAATGACTCGGACAATTTTGGCAGAAGCATCACGTTCGCAGAACCCGTGAGTAAAAACCGTCCCGCTTCCCGTTTCCGGTCAATGGCCGCTTTGATGACGGGGAAGAGTTCGGGCACATGCTGCACTTCATCCAGGGTGACGGGCGTGTTCAAACCGGCAATGAAGCCGTTGGGGTCGCGTTTGGCCGCTGCCAAAACGCCGGGATCATCAAACGTCAGATACTGGCGGCTCGGTTTCATCAGTTCCGCCGATTGCACCAAAGTGCTTTTGCCAGTTTGCCGGGCGCCATTGACGAGGACGGCAGGCGTGTCCTCCAAAGCTTGGAGGAGATGTTCGGTAATGTGGCGACGAATCATGGCTGTATAATCAACCACAACACGGATGATAATCAACCATATTTTGGATGCAGGCCGACCGGCGTGATAAAAGGCCCCCCGACTAAATCTGCCCGGCACGCCACAGAAACCCGGCACCAATCAGGAAAAAAGTGCCAGCAAAAGTGCCAGCACAGACCCTTTTAACAGGGTAAAAACCGGCGCGAAAAGATATGGCCGGATATGTGTTGACAATTAACATAACTCGTTTATAGTCAAACAGTCAGCGATGCCATAGACGATTGATTTCGAGTGGCTTGTGGAAGACGAGACTCGGTCGATTCCGACCCTCGCCTCCAACTTGCAGTTTTGCAACGGGTTGGAGATGCCAGAGGAGGTCAGCATCCAGTGAAAGTGCCAGTGAAATCATTACCGGGCTACTACAACTGCTCCGGTATTAACACACTTGCCATGCCTGCCGCACACCCGCTGCACGACGCCTGCAACCCTTCCGCAGCAGCGGGTCATTTTCCATGGCAGGGGTCGTCGCGCCTGCGATGACCGGACGGCGCAGCGCGCCGTCCCTACCGCCAAAGAAAACTCACCGGCTCCCGGAATTGCCGCTGCCGGGCGGCAGTTGCACCAGCCGGTAGTAACGCGTCGGCCCGAGCGGCGCGGTCTGCGAGCCGTTGTCGGTGAACGTCGCGACGCCGTTGATGACCGTCATGCGCGGGTCGGTGATGGTCTGCCAGCTTCCTGAACCAAGGCTGTCGGTCCATTGCACCTGATACTGGTCGCCGTTCACGGCGGGCCACTCCATTTTGACGCCGTTGGGTGACGCCCCGACGCTGGCGAATTCCAACTGCGGCAGGTTTGAATTCGGCGAATTGCCGTGGTCAAAATCCACCTCAACCGCGACCGTGATGGCCGTGGCGTTGGTGTTGTCCACCATGAGATAATACGTCGCGCCGGGAATGATGTAGGTGTAGGCCGAGCTGGTGTTGACCGGCGAACCGTTCGTGCCCATCAGATAGGAACCGTTCGTTGCACCCGGCAGGATGTCCACGTCGCCCGTGTTGGTGATGGTCGGCGGAAAATTGGTGGTGAACCAGACGTTGACCGGCAGGCTGGCGTATAGCAGGAGGTTCGTGGCATAGCTGGCGTTGGTCGGCACGTTGACGGTGTAATAACCCAGTTGGCCGGCGAGGAGCGTGTTGGTCTGGCCCAGTCCGCCGGGCAGTTGCCCGAAGGCGGACGTCAGGATGTTGGTGTTGGCAAAGGTGAAGTCCAGCTTCCAGCTCACCAGCGTGCCGTTGGTGTTGGCGTCCACGCGGTCGTCCTGCACTTCCAACTGCCACGTGCCATAGGCGTTCAGGCCCACAACCGGCGTCATGTCCTGCTCCGGCAGGTAATACAGGTCGCCCGGCAATGCCGTCATGGTGAACGAATCCAGCAGCATCCCCGGCTCGACCCCGGTGATGGTCACCGGCGTCCCGTTCCCGGTCGCGGTGAAGGTGATGGTTTCCTGCTGCCAGTTCGTGTTGTTGCCGTAAATCACCGTCGGGGCGTCGAGGCCCGCAATCGAAACGCTGGCCTCCGCCAGACTTTGTGCCGGCGAAAAATCGTTGTAATAAGCCTGGTCGAACTTGCCCGGAAAACCTGTCAGGTATTCTGACTGGGCAATGGCCGATATTTCGCTGTCGCTCAAGGCGCGCGTGTAGAGCGACATTTCGTCAATGTCACCCCAGTATCCGAAATTGTTGTTGCAATCCGCCACGTTGCCGATGCCGAGGGCTGGGCAGTCGCCGCTCAAATACCCGATCGGCACAATCGTGGTGTTCGTTTGGTTGACCAGCACGCCGTTGACGTAGAGAAACATGTTGCCGGAACTGCCATCCCACGTCGCCGCCACGTGAGTCCAGTTGGTCATGAAGGTCCCGTCGGAGTTGGTGGGCAGCAAGGTATCAATGGAAACTCCGTTGTTGTTCGTGTCGGTAAGTTCAAACACCAGATCGTTGTTGGCCTGCAATGAGAGGGCGAAAGGATCAAGTCCCGGCCGCTCGTCGCCGCGCCAGAAAACGACATAACCCGGACCCCGCGGCCGGATCCAGCCCTCCATGGTCAGGGCGTTCGTCAATTGATACAGGGGTTCATCCGGAATTTTTATTCCAACATAACCGCCGGCAAAATTTTCCGGGTCAAACGAAAACGCCTGGTCCACCACGCCGTTGGTGTAGGTGACATTGTAAGCCGTGCCGTTGTTCCCATAAATGGCGTCATTGGCGTTGTCCTCGCCCCGCCACCACCCGGCGATGCCCGGCCCGCGATAGTAAAACGTCAGGCTGTAGCGGTCGCCCTGGATCGTCGGCAGCGTGCCGGTGATCGTCCCGTCGGCCAGCGCCAGGAAATTGCTCCCGCCCTGCGCGTTGTTCGTGTCGCTGACCACGCTCACCTGGTTGTTTTGGACGCTCCAGAAATTGTCCACGGGATTTCCCGCATAATAATCGCCCGGCACGTCGCCGGCGTCGGCTTCAAAATCATCCACCGGATTGGTGACTTCCGCCACCGACGGAACGAACGGCGTCGGCGCGAACTTGATCGGCGTCGTCGTCAGGTTCGTGTTCTCGGTCAATGTGAGATAATAGTAATTCGTCAGCACGCCGCCGGCGGTGTAAGTCCAGGCATCCGAACGGTTGGCCGGAAGGTAGGCATCCATGACGATGGTCAGGTAGGTGGAATCGGGCGCCACGCCGGGCGGCGGGAAATTCACCGTGATGGTTCGCTGGGCCGTGTTCTGCGCGCCGGCCCCCAGGCTCGCGTTGTTGGTCACACCGGTGTCGTAGACCAGGTTGGCCGGATCGGTGTCCGCCCCGTAAAACACCTGCATCTGGTCGGGCGCGGTGTAGAAATTATAGGTGATGGGCAGCGAGCCGGAGGTCATGCCGACATTGATGGTGTTGGTGTTCGGCTTCGCCGTGCCATTGGCCGAGACGTTGATGATGTTCGTCGTGATGACCGTCACGCCGCAGCCGTTCGTGCTGAACGCCCCGCGATTTTGCATCAGCAGATACCGCGAGTTGTCCGGCGCAATCAGCGAGAACACCAAATCGGAAATGCGCGGATGATCCACCCGCAGCCCGACGTCCATCGCCTGGATGGCGGTGGGATTCGGGATGTTGTTCACATTGATGGAATCATACGTCACCGCGTCGTCCGGCAGCGGTATCGGCGTGTCCGTGGAAACATAAGTCACCGTCTCGATGGTTGACTGGTCGGAGCCCAAATACGCCTGCAACCCGAATTTGTGCGCCACGGTGTCAGGATTGTAAACACCAATGAAATAACGGCCCGGCGCCAGCGGCGGGCCCACGGAATTGGTGGCGTTCAAGAAAGGGTAGAAGGTGGTATTTGAAACGACCACAATGTCGTTCGAGTCGGCCAGAGTCGGCTCAGTGCCGAGTTTGACACCCAGAAGCAGGAAATTCGGCGCGATGGGCGTCGGCTGGGTATCGTCGAAGATCACGACCTGTAGATTGGTGAATCCCACCGGCACGTCAATGTAATCGTAAAACCAGGACATCGGCTGGAGGATCACCGTGATTGGGGTGGTCGGATCATGATGCGGCATGATGAGCAGAGTCAGGCCCTCCACCGTCCCGGTCTGTGTCAGCGAATCGTCCGTCTCGTTCAAAATCCACGGGCCGATGGCGTCATTGCCGGAGAAATTCTGCAGGCTGCCCGGGCCGTCGGACGGGATCGCGCCGGGAAAGGACGGCACACCACCAAAGGTCGGGCTGGTCACCAGATAACCACCGCCCGTTGGAATGTCATTATAGACCAGCGGCGGATTGCCATACGTGTCGTAGAAGGCGTCATGGTTGTTCAGCACGTCGGATGCGCCGCCGTGGTTGAGCACGCCGATGAGGTCGCCGAAATTCTGGTGCCAGATCTGGTTCGTCACGACGACCTGCGCCATGGTCATGGAAGCGAGGGCGAGGGCAAAAATGTTCGTCGTGCCGGGATGCGCCGGGCTGCCGTCGGGTATGTTCACCGGCAGCGCGAGGCCGTTGACCACCAGGTTGCCGTTCCCGTCGGACGTGCTGAACGGCGTCGAGGTGAACACGGACAGGAACCCGTATTCGGACGCCAACTGGTCCTCCGATTTCACGCCGATGTAATAAACCTCGCCGTGGGTGGAATTCGTGTCCGCCACAAACTCCGTGCCGCCGCGGCTCAAGGAAGCGCCGTTGAAGACACCGGGGATTCCGGCTTCCGCCGGTAGTGGTATGGAGGCCCCGACTTGCGTGCCGTTGATGCAGTTGGAAATCGTCACCGGGGAAAGGATCAGCAGGTTGGAATCCGTCGTCACGTAGAGGTCAATGTCCGCCTCCGGCGTGGTCGCGTCGGCCTGCGAATCCGCAAAGACGCCCATGCGCGGCAATGAAAGCGTGGGCGCATCGAACGTGAGAAACCCGGCGTTGGTCACATCGGCGGTGCTCTGCCCGGCGGCGTCCACCGCCAGGTTCGTGGCGATGTAGAAATGCCACTGGTTCGTCTGCCCGATGGTGATCACGGCGTTGCTGCCAAAGGCCGTCAGGCCCGGGGCGACGGAAACGGTGTTCGTGCCGAGCAGCGGCGAGTTCGCGCCGGCGAACTGGTTCATCAGCGGCGAGTTGGTGGCCACCACCAGCGTGATGTCCTGCCCGGCCGTGGGGTTGCTGGTGATGCCGTTGTCCACCACCGTCAGCGCGTTGGTCACCTCGCCCTCGCCGCAGGAAATCACCAGCGCGTAGTCCTGCACGATGTTGTTGGTCTGCGCGGTCACGGCGTTCACGTTCACGCCGGCCCCAACGACGGTGACCACGTAATTCGTGCCGAGCGGCGGCGCGAGAAAGACGTTTTGCACGTTGTTGATGGTGTCGGGACTCGGCGGGAAATTCGTGTCCCACGCCAGGCTGAACGGCGGATTGCCCTCGTTGGCGAAATTGTTCCCGTAATAAACCGCGCCGCTTGCCGTGTTGCTGACGATGAGGTCCAGGTTGTTGACCAGCTTGATGGCCGCGGCGGGGTCGCCCGGCGGGTCCGTCCACACCAGCGTCACGCGTAGCGGCAGTTCCGACTGCGCCACGGCGTTGGAGATGGTCACCGAGTAGGAATGGCTGTCGCCGGTGGCCAGCGAGTTGCTCGGGCTTTGGTCGCTGAAGTAAATGGCCGTGTTGGTCGCGATCGCGCTGGAGTTCGTGGACGTGCTGAACGGCAGGGAATTTTGCAGGTTGACCAAACCCCAGCCCTCGTAATTGACGTTGTTGGTGACGGAGAACTGGTAATTGCCCGTCAACCGCGAGCCGTTGATGAGCATCGCCTTGAGCAGCGCCGGGCTGGGCAGCGTCTTCAGCGTGTTGGTGAAGAAATCCTGCATCAACGCCAGCACGCCCGACACCGCCGGCGCCGACATGCTCGTGCCGGTCTCGTAACGGTAGTAGTGCGGCTTGACATTCGAGTCCGGGTTGCCGCTGATCGAATTGTTCAGGTTGCTCAACACCTGGTAATAAGTCCCCATGTCGTTCGTCGTGACGATTTCCGTCGTCAGGTCGTAATCCACCGCAAAATTCGTCGGATCGCCCACCGAGAAAATGATTTCGTTGTTCTGGATTTCCGTCAGATACGCGTTGCCGCCGTCGGGATTTGGAATGTTGACCATGTTGTTCGACGTGACAAAATCATAGGTCGTCGGGTCGGTCGGATCGGGAAAACCCTCAGTCGAAACGTAAATCGGCATGTTCGTCGGGAACGGCGTCGGCGAGTTCACGTTGGGCACGATGCTGATGATCACGCCAACCGCGTTGTCGGGAATGGCCAGCGGATAGCTGTTCAGCGAGTTGGTGTCCACGGTCTGGTCGGTGTAGTCGTTGTCTAGATAATTCGTCGGGTTGTAATACGCCCTCTCGTCCCATTCGGACGAGCGCGTCGAAACCACAAACGTCCCCGGCGCGACCACGTCCGGCTTGAACCGCCCGAACGTCCCCTCGGTGCCGATGCCCACGTTGCCGCGCGACGAATAGCCGGCCACCTGGAAACTGGTGTCCGTCTCCGGCTGCCAGGCCGCCACTGGATCATTGGTGCTGCCGTCATGCGGAATGTAGGTGTTGGTGATGTTGCGCAACTGCTCAAGCGCGCCGACCGAGATGACGTCCTTGGCCGTGGCCGGCGACCCGATGGTGTCCGCCGAACCGCCTGCGCCGTCGTCGTCGCCGCCGCCCTCGTTGCCCGCCGAGAACACGAACAGCACCGGCTGCGAGCCGGTCACTCCCGGCAGCGCGTCGCGCGTCGCCGCGTCGTAGCTCGCCGCCGACAGGTCGTAGGTGTTGTCGCCGAGGTAACGCCAACTGTTGTTGGAGATCAGCGCGTTCGTCAGCGCCGGCACCTCCTGCATGTATTGGTCGGTGTAGTCGCCATTGAGCGAGGTGTTGTCAAAGATGTCGCCGGTCACCGCCGCCACGGAATACAACTGCGCCAGCGGCGCCTTGCCGCGAAAATCCGCGTTGCTCACCGAGCCGCTGGCGTTTGCGCCCACGTTGAACGGGATGATGCTCTGGCTGCCGTTGCCCGCGATGATGCCCGCCACGTGCGTGCCGTGGCCGTTGGTGTCCGTGCCGCTGATCGGCGAGTCAACCAAGACGCGCGTGGGCAGCGCGGTGTCCGGCGCGGCCGGCGTCCCGCCAAGGCCGAAATCCGGATGGGTTATGTCTATGCCCGAATCGTTCACCTCCACGATCACGTTCGAGCCGTAGAGGTTCAAGTAATTCGCATTGGTCAGCGTGTTGGCCGAAACCCCCACCGTCACGCGCGTCAGGTCGTTCGCGAGCGCCCGCCGGTAGAACGGCTCGACGATGTGGACGCCGGGCAACTGCGCCAGCGTCGTCCAGGCCGCCGGGTTCGCCGACGGCGCGACGCGCAGCACGTCCCCGTCCTGCGCAAAGACGGTCCAGCCCGCGTCCTGGATCTGCGAAATCACCTGCGGCCCGCTGCCGGGGAACACGCCCACGTTCAACGCCGCGCCGGCGGGCAGCGGGGTTCCAATCCACTGCATCAACGACGCCTGCACCTTGTAATACGGCTCGTAAGGAATCACCGCCTGCACGCCCGGCTGCGACGCCAGCGCGCCAGCGTCCGCCGCCGCCAGTTGCACGAGATAGGCGTCGTTCGGGATGTAGGAAACAATTTGCCCGCCCGCCGCCGCCAGCCGCGCGCGGAAGGCGTTGTCCGTCGGCCCGTCGGCCTGGACGATATACGCGCCCGGCGCGCCCTTCGACTGCAAACTTTTCGGGATGGAAAAATTCAGCTTCGCGCCGGTGTCAATCAGCGCGTTCTCCAGCAGGATCGCGTGGCGGTCGCGCAACAGCTCGGCCAGCGTCTTGCGCGTGTTGGCGAGCCGGTAGGGAAACCGGTTCGTCACCGCCGCGACGGTTTTAATCCTGTTTGTCGAACCCAGCGCGGCGGGAAAAACCTGCGGCGCGGTCGAGGCCGGCCGGATGAAGGAAAGGCCCGGTTTGGCAAAAACTTTTTTCTGCGCGGTGATTTTTTTCCACGCGGACAGCGCGGCCGAGCGGCCGCCGTGCGACCAGTAAAGCCACACGCCCGCCGCGCACAACAGGCACAGCAAAATCAGGATGACACGACGAACACGCATATTGTTACAACTTTTTCACGCCACTTCGGACCGGATTCCAGCCAGTGGTTTGGTTGTCCCTATACATTACCCTCTGAATCCCGTTTTTCAAAATCGGAACGTTGAAATTGATGACCAGGCCCAGCGGCAGGCCGGTTGCGCGCAGCCACGCGATCATCAGCGCCTTGTGGATTTCGGCCACCGCGTCAATCACCTCGAGCTTCACGACCAGCGCATTGTCCACCAGCAATTGCAGCCGGTGCGTGCCAATCGGCCAGTTCTTGTAAAGCACGCTGATTTCCCGCTGCCGCTCGAACGGGATTCCCGCCTCCTTCAGTTCGGAGCACAGCGCCTCCTCGTAAATTTTTTCCGCGAACCCCGGCCCCAGATGGCGGTGCGCCTCCTGGGCGGCGGCGATGACGGCCCGCGCCAGTTCGCTCCCCGACATTGGCGGCTGAACCAGTTCCGGCTGGATTAAATTGAGTTTAATGAATGGTTTCATAATGGTTTAGGAGTTGGGAGTTAGAAGTTAGGAGATGGGAAATAGGAGATGGGAGTTGGCATTGGTAGGGACGCTGCGCTGTCGCTACCGCAATTTTTCCGTCAAAGAAATAATCCCGTGCCGCCCGCTGCTCCGCAGCTTCGGTTGGATTTTGGTTCGGCAGCCGTGGAACGGCGAAAGAGAGTAGCCTGCGGCGTTCAGCCGTGGGATCGGACAAACAAACGTCAAAAGCCCCGGCAGGGGCGGCAGACATCGCGGACGTTTCTCTTCCTTCTTCCGCCCCCTCCGGGGCTGATGTCCACACCGGCCGGTTCCCCGCAGTTTCACCGTGGGCTATTGCCGCCCGCTGCGCCGCAGCTTCAATCGGAAACTTCCATCTCCCATCTGCCATCTGCCATCTGCCATCTCCCATCTGCCATCTCCCATCTCCCGTTTGTTTGTTTGTTCGTTTTATTTTCATGTCAGTTCGGTGGCAATGGGGTGACGCTCTCCACGACGATGTGCGGCGACTTCGTATTCGCGCCCTCCACGCGCAAGACCACGCGCGTGGCGGACTCCGCCGTCACCTGATAATTCGTGCACAGGCCGAAAAACCCGCTGCTCTCCACCAGCGCGCTCGACCCGCCGGGCCGCAACGCCTGCCCGTAGCAATAAATCACATAACGCTGCGTGTTGTTGTCCATGCGCACCAGCGACATCATCTGCTGCGGCAGCCATTCCATTTGCTCGTCGTTGTAAGTGTTGTTGATCTGGTCTAGGAACGGCGAGCGCTCTGTCAATTCCGGCACGGACAAAATGTCGCCCTTGTGTTCGAATGCGCCACGCAAGCCGTCCGGGTTGACATAATTGTCTCGCGTTTGTGTGATACTGCCATTGGTGCTGCCATACAGAGCACCGAGTTGATTGTTCGTAACAAAATAATCATGTGCGGTATCCGGGGTTGGATTTCTAAAGCTGGCAGTTACATTTGTATAATTTGCGCCAGCGGGCTGGATGACGGTGAAGCCGTAGGGCGTGACGGCGGGATTGACGGGATTATTGGTGGGCACAATCATGCCGCTCAACAACGCCGACCACGCCGCCAGATGCGTCTGGTTGATGGACAACTGCCCGCGCGTCGCGTTGTCGTCGAACGCCGTCGTGAACAGATCGAACAGCAGCCGGTCATCCGGCGGCACGGTGTTCGTGGCGTCAAAGAGATTTTGATTGCCTGTCCACTGTGTCCAGGTTGTTATCCCGGCGTTGGCATTGCCATTTTCGTAAGGGAATGCCAAAATGTTTGTCACCTTGAGATAAACCGTCTGCCACGGCGTGCCGCGATGGACCCGGCCAATCCAGCCGACCGTCGGATATCTGTTCGTCGGAAAATCCCAATGATCCGGTCCTATCAGCGCAGGGTCTTTGTAGGCCATATTCGTGGGGTTTTGATCCAAGCTGGAACTGCCCGCCATTGAATTGCCGATGACACCCCACGGCGCAAACCGCTCGCTTAACTGGCCGATGTCTGGCAGAACTAGCGGCGGATTTGCCGGCGGAGGCAGATTGATATTTCCCCAATTGTTGATGCCGGATATAAGCCCGCTCCGCACTCCGAGGTCCTGAAAATACAAGTCATTGGTCGTGTAATGCACCAGCGGATCATTGGCCTCCCATGAAGTGTAAGCATAAAAAGTCACGCTCGGCGTGTAAGGATCCTGCCCCAGTGTGTTGGTCAGGTAGGATTGCGCCAGCGCACTGTTTACGATGGAGCTTTGAGGATATGGAATAGCGGTGAAACCCATAAATTTGGCAAAGCCGTCTATTTCTTCCTCGGTCACGGGCAGGTTCGCGCTGTTCCAATAAATCTGGGCAGTAGAAGGGATGGTGGTTTCCCCCACATAAATCTGATTGGCGATTCCCAAAGGCACGCCCTTGCCGTAAGGCACCGTGCTCCACCAGTTGCCGTAACCCACCGTCGTATTCGTCGTGTTCTGGAACGCAGAATTCAAATTGACAACGCTGTTCGGCCCGCTGAACTGGACGTAATCAATCACGTGCCCGTTGTCCAGCATCGCCAGTTGCAACTGGTTCGTCGTCGCCAGATTCATTTGCGGCAGCGGAGTCGCCACCGGAACGTTTTGGAAACCAATGTTCGGGTTGCTTTGGGAAATAAATGCTTCCGGCGAAAACTGGTAGTATGAATTCGGCAAGAATGTGACGTTGGTGAAAAGCGGAATGACAAATGGACTCGGATCATATGGAGGCGGGAATAAGGCATCGGCGGATTTCCAAGTCGAACCCGGCCAGGCCGTGACAGTGCCGGATGGAGGAAAGGTTGGCTGGACAATGAAGTTGGCGGATTGAGATTGAGTCAAAGGGAGAGGCCCGGTTGGGATATAAACATTGAAAGATTGGACCACTGTGCCGTTGGTCGGCGTTACCAGATACATCGTGAGATTGTCCGCCGCCAGAATTGAGAAGTTGTTCACGGAGGGATAGGCGGTGGCATACGAATTCCAGCAATCCACCCCCACCGCGTTGCTGATGCCAAAAACCCACATCACGTTGGTGGAGGTGAAGGTGGCGGAAGGGTTGAAGGCTCTCCCTCCTGGGGTCGCGCTTACAATTTCCAGCTTGCGCGAAATCTGCACGACCGTTTCCATCGAGAGCTTGTTGAAGCTGGGAAATCCCTTCTTCGCGCCGATGATCCACGGCACGCCATAGACATTCACCGGCAGGTTGACGACGGAAATGTTCGTCGTGGCCAGGAATCCGGGGTCCACCGGCTGCGTGAGCAGCGGATCGCCGATGCCTCCCGTCAGCGTTGGGACATTGGTGTAGCCGGTGATGTAAACATCATTGTAGCCAAATTCGTTCACGACCGTGAACAGCGGGCGGAAGACGGACGGATAAAATGAATTGGTCGAGGCGTCGTAAATGTTCGCCGCCAGTTGGAGCAGGCGCTGGACGGACGGCTGATAGACAAACTGGCCGCCCACCAGTACGGGAATGTGGGACAAGCCAAAAGCGCCGGTCGTCGGCACGCCAAACGTGTTCGTGAAATAGGGATTGTTCGTCGGAACAAAACTAATCGCGCCGGTGGTTATATTGGTGATTGGCACGTAATTGGTCGCCCAGAACGCGGTGTATGCCTTCAGCATCCGGTCGGCGGCGTTGGTGAAAAAGTTCAGCGGCATCCACGGAACAAAATTGGTCACGCTGGCGGTGCCGTTGACATTCAACGCGCCGTTCAGCCCCGCATCCAGGTTGTCGTAGTTCAAATTCATCAGGCCGCTTTCCGGCGTGGAGTCGGAGCCAAGCTCGCCCAGCAGCCGGTAAAACGTGTAGCGGTCGTAGGTGTCGTTGTTCGTGCCGGCGACCGCGAGGTTGGTGGCGAAACTGTAGGTCTCCGCCGGGTTGAACAATTCATCGAGCGTGAAGAAGCGGTTGGTGTTGTTCGCGCCGGACCAGGGCAGCGTCGGATTGTCGCTGTTGAGAACCTCGACTGGCAAAACCGTGTTCGTCATCAGCGGCCCGTCGCTGTAGCCGTCAATGTTGTCGTTCTGAAAGGCAAGGCCTGCGGCGGAGCCAAAAACCGATGAATTTGGCGGATAATAAACCGGCAACTGGTTGAAATAACTGAAGTCGTAACGGTAGCGCAGCAGCGAAAGCGCATCTTCAAACGCGCTGCCGGTGTTGGGGAGGGCGAAATTCGGCAGCCCGTTCCCGTCCACGGCGTAGTTGTAAATGCCGCCACTCGCGGCAGAATCCCAAAAGTTGGTGTTCAGGTCGGCGAGGAACGCGGCCAGATTCATTTCCCAGGAACCCACGCCCTCGTTGCGGAAGAAGCTGTCGCCGCCGGGACTCATGCTGCCATTGGGATAATAACGTTTGGCGTAGTTATAAACGTAATTCACGTCGAGCGTGTTGCCGGCGGGCACGGCGATGAAGGCGAACCGGGCGCCGGCGATGTTCTGCGGCCCGTGCACCGCGTCGGGCCGCGGCAGGATGCCGATCCATTCGGGATCGCCGGTTTGAACGCTGTTGTCGCCGTTGCCCTGAACCAGGCCGCCGTTCAAAACCATGTTGGTGACCATGCCGTTCGGGTCGTCATAGCCGTTGCGGTTGAGGTCGAGGTAGTAGCGGTTTTCCATGACGTGCGTGACAGTGTTGCTCATGTAGACCGGCAGGCGCGGAAGAATCTGGAGGTTGGCGATGTTCTGCATGAAATCGTTGACATTGAGCGGCTGGGTTCCGGCTGCATCATAGTAGTAATTGACGTTGAGCGGACTGGTGTAGGTTGACGCCGGCGCGGTCTGAAAACCGTTTCCATTGATGTAATTGGTCGAGACCAACAGGCCGTAATTATTTGGGCTGAGATTCGTGGATACCGCCGTCACGGCGTTGGCGATGATCTGCGCCTCGGCGTAGGCCAGCGCGGCGTCGGCGGCGTTCCGGGCGTTGGCGGCGTCGGTGGAGGTGGCGACCGCCCCGCGCTCGCGCCGGCTGATGGCGAGAAACGCCACCGCCATGACCAGCGTCACCGCCAGCAGAATCAAGGTGATGACCAGGGCGATGCCATTTTGGGAGTGACGCGGGGAGTGACGCGGGGAGTGATGAGTGATGAGTGGCGAGTGATGAGTGACAGGTGACGAGTGACAAGCTGCAAACGCTTCGCCACGCGCCGCCGTGCGGTTTTGCCCGTCACTTGTCACTCGCCACTTGTCACTCGTCACTTGCCACATGTCACTTCCCGCGGCCTCCTGCCGCTGGTCGCTCGTCACCCGACGCGCCGGACGGTTTTGCTCGTCACTCGTCACTCGCCACTTGCCACTTTCCGTGGCCTCCTGCCACTCGTCACTTCCCGTCGCCACTCGCCACGCCGGGCGGTTTTGCTTGTCACTCATCACTCGCCACTTGTCACTATTTAAGTTGATTTTCATTGGTAGGCCGAGGGGTCAAGGTTGGGAATGTTCACGCGCTGGCGGAACAGGTGGACTTTGCCGGCCTGCTGCGCGAGGTAGTTGAGCTGGGCGGCCGGGCTTAGGGAGAGCGACCCGGCCCGCTGGAGCGCGCGGTCCTCGAGCACGCCGAGTTCGACCTCAACGGCGGCGGGCACGGCATTGGTGTAAAAAGCCATCGAGTAGGGTTCGCCCAGATAAAACGCGGACGCCCCCACGATGTAGTAGATGGACGCGCCGTTGGTTTTGGCAAAGGACGTGTTCATCCACGCGCCGTTCGTGTCGTAGGCGCGCACCCGCAGATGCACCACGCCGTCCAGCACATGGCTGCCGCCGGTCACATTCGAGAGAAAATTGCCGCTGAACTCATGCTGGAAAATAAACGCCGGGTCCGGCATGGCCGAGACCGGGTGGTTGGTGGTGAACCGGTAGAGCGAATACAGGTTCGTGGGCGTGACATAGACCGCGTAGCCAACGCCAACCCAGTTCAGGTTGCCGTTCATGTTTTGCTCGCTCAAGATGAAAAAATTCTCCAGCAGGTTCGTCCGCTGCGTGACCGGATTGCTGGCCCCGATGAGCGTCTGGAGCAGCGGCGAGGGCGGCGCGGCGGGAGAGACATAATTGGTCACGATGGAATAAAAATTCACCGCGTCGTTGCTGCTGGAATACGACGGCGTCATCTGCCGCAAATCGGCGGCGATCAGATCCATCGTGTCGCGCCCGCCTTCGAGCACGTCGGACTGCGTGACGCTGGCGCGGAACGCCGTCTGCGTGCTGTTGAACACCGCCATCAAGGCGATGACGATGAGCGAGAGCAGCGCCACGACCACCATGACCTCGATCAGCGAAAAGGCCGGGGAAAGTGATGAGTGATGAGTGATGAGTGATGAGTGACCAGAATGCGCTCCGCGTGCCAGGCGGTTTTGCCCGTCACTCGTCACTCGCCACTCGTCACTTCCTGACGTCACTCGCCACTTGTCACTATTTAGGTTCATTTTCACGGCGCGTTGGTGAACGATTGGGGCTGGTAAAAATACAAAGGCACGTTGGGCACCACGGTTGTGTCGGGGATGTTGAAGAGTTGCCCGGCCACCAGCATGCGCGAGTTCTGGCGCTGGTTGCCCACGCTGCCGTTGGCCTGCTGCGGCCAGAGAAACAGGAGCCGCAATTCCCGCAGGTTGGCCGCCAGTTGCTTGGCATAGCCCTGGCCGACGGTGTTCGTGTCCAGCGCCACCGGCGCGTTGACGCACAGGACGCGGTAGGTGAAAGAATTCTGCTGGATGATTTCATTGTTCTGCGGCGGTTTTTCCTCCGCCGGCCCGCTGATGGAACGGACGTAGGCGACGACGTGGTTGCTGTAATAATCGCCAGCGTTGACGGTGCTGCCCAGCGGCGCGAAATTGCCGGACGCGTCGGACGTGTATTCCGGCGTGCTCAACAGCCCGATGATGCGCGCGCCGTTGGTGATGGGAAAAAATGGCGGCGAGGCGACTTTTGTGATTTGCGAACCGGAAAAATTGTAGCCGTCGTTGATCGAACCGCCACCGGCAAGGACGACGCCGTTTGAATCATACTTCGTCCAATAATTCGTGATGGCGTAAATGTAATTCGTCAGGTCGTCCATCCCGCGCGCGCCGCTGCTGACGGCCTGCAGCAAAACGGTCGCGTCCTGGTTGATGATGGTCTGCTCGCGGTTGTCGCGTTGCGTGTGCAGGCCCAGCGGCAGCACGCCGATGATGCCGACCAGCGCGATGCCGATGATGGCCAGGCTGATGGCAATCTCAACCATCGTGAAGGCGGATGAGTGATGAGTGATGAGTGATGAGTGACAAGAATGCGCGTGACGCGCCGCCGCCCTCTCGCCACTCGTCACTCGCCACTCGTCACTCGTCACTCGCCACATGTCACTTTCCGTGGTCACTTGCAGCTCGTCACTCGCCACTCGCCATTCGTCACTCGTCCTTTGCGGCTCGTCACTCGTCACTTGCCACATGTCACTTTCCGTGGTCACTCGCCACTTGTCACTTTTTGTGGTCACTGTTTTGAAAATTTTCATCGTCTTCAATTTTGCAGGCGGAAGAACAAATTGCCGGCCGCCGGCGTGAGGGTGACGCTGTTCGTGCCGTTGCTGGTGGTGACCGTGCCGCCGTAAGCGGCCCAGTTGGCCGTCGTCAAATTGCCGTTGGTCTGGAGCGTGAAGCCGCCCGTGTTGGGCCAGGAGACCACCACGCTGGCCGGGGCGGTGAACCCGACCGCCAGGTTTGGCACCGCCGCCACCCGGCCCAGCCGGATGGTGAAGTTGGCCCCGTCCGCCACATGGACGTTGCCCGCCGGGTCCACGTTGATGCCCCACGGAAAGTTGAACAGCGCGTTGGTTCCCTGCCCGTCAGCGCTGTTGCCGTCCCCAACCACTCCCCCGATCGTGACCGTCACCCAGTTCGTCCCCACCGGCGTGATTTTCCGGATCGTGTCGTTGCTGGAATCGGCGACATAGAGGTTGTCCGCGCCGTCCACCGCGATGCCCAGCGGACCATTGAACTGCGCCGCGCCGTTCGTCCCGTCGTTGCCGCCGCCGGCGCTCCCGGTCGTTCCCGCAATCGTGACCGTCACCCAGTTCGTCCCCACCGGCGTGATCTTCCGGATCGCATTGTTGCCGGCGTCCGCCACAAACAGATTGTCCGCGCCGTCCACCGCAATGCCGGACGGCCCGTCAAATTGCGCGGCGCCGTTCGTCCCGTCATGGGTGCCAGGCGAGCTACCGGTCTTCCCCGCGATCGTGACCGTCACCCAGTTCGTCCCCACCGGCGTGATCTTCCGGATTGCGTTGTTGTCGGCGTCCGCCACGTAAAGGTTGCCGTTGGTGTCCACCGTGATGCCATACGGATAAAAGAACTGCGCCGCGCCGTTGGTTCCATCATTGCCGCCATAGTTCCCGGCCGTTCCCGCAATCGTGGCCGTCACCCAGTTCGTCCCCACCGGCGTGATCTTCCGGATCGTGTGGCTGCCGGTGTCCGCCACGTAAAGGTTGCCGTTCGTGTCCATCGTGACGCCGGTCGGATCGTTGAACTGCGCGGCGTTGTTTGTCCCGTTCTGGGTGCCCGGGGTCCCGGCCGTCCCCGCAATCGTGCTCGTCACCCAGTTCGTCCCCACCGGCCGGATCTTCCGGATCGCGTAATTGTAGCTGTCCGCCACGTATAAATTGCCCGCGCCGTCCTCGGTGACGCTGGACGGATAATCGAACCGCGCGGTGCCGTTCGTCCCATCCTGGGTGCCATAGTCCAGGGCCGTTCCCGCAATGGTGACAAACGTGTAGGGCACGGCCTGCCCCCGGGCGGCGGTCGCGGCCAGCAGCCCGCCCAGAAAAAGCCCGGCCAGCAGTTGGAATGTTTTTTTCATGCTTATCCAGTGGGTTCGGGATTATGTCTTTGACAAACTTTTCGGGTGGTAGGGATGGCGCGCTGCGCCGTCCGCGCCGCAAAGCGGCGCAACGGAATGGCTCAAATCGTGCGACCTGCCACAAGCGTTCCGCCCGCTATTGCGCGGGCGGGGACAGCGCAGCGCGCTGTCCCTACCTGCTTCCGTCAACGACATAATTCCATGGAAAAGCGGGATTATGTCTTTGACAAACTTTTCGGGTGGTAGGGACGCCGCGCTGCGGCGTCCCCGTCCGGCAGGACGGAACGAACGGGGTAAAAGCTCCGTTTTTTCCGTCGCCTGACCTGCCGCGACGGGCGCGAGCACGGCGGGCGCTTGCGCTCGGCGACGGGAACAGCGCAGCGCGCTGTCCCTACCTTGATAGTTTGTGAAGTGCATAATCCCAATGGTCATCTTTTTTTTATTGCGCCTTCTGGTATTCCAAAACGGCGCGGCCCGTCAAAGCGTCTATGTGAACGAGGTTGAAGGCGCTGTTGGTGCTGTTGCCCGGCGGGGTTTCCGACACCGCCGCCGATGCCAGTTGCAGCGCCTTGTTGCCGTTGATCGCATAACTCAAGCTGCCCTGCGCCAGCGGAATGTATTCGTCATGGCCCGAAACGAGCTGGCCGAGGTAGTTGAAGGCGACATAAGGCAGCCACGGCGAAATGCGCTGGCCGGTGTCGGCCACCATGTTCGGGTCGGCGGTCGGAAACGGAATGTTGTTGGTGGTGCTGAATCCATTGATGGTATAGGCGGCGCCCGTGACAAAATTGGTGACCGCATAAGAATATGAACCGCCGGACAGCGTGAACTTTTGCTGCGCGATGAACGCGCCGGACGGCAGGTTCTGCCACGGCGCGAGATAATGCCAGAGGTGCTGCCCCGGCTGGTCGCCCAGCGCGCCGTAAGAAATGAACGTGTAGCCGGTCAACTGCTTGTCCAACAGATTGGTGACGGCGGTTTTCTGGGCGGGCGTGAGACTGTTCAACCAAGGGCCGGAGGATGACCCGTTCACCACCCAGAAATTCGTCGGGACAAAAACCATGTAGACCGTCGTGCGCTGGCTGACGGCGAGCTGCCGCGCGTGCGCCACGTCGTCGAGCAACTGCCGCGAGGCGCTGAGGTTGAGGTTCGATTTGCCGAGGTTCTTGAGCGCCGGCACCGCCAGCCCGGCCAGGATGCCAAGGATCGTGATGACGACCAGCAGCTCAATGAGCGTAAAGGCAAATGAGTGATGAGTGATGAGTGATGAGTGACAGGAATGCGCTCCGCGCCCCGGGCGGTTTTGCTCGTCACTCGTCACTCGCCACATGTCACTTGTTTTCACAACATCACAACTTTCAAAAAACGTTCACGGCGCCCAGCTCAACACGTTGTCCTTGTTCGCGCCGGCATTGGCCGCCACACCTGACTGGACCATTTTGTCCGGCCCGGCCGACCAGACCATGACCGAGCCGTGATATTGGAAATTATTCTGGTTCAACGGAATCGTTTGGGTCGGACTGGTCAGTCCATTGTAACCGACGGTGCCGGCGCCATTGATTTGGGAAACAAGTTTTTGAGAATAAAATTCATCCTGGCACTGTCCGTCGTAATTCAAATCCATCGAGATGACGTAGGGATCGCCCCACGGATCGCGATAAACCCCGTCAAGGCCGACACCGGGCGAAACGGTGTCGCTGACCATCGTGGCGTTGAGGAATTTGGTCTGCTGCGGATTCATCACGTAATTCATGTTCACGGTCGGCCCGCCGCCGGGATAATTGGTCAGGTCCATCAAAATGGCGATGACTTCGGCATTGGTCAGAATTGAATTGAAACTATTGACCAGGGTTCCAATTGGTGTTGTGACTCCTGAAGGTGTTTGAAACACCCCGCCGTAGGTGAAATCAGGGTTGGGGCTGGCCATGAGGCTGGCGTTGATCCCGGCTTGATTTTGTGCGGCGGGTGAAACCGGAAACCGCCCGTAGGCGGAATCATAGGACTGGATGGCCTGGACGATGCCCTGGATTTCCGTCTGCGCCTTGACCTTCAGCGCGTGTCTTTTGGCCGCCGCCAGCACCGGCAGCAGCATGGCCGCCAGAATGCCGATGATGGCGATGACGGTGAGGAGTTCGACGAGGGTGAAACCGGCACGGGGCCGGCGCGGGCGATGCGGGTCGTTTTTCATGGGTTTGAAATTCAGGTTGCGGCGGACGGCATGGGGGAACGACGGCGGCACGGACGCCGGTTTTGCCCCGGAGCGGCGGCACGCCGGCGGCGGCGGCAGCACCGCGATGGCGGGGCACCACGCGCAGTCATGCCATTCCACCGCCAGGCGGCGTCCAGCATGACCGGATTCGGGTTGTTCGGCGCGACACATAAAAAGTTCAGGGCAGCGGCATGTTCTTCTGCGGCTGGCTGCTCCAGTTGCAGATCAGGTATTTCGTTCCGCCGATCGAAAGTTGGATCCACAAATCATACGAGCCGGGGTTGTTGGTGGGATTCGAAGAATTATAGCGCCAGGGATTCACGCCGGACGCCCCGAGCGGCTGGTAGGCCACGTCCGGCCCGCCGACGCTGGAAACAAGCACGCTCACCGGCACATTGTTGCTGATGAGGGCAATCTGGTTCGGTTTTACTTCCGTGAGGTAGCTCTTGGCCGCCTGGATGTCTTCGCCGCCACCCGGCTTGCTGCAGTTCATGAAACCGCTCACGCCGAAGGCCTGGAACACATAGTCATTGGGAGGCGCGCCGCCGGGCACGCTCACGCCCTGGCCGTCCAAAGGCTGAAAGCTTGAGTTCGCGCCGTTGACATTCGCGTTGGTCGTTCCCACCAGTTCGTAGTAAAGCTGGTTGATCGTGTAATTGTTGGTGCCGGCCGGCGTGGCGTTGCCCGGCGGATAAAAACCGTGGTCGGTGTGGTAATTGTCAATGGCGGTTTTTATCACTTCGAGTTCCGCGCTGGCGTGTTTGAGGATCGCGCTTCTCTTGGCCGCGCTCATCGCGGTGATCAAGAGGCCCGCCAGCACGCCGATGACCGCGATGACGGTGAGCAGTTCGATCAGGGTGAATGCCCGCAGGCGGCGGGTGACGGGTGACAGGTGACAAGAACACGCTTCGCGCGCCGCCGCCGCTGTCTTGTCGCTTGTCACCTGCCACTGGTCACGTTTCATAATTTTCATCGTTCCTTCAATTCGACTTCCATCCGTTCGCTCAGCCATTGTTTGATCATGCTCTGGTAATTCAAGTAGCGCGCCCGCGCGAGCCGCTTGATGCGCGCCAGCATCCGCGGGTCAATCCGCAGCGTGATCGTCACCGACTCGGACCCCTCGCTGCCGCCCGCCGTGGCCGCGTCCATCAGGCGCAGGTCGGGACGGTTCTCCGTCCAGAAAGTCGCCTCGGCGTCCTCGCTGTCGAAGATCGGCACGTCTTCCCAGTTGGCAAAAGTGCGCATGATTAAAATTTACTTTGACCAAGTTTGACCCGGTCTTGCCTGACACGGTCCTTCACGAAAGCGTCTGGTCCATTTTCCGCTGGTAGAAAAACCGTTCTTCCGGCTGGAACGGTCGGGCGAGCAAAACCCGGACGAGCCGTCCGTTCGTCCGATACACGCTGAAAACCCCGGTGCCGCCCGCCGACATCCCCAAGTTGAAGAACCGCGCCTGAACGCCGAACCGCGGCGAGTCCGGCAGCAGCCGGATTGCAAACGGATCCTCAAAGGACTCTTCAATGTCCCGATGAGTCAAAGAACCATCCAACTCGAAGGGCGGATTATTCCAATCAAACTCCATAACGGGTCATTTGTAAATAGAACGCCCATGCAATGTGATTACAATGTATTTACGCACAGGCAAAACTGGCTGTCAACGTATTTTTGGATTTTTTTAGCCTTTTCGGGCTTTTTGCGCTTGTTTCCTGATAATTCAGGCAAAAGCTCCAAATCAAGTCAAATCAACCTAAATCAAGGCTATTCTCCGCCACTGCCGCCCTCACCACTCATGTTGGTAATCATGGCGATGAGTGGCAGGAACATGGCAATGACGATGCTGCCGACGATGACCGCCAGAAATATGATCATGATCGGCTCCAGCAGCGAAGTCATGGCGGAAACGGCATTGTCCACCTGCTCGTCGTAGTCGTCGGCGATGCGCATGAGCATTTCGGGCAGCGCGCCGGTTTGTTCGCCGACGTCCACCATGCTGACGACCATCGGCGGAAACACGCCGGAACTTTCGAGCGGCGCGGTGATGGTCTCGCCTTCCTTGACACTTTCATGCACCTTGCCGACGGCGTTGGCGATGATGACGTTGCCGGCGGTTTCCCTCACAATGGTCAGCGCCTGCAAAATGGGAACGCCGCTGCTGACGAGGGTGCCGAGCGTGCGTGTGAACCGCGAAATGGCCACCTTGGAAATGACCGGCCCAAGGGCGGGCATTTTCAACTGGAACTTGTCCCAAATGCGGCGACCGAATTTGGTTTTGATGAAAAGCATGAACAGGATCACGACCACCACCGCAGCCCCCAAAGTTCCCAAAATATTGTTCTTGATGGTGTCGCTGATCGCGAGAACCAAGTTGGTGAATGCCGGCAGCTTCATGCCCATGCCGCCGAACACTTCCTTGAACTTCGGCACGACGAACACCATCAACAAAATCAGGATGCCCACCGCGACGATCATCACGGCCACGGGATAAAAAAGCGCGGCCTTGACCTTGCCCTTGATCTTCTGCGCCTTTTCGGAAAATTCGGCGAGGCGTTTCAAGACGACTTCCAGCACGCCGCCAAGTTCGCCGGCCTTGACCATGTTGACGAACAATTTATTGAAGGTTTTCGGATGCTGCGCGAGCGCCTCGGAAAAAGTGCTGCCGCCTTCGATGGACACGGCGAGTTCGCCGAGGATGCGTTTGAGCGTCGCGTTGCGCTCCTGTTTTTCCAGCACGCGCAACCCGCGCAAGAGCGGCAGGCCGGCGTCCACCAGCGTCGCCAACTGGCGCGTGAAGGTCGTCAACACTTTGGGCTTCACCTTGCCGCCGAAGCCGGGAATCCTGATTTCCAGGTTCATCCCGCCTTTTTTCTTGCCGCCCGCCCGCGCCGCCGGTTTGGCCTTGCCTTTTTTGCCGGCAGTCTTTTCCCCGCCGCCTTTTTCCGCCTCGACAATTTTCGTCGGGAACAAGCCCATTTCCTTCACGCGACCGATGGCCTCGTTCTGGCTGGCGACTTCAATGGTGCCTTTGGTCTCGGCCCCACGGGCGTCCAATGCCACGTAATTGTATTTCGGCATAGCGGATCAGGTGTATTTGACGACTTCTTCTATGGTTGTATCACCTTCAAATATGCTACGCAAGCCGTCTTCGCGCAAGGTGACCATGCCGAGTTCCACGGCTTTCTGCCGCACCACCACGGTCGGCGCGCGTTCATTGATGAGCGTGCGGATGGCGTCGCTGACGATGAGCAATTCAAAAATGCCTTTGCGGCCCTTGTATCCCGTGTCGTTGCAGGTCGAGCAGCCGCGCCCGTAATGAAACACCTTGTCGCCCAAGTCGTGCGGCGAAAGATTGAGCATGGCCAGTTGGCTTTCCGTCGGCTCGAACGGCGTCCGGCAATTCTTGCATACCGTCCGCACCAACCGCTGGCCGAGCACGGCCATCAGCGTCGAGGAAATCAAAAACGGTTCCACGCCCATGTCCACCAGACGTGTCACCGCGCCGGGCGAATCGTTGGTGTGCAGCGTGCTCAACACCAGGTGACCGGTCAGCGACGCTTGAATCGAAATCTGCGCGGTTTCGAGGTCGCGCATTTCACCGACCATGATGATGTCCGGGTCCTGGCGCAAAAATGATTTCAAAGCCTTGCCGAACGTCATACCCGACGCCTCGTTGATGGCGACTTGCATGATGCCCTCAATGTCGAATTCCACCGGGTCTTCCGCCGTGAGCAGTTTGGAATCAATCGTGTTCACGCGCCGCAGACAGGAATACAGCGTCGTCGTCTTGCCGCAGCCCGTCGGGCCGGTCACAACGAAAATGCCGTTGGGCCGCTGGATGACCTCTGTGACGAAATCATAGACGTATTTCGGGAAGCCGAGCGACTCCACTTCGAGGTTCACCGAGGACCGGTCCAGCACGCGCAGCACGACGGATTCGCCGAACGCCGTCGGCAGGCAGGACACGCGCAAGTCCACCTGCCGGTTGTTGATGTTCATGCTGATGCGGCCGTCCTGCGGCAGGCGGCGTTCGGAAATGTTCAGGTTCGCCATGACCTTGATGCGCGAGGTGACCGGCAGCGCCAGATGCTTCGGCGGCGGCGCCATTTCGTAGAGCGCGCCGTCCACGCGGTAACGGATGCGGAATTCCGTCTCGAACGGCTCGAAGTGAATGTCGCTCGCGCGGTCCGCCACGGCCTGTTGCATCACGAGGTTGACGAATTTCACGATGGGCACCTCGTTGGCCAGTTCCTCCAGTTGCTTGGCGTTGGATTCGGCCTCGTCCACTTCGCGCGCGATGTCCTTGTCCGCACCGAGTTCCTTGAGAATTTCGGAGAAGCTTTCGTTTTCGTCCTGCCCGTAAATCCGGTCAATCGTCCGTTCAATTTCGCCGGGGTCGGCGACCACGATCTGGATGTCACGCTTGGCGGCGAAGTGGATTTCATCCGCGCGCGCCGGGTCGAGCGGGTCGGCCAGCGCCACCTGCACCGTGCCGTTGCTCATTCCGACCGGCAGACATTTATACATCCGCGCGATTTTGGCCGGAATCGTTTTGACCAGTTCGGGCGAGATTTCGCGGTCGCGCAACGACACGACTTCCGTGCCGAGATAAGTGGCCATTACGTGCAGGATGTCATCCTGCTTCATGATGCCGAAGTCCTGCAAGACCTGGAACACGGGCGCGTTGCTGCGCTTGAGCTCGGCGACGACCTCCTCGTATTGGAGGTCGTCAATCATGCCCTGCTCTTTGATGAGCGACAGCAGCGGATTTGAATATTCTTCTGACATTTTGAAAATTATTTGCCCTTGCCGCCCTTGGTGCCGGTGGCCTGGGACAGCTCCAGTTCCTGCAACTTCGCCATGATGGTCGTCGGATCCTGCGACTTGGTGATGACTTCCTCGCGCGCAATCAAGCCTTGAACGTATTTGTCCATCAAAAATGAGTCCAGCGTCACCATGCCATATTTCGCGCCGGTCTGGATGTCCGAGTTGATGCGGAACGTTTTGTTGTCGCGGATGAGCGCGGCGATGGACGGTGTGTTGATCATGATTTCAAACACCGCCACGCGGCCCGGCTTGTCAATGCGCGGAATCAGCAACTGCGAAATCACCGCCTGCAAAACAGTCGAAAGCTGGATGCGCACCATTTCCTGCTGGTTGGTCGGAAACGCGTTGGTCAAACGGTCAATGGTCTTGGCCGCGCCGGTGGTGTGCAGCGTGCCAAACACCAAGTGGCCCGTCTCGGCGGCGGTGATGGCGGCTTCAATCGTTTCCAAGTCGCGCATTTCGCCGACCAGCACCATGTCCGGGTCTTGCCGCAGCGCGCGGCGCAACGCCTCGGCGAAGTTCGGCACGTCCACGTGGACCTCGCGTTGCGTGACCAGCGCCTTCTTATGTTTGTGGTAATACTCAATCGGATCCTCAATCGTGATGAGATGAACTTCATCGCGCGTCTCGTTGACGATGTTGAGCATCGAGGCAAGCGTGGTGGATTTGCCGGAGCCGGTCGGGCCGGTGACCAGAATCAAACCGCGCGGTTTGTAAAGCAGTTCCTTCACCGATTCCGGCAAACCAATTTGCTCGTAAGACAGCAGCTTGCTCGGAATCTGGCGCATGACCATCCCGAAATTTCCCTTTTCCTTGAAAACGCTCACGCGAAAACGCGCCGCGTCGCCAAACGCAAAAGCGAAGTCCGCGCCGCCGCGCTCGCGCACCTGCTGGATGTGTTCCTCGGACGTGATGCTGCGCATCAATTCCTCGGCGTCCTCCGGCTTGAGCGCCGGGCCTTCGACCCGGTGCAGGATGCCGTGGACGCGGATCGTCGGCGCGGTGGCCACGCGGATGTGAAGATCGGAAGCGCCCTCCGACACGACCAACTGCAGCAAATCTGACATCGAGTATGACATAATAAATCAAAGGCCGAAGGCCGAAGGCCGAAGGCGGAAAACTTTGCGCCGTGAGGCGTGAGGCGTGAGGCGCAAACCGCCACCCTTTGCCTCGCGTTGCACGTTTCGCGTCACCAATTTTGTTTCTTCATTCATAATTCCGCCTGCTTCCTTTTCTTTTCACGCTTCATCGCCGACCGTCGCGCGGATGACCTCTTCTGGCGTGGTCAGGCCGGCGAGCACCTTGCGGATGCCGTCCTCGCGCAACGTCCGCATGCCCATTTCGCGGGCGCGCGTCCGCAACACCGACGTCGGCACCTTGTCGTAAATCAATTTCCGCGCCTCGTCGTCAATGACAAAAATTTCAAAGATGCCAAAACGTCCGCGGTTGCCGCTGTTGTTGCAGTTCTGGCAGCCGCGCCCCTTTTGCGGCGTCGCGTTTCTCATTTCCTCCGCCGTCATCCCCAGCGCGCGCATCTCGGCGTCGGTGGGCGTGTAGGGCTGCGCGCATTTTTTGCAGATTTTGCGGACGAGCCGTTGCGCCATGAGGCAGCGCGTGGAGGACGCGACCAAAAAAGGTTTCACGCCGATGTCCACGAGGCGGGTGACCGCGCCGGGCGCGTCGTTCGTGTGCAGCGTCGAGAAAACCAGATGGCCGGTCAGCGACGCGTTGATGGCAATGGACGCCGTCTCCATGTCACGAATTTCGCCGAGCATCACGATGTTCGGCGCCTGGCGCAGGATCGCGCGCAAGGCGGTGGCAAAAGTGAAACCCACGGCGTCATGGACCTGCACCTGGTTGATGCCCGCCAGAACATATTCCACCGGGTCCTCGACCGTGATGATTTTGCGGTCGGGCCGGTTGATGAAATTCAAGCAGGAGTAAAGCGTCGTCGTCTTGCCGGAACCCGTCGGGCCCGTGACGAGCAAAATGCCGTCGGGCAGGCCGATCATGCGCTCGAACGTCTGCTGGTCGTCCATGAAAAATCCCAGCTCGGCCAGACCGAGCTTCAACCCTTCCTTGTCGAGAATACGCATCACGATGCTTTCGCCGTGATTCGTCGGCAGGCAGGAAACGCGCAGGTCAATCAGCTTGGCGCCCACCTTGGTCTGGATGCGCCCGTCCTGCGGAATGCGATGCTCCGAGATGGACATGTTCGCCTGGAGTTTCAGCCGCGCGATGACCGCGCCCTGCAACCGTTTCGGCGGCGACTTCATCTCCTGCATCACGCCGTCAATGCGGTAGCGCAGCCGGAAACGTTTCGCCAGCGGCTCCAGATGGATGTCCGACGCGCGCAGCTTGAAGGCGTCAATGATGAGCTGGTTGACCAGCTTGATCAACGGCGCGTCCGCCTCCACCGCCGCGCCGTCTTCCACCACGACCTCGACGTTGCTCTCCGTCAGCTCCTGCATGACATCCTTGAAGATGCCTTCGTCCAGCGCCTTCTTGTCGCCGCCGTAGTATTTGTTCAGCGCCGCTTCGATGTCCGGCTCCGACGCCACGCGCAATTCAATTTCCGAATTCAGCAGGTGCGTGAGCGAGTCAATCGTGTTCAGGTCGGACGGATCGGCGATGGCCACGGCGACCTTGCCGTCGGTTTTGAAAATGGGAACGACCCGGTATTTTTTGGCGATGTTGCGCGGGATGATGGCGATGACCTCGTCGTCAAGCCTAAGATTGGCGAGATGCACGACCTCCGCGCCGAACTGCGCGGCCTTGGCCTGCGTCACATCCGCCGGACGGATGACCTTGTTGGCCAGCAATAATTCCACCACGCCCACGCCGGCGGCCTGGGCTTCTTGGCGGGCCTTGGCGACCACCTCGGCGTTCGTCAAACCGAGATCCACCAGCATGTCCACCAAATAATCGTCTTTTTCTGCCACGAGTTTCGTTACGCCGCACTACTATTGATTTCGCGGGGCGCCCCGAAAGTTTTCACCCGTAACGCCCAAATGTCAATGCGGACTCCTGTTTCTTTGCTGAATTTTTGACATTGCCAGATACCGCGCCATTGCTTAACCCTGACGCCATGCAAGCCAGATTTTTCCAGCGCCAGTTTTTTCTCGCCGCGTTGCTCGCCGGTTTTAGTTTGAATTTCTGCCATGCCGCCGTTTCCAGTTCGCACGATTATCCGTTCAAGCCGGTGCCGTTCACCGCCGTCCACCTCAATGATATTTTCTGGGCGCCGCGCATCGAGACCAACCGTGTCACCACGATTCCCTGCGCCTTTGGGAAATGCGAGGAGTCCGGGCGCATGTATAATTTTGAGCGCGCGGGGGCGGTCTTGCGCGGCGAAACTGTCACCGACCGCAAGCTGCCGGGATTTCCGTTCGACGACACCGATCCTTACAAAGTCCTCGAAGGCGCGTCCTACGCGCTCACCGTCCAGCCTGACCCGAAAATGTCCGCCTACCTCGACGGGCTGATTGCCAAGTTCGCCGCCGCGCAGGAGCCGGACGGCTACCTTTACACGATTCGCACGATAGACCCGGAACATCCCAACAAGTGGGACGGTCCGAAACGCTGGCTCAACGAGCCGGCTTCGAGCCACGAACTTTACGACGCCGGACATTTGTTCGAGGCCGCCGCCGCTCATTATCAGGCCACCGGCGAAACCAATCTGCTCAGCGTCGCGCTCAAGGAAGCCGACTTGATTTACAAAACTTTTGGTCCCGCCACCAATCAACTCCACCTCTGGCCCGGCCACGAAATCGTCGAGATGGGTCTCGTCAAACTATACCGCGTCACCGGCGACCAGCGTTACCTCAATCTCGCCAAATACTTCATTGACGTGCGCGGCAGCCATCCTGGCGGCGACGATTATCACCAATCGCGCATCCCGCCCGTGCAACAGACCGAGGCCGTCGGCCACGCCGTCCGCGCCGGTTATCTTTACAGCGGCATGGCGGACGTCGCCGCGCTCACCGGCGACGAAAGTTATACGCACGCGATTGACGCGATCTGGGAAAATGTCGTCGGCAAAAAACTTTATCTCACCGGCGGCATCGGTGCGATTCCCGGCATCGAAGGTTTCGGGACAAATTATTATCTGCCCAATCTGACCGCCTACAACGAGACCTGCGCTTCCGTCGCCAATGATTTTTGGAACGAGCGATTGTTTTTATTGCACGGCGACGCCCGCTACGTGGACGTGATGGAGCGCACGCTTTACAATGCCCTGCTCTCCGGCGTTTCGCTCGACGGCACCAAATTCTTTTACCCGAACCCGCTCACGTCCGACGGCTCGCACGAACGCAGCCCGTGGTTCGGCTGCGCCTGCTGCCCCGGCAACATCACGCGCTTCCTGCCGTCGCTGCCCGGCTACTTTTACGCGCAGCAGGGCGGTAAAATTTTCGTGAACCTCTACGCCGGCGGCACGGCGGACATCAAACTGGACGACGGAAGGAAAATTGTCCTGACGCAGGAGACGCGCTACCCGTGGGACGGCGCGGTGAAAATCACGGTCGCGCCGGAAACAAAATCAAAATTCACCGTCAACGTCCGCATTCCCGGCTGGGCGCAGAATAAAGTCGTGCCGAGCGACCTCTATAAATTCGCCGACACCGTCAATGAGCCGGTCACGTTAAAAGTAAACGGCAAGTCCGTGCCGGTGAAGTTGCAGAATGGCTACGTCGCCTTGAACCGCTCGTGGAAATCCGGCGACGTGATTGAACTGAATTTGCCGATGCCGATTCGCCGCGTCATCGCCAATGAAAATGTGAAGGCCGACGTTGGCCGCGTCGCGCTGCAACGCGGGCCGATTGTTTTTTGCGCCGAGTGGCCGGACAATCCCGGCGGCAAAGTCCGCAATTTGATTTTGCCCGGCGACCAGCCGCTCACTGCCCAGTTCGAGCCGGCGCTGCTCAACGGCGTCGAGACCATCACCGGCAAGGCGTTCAAGGTTGGCAGAAACGCGGACAGCGAACTTGTGCAGACGGAACAAAATTTCAAGGCCATTCCGTATTTTAGCTGGGCCAATCGCGGTCGCGGCGAGATGACCGTGTGGCTGGCCGATTCCACCAACGGCGTCGCGCTGCCGCCCAAGCCGACGATTGCCTCGACCAGCCGCTGACCGTCTCCCATAACTCCGCGAGCGATCGAAAATGAATCCCGAAGATTACTTCCAAAAACCGCCAGAATCGATTTTTAAATATTTTAGACCTGAACGTGCCGAAATCCTAAAAGATTTTAGAATCCGATTCGCGAACCCGGCCACCTTTAATGATCCTTTTGAAGCTTGTCCCAGATTCGATTTATGGGCAGAAGAAGTTGCTAGTGCAGCACTGAAAGAATTAACAGCTATGCACGCGGCGTTGGAAATTTCGCCATCGCAATCTTCAAAATTTGTGGACGATTATAAAAAGCGGGGGCTAAAAGAACGCGTTAGATTCCATTCTCAAAATTTTCAAAAAGAATGCGGAGAAAAGTTTCGCATGCTCTGTTTTTCCGAGAATGTGCATAGTCCGCTGATGTGGGGTCATTACTGTGATTGCCATGCAGGGTTCGCCTTACAATTTGATACCAATCACGCATTTTTTCAGGGAAGGTTGGCCAAAGTTCATTACGATAACGAGAGACCGAAAATTGATGACCCTTTTCCGGGATTGAGTATTCCCCTGACAAAAAATGAAGAATGGACTTACGAAAAAGAGTGGCGAATGGTTCAAGAAGTTAGCACTACGGTACCGTATCATGAGATTTTGCCGGTTGAATCCATAAAGGCTATTTATTTTGGTCTCAGAATGTCTCCTCTTATCCGCGGAGAAATTCAAGTTTCATTAAATGCCGAAAGTTGTGATCACATTCAAAAATTTGAGATGGATTTAGATTTCTCGACATACAAACTGATTCCAATTCCAGTCGCCGAATAAAAAAGCCGCCAGATTTCTCCAGCGGCTTTTGTGTTTCAGTCGGAAATTGAAAATCCGAAATCGTCAATCAATACGCGGCTTGCGCGCCTTTGATGGAACGTTTTTTCATCCACGGCATCATGGCGCGGAGCTTGGCGCCGGTTTTTTCAATCGGATGCTGCTCACCCTTTTTAAGCAGCGCTTTGTAGCGTTTGTAGCCGCCTTCGTATTCTTTGACCCAGTCTTTGGCGAACTTGCCTGATTGAATATCTTTCAACGCGGCCTTCATGCGTTTCTTCACGCTGGCGTCAATAATCTTCGGGCCGACGCTCACATCGCCCCACTTGGCGGTTTCTGAAATCGAGAACCTCATGCCGCTGATGCCGGCTTCGTTCATCAGGTCGGCGATGAGCTTGAGTTCGTGCAGACATTCAAAGTAGGCCATTTCCGGCGAGTAACCGGCTTCGACGAGCACTTCAAATCCGGCCTGCACGAGTGCGCTCGCTCCGCCGCAAAGCACGGTCTGTTCGCCGAACAAATCGGTTTCGGTCTCTTCCTTGAACGACGTTTCCAGCACGCCGGCGCGCGTCGCACCGATGCCCTTCGCCCACGCAAGCGCAATCCTCTTCGCATCCTTGCCGGGATTTTGAAATACGGCGATGAGGCTCGGCACGCCTTTGCCTTCCGTGTATTGGCGGCGGACGATGTGGCCCGGCCCTTTCGGCGCAACCATGATGATGTTCACGTTCTTCGGCGGAACAATCGTCTTGAAATGAATCGCAAAGCCGTGCGAGAACAACAGCGACTTGCCCGCGCGCAAATTCGGCTCGATGTCCTTTTTATAAGCGGCGGGCTGCTTGGTGTCCGGCAGCGCGACCATGATGACATCCGCACGGCGGACGGCTTCGGCGGTGGTGACGACTTCAAATCCTTTTTCCTTCGCGACGGGAATGGATTTGCTGCCTTCGTAAAGTCCGATGATGACCGCAAGGCCGCTGTCTTTGAGGTTGAGCGCGTGGGCGTGGCCCTGCGAGCCGAAGCCGAGGATCGCCAGCGTTTTGTTTTTCAACACGCCGAGATCGGCGTCTTTGTCGGTATAGACTTTTGACATAAAATTTATTTGAAATGGACGCGAAGGCTAACAATGCGAAGGAATGCGGTCAATTTGCAAATTTTCAAAAACGATAAATATCTTTGCGATGACGCACGCGTTGAACTTCAATCAACTTTGATTCCGCGACGACTTCATAGACAACCCGGTAATCGCCAAGCCGGATGCGATAGGCGTGTTCCGAACCGCTCAATTTTTCGACGCCGTGAGGAAATGGATTTTCCGCCAAGCCTTCAACTGCTCCGATGATCCGGTCCACCGTGGCAGGCGGCAGTTTCCGCAAATCTTTTCGCGTGGATTTTTTCCATTCAATGCGAAAGGCCATTGCGCTTGAAACCTTTCTTAAACTCCGCGTGCGGAATGGTTTCCTCGTCGCGTCGCCCGGCGATCACCGCCAGATCGTCCAAATCTTCCTGAAGTTTTTCGTAATCTTCAATCGGCAAAACGACGGCGGTCTTTTTGCCTTTTTCGTTTGTCAAAAATTGAACGGCTGCACTCATGCTTGGAAACTAATGGCTTTACGTGATGGATTCAAATTATTTCCGATTTAACGATTCACGATTCAACGATGAACCAATTTATTTCCTCGGCATCGCGGCCTTGCCGGTGCGGGTGATTTCCTGGACGCCGAACGTCTTCATCAGGTCGAGGAATTTTTCCACCTTGCTGTCGGTGCCGGTGATTTCGATGGTAAGCGACTTGGGCTGCACGTCCACGATTTTGGCGCGGAAAATGTCCGTGATCTGCATCACCTCGGCGCGCGACTTGGAATCCACGCCGACCTTCACGAGCACCAGCTCGCGGTCCACATATTCGCCCTCGCGGAAATCCTGCACCTTGAGCACGTCCGGCAGTTTGTTGAGCTGCTTGACGATCTGTTCCACGGTGGCCTCGTCGCCGTGCGTGACGATGGTCATGCGCGAACTGGTGGCGTCGTGTGTCGGCGCGACGTTGAGCGAGTCAATGTTGTAGCCGCGGCCGCTGAACAGCCCGGCCACGCGCGTGAGCACGCCGAACTTGTTTTCGACCAAAACTGAAATGGTATGTCGCATAAAAACCGTTTGGAAACGGGTGAAGAAATTAACAACGCGAACGAATGGGGTCAATTTGCAATTTCAATGGAATTACTCCGGCCAATTGGGATTATGCACTTCACAAGTTTTAGCTGAAAAATTGGCAGCGGGGTAGTTGTTTAGTTTGAATCCGGCGCGATTTAGGCGAATCATTTGTGTCTAAAAATAATCAACGCCAAAATACCCGGTGACATCCACGCTACCAAAAGGCAAATAGACGGAGAAAGAAGATTGCCAAAAGCATGTTTTCCTCGACGATAAAACCACCTTTGAAATTTAAAAGATACCCAACTCATGCCGAAGCCGAGCAATAAGCCAAAGACAGTAAAAAGGAAGATGGCCAAAGTTCCTGCCTTCATGTCGCGTGCCGAACCGAAGCCACTCAACATTCCGATGAGTGGCATCAATAAACCGCAAAGACCAGACCAATTGAGCATAGCTAGGCATCCATCAACGCAAAAACTGGAAGTTGCTCGTCGGGCAAATTACCAACTCGCAATGACATTGTGCGCTCGAAATGCTGCTGAAGTTGTGCGTCATTGAATTTCACGGTTCCGTTCAACTTACATTTCAATCTTCCATTTTCGCAAATCAGAAAAACGGGTTGTGTTCCCTTTCCTCCGCCACCGTCGTCAAGGGGCCGTGGCCGGGACAAATCAAAGTTTCCGGCGGCAGTGATAAAATCTGTTCGCGCACTTTTTGCTTCGCCAGTTCCCACGCGTCGTTACCGTTGCCCATCGAGCCGGCGAAAATCGTGTCGCCGACAAACGCGATAATCGGCGCGTCTTCCTGCCAGTTGCCGACCATGTAAGTCACGCCGTCCTCCGCGTGGCCGGGTGTGTCGCGGTGCGTCACGCGCAGCCCGCCAAGATGGATGATTTCCGCCATCTTGTTGCGCTGGTCCACGGGCGCGTTTTTGGAGCTGGAATGGATTCGCGCCTTCGGCCACGCCTCACGGATTTTCGGCAGCGCCTCGACGTGATCCCAATGCGAGTGCGTGATGAAAATGTGCCGGAGCTGAAGCTGTTCGGCGGCGATGCAATCGAGAATCGGTTTTGCATCCAGTCCGGTGTCGAAGAGCGCGGCCTCGCGTTGGACTTCGTCCCAAACCAAATAACAATTCACGGTGAGTCCGTCGCCCGCCGTCGTGAACACGCGGATTTCGCGCCAGCCGGACAAATCCTTTTGCGACGGCAGCCAGCCGTTGGCAACGGCTTCGAGCTTTTGCGGATTGAGGCCGAGGATTTTTCCGAGCGCGGCGAAGTTTATTATTTTGCCGGCTTTTCCAGATTCTTCGAGCGCAGACAACTCGCTTTCAGAAATTCCCGCCGCATTTGCCGCAATCGCAGTTGAAACATTGCTCATGTTCCGCGCTTTGCGGAGGATGTCGCCGAGATGGTCTTCAAGATTCATGCGCAGACGTTAGCGGATGCGCGCCCGTGACCGCAAGCATGCGGCTTGAGTGAACCGGCGGCGCGTGTTAGCGTCCGGCGGATGTTCCGCTCCAAAAACAGCAAAGAGAACAGGCGATTTTACCTGTTCCCCGGCCAGGGCGGCTCCGCCTTGCGCCGCAAGAAAAGGAGGTTTTTAATCTGGTCGGCCATCGCGGCGGTGCTGCTGTCGGTAATTTTGGCGGTCTTGTTTTACTGGCTGGATGGCACGAAGCCGCACTGATGTTGCGGCGCTTGACCGACATGGAGTTGTTGTTAATATGCACAGGAATTTGATGAACGTATCCCGATTGATTTCAATTCTGGCGGCAGCGATGCTCGGGGTGAGCCTGCCGTTGCGCGGCGAATTGGCCGACGGCGTCAAGGCCATCGTGAATGACACGGTCATCACCTACGCGCAGGTTGACAGCTTCACCGAGCCGGCGGCGGATGCATTGCGCCGGCAATACGCCGGCGAACCGGATGTTTTTCAGCAAAAACTCGCCGAGGCACTTAATGACAGTCTCGAACAACTGGTCGAACGCCAGTTGATCCTGCACGAATTCGACACCAAATACAACAAACTGCCGGAGAGCCTGTTCGACCAGATCGTGGCGGACCGCATCCATGAGCAGTTCGGCGACCGCATAACGCTGATGAAAACGTTGCAGGCGCAGGGGATAACGTATGAACAATTCTCCAAGAGCGTGCGCGATCAATACATCGAGTCGGCCCTGCGCGCCAAAAATGTTTCGCAGGCCATCATCATTTCGCCCTACAAAATTGAAACTTACTACCTCGCGCACCAGGACGATTTCAAGGTTCAGGACGAAATCAAGCTGCGCATGATCGTCGTGAACAAAACTTCGGGCGACGATACGAATGCCATGAATCTGGCCCGCGAAATCCGGACCAAGATAAACGAAGGCGCGGCGTTCGCGGAAATGGCCTCGGTCTATTCGCAAGGCTCGCAGCAGCATCAGGGCGGCGATTGGGGCTGGGTGGAGCGCTCGGTCCTGCGCAAGGAACTCGCCGACGTTGCCTTCTCGCTCAAAACCGGGCAGGTCAGTGACGTGATTGAAACGGCCGACGCCTGCTACCTCATGCTGGTTGAACAGGTCCGCCCGGCGCACGTCCAACCGCTCGGCGAAATTCGTGCTGGAATCGAAAAAACCCTCCGCACGCAGGAACGGGCGCGGCTCGAAAAAGAGTGGATTGACGGGCTGAAAAAGAAAAATTTCATCCGCTACTTCTGAAATTTCAAATTCCGGATTTCAAATTGTGAATGAAAGCGGCGCCGCCACAAACTCAATTCGCAATTCAAGGTTCGCAATTCTGAACAGGCTATGACTGGCTGGATTGGAATTTCCCTCGGCGACATTACCGGCGTCGGTCCCGAAGTCGCGCTCAAAGCGGTCGCCGCCGAAGCCGCTGGCGATGAAACAAAATATCTTCTCATCGGTGATGAAAATTATTCCCGCAACCTAATCCATAGTCTCAAGCTTGAACTGCCGCTGAAGACATTTTGCGGCTACAATGATGACGGGCGGTTTTTCGTCGCGAATCCGCCGGCCGAACGATTGCCCGGAAAACTGCCCGCCGGTTCGCCGCCGGCCGCCAACGCCGCTGTTGCCGCGTTGCGCGACGGCGGACAGCGTTGTCTCCGCAGCGAACTCGATGCGCTCGTCACCGCGCCGGTCAACAAGGAATCCATCATCCGCGCCGGACACAAATTTATCGGGCAGACGGAATTTCTATCCGAACTCGCGGGAACAAATCGCACGGCGATGATGCTGCTCGGCACGGACGAACGCGGTCGCTGGCTGCGCGTCGCGCTCGCCACGGTTCACATCTCCATCAAGTCCGTGCCCGAAAAACTCACGGCGGAAAAAATCACGCTGGCGATCGAACTCGCCGAGCAAGCCTGCCGCGACTTGCAATTGCCGCGCGCACGCATCGCCGTGTGCGGTTTGAATCCGCACGCCGGCGAAGGCGGTGAATTCGGCGACGAGGAAATTAAAACGATTGCGCCCACGGTTTTGGCCGCGCAGAAACGCGAATTTGATGTTGTCGGTCCGCTGAGTGGCGACACGGTTTTTCACCATGCTCTGCAAGGGGATTTTGATGCCGTCGTCGCGATGTATCACGACCAGGGGCTCGCGCCGCTGAAAGCCGTTGCGTTCGACACCGGCGTGAACTGGACGCTTGGCCTGCCCTTCATCCGCACTTCGCCCGACCACGGCACGGCTTACGACATCGCCGGAAAAGGCATCGCCAATCCTTCGAGCATGATTGCGGCGATTCGATTGGCGAAGCAACTGGCGAAAAACAAAAGGTAGGGATAGCGCGCTGCGCTGTCCGGACGACGCAGCGCGGCATCCCTACCATCAACCGATCAACTCGCGGACTTTCGTTTGGATGTCGCCGTTCTTCATCAACGACTCACCGACCAAAATTGCCTTCGCGCCGCACTTTCTCAAGCGCTCCACATCGGCGCGCGAATGAATTCCGCTTTCAGCGACAAGAAGTGACGAGTGACGAGTGGCGAGTGACGAGAAAAGTTTTTTGGCGAGTCTTTCGGTTGTCGAAAGATCCGTGTCAAATTTCCCCTTCAAATTGCGATTGTTCACGCCGATGAGCGCGGGGGAAATTTTTAGCGCGCGTTCCAATTCTTCTTCGTCGTGAACTTCAATCAGAACGGCGAGTCCGGCTTCCGTCGCGAGGGAATGGAATTTTGCGAGTTGCTCATCGGTCAAAATGGCGACGATGAGCAGGATGGCGTCCGCGCCCCATTCGATGGCTTCGAGAATCTGGCGTTCATCAATGATGAAATCTTTTCGCAGCAGGGGAATTTTCACGGCGGCGCGGATTTGGCGGAGATAATCGAGCGAACCTTGGAAAAACTTTTCGTCCGTCAAAACAGATAGGCAGCTTGCGCCCGCCGCTTCGTATTCTTTCGCAATTTTTACCGGATCAAAATTTTCGCAAATGATTCCGGCGGATGGCGACGCTTTTTTTACTTCCGCAATCAGCGCGATGTCGCCGCGCGGATTTTTGAGCGCGGAAATAAAATCACGTCGTTCGCCATGCTCCAGCAGCGCATCGCGCAAATCGCCGGCGGCGATGATTCGCGCGGGCAATTTCGCGACTTCGAGTTTTTTTTCTTCAACAATTTTGTCGAGAATGTTCACGGGTTTATTTTAACGCAGAGATGCGAAAACGCAGAGAAATAAAATTGTCGCGCGAAGAACGCGAAGGCGGCGAAGGCAATATAATTATTTTGGTTCTATGTGATGCAGCCTGCAAAAAAGAGCAATACCAGCACTCCACAATACAGCGAGAATTCCCCAAATAAAAACAGGTGATTTTTGCGGCAATCTTTTTTTAAACAAGCGATAGATGAGGCCTGAAAGGATAACAATAAACAGAGAAATCAGCGCGCTACAAAAGCCGATGCCAATGGCAAGCTGAAATGACTTTGGTGTGCCAATAAGAAAAGCAAAGGCAACAAGTGAAGGTAATCCCACGAAACATGCAAATTCAATTATGTTCATGAGCTTTTGCTATGTTTAACAGAATCGAATTTTGCTGCCACCAAAAAATTTTGCCCCGCAAATTCCCGCGCCGTAGGCGCGGCATATTTGTAGTTTGTCATTCACACAGTCAAAAGCTCCGTTAGGAGCGGCATATTTCGATTTCGCTCCTACGGAGCTTTGAAAATTTTTCAAATCGTTTCTACAAATATGCCGCGCCTATGGCGCTGAAAGAATTAAGCCGATAACTTCTGACACAAATTTCACAAATTAACACGAATTGAATTTGTGGAATTCGTGCAATTCGTGTCAAAAAAACTTCGCGTCCTTCGCGCGACAATTTATTCTTCCTCATCTTTCACACCCTGCATCCGTTTCGCCGGGCAGCCGGCGCGCAGCCAGCCGTTCACGAACATGTCCAGGTCGCCGTCCATCACGCCTTGAACATTGCTCGTTTCCACGCCGGTGCGCAAATCTTTCACCATGCGATACGGCTGGAAAACGTAGCTGCGAATCTGGTTGCCCCACGAGACGCTGCCTTTGTCGCCGTAAAATTTTTCCATGTCGGCCTTGGCCGCGTCCACGCGTTGCGCGAAAATGCGCGAGAGCAGCAGGTTCATCGCGGTCGCGCGGTTTTGATGCTGCGAACGCTGCGCCTGCGACGCGACGACGAGGCCGGTCGGGATATGCGTGATGCGCACGGCGGTCTCGACCTTGTTCACGTTCTGGCCGCCCTTGCCGCCGGAACGGAACGTGTCCACGCGAAATTCGTTCGGCGGAATGACGATTTCGCCGTCGCTCTCCTCGATCTCCGCAATCGTGTCCACGCTCGCAAAACTCGTGTGACGGCGTTTGTTTGAATCGAACGGCGAGATGCGCACAAGGCGATGCACGCCGCGCTCGGCCTTGCAAAAACCGTAGGCGTTCTCGCCCTTGATGAGCATCGTGACGCTTTTGAGGCCGGCGGTTTCGCCGGTGAGCGCGTCGGTGACCTCGACTTCCCAGCCGCGCGATTCGGCCCAGCGCGTATACATGCGCGAAAGCATTTCCGCCCAGTCCTG
>Ga0182018_10000700_pt1 | contig 41959 bp, 35 predicted proteins | sample 812P2MmetaG_FD_120490 | JGI IMG/M metagenome (GOLD analysis project Ga0182018, IMG submission 120490) | Permafrost microbial communities from Stordalen Mire, Sweden - 812P2M metaG | ecosystem: Environmental > Terrestrial > Soil > Wetlands > Permafrost | place: Sweden: Stordalen | collected... | reverse complement strand
CAGTGCTAGAGAAGCAGTGCTAGAGAAGCAGTGCTAGAGAAGCAGTGCTAGAGAAGCAGTGCTAGAGAAGCAGTGGAAGACCGGACCGCGTCAGAGCGACGTTGTTTCGTTTGATCTTTGTCATCTAGTCAGAGTGATCTTGCCAGTTGATCGATATTAAGTCGTACGGCTGACGACTCGGGCTCCGAGCCCAGGGAGAAGTGCTATGTCGGGACAAGTTGTTTTATATTTCGAGGATCAGGCAGATGCATTGCGTTTCGCCCTGGCCGCCGGTTCGGTGATGGCAGGGGAAGGCGCCAAGGTCACCAACGACTTGGTGCAGGAAACAGCGCGAGTTACACGCATCCGGCTGGACGCCGTGAATGCGGGCAACTCGAAGAAACCGAACCCGGCACGCGTAGCGTAACAGTTCGCGGGACTCGACGGCGCTGATCGCGGGCCAGAGGGGCGGGCTGCGCCCGTCCGGACAGCCGGGGTGGCTGTCTCCACACACAAAAAAAGGTCTCAGCCTGGAAATCGTCATTACGCCGAGCCGGCGTTGGTGAAGGCTTCGAGCGCGTCGGAGAGTGTGGGAAACATCAGGAAGATCTGCTCGACCCGGGTAATCTCGAAAACCTTCAGCACCCGTTTATTCACACCCGTCAGAGCCATGCGGCGCCCTGCCTTGGCGCAGGAAGTGCAGGCAGTGACCAGCGATCCCAGGCCGGAAGAGTCGAGATAGGGAACACCGCTGAAATCCAGAATCATGGTGGGAGCGTCTTCACGGCGCACCGCATTCAGGAAGGGCGGAACGTTCTCCAGGGTTAGCGGGCCCCGCAAACTCAGCACTCCCCGGTCGAGGCGCTCGATCTCCAGCGGTTCCGATGCCATGGCGCAGCGATTCTAGGCTAGAGGGCAAGGCGGGTTCAAGTTAGCCTGCACGGGTCGCGAATTCCTTTGGTTAGGTTGATTCCAATCGCGGCAGCAAGAAAGCAATTTACAAACCGGAGTGAAGGCGTAGCAGGCATACGCGCTTGCGAAGCCTATCCCGTTTTGCGGCTCGAGAGCAAATTCAGAATTTCGCGCAGCCCCTGGCGGATGTGCTGAATCTCTGAGGCGGAAGAGCTGGACGGGAATGGGATCGCGGACTGGGTCTTGTCGGATTTGTTCTCCGCGCGCAGTTGCTGGCGGGCGCCGGAGATGGTGAATCCCTGTTCGTAAAGCAGTTGCTTGATGCGCAGCACGCTCTCCACGTCGCGCTTGCGGTACATGCGCTGGCCCGTGCTGCTCTTGATCGGCTTCAGTTGCGGAAATTCGGACTCCCAGAAACGGAGCACGTAGGCGGGCAGGTGGCACAACGTGGCCACTTCGCCGATGCGGAAATAGAGTTTGTCGGGGATGAGAATCTCGTCCGCTTTGTGCTTCGCCGTATGTTTTTTGCGCGCTGCCATTTTTCAGTGATGCGGCAAAAGCCGCGTGTTATGCCGGTTATGACCGCCTATTGCGACTGGCTATTGTGACACAGGGCGCGGCGGGCCATGAAAAGAATTTCGCGCACCCGAAAGGGAGCAAGCCGGCTGCGAGTTTCTTCGCGGCTGCCAGAAAAGGAAAAGCCTCTTAAGAGGTGCTTCTCTCAAGAGGCCAGTGAAATTCGTGGCGGTTGCGAGGTCTCGTCTCGCCGACGGTTAATGTTTCTTCTTTTTTGCCTTCTTTTTCGTTGCCATGAAGGTTCCTCCGTGAACGATTTTCCCTTGCAAAGGTTCTCGACTACGGGCCCTTGTACTCTGAGATACCAACCCTACTTGTTGTATAGGATGGTCCTATATCCCAAGATATTGCGGCAGTATGACCAAAGTGTCAACACAATTTTACAGTTTTGCCCGGATTTCTTTTGCTGCTGTTCGCCGGTCGTCGCTCGTTCGTCGTTAGCAAAAGCTCATACTTGGGTTGCCCACCGGCTCAGATTGGCTGACCACCGACGACGAAGGACCAACCACTGGTAGTACACTGCGCCTCATGCGGCGCGATCCGGTGGAATTGGAAATTTTCAAGCACCTGTATCACTCCATTGCAGAGGAGATGGGCGCGGCGCTGCGGCGTACGGCATTTTCTCCCAATATCAAAGAGCGTCGCGATTACTCATGCGCGGTTTTCGATGGCGCGGGTGAAGTGATTGCCATGGGCGACCACATGCCGGTGCATCTGGGATCGATGCCGATGTCGGTGCGGGCGGCAATTGATGCGGGTACGATGGAGCCCGGCGATATGGTGATGTTGAACGATCCGTTCCGCGGCGGTACGCATCTGCCTGACATTACGCTGGTCGCGCCGGTGTTTGTAAAAGCGCGCGGACCAGTCGCCCGCGTTCGCACGAATTCGAAGGTTCGCAGGCGGGGGCGCCTGCGCCCCGTGGATCCTGAGTTTTATGTGGCTTCGCGGGCGCATCATGCGGACGTGGGTGGGACTTATGCCGGCTCGATGGGACTCTGTCGTGAAATCTATCAGGAGGGCTTGCGAATCCCTCCGGTTAAATTGATGCGACGGGACGCGATGGATGCGGATGTGCTCGCGATGCTGCTGAACAACGTGCGCACGCCAGAGGAACGTGAGGGCGATTTGGGGGCGCAGATTGCGGCCTGTCATACCGGCGCGGAGCGACTGCGGGAGGTGTGTGCACGCTATGGGATCGAGCGAGCCCAACGCGCGGCCGGCGATTTGCAGGATTATTCCGAGGAATTGATGCGCGCCTTTTTGCAGCGCGTGCCGGGGGGAGAGTATCGGGCGGAGGATTTTCTGGATGGGGATGGGATCAGCGAGCGGGCGGTGAAAATTGCCGTAGAGGTCAGGGTTGAACAACAGAACGAGAAGCAACGGCAAGTTGACCGAGCTCGTCGCGGGCTCGGGCGCCCGCGCCCCATGGTTACCGTCGATTTTACGGGGAGTGATGCGCAGGTTGCGGGAAGCGTGAATGCGGTGGCGGCGATCACGTACTCTGCTTGCTTCTACGTGTTTCGTTGCCTGCTGGCGGACGACGTTCCGGCGGCGGCGGGGCTGATGCGACCGATCCGGGTCATTGCTCCCGCGGGATCAGTCGTGAACGCACGGCCTCCGGCGGCGGTTGCCGGGGGGAATGTCGAAACCTCGCAGCGCATTGTCGACGTCATTCTGCGGGCGCTGGCGCTGGCGATTCCGGATCGCATTCCGGCGGCTGCCTCGGGGACAATGAACAATCTGACAGTTGGCGGAATCGATCCGCGTACCGGCGAGCCGTTCGCTTACTACGAGACCATAGCTGGCGGGATGGGCGCTCGGCCAGGGAAGGCCGGCGTTTCTGGCGTGCACACCCACATGACGAACTCAATGAACACCCCGGCGGAGGCGTTGGAGTATGCGTATCCGCTGCGCGTGCGCCGGTATTCGCTGCGTGCGGGCAGCGGCGGCGAGGGAAAGTTTCGCGGCGGCGACGGAATTATTCGCGAGATTGAAGTGCTCACCGACTGCGAAGTAACGCTACTGTCCGACCGCCGAACGCGCGGTCCATGGGGCCTCTCTGGAGGAACGGGCGGCGCGCCTGGAAAGACTTTCGTCACGCGGCACGACGGCTCGATCGATCGGATGCCTGCGAAGTTCAGCACTGGCCTGCGCAAGGGCGAACGGATTACGATTGAGACTCCCGGCGGCGGAGGCTGGGGCCGGGCATAGCGACTCGGAGATGGCAGAAACGATGGCAATCGATCTCGCGACTCATTATCTGGAGGAAGCTCGACGCCAGCTGCGCGGCCACAAGCGTATGGGCGAAGGCGCGATGACGCAGCTTCGCGATGACGATTTTTTTCTGACGCTCGATCCGGAGTCGAACTCCGTCGCCATTCTGGTGAAACATCTCGCCGGGAATATGCGTTCGCGCTTTACCGACTTCCTCACCAGCGACGGCGAAAAGCCCGACCGCTTTCGTGATCGCGAATTTGAGGTAACCGGCGAGACCACTCGGGCCGACGTGCTGCGCTGGTGGGACGAGGGTTGGGCTTGCGTGCTGGGTGCGACTGAGGCGCTCAGGCCCGAGGATGTGATGCACACGGTGACCATTCGCGGTGAGCCGCACACGGTATTGCAGGCCATCAATCGGCAGATTGCGCATTATGCGCAGCATATTGGACAGATTGTGTTTCTGGCCAAGCATCTGCGGTCCAGCGAGTGGAAGACGCTGACTATTCCGCGGGGAAAGTCGGAGGAGTTCAAGAAAGTGGCGCCGAAGCCGGCCAAGGCTTGACGTGGCAGTGGCGCGGCTTCCGGGCTCTGCGCCTGGATGGAGGCCGGGGCGTCCGTCCCCACAGATTCGGCAGGCTGCGCTTGGCTGAGGAGATTAGTGTTTCTCTTCGCTAGCCTTCTTTGAATCTGGGGCTGCGGATCGGGGCCAGACTGGGGCCACCATCTCAATGCGCCAGATCGGACCTCCCATGAACGAGATGCCCTCCGACTTTACGAATGTTGGAGCTTCCCCTTCCGTAACCCAAATATGAGAATCGGGTGGTTGCTTTCCCAGCAGCGGCACCAGCACTCCGGCGACGCCTCCGATCTCAACTCTAATGACGAAATGCTGGGCTTCGCGGGCAGCTCCAGCGAGGGAAAACGGATCTTTGCCTGGACTACTAATCGCGATTTTCACCAGGCGGGGTTTGGGTGTGGCCACGATCATCGACAGCTCGATCGATGGCGCATCAGGCCGGAGGTTCTTCAGCAAGGTGACAACTAAGCCGTTGGAGAGATCCGGGGGCAGCTTCATCCGCGCACTGGTTGTTTTTTCCTTACCATCGTCATCCGTGTACCGGACAGTCACTTGACCCGTGGACGGCGCGATCGTGACTTCGGTGGCGTGCTGGAACGCCGGTCCTTTCTGGATTAGGTGATAGCTGAGGAGCCGGAAGTAGCCGCGTTGAGAAAAAATGGCCGTTTCCTCTTGCCGGGAACCGTCCTTGAAGCGGTATATCAGGCGGCTCGTGATGCGGTTGCCGTGTGGGACTTGAGTAAGATCGCCCTCTGCAATGGGATTCCCCTCGAGCGTGCTGAGCACAAGAAAGCCGTGGAGCATGCCTTCCTTGTAACGCACCTCTACGGGGGACGCCGACACCGATGAGACCGCCAGAAAGCAAGCGGAGATCACAGCAATGACAAAAGCCCGGCAGACCAAACTCCAACTTCCAAAGTTGAATGGCGGCACAGACTTACGATGCCGTTATCGGCATTGTGGTTTGCGTAGTTGCAGCAGGAATCCTTCCCGCAGCCAGTTTTTACAATTTCCTGACATTCGTAATCGGGCGGATGCGAGCGGCCTTTCGGAACTTCCCGCAATTCAACGACGGGGGATCGATAATGATGGGGGTCGATTCGATGCGGCCTCGCGAGGCCACCCGGGCACGGTGCTAGAATTACACGCTTTGTGTCTTATTCATTTTCGGGTCGAAGCCGGACTTCATAGGTGGAAATGATGGCTACAACAATGCTGGCGGTGGTGAAGCCAGAAGCGGCGCCAGGTACGGAGATTCGGCAGGTGAAGATCCCAGGGTTCGGGCGCAGCGACGTGCTGGTGAAGGTGAAAGTCGCGTCGATTTGCGGCACCGATCTGCACATTTACAACTGGGACCGCTGGGCACAGAACCGCATTCATCCGCCACTGATTCCAGGTCATGAGTTCTGCGGAGAAGTGGCTGCATTCGGCGAGGAAGTGACCGGCGTGAAGGAAGGCGATTTCGTCTCCGCCGAGATGCATGTGGCGTGCGGCAAGTGTCTGCAGTGCCGCACCGGCGAGGCGCACATTTGTCAGAACGTGAAAATCATAGGGGTGGACGCCGACGGCGCATTCGCGGAGTACGTGGTGATTCCGGAGTCGAATATCTGGAAGCTTGATCCCGCTATTCCGCACGAGTACGCATCCATTCTCGATCCGCTGGGGAACGCGGTGCACTCGGTGCTGGCCGGGGAGATTGCGGCCAAGAGCGTGGCCATTACGGGCTGTGGGCCGATTGGCCTATTTTCGATTGCCGTGGCCAAGTCCGTGGGCGCGACTTGCGTGTTTGCCATTGAAGTCAACGAACACCGCGCCCGCATCGCGCGCGAAATGAAGGCCGATTATGTGCTCAATCCCGCCAAAGAAGATGTGAACGCGATCATCATGGAGAAGACCGGCGGGCTGGGAGTGGACGTAGTCCTGGAAATGGCAGGGCATCCGGATTCGATTCGCACTGCTTTTGACATCGTCCGGCGCGGCGGAAGAATTTCTTTGCTCGGCCTTACCTCGAAACCCGTCTCGCTGAACTTTTCAGAGGACATCATTTTCAAGGGCATCACGGTGCAGGGCATCAATGGCCGCCGCATGTACCAGACCTGGTATCAGATGACGGCACTCCTCAAGAGCGGGAAACTCAATCTGCATCCGGTGATCACCGATCGCATTGCGATGAAAGACTTCTCCAAGGCCATGGAGAGGCTGAAGACCGGGGAGGCCAGCAAGATTCTGGTGTATCCGAACGGCGTGCGCTAAGTTCGTGAGCGATGATGCTCCGAGGTGCGGCTGAGTGTACGGATTTTCTAAAGGAGCCGAAACGACCCTCTCATTTCTCGCGGGAAAAGGGATCTGTCAGGTCGCGATTGGATCGTACGACGTGCAGTTTGGTTGGGGGAACGGCGGGGTTTCCGTATTGAGCAAGTTCCCATACCGGCCAAACGGCAGTTCAGATCAGATCGTTTGGACCGCGGGAAATCCTGAGTCCGCTACTCGGCCGGTTCGCCTCCTGAAAGCATCGATAACATCAGTCCGTTGGAGCGAAGCGCTAACACTTGTCCTTGGTTCTCAAACGGGGATCCGATGGAAATAGTCAAGGATGAGCGATAGAGTCCTTCCCGGCGCACGACGGCAAGGGACCGACAATCACCGTGTGAACTACGCGAATCGAACTCCCGAGGCACTCACGACCATGGTAACCCGCACCAATCCGCTCTCCTACCTCACCGACCAGCTCAACGAACTCAAGGCCAAGGGCACGCACTTCAAGCTGCGCGTGCTGGACGATGAGCAAGCCGCCGTCTGCACATTCGACGGGAAGAAGGTCATCAATCTGGCGTCGAACAATTATCTGGGGCTGACGACGCATCCGAAGTTGCGCGAGGCGGCACTGAAGGCGACGGGGAAATATGGCGTGGGGTCGGGTGCGGTGCGCACCATTGCCGGGACGATGAAGATCCACCTGGAACTCGAGGAAAAGATTGCGCGCTTCAAGAATGTCGAGGGGTGCGTGGTCTTTCAGTCGGGCTTTGCGGCGAATGCGGGGACAGTGTCGGCCGTGCTGGGCAAAGATGATTTCATCATCTCTGACGCGCTGAATCACGCCTCGATCATCGACGGCGCACGGCTCTCGAAGGCGAAGATTCTGGTGTTCCGCCACAAGGACATGGCGCACGCAGAAGAACAGTTAGCCAGCATTAAGGGCGAGCCCGGCAAGAAGCTGCTGATCACCGACGGAGTGTTCTCGATGGATGGCGACATTGGTCCGCTGCCCGCGCTGTGCGATCTCGCCGAAAAATACGGCGCGATCATGATGGTCGACGACGCGCATGCTTCCGGCGTGCTGGGGCGCAATGGGCGCGGCACGATCGATCATTTCAACGTGCACGGGCGCGTCGATATTCAGGTGGGAACGCTGTCCAAGGCGATTGGCGCGCTGGGCGGATACGTGTGCGGCACGCGCGATCTGATCGATTTTCTCTATCATCGGGCGCGACCGTTTTTGTTTTCGACATCGCATCCCCCCTCGGTGGCGGCTACGTGCATTGCGGCTTTCGACGTTCTGGAAAACGAACCCGAGCGCATGGAAAAGCTTTGGGAGAACACGCGCTTCTGGAAAAAAGAACTCGGTCTGCTGGGCTTCGACATTGGCGGACGAGCTACGCCGCTCAGCGAGACTCCGATCACGCCCATCATCATCGGCGACGGCAAGCTGACAATGGATTTCTCACGCGAATTGTTTAAAGAGGGCGTGCTGGGGACTGGCATTGCCTTCCCGACGGTGCCGGAGGGGAAGGCGCGCATCCGCACCATCATGACCGCGACGCATACCCAGGAAGAGTTGGAGAAGGCACTGGAGGTGCTGGGGCGAGTGGGGAAAAGGATGGGAATTTTGGGGAATCCCTCGAGTTAGATCGTACTCCCAGTTCAGGGACTCGCCACGCCTTGCGAACGCTTTCTCCGCACTTATGTGCGGGGCTAGGGAACGGCCTAGCCTTTCGCACTTTCGCCGTCGACGGGCCTCTCCTTCCGCGCTCAACCTGTCCGAACTTCTGTGGAGTCCGCTATTGCGCGTCGAAAATTCGTCTGGCCAACTCTTCAGCCGATGCCGCTTCAGGGTGCTCGGCTTTCCAGCGCATCGCTGCCGTAATGCGGGTGCGACCGCTGGGGTGATCAAAGAAGACGACCTCTTCGACGGCACCGGGATCGAGTTTACGATATTCGCCAAGCATCAGATCCACGTTCGCCTCGCCGTCGGGCTGGCGGGCGGCGTTCAAACCGTACATGTCCGCTTCGTACTCCATGCTGCGCGAGATGGTGTTGGTCAGGGGGGTCATAAGGAAGAAGTAGAAGGAGAAGACGATCACCGCCAGCGGCAACACCGCGACGTCGGTGATCCCGCGAATATCCCATTGCGTTCCCCGGCGCGCGAGAGCGGAGCGGATGCCCCAATTCAGGAACGCAAAGCCGATCACGATCACGACCCCAATCATGACTAGTCCTTTATAGGCGTGATTGAGAACGTAATGGCCCATCTCGTGGCCCATGGTGGTTTCGATCTCTGCCAGAGTGCAGCGCTTCAGCAGATTGTCGTTCAACGAAATTCGCTGCGTGCTGCCGAAGCCGCTGACGTTGGCGCTGACCCGATTCGACTGCTTGGACGCATCGAATTCGTAGACGTCGGTGGCGGGGATGCCGTTGGCGCGCGCCATGCTGAGAATCGGATCCTTGATTCGCGGATCCTCCAGCTTCTTGTACTGATTGAATAGCGGAGAAATGTAAACCGGAGCGATCAGACTCACGAATGCGAAAAACACGATCATCAGAGCCGCGCCCCACACCCACCAGCTTGTCCCAAGCCGTCGCACCAAGCCGAAGAGCGGCACCACGAGAATCGCTCCCAGAATCAGGCTGACAGCCAGGCCTACGGCCTGATCGCGCATCCACGGACCGAAGGTCTGATTCAGCAGGCCATATTTGTGTTCGCGGAAATAGCCTTCATACATCGTCATCGGAAAGATGAGCACAAAGGCAACAATCACGAACTGAATCCAGTAGAGAGCGGTTTGCAGAGCACGGAAGCGGGTAATGCGTTCGGCGAGGTTACGCATACGCGCTGACCAACGAAAATGGAGTAGCACCCACATCCCCACCACCGTTGCAAGGAAATCCCCCAGAATGAGCCAGTAGCCGCCTTCAAAGTAGGCGTCGGAGCGGGCGCGCTGCGCGGGCGGCATCTTGGCCAGATAGGCGTTAACCGCTGGGTTGACGTCGAATGGCTGGGCCGATGGCGCGGGGGGAGACTGAACATTCTGAGCGGACGAACTCGACGGCTGCCCGCGGGCAACGATTGTCACGAGCAAAACAATGGAAAAAATGAAGTGACCTGTGCGAAGCATCCAAGCCTCCGTGATTGGGAGGAGTATACGCCAGGTCGAGAGTGTGTCTTATTCCCTCTGGTAGGCGATCTTACCGCCAACAATTGTGGCCACTACTCTTCCGGTGAATCGCCAGCCATCGAAGGGAGTGTTGTGTGACAGAGAACGCGACTTCGCCGCTTCGAAGGTCCAGCGCTTCTTGGGATCGAAAATAGTCACATCGGCGAAGCTGCCACGAACGAGTGATCCGCGGCCGCGGAGGTCGAACACTCGGGCCGGTCCGGCGGTGAACAGCTCGACGATGCGCGGCAGAGAAATTTTGTGCTCGCGATGAAGTTTCGTAATTGCCAGAGCCAGCGCGGTTTCCAGACCGGTAATGCCGAAGGATGCGCGTTCGAATTCGACCTGCTTTTCGTGGCTGGCATGCGGGGCATGGTCGGTGGCGATCGCGTCGATGGTGCCGTCGGCGAGCGCGACTACGATGGCCTGGCGGTCGGCGGCAGAACGCAACGGCGGATTCATTTTGAAATTGGTGTCGTATTCGCCGACGTTTTCGTCAATCAGAGTGAAATGGTGTGGCGTGACTTCGCAGGTGACGCGCGCCTTGGCGCGTTTGCCGCGGCGTACGGCCTTCAAAGCATCGGCGGTGGAAAGATGGGCTACGTGCAGGCGCGACTCGCGAATCTGCTGCGCGAGAGTCACATCGCGGTCGACGATGAGGGCTTCGGCGGCGGCTGGCATGGCGCGCAGACCGAGTCGGAAGCTTGTGGGGCCGGCGTGCATCGAGCAATTCTCGGTGAGACGCGTATCTTCGGCGTGCTGCACCACGGGGAAATTCAGTTCCGCGCCGAGGCGCAAAGCCATGCGCATGACATCGTCGTCGAGGATGGGCTTGCCATCGTCGGTGACGGCGACCGCTCCAGCTCGCTGGAGCGCGCTGAAGTCGGTAAGAGTGCCTCCGCGGCTGCCGCGCGTGGCGGCGGCGATGGGAAAAACGTTGACGACCGCTTCGCGCTCGGGATGGCGCAGCCACGCGACCCATTCCGCAGTATCGACAACGGGCGCTGTGTTGGGCATACTGCAGACGGACGTGAAGCCTCCCGCAGCAGCGGCGGCGGTTCCGCTGGCGACGGTTTCTTTGTAGTTTTGCCCGGGCTCGCGCAGGTGGACGTGCAGGTCGATGAAGCCGGGAGCGACGATCAGTCCGCGCGCATCGAATTTCTCATCGGCGGTAACGCGGATTTTGTTCGGCTGCGCAACCTCGGCGACGCGGCCATCGCGCAGGAGAATATCCATCGGCCCGCTGATCTTCGCCAAGGGATCGATCAGGTGGCCGCCCTTGATCAGCAGCGACGCCGATTTGGAATTGTTGTTTGGCATGCGTTTGATGGTTTCGGCGCACATCGAAGCACCCAGGGCCTGTACCGCCCCTGCGGGACTTTTCCTTTCTTCACTTCTTCCCGGCACTTCCGTGCCGGGCTTTCAGGTGCCGCCGCTAGGCGGCTGGATCAGAGGAAAATTCAACATCGGGCTTGCTTCAAAGATCCGTGTTGATCCGTGAAAATCCATGGCTCATCTCGCCTTTCCTAATGCCCGCGCCAGGATTGCCATGCGCGTGGGGACGCCGTTGTGGACTTCGTCGACGATTGCGGATTGCGGCCCGTCGGCGACTTCAGCGGTTAACTCGAGGCCGCGGATGATCGGACCGGGATGCATGACAATCGCGTCGCGTTTGGCTAACTTCAGGCGTGCAGTCGTCATCTGGTAACGGGCGATATAGTCCTGCAGGCGAATTTTCTGGCCTGCGAGACGCTCCTTTTGTACGCGTAGCAGCATGATCACGTCAGCGCCGCGCAAGGCGTCTTCGAGGTGACGTGTTAGGCGCAAGCCGGGAGCGAGCGTAGTGGCAACCTCGGGCACGAACTCAGGTGGCCCGCAGAGCGTCAGCTTGACTCCGAACTTGGTCAGCAAATGGCAGGCGCTGCGGGCGACACGGCTGTGAAAGATGTCGCCGATAATGGTAGCCTGCAGGCCCTTTAGAGTCTTCTTGTGCTTCAGGATGGTGAAGGCATCGAGCAGCGCCTGCGAAGGATGCTCGTGCATGCCGTCACCGGCATTGATGACGGGAATGTCGAGATGCCGTGCCATCAGGTGCGGGGCGCCAGCCGACGGGTGGCGAATGACGATGCAGTCCGCCCCCACGGCGCGCAGGGTGTAGCCGGTATCGAGCAGGGATTCGCCTTTCTCGATGCTCGATCCGGAGGATTGCACCAGCGTGGTCATAGCGCCCAGAGATTTCGCGGCGAATTCGAAGGAAGAGCGGGTACGGGTGGACGCTTCGTAAAACAGAAGCACGATGCGCTTGCCGCGCAGCAGTGGACGAGCCTTCAGCGGATTCATGCGGCGGGCCAGCGTGAGCAGGCCCAGGATTTCCTTCGCGTCGAGGTGTTCGATTCCGAGCAGCGAACCGCGTGCGGGAATATTCATCGGAAAAACTGCAAACGGTGCATCATACGCGGCAGATGCGGCCGCCGCAAGATGTCGGCGTACAGCATCAGGATCGATCGCGCCGGCCGAGTATGGCTCCGCCCAGCGCGCCGCCGAGACCTCCCAGCACGATGGAGGCGAGAAAGGCGAAAACCAGACCAGTTAACATCAGGATCTCGAGCCCACCCTGGGATTTCAGGCGCTCGAATACAGCCAGCACCTGCGGGTCACTGGTTTGCGTGGCGGCTTGCTGGATTCTGACGATCAGTTCGTGGCGAAGTTCCGGCGCTTTGTGCAGAAAAATTACAATCAGGGCTTCGAGGACGGATGATATCGCGAACCAGAGCAATCCGCCAAGTGCGCCCAGACCAGCGCCGGCTGAGGCTTTGATCATAGCGTCTCGCCGGCCCTGGCGATAGAAAACGACGGCCAGAAATCCAACGCTGAACATGGCCACGAAGGGATTCAGTCCCATCGACATCAGCAGCGATGCGACCAGCGCTGCCAGAGCGCACGGCTTCAGCGCTTGCGACCACTGCATGGGGAGAGCAAGAACGGGGAGAGTCTGCGAAGCCGGAAGAACCGTTGCGTCTTGAGATGCCGCGGACGAGAACGCCGCCGCGACGGGCGTCACGGGCTCAGCGAGCACTACACGAATCTGTGGGGCCGAGCAGTGCGGACAAAAGGGGACGCCCTCGTCCACTGTTTGTCGGCACTTGTAGCAGGGCTGTTCCATCAGAGATTAAGAGCATCAGAAATTAAGCATCAGAGATTAAGGCCTAGCTTTGAAAGTATCGCACGGCACGGGCCGGAGGCAAGGACGGATGCGCCGCTAAGGAATCGAGCGCGGAGTTTTACGAGCGCGCTGCTTTGCTGGCGCGCCACCTCTTCGACTTCTCTCAGGGCAGGCTTTCGCTTCCCCAGAGACCGCTCTGGTCAGGATCACTCGGATGAGACGGTGAAGCGCACACTGCAGTCCACACTCGGACTGCACAACCTTAAATGTCTCCGCGCTTGCCGCGGGTGCGGAGGTAAACGAGAGCAAAGGTGGATCCCTTACCCGTATCGCGGGGCTCGATAGCCACGATGTGCTGATCATCCTCGGTGCCGACTTTCAGCTCAGTGACCGGGCCTGAGTTCTCGTCGCATTTCAATTCTTTGCTGTCGCTGGAGTCTTTGCTATCGACGTCCGCTTCGACATCTCCGCCATGTTTTTCGGAATGGCACTCCAGGACCTTTCCATATTTCTTTAATTTATCGCGATAGAAGTCGATGATTTTGGTGGGGCCATCGTCGGAATCGTACTTTGCGACCACCAGCTTCATTCCAAAAGCTTCGGTTAACAGGCTCAGATTGGCCTGGTCGCTGTCTTTATCCTTGTCTTTATCCTTGTCCTTATCTTTATCTTTATCTTTATCTTTATTTCGGCTATCCAGCTTAGGACGCGCGCCCGGGTAGAGCGGCAGGCCCGCCTTACGAGCGTCCGCGTCATTGCCGACATGCAGGTCGCCGACGGGACTGGTGATGTCTAAGTTCTTGTTCGCGGTGCCAGAATCCTGCGCGACCACGGGCAGTGCCATAGCCAGCAAGAGCGTCAGATGGCGAAACATGGTGATCCTCCTTAACAGTAAGCGGAGAAAGTCTAGATTTCGGCGTCTTTACCGTGCGTGCGTACGTAAACGAGCGAGAAACTTGAACCTTTGCCCTCGGGCTCTACCGCCACAATGTGCTGATTTTCTTTGGTGCCGACTTTCAATTCGATATTGTCGCCGCTCGTACCCTCGCAGGTTAGCTCAGGCGAACCGTGATCCGAGCCCTTCATGTCCGTGTCCACATCGAGGTGGCGGGTATGGCACTCGAGCACGTGCCCATACTTTTGGAGCTGGTCCTTGTAATAGGCAACGAGCCGCGAAGGGGAATCGTCGGACTCATATTGCAGGGCAACCACCTTCACGCCGAAGCCGAACCCGGAGATGTTCACGTTAGCGCTTTTGTCTTTGCCATTGAAATCCTTTTGCTTCAGGCGAGCCCCGGGATAAACGGCCAGACCAAGATCGGCAACGTTTGCGCCTTTACTTACGTGAATGCCGCCAACGGGAGTATCGATGTCGACCTGCTTGTCTTCCCCGTTCTGCTCCTTCTTCACGTTTACGCTGCAAGCGGGCAACAGCAGAGTGACCAGGGTCGCGAGCCCTAGGACGAACGTGCTCACGATCTGAGAATTAGTTTTGCGCATGGGGAGAAGCTCCTTTGGCGACTGGCGCCGGAGGTTCGAGACCGGCGCCGCGCTGGGCGACATTCGGAATGGTGACGGGCAAATGACCGCGAATCGGAATTTCTCCGAAGAGCGCTTTGATCGCGGCCACTTCCGATACGGTCGCATTGGAAAACGTACACATGTAATTCTCGATCTCCGGAAAGTCGCTGGCAAGATAAGGATTCCCCATGGCGACGACGGCGGTCTTAGCCGCGGCATGATCGAGCAACTGCTGCAGCAGCGTGCCAGTGGCATCGGCCATCCCCATCGAGTTGTCAATCTTGCCCGCCGTCGGAATCACGTAAACTGCGGCTACCACGGTTTGCGCCTCGTCGATCGCCTTCAGAACCTCGTCGCTCATCCCGGCGGCGATACGGGGATCCACATAGATCACGCGCGCATCTGGAATTCGGGCGCGGAATTCACGGCCGAAGGCGCGACCAGAATCCGTGCGCACGTCATCGGAAAAAAGGACAGCGACCACCTGGTTGCGGGTCTCCTCTTTGGTCATATACGGAAGACCGGCCTTGGCGGTTCCCTGGGATTTCAGGGGGAGGACTTTACCATTGTCGCGCACCAGAGTGATGGCCGAGTCGGCCACCTGCTGGCCGAAGGCGATGCTTTCCGGTTTGCCGACGACGGTTGCAATCGCGCCAAGATCGATCGTGCGAGATTTGTTAAGGCCTAGTTCACCCTTTATTTTCAGGATCTTGAGTACGGAACGGTCGAGACGCTCGCGCGAGATCTCGCCCGATCGGACAGCCTTGAGCATGGACTCATAGGACGCACCTAGGTCGGGCGGAATGACGAGCAGGTCGTTGCCGGCTTTGAACGCCTCGACGGCGGCGCGCCCAATATCGTTGGCGAAAAGGTGAGTCAGACCCGCCATGTCGAGGGCATCGGTCACGATCAGGCCTTTGAATCCCAGCTGCTTTTCGAGCAGGTCGGAAACGACTGCCGGCGAGATCGAGGCCACGTGATTGAGGTCCGAATCGAGCGCGGGGACGGTGACATGCGCCACCATCACAGAGTCGACTCCGGCAGCGATGGCCTGACGAAACGGCGGAAGCTCAATCGAATCCAAATGCGCGCGGTCCCCGTTCACGCTGGCAACGCCGAGATGCGAATCGGTCGCCGTATCGCCGTGGCCGGGAAAATGTTTTACCGTGGTCAGCATTCCAGCTTCGTGCGCCCCCTTGATGTAGGCCGCGACCAGGTCGCCCACCTGTTTGGGATCTTCGCCGAAGGAGCGCGTGTTGATGATGGGATTGGCGGGATTCGAGTTCACGTCGGCGTCAGGAAAAAAATTCCAGTGCACGCCGATGGCTCGCGCTTCCTGGCCGGTAATGAGGCCGAAAGTCTCCGCGTCTTCGATCTTGCCATCGGCACCGAAGGCCATGGCGTGAGGAAAGTTCGTGGCGCCTAGCAGGCGCATGGCGAGCCCGCGCTCAAAATCAGCTGCGAAGAGCAAGGGCAGTTTCGATTCCCGTTGCAGACGGTTGAGCAATTCGGCGACTTCATAGGGCTCTGTGCGCAACAGGAACGGGCCATCGACGTGAACCGACATGGTGAACGAGCCCACGTGATATTTCCGCATCGCCTCGAGCCATTCGAGATACTCGGGGCTCTCCACGTTAAGAAAGCTGGCGCGGCACCAGATCATGAAGACCTGGCCGATTTTTTCTTCGACGGTGAGCTTGTGGAGCGTCTTGTTGGCCCACTTGTCACCGCGCGCGGCGTCGAGAAGAGTGCGGCGCGGATGCTTGTCTTTGGCGAGAGCGGGCAGCGTCAACGTCAGCGCAAGCAATATGGCAAAGAAAATTCGCGGCATGCAGGAAAGATAGCAGAAGCGCCGGCCTCTGGCGCTTCTGCTTTCGGCTTCCGCTTCGTGTCCTCACTTGGGCCTCGTATCCCGTTCAAATACGAATCAGCGTTGATCCGAGCGGATGCCCTGCAAAGAAGCTTCAACGCGAGCAACAGCTTCACAGCGAACCTGCTCATCATCGCCAAACCCCCGCAGCCACGTTACCTCTGATTCGCGGCGGAACCAGGTCATCTGGCGCTTGGCATAGTTGCGCTGCGCTTGCTGCGCGGCTTGGACTGCTTGCTCGCGACTCAACTCTCCGCGCAAGAACTGAACTGCCTGTTTATATCCGAGAGATCCCAGGGAGCGGGCAGCTTCGCCGTATTTTTGCTGCAAGCGCTGGGTCTCCTCGATCAGTCCAGTTTCGAACATGCGGCGGGCGCGCTGGTTGATTCTCTCGTAGAGGGCAGCGCGGTCAGGATCGAGGCCGAGTCGCAGAATGCGGCAGCCGCGCAGGGGATCGCGTCCCTGCTGCCAGAGGTCGGACATTTTCTGCCGCGAAGCCAGGCAGACTTCGATGGCTCGGATCAGCTTGGCGGCATCGCTGGCATGAATTTTGTTAGCAGCCTCGCGGTCGAGACGCCGCAGAATTCGGTAGAGATGATCTGAGCCGCTGTTCGCTGCACTTTCGCGCAGGCGTTGGCGCAACTGTTCCGAGCGCTGCGGGCCGGGGAAGAGTCCTTCCAGCAGAGCGCGCAAGTACAATCCGGCGCCACCGACCACGATGGGCAGGTGATCTCGAAAGTTGATCTCCGCAAACACTTGGCGCGCCTGGCGAGCATATTCGCCCGCGGTGATGTACTCAGTGGGATCGAGAACATCGAAAAGATGGTGGGGCGCGCGCGCGCGCTCGGCGGCGCTGGGCTTGGCCGTACCGATATCAAACTCCCGCACCATTGCGACCGAATCGCAGTTGATAATCTCGCCCTCGAACTCCTCAGCGAGCGTGAGAGACAACGCGGTCTTCCCGCTGGCGGTTGGACCGAGGATCACCAGCAGGAGCGGTTCGGCTGCGGAGGCCTGGCGATGGCCGTGATCCTCGGTGGCCACGTTCAGCGCAGGCTCCCGTGAATGTGGTGCCAGTAGCGAATCAGAGTGAGGACCAGCAATCCCAAGGCGATCGGCAGCGACCCGATCGCTTCCGAAAAGTAGACCGAATGACCGGGATGCTTACGCGGTGAGTCTGTCGGCTCCGCAGACGGCATGGGGATCTCACGCGGGGGCACGCGGATATTGTAGCGCTGGGCCGAAGCAGGGGTTAGGTCTGGGTGTTCCCTGTTAGGTCTGAGGTCCTGATATCCAAGGTGCAGTCTTGATTATTAGAGCCGTTGCTCCTGTACCATGAAATGCGATGCTGGGTGAGCTGACCCATAGTTCGGCGCGAGTGCTGGAGTTCGAGGGGCTGCGGGAGTTACTGCGGGGATACACTTCCTCGCCTTTGGGACAGCGGCGGATTGCCGGGTTGACTCCGTCGACCGACCGGGACTGGCTTGAGGGCCAGCAGAAACTGGTGGCGGAGATTCGGGAATTCCGGCGCGTGGGCGGACGATTTGATTTTTCCGCACTGATTGAAATCGGACTTCTCGTGGAGAAATCGCGCATCGCGGGAACTGCGCTGGAGACCACCGAAATTCGCGATGTGATTTTGGTGGTGGATCGCGCGGCGCAATGGCGAGAGATCGCGCTGCATCCTCCGGCCAACATGAACTCCGATTGGCGAGAAGTGGGGGCGCTTTCGGACCAGATCGTCGACTTCACGGAATTTCTGCGGTCGTTCCGCAACAAGATCCAGCCCGATGGAACCCTGGAAGATAAAGCTTCGCCCGAATTAGCGCGTATTCGCCGTGAGATCGAAAGACAGCGGCGTTCGATTCAGGAGTCTCTGCGCGGATATTTACGCCGGCTGGCGGAAGGTGGCACGGTGCAGGATGAACTGGTGACGATCCGGGGCGAACGCTTTGTGATCCCGGTAAAAGTTGAACAGAAACGGCGCGTGCAGGGTGTCGTCCACGGCGCCAGTTCGAGCGGGCAGACCGTGTTCGTCGAGCCCCTGGAGACGATCGAACAGAACAATGAACTGGTGCGGTTGTTGGACGAGGAACTGGCGGAGATTCACCGCATCCTGATCGAGATGACGCAGCGCATTGGAGCGCAGGCCGAGGCGATTCTGGCTGCGGTGGATGTGCTCGGCGAACTGGAACTGCAATTTGCCAAGGCACGTTTCGCCGAGGACTACAACTGCGTCGTAGTGCAGTTGAGCGGGGACCAGCAAGATTCAAGTGGGGACAGCCGCCCCCGGCTGTCCGGGACGAGCGCTGCTCGTCTGCTACTGCATAACGCGCGGCATCCCCTGCTGGAGCGCAATCTCAAAATCAAGGGCATCTCCGTCGTTCCCGTCACACTCGAACTCGAAGGCGAACGGCGTCAGCTGATTATTACGGGGCCAAATACCGGCGGCAAGACGGTTACGCTCAAAACCGTTGGCCTGCTCGCATTGATGGCGCAGTCGGGCCTTCCGGTGCCTGCGGACAGGGCGGAGCTTCCGGTGTTTGACGCCGTGCTCGCCGACATTGGCGACTACCAGTCAATCGAACAAAATCTTTCCACCTTCTCCGCGCACGTCACCAACATTGATTTCATCTCACGCACGGCGAGCGCGCAATCGCTGGTTCTGCTGGATGAACTGGGCTCCGCCACCGACCCGGAAGAAGGCGCGGCTTTGGCGGTGGCGATTGCCGAACACTTTGGCGGCATCGGCTGCATGACGATTGTCTCCACTCACCACACTTCCCTTAAGGTCTACGCTGCGAATACGCCCGGCGTGGTCAACGCGTCTGTGGGCTTTGACGAAGCCACCTTGCAGCCGACGTATGAGTTGAAATTAGGCGTGCCGGGAGCATCGGCGGGCATCAACATTGCGCGACGGCTGGGCTTGAATCCCGCGATCATTGAGAGCGCGCGGTCGCGGCTGGGAACGCAAGCGCGGGACGTAGGGCAATTTCTGGACAAGCTGCATGCCGATCTCCGCGAGGCCGAAAATGAACGTCTACGGCTGAAGACACGCGGGCAGGAACTGGAGCGCGAGAAGGCGCATCTGGCCGTCGAGGGACGCAAAGAGCAACAGACAAAAATCCGTGAGATGGAGAAAAAACTGGAAAGCCTGCTGCGCGACTTTGAGTATCACGCGCGCGAGGCGGTGAACGCGGTGCAGGATCGCACCGCGGCGCAGAAACTTTCAAAAGATGCGGAGCGCCGGATGGCAAAGTTGCGGCGCGAGTTCCGCGAGCAGTTCGATTCGACCGTGGTCGCCCACTCCACGGGAGCCGACCAGGGCGAGCCGCACGCGCAGCCGCAAGTAGTGACCTACGTCTCTGCCGGCGACAGTGTCAAGTTGAAATCGACGGGACGCGCGGCAACAGTCTTGCGTAAGTTGGATGACTCTCACTTTGAAGTGGCGATGGGCGCGATGAAGATGAAGATCGGGCGCGACGATATCGCCGCAGTGCTGAATCGCGCTCAGGGCCAGGCGCTGGATTCTCCTGTAAAGGCTGCGCGGGCGCGAGGGATTTCCGTCTCGCTCGAGAACGAGGGTGCGAAGGTGCCGAGCGAGATCAATGTGATCGGACGGACCGTCGATGATGCTTCGCGGGAAGTCGAGCGTTTCGTGGACCGGGCATTTCTGGCCGGCCTGCCGCGGGTGCGCGTGGTGCACGGCAGCGGCATGGGCGTCCTGCGCAAAGCTCTGCGGCAGCGACTGCAGCAGCATCCTCATGTGGCGTCGGTGGCCGAGGCGCCTCAGAATGAAGGGGGTGGCGGAGCGACGTTGGTGGAGTTAAATGTCTAGTTTTCCTCGCAGCTCAACGGATTAGTTCGACATTCCACAGTTTTTCCGCAGCCCAACTGGCCCTGCTATATTCCCATCAGGAGCCTTTTCCCTGACAATTCCTACGGAGAGCTCCGTCGCTACGATGGCGAACCCTGGCGATTTCGCGTACACGGTCAAGCAGCAGACGGATATTGTCCGCATCATCGGGGACTATATCAAGCTGAAGAAGGCTGGGGCGCAGAACTATTCAGGGCTGTGTCCGTTTCATGGGGAGAAGACGGCGTCGTTTTCGGTGCATGCGACGCGGCAGTTTTATCATTGCTTTGGGTGCGGCCTTTCGGGAGACGTCTTCAGCTTCGTGCAGAAAATCGAAAACATTACTTTCCCCGAAGCGGTGCGGATGGTGGCGCAGAAGCTGGGGATTCCGCTGCCCAAGGCTGCATATTCGACTCCGGGCGAAGCCCACGAAGCGCGCCTGCGCGGGCAGTTGCTCGACGTGCATGAGAGGGCGGTGTTGTTTTTTCAGGAGTGCCTGCGGCGTCCTGAGGGCGCGCGGGCGCGGGAGTATCTGGCGGGGCGTGGGCTGGATCCGGAGATGATTGCGCGGTTTCGCATCGGATACGCGCCGGATTCCGGGTTTCTGTTGCGCGATCGCTTGCAGGGAGAGTTCCACGAAGAGGTGTTGCGGGAGAGCGGGTTGTTTTCGTGGAAGGAAGACAGCTCTCAGCCATCAGCCGTTAGCCGTCAGCCAAGCAGGTCTCTCGAGTCCACCTCCGCTCGGGGTGACCACGATGATGGAACGCCGGCGTCAGTAGACCGGAAGCCGGAAGCCGAAAGCCGGGAGCGCAGCGTTGCGGCGATATATTCCAAGTTTCGCAACCGGGTGATGTTTCCGATCGCGAGTGAGGCAGGGAAGGTAATTGCCTTTACCGGGCGGACGCTGGCTGCCGATGAGAAATCTGGGCCGAAATATTTGAATTCGCCGGAGACGGCGATCTATTCCAAGAGCCGGGTACTGTTCAATCTGGATGTGGCCAAAGAATGGGTCAAAAAGTTCGGCTACGCGATTCTGGTCGAGGGGCAGATGGACTGCATTTCGGTCTATGCCGCCGGATTTCATAACGTGATCGCCAGTTCGGGGACGGCCTTCACCGAACTGCAGGCCAAGCTGCTGGGACGATTCAGCAAGAATGTCGTGGTGAACTTCGATCCCGACACGGCTGGAGCCAAGGCGACGGAGCGCACGCTAGGCCTGCTGGTTGAGGAGGAGTTCGCGATCAAGGTTCTGAGCCTCGAACAGGGATTCGATCCCGATCTCTATATTCGGCGCAAGGGCAAGGAAGCTTACGCAGACGCGCTGAAGCATTCGCAAGAGTATTTCGATTATCTGATTGAGCGGGCACGCGCGCAATTTCCCGTGCGCAGCGGCGAGGGCAAGAAGAACGCCGTGAATTACCTCTTGCCGCACATCCAGCGTGTGCCGAGCCGGATCTTGCGCGACGAACTGGCGCACGAGATCGCCCAGAAGTTGGGGATCGATTCGGCGGTGTTACGGCAGGAGTTGCGGCATGCAGCGGGGACGCGCGCGGCTTCCGCCGTCAAAGCCCCGGTAGAGGCACAGGTGACCGACGCGGAAAAGGTTTTGATTCGTGCCTTGGCGTCGGCGCGGCAGATGCAACCCGGCGAGGATCATCTTTCGGCTCGCGACGGCGCTGAAGAAGAGTTCGATCCGGCGCGGCAGGCGCAGTATGTGCTGCAAAAGGAAGCGCTGCATCGCGGGTTGGCGACCGAATCCCTGGCCGAATCCTTGCTCAACATAGGCCGAGAAGTTGCCGATATTCTGGAAGTGCCGGCCACGGAATCCGACCGCCGAATGCTGGCTTCGATCCTGCTCAAGGAAGAAGAAGAGCTGAGTGCGGAAAGGGTGGAGGGCGCGGTCCGTGCTTTGCGGCGCATACACATCCGTCGACGACTGGAACAGGTCCAGCGAGATCTCAAGGCACTGGGTAGCTCCGCTGACTTGCGAGAGAAAACTGCGCTGGGTCAGGAGGCCATGCGTCTAAAACGGGCTCTGATGGATCCTGGACTGGCCGAGGGAGGATCGGCAGCCTAGCAAAGAAAGCCGCCAAAAGCGCTTGAAACAAAAAAGCCTCAGAAGCCATCTAACTATTGAAGACAATTACAGATAGCAGGCCAGGGTGGGAAATAAAGCGGCAACCGATAGACGGTACAGTACTTATGTGCTAAACTCTGTAAGTTTGTGCGAGACGCACAATCCCGCAACACCCACATTCCCACCTTTTAAGGAACTGTATCACACGCTCCAGTGGAGCGGAATAACGAAGTTTAAGGACACACCTTTTGGCTCTTGATGACAAGTTCGACGACATAAAAAAGCTGATCGATACGGGCAAGGAGAAGGGATATCTCACCTACGATCAGGTCAACGACCTGATCCCGCACGACGTGCACAGTCCCGAAGACCTGGATGATCTGCTAACCACAATTGGTACGCAGGGAATCGACGTGTTGGAAGGGCCGAAGCTGCCTTCCGCCGCGCTCGATAAGAAATTCGACGAATCCGAAGAAGGGGAAGATGTCGAGCTCGACCTGACCCCCGGAGCTCTGGAAAAAACCAACGATCCCGTCCGCATGTACTTGCGCGAGATGGGAACTGTGCCGCTGCTTACGCGCGAGGGCGAAGTGGAAATCGCCAAACGCATTGAACGCGGCCAACTGCGCGTGCTTAAGGCCCTGTCGCGGTCGCCCATTGTGATTCGCGAATTGCTGGCGATGGGCGAGGATCTCAAGAAGGGGGTTCGCTCGATCAAGGAAGTGGTCACCTTCGATGAGGAAGAAATCACCGACGAGATCCTGCAGAATCGCCTGAACGAATTCACCGGCAAGATCGACGACATGGCCAAGCTGTACAAAAAGACCGCGCTGCTCGAAGAGAAATACGCCGAGGTCTCGCTAAAGAAGAAGCCGAAGGATCATCGCCGGGCTCGCCGCCGGCTGGCCCGCGGCATTGTTGCCGTGTCGCTGGCGGTGCGCAAACTGGGATTCACGAATGCGGAACGGAAGCGGCTGATCGAGCGGCTCAACAAAACTGTCGACGGCATGCGTTCGCTCGACCGTCAGACGCAGAACCTGGAGCGCAAGGCCGACGCCACGCGCAGCGAAGAACAGAAAAAAGAATATCGTCGGCAAGCACGTGCGATTCGCGGCGAAGTCGAAAAGCTGGAACTCGAAACCGGCGTGTCGTTTCCGGAACTCAAGCGCACTCAGCGCGAGATCATCCAGGGCGACATGGACGCCGAGCAGGCCAAGCGCGAGCTGATTGAGGCCAACCTCCGCCTGGTGGTTTCAATCGCCAAGAAATACACGAACCGCGGACTGCAATTCCTCGACCTGATTCAAGAAGGCAACATCGGCCTGATGAAGGCTGTCGACAAATTCGAATACCGCCGGGGTTACAAGTTTTCCACGTATGCCACGTGGTGGATTCGGCAGGCGATCACTCGTGCTATTGCCGATCAGGCGCGTACGATTCGTATCCCCGTCCACATGATCGAGACGATCAATAAGCTGATTCGCACCTCGCGGCAGCTGGTGCAGGAACTGGGACGCGAGCCGACGTCGGAAGAGATTGCCAAGCGCATGGACATTCCAGTTGCGAAAGTGCGCAAAGTGCTCAAGATCGCACAGGAGCCGATCTCCCTCGAAACGCCAATCGGAGAAGAGGAAGATTCGCATCTCGGCGACTTCATCGAAGACCGGGGCGTGGTTTCTCCGGCGGAGGCAGTCATCAACGTGAACCTCAAGGACCAGACCGGACAGGTCCTGCGCACGCTCACCCCGCGCGAAGAAAAAGTCATCAAGATGCGTTTCGGTCTCGAAGACGGCAGCGAGCACACTCTGGAAGAAGTCGGGCAGTCGTTCGCAGTTACCCGCGAACGCATCCGACAGATCGAAGCCAAGGCGCTGCGCAAACTGCGGCATCCCTCGCGCTCGCGAAAGTTGCGGGCGTTTATGGACGGAGTGCGGGACTAGGTTGTACAGGGCGAGCCTCGTTCGCCGCGACCGCCCTTCCATTGCTCGCACGGTCGACAATTCGCCTCGAAGAGGAAGCACAAGCGAGATTTAGCCCGGCTCTGAAGACTGAGTCGTTATACAGGAATAGTCTCAGGACATGTTCGCATCAACTGAGAACCTCACTCGGTCGCCGAGTTTTCCAAGCCACTCCTACGCCTGATGGAGGCATCCCGAGAGTGATTCATTTATGGGCCGATCCGGTGTAAACGCGTCGTCATCGCCAAGGTCTCGTCGCCCGAAGCTGACGATCTCGTCAGATCAGCGCGTGGCGCCTTCTCCAATTATCGGAAGTGGAGAAATGGCCGACCTGACTCGTGGTTTCGATTGGGCAACGACGCCGCTCGGCCCGGTTGAGTCTTGGTCCGATACTCTAGTAACCACCGTTAACCTGCTGCTGGCCTCGCGGCATCCGATGTTTCTTTGGTGGGGTCCCAAGCTGATTCAGTTCTACAACGACGGATATCGTCCAAGTATTCGCGCCGACAAACATCCGTCCGCCCTCGGCCAACCTGGCGCCGATTGCTGGCCCGAAATATGGCCGATCATCGGCCCGCAAATTGAAGCGGTGATGGGACTGGGACAATCCACCTGGAATACCAATCAATTAGTGCCTATCAACCGCAACGGAAAATTAGAAGAGGTATTTTGGACCTACAGCTACAGTCCGATCAGGGACCAAACGGGGAACGTTCAGGGAACTCTGGTAGTTTGCAGTGAGACCACGGAACAGGTGCTGAGTGAACGGCGCCTGCGTGCCTTACTTGGGATCACGGTGGAGACGCCAGCCCCTGATCAGACATCGGAATCCCAGTCTTTACTGGCTCTCGCACAAGATCTTGTAGGTACACTAAGCGACGACCGCGCTGACCTGCCGTTTGTGACACTGTATCTGTTGACCGAGGGAGAAGGTCTCCAGGCGGTAAGCACGGCTTCTGCTGGCGCCATGTCCGATCCGGATCGCTGGCCGTTGATGGAAGTCCTGACATCTCAGACGGCCTTGCTGATGAAGGATCTGCAAGAGCGTTTCGGCGGCGTCATCTTTCCGCCATGGCCGGAGCCGCTGACGCACGCTTACATGTTGCCGCTTCGAATGCCACGTTCTTCGGTTCAAGCCATTCTTGCCTTTGGCATCAGTCCGCGCTTGCCTTTCGATTCCGGCTACCAGACGTTTCTGGAGTTGCTGGCAGCACGAATTGCCGGACTTCTGCAGAGCGAGGTTCACCAGCTCGAGGTCGCTGAATCTGCCAGGAGGTTTAGCCGCTTGGCGCAAGCCAATCCTTTCGGAACGGTCATCGGCGACCTTCGGGGGCAGCTGAAATATGTGAATCCTGCTTTTCTAAAAACTCTGGGTTACTCCGAAGCGGAGGTGGCCGCGGGGAAAGTGCGTTGGGACATTCTTACCCCAGCGGAATATGCAGCGGCCGATGCTCGTGCGGTTCACCAGCTTCGTACGCAGGGGCGCTGCGACGTGTATGAGAAGGTCTATATTGCGAAAGACGGCCGCCGGGTGCCGATCCTTATTGGGGCTGCTGCCATCGCCTCCGGCGGAGACGACCCTGAAGTCGCGGCATTCGTGACCGACCTTAGTTCTCTCAAGGCCGCTCAGGAAGCCTTGCGAACCGCCAACGAAGAATTGGAGAAAAAAGTCGCGCAACGCACCGCCGCACTTGAAGCTGAGATTGTAGATCGTAAGCGTGCGGAAATGAGCCTGCGGGAACTCACCGGACGTTTGTTACGCACTCAGGACGAGGAACGGCGACATTTGGCCCGCGAATTACACGACCACGCCGGACAGACTCTGGTCGCGATGGGATTTAACTTCTCGGCGCTGCTCGAGGTTGCCAGAGATCTCGATCCCAAGATCATTCGTCTGGTGCAGCAGAGCCAGCAACTCTCGGATGATTTGTCCAAGGAAATTCGCACTCTATCCTACCTACTGCATCCTCCTCTGTTGGATGAGGCTGGGCTCACGTCGGCGCTGCAATGGTATGTGGAGGGCTTTTCGAAACGGAGCACAATTGCAGTCGATTTAGAATTGCCGGCGCCTACCGGTAGACTTCCCCGAGCGTTGGAGATGGTCGTGTTTCGCGTCGTGCAGGAGAGTTTGACCAATATTCATCGCCATTCCGGCAGTCCATGGGCGAAGATTCGGCTAACCCGATCACCCAAGATGGTACAGATGGAGATCGTCGACGGGGGCAAGGGAATTTCTGCGGAGAGAAAAAAAGCATTGGGCACGCCTCAGGTGGGTGTCGGGGTGCGGGGGATGGAGGAACGAGTACGTCAATTTGGCGGAACATTCCAGATTGACTCTGGCTCCTCGGGAACCAGGGTCAGCGTGACGATCCCGCTAACGACGGATTAGCCCTCTGCTCCACCGCTTGACTCTATACCATAGGTATGCAGACGCAATCTCTGTCTGCGGATTGGGGAGCTAGCCGGCAAAGCCGGGGTCAAACAGCGCAGGCGCGGACCCGTATCTGCCCCGATGGTGGCCGCATTCTTGGGCGGCATCCGCGATCCTGGCACTTTCGACCCGGCATGCGGGGGCGGGTTGAGACTGTAACGAAACTCTAAGCTCGGACCCAGCTCGTCGCTGGTCCAAGTTCCGAGTTGCCGACAGCTCTCCGTCGACGGACGGGATGAGTGCCTTTTAGGACCGACAAAGCTACCTTCCATGAGGGTATTTCAAGGATTGAGGGCCAAGTGGTATTTTAGAGATGGCGTTTTTAGGACGCCTCCGTGTCCGCGGAAAGGGACTGCGTCCCTCCTGAATTTTGTCCTTCGACAAATCTTTTTGAGTTAACTCTTTTCTGCCTGCGCTAGCGGACAGCGGGCGCCACAGAAAGGAGTTCACGTGAAACAGAAGCTATCTATTCGCCGGATGGGCAAGCATCCGGACCTCGAACAACTCAAACGACAGTCGAAAGAACTGCTGGCCGCTTTCAGGGCGGCCGACGCGGCGGCGGTCAACGAAGTCAACGCATGTTACGACGATCCGCAGCGTGCGACTTTTGCACTGCACGATGCGCAACTCGTCATCGCGCGCAGCTACGGATTCGATAGCTGGCCAAAGCTGAAGGCTTACGTTGATGGGGTAACGATCAGGCGATTGGTTGAGGCCGTGCGTATCGGCGACATCGAGAGTGTGCGAACGATGTTGAAGGCGCGGCCAGAGCTCGCCAATATGGCCGTTTCATATGGCGATGAGCATCGCGCGATCCATTACGCCGTGATGCACCGTGAACCGGAAATTACCCGTCTGCTCGTGCGAAAGGGCGCGAACGCACGGGCGGGTATCCACCCGCACCGCGACGCCACGTCAGCTTGGACGTTGGCGCGTGAACGGGGTTACGACGACATTGTCGTGATCATCCAGGAAGAAGAGAAACGCAGAGCTAAACCTGCGCACGAGCCCACTATCGCTCCAGCCGTGGAGCTCGATGACGCGGAGCGCACGGCTGTGGCAAATGGTGACTTGCAATGGCTGTGTTCCTGTCTGGTGGAAGGCAAGCTCGCCAATAATGTGCGATGGAATGACGGCGGCTTATTGACTGTCGCAGTGAGGAATAGTCGCCCAGAGGTGCTCCAGTTTTTGCTCGACGAATGCAAGTTTGATCCGGACGAGCGTGTCGCTGGAGGTGAAGGAGACTGGGTGGCATATTCGCAAGGCTATCCGTTGTGGAACGCCGCGGCCATGGGATTGAGTGAGATTGCGAATTTGCTCCTTGATCGTGGGGCCAACCCGAACGTCCACGTCGACTCCAGCGGATCGGCTGTGCACAGCGCATACAGCCACAAGCAGTGGGAGATGGTGGAATTGCTGCGGGCGCGAGGGGGACTTGTAACGGCAGATACGGCTGCGCTTTATCGTGAGACGCAGCTGGCCCGGCAGATTCTGGCTGATGAGGAGCGCGGCGTTTTTCTCCGGAATGCCACACTTACTGAAGGATCTCTTGTCGAAGACTTGCTTCGTTTTGGCGGCGACGGAGGAGCCGCCGAGATAGTGCGGATGGCGTTGGAGCGCGTCGACTGGTCTCGACACGACGTGCGTTGGTTCCGCATGCTCGCATCGCCTTTGACCTTCTGGCACCACATACCGTGGCTGCATGCGGGCAACAAAGACCTAGATCGAAGTGGGTATCTGGAGTGTTTCCGACTTGTGCTAAGCGCCTGCGACGTCAACGTCGTTGGATCGTTCGGTCGAACCATCCTCCACGAGATTGCGGCGATGGGCGATTGGATTACTGAAGACGAGGTAACCGCTTTCGGTCGTGCAGCTTTAGAGGCCGGCGCGCGTACAGATTATCGCGACGACATCCTGAAAAGCACACCCCTTGGTTGGGCATGCCGCTGGGGCCGCATCAAACTAGTGCGACTGCTCATGGAACACGGAGCTGTCCCGGAAGAAAAAGATGCCGAAACGTGGGCACAGCCGCTCGCCTGGGCGCGAAAGATGGGGCATAACGAAATTGTCTCCGTGCTCATCCAGCAATCCGAAAGCATTCGTACCAACGAATCGGCAAACTGAACCTGGCCTGCTGTTTAAACCTGATGTCGCTGTGTTATTCCCGAGTCGCGGGCAGCTCGGAAGTCACTTCGGTTGTCCCAATGGTGGGATTTGCGATTCTTATTAACACCCCAGCACGGCGGCTTTTATGCGGTTAGAAAAAAACTTCATCGTTGCCAGCGATGCCTTTTAAACAGAGATAGGGGAGAAGATTGCCCTGCTGTGCGGAGGCATCTCTTCCTATGGGCTACATCGAAGGCGAGGGACGAACTCAAGCAACACTGTTTCCTGTGGTGTTGGACGACTTTGTGCCAGCAGATCATTTGTGCCGCGTGATTGACGCGTTTGTCGAGAAGCTTGCCATGTCAGAGCTTGGTTTCGAGCGCGCTCGAGCATCCCTTCGCGACGGTCAAGTACCGTATCTTCGGACATCCGCGTGTGCTGATGCGTGGGTTGTCCGGTGCAAGAGTGGAAATTGGGCTCGCTACAATGGCATATAACCTGAAACGAATCACAAACGTGCTCGGCACGGTCAAAATGACAGAGGCACTTCATCAAGCGTGATAGAACGCAGCCACGAAACACACAGTCTCAAATCCTGAGTGCGTCAGTAAGAGCAATTGCGCCCCTCCTTTACGATTTTCTGATCTGAGTTTCGTAACAGTCTCGGTTACGCCCGCGAAGGGGCACGCGAATTGTGTTGGAACTTGGGCAGCGACTGTCGCGTTTTTTCCGCTCTTGTTCGAGATGCTCGTCGGATTAACTCTAAAGAGGGACGAGCGACTTGCGGAGAAACAACCGGTGCGCGGGGATCATTTCTGGACAATGGCGGTATTGGTGGGAGCTCTCGAGGCGCATCTGTGTTTTCAACGCCTGGTAGTCGCACGAGCGATTCATGGCTGATCGGCGAGGGATGGTTTGACCACATGGAAGTGATTGAGATCGCATGGGAAGCTGTTTGCAGAACTGGAGTACTTCTCGGTTTTCCTCATTCTTCCACAGGGAAGTCTCATCCTCCACAGCTTCTTCACAAGTTGGCGAAGTTTTTGTGTTGCGAGGTGCAACGCTTCTGGCGGAGAGTGGGTCCAGCGAAACGTGAAGTTTCCTGAGCTTGCGGAATGATTGCGGCAGAGTCAGCCGCAGCCGGTGATTCTGGAGGGTGAATTGTGCCGGTGGGAAATCCAGAAAACGTGCGCAAGCGCGAACTGGTTGCCCGGGCGTTGCGGCCTCTTCCTCCAATCTGCTCTTCGGAGCAGGACAGGATCGCTGGCCACTGCGACGGTTGATGGATCGTGATCGAAAGATGACGAATCGGCAACTGGCTTCGGCAAAAGCGGCGCTCGGCATTACTTCGAGCGCGGTTGGGCTGAAGCGGTCATTCCGCTGCTTCGCGGTGATAGGGCAAGCGCAGGAAATCACGTGCGTGCGGCTCGGGTGGCTGGCCCGGGCCGCATTTGTTTGGTTAGGACGGCTGTTCCCACCCGCTGTTCCCACACCGCTGTTCCCTTGACCTTCGCATTTTATTCGCCTACACTGGAATCACGTAAGGAGGCGGCGCACATGCGGCCAACTTTTTTCGATTTGGCCCGAGTTTTCCATAGGGCGCGCGTCGCATTCACAAGCTGGTTGCGGTTAGTGTTGCACTCCGGGAAATTTTAGAGAGAAATCATTGGCGACCACCGATTACAGCATCAGCGCTCTTCCGGCGAACGTAGAGGCCGAACGTTCAATTCTGGGCGCGATCTTGCTCGACAACTTTGCATACAACCAGGCCGCCGAGCATCTACGAATCGAAGACTTCTCGCTCGACTCACACCGTCGCATCTATTCGCGCATGGTCGATCTCGCGGAGTCCTCGCGGCCGATCGACATGATCACGCTGATTGAGGAGCTCGATCGGCACAAGGATCTGCAGCCGATCGGCGACGTCGCCTACGTGTCGAGCCTGGTCGATGGCGTGCCCGACCGGCCCAGCATTGAGCACTACGTCAAAATCGTACGCGACAAGGCGCTGTTGCGCGGGCTGATTTCCGCCGCCAGCACCGCCATCGCGCGGGCGTCGGACCAAGGAGACGCGGCCGAAGATGTTCTCAGCGACGCCGAGGCCGCCATCTTCCAACTTTCGGACAAACGCATTGGTCGAGGCTTCATGGGAGTGCAGGAAATCGTCCGCGAGTCTTTTGGCTCGGTCGATGCTTTGCTGCAACGCGGCCAGCGCATTACCGGACTAGCGACCCACTACACCGACCTTGACGAGATGACGTCGGGGTTGCAGCGGTCGGATCTGGTGATCATTGCGGCGCGGCCTTCCATGGGCAAGACCGCCTTCGTGATGAACATTGCGGAGAACGCCGCCATTGAAGATCAGCAAGTAGTTGGCGTCTTCTCGCTGGAAATGTCGCGCGAGGCGCTGCTGATGCGCCTGTTATGTTCCCAGGCACGAGTCGACGCGCACAAGATGCGCACCGGTTCGTTGTGGCAGGACGACACAAAAAAAGTTGTGCGCGCGATGGAGCAACTGGCGCACGCTCCGATTTTCATCGACGACACCCCCGGCATTACCTTGAGCGAGATGCGTGCCAAGTCGCGACGATTGAAGCAGGCCCAGGGCAGCAAGCTGGACCTGATCATCGTGGATTATTTGCAGTTGATGTCGGGCGGAGGCAAGCGCTTCGAGAATCGTACGCAGGAAGTTTCGGCGATTTCGCGCGGGCTGAAGGCACTGGCCAAGGAACTGGCCGTGCCGGTGATCGCGCTTTCGCAGTTAAGCCGTGCTCCCGAAAGCCGCGGCGGAGATCATCGTCCGCAACTCGCCGACTTGCGCGAGTCGGGGTCGATCGAGCAGGATGCCGACCTGGTAATGTTTATCTTTCGCGAAGAAGTCTACAAGCAGGATGACCCCGAGCTCCAGGGCAAGGCCGAGATCATTATTGCCAAGCAACGCAACGGTCCCATCGGAAAAGTCAGAATGGCATTCCTGAAAAATAGCACGAGGTTTGAGTCCCTTGCCGAGGGAGAAATCGGCCCCGAAGACTGATCTCTTCCTACAGGGAACACCCTAGCGGCGCCTCAGTAAGTCCCTTAGGAAGTTGAGTTTGCAAAGACAGCGACAAAAGGGTCTGCCCCTGTGGAAAAGCTTGTGGAATTGAAAACCTTGTTTGGGGTTTTTTTTGGCAAGGACCGATCGGTCGGTTTCCAAACCTCCTTCCAGGCAGCGTTAAAGCCATGAATAGTAACCAGTTATGCAATTCATTGTCCATTAACATGAACGCGACCGAGCGGGAGTCGATTTCTTTCCTATTTTGAGATTTGCACATTTTGAGATAGTCGTACTTTCGTTTTTCCTCTGATTTGACGGGTTTTTTCGTCGTCCAACGAAATGGAGCAGCCTGCGCAAGTCTCATGGGAGCAACCGCTTTCCGCGATGCTGCAGGTGGGAGTTTCTGGCCAGGGGGGTACTCTCTCAGTTGTTGCCTTCGCCCACCTTCAGGACAGCCAGAAATGCCTCTTGTGGAATGTCAACGCGACCGATGCGCTTCATCCGTTTTTTGCCTTCTTTTTGTTTCTCCAGCAGCTTACGCTTGCGGGAAATATCGCCGCCATAACATTTCGCAATAACGTTCTTACGAATGGCATGCACCGTTTCCCGGGAGATGATTTTGGCGCCGATCGAAGCCTGGATCGCCACCTCGAACATCTGGCGAGGAATCAGTTCCCTCATTTTGGAAACCAGCAGTTTCCCACGTTCGTAGGCAAAGTCGCGATGAACGATGATGGAGAGCGCATCCACCGGCTCGCCCGCTACCAGGATGTCGAGCTTCACCATCGGCGACTCCCAATAGTCGGCCAGATGGTAATCGAGGGAAGCGTAGCCGCGGGAGACGGATTTGAGGCGGTCGTAAAAGTCGAGAACGATTTCGTTCAACGGCAATTCGTAGTGCAGCATCACCCGGGAGGAACTGACGTACTCGAAAGTTTTTTGCTTGCCGCGCTTTTCTTCGACCAGCTTGAGAATTCCGCCAACGTATTCTTCGTTGGTGAGAATCGTGGCCAAGATCACCGGCTCTTCGACTTTCGCGATTTCACTGGGATCGAGCCAGCGCGAAGGATTGTCGATTTCGACCATGGTGCCGTCGGTCTTCGTAATCTTATAGCGCACGCCGGGAGCGGTCGTGATCAAGTCGAGATTGAATTCACGCTCCAGACGTTCCTGAATGATTTCCATGTGAAGTAGGCCCAGAAAGCCGCAGCGGAAGCCGAAGCCGAGCGCGACAGAACTTTCCGGCTCGAAGAAGAAGGACGAATCGTTCAGCCGCAATTTCTCCAGGGCCTCGCGCAGTTGCGTGTGCTCGTGGGCGTCGACGGTATAGAGTCCGGCGAAGACCATGGGCTTGATTTCTTCAAAGCCGGGCAAGGCTTCGAGCGCGGGATTGGCGTCGTGAGTAATGGTGTCGCCGATCTTCGTGTCGGCGACATTCTTGATATTGGCGATGATGAAGCCAACTTCGCCGGCCACGAGTTGGTCAATCTCTAAGGGCTTAGGCGTGAGCACGCCGAGAGTTTCGGCATCGAAGGTTGTGCCATTCCACCACAGCCGGATTCGATCGCCTTTGCGCAGCGTACCTTGAAACACGCGGGTCAGCACGACAACGCCGCGGTACGTATCGAACCAGGAGTCGAAAACCAGCGCCTGAAGCCGGTTGTCCGGCGAGCCTTTCGGTGGAGGCACGCGCTTCACAATCGCTTCCAGCACGTCGGGAACGCCCTGGCCGGTTTTCGCGCTAATCAGGACTGCGTCGGAGGCGTCCAGTCCGACCGCGCTTTCAATCATTTCTTTGGTGCGCGGAATGTCGGCGCTTTGCAAATCGATCTTGTTAATCACAGGAATGATTTCGAGCCCATGATTGATGGCAAGATACGAATTGGCCAGAGTCTGCGCCTCCACTCCCTGCGAAGCGTCGACCACGAGCAGTGCTCCCTCGCACGAAGCCAGCGATCGCGAGACCTCGTAGGAAAAGTCCACATGGCCCGGCGTGTCGATTAGATTAAGTTGGTAAGTCTGGCCGTCTTGCGCCGTGTAGGCCATGCGGACGGCGTGAGATTTAATGGTGATGCCGCGCTCGCGCTCCAGGTCCATGGAGTCGAGCACCTGGGCCTGCATTTCGCGCGCGCTAAGCGATCCAGTTAGCTCCAGCAGGCGGTCTGCCAGCGTGGATTTACCGTGGTCGATATGCGCGATGATCGCGAAGTTGCGGATGAAAGCGGCGTCCATGAGGGGTTAATCCTTGATTCTAGCAGGGGTGGAGCAGTTCTCTGTTCTCAAGCTTCCAGTTCTGAGCTCGCGTCATCGCTGCGTAACAACCTTTCTTAACTCCACCTGCGGGCTGATGTTTTCTCCGGTAGAATCCTGCTCTGTTCACTAAGATGGCGATCGATGTCTTGCAAACTACGGAGATAAGAATCATGCGCAAACTGCCTCTTGTCGTCTTTTTACTGCTGGCGTGCCGAGTTATGTTCCTGGGTCAAACTCCAACGCTATCGCCGAAGGTGCAGCCGTTTGTGAAAGTGAATGCACCGATTGTTGCTCTGACGCACGTCCGCGTGATCGACGGCACGGGCGCGGCGGCGCGCGACGATCAGACCATTCTCGTCAGTAAGGGCAAGATTGAGTCGGTGGGCGACGCTTCCGCGAACGTTCCCAAGGATGCGCAGGTAATCGACCTGCACGGCTGCAGCGTGATTCCCGGCCTGGTCGGAATGCACGACCACATGTTTTACCCCATGGGAAACGGAGTTTTCGGCGAGATGGCGTTTAGTTTTCCGCGCTTGTATCTTGCCGCGGGCGTGACCACGATTCGCACCACCGGAGCGCTCGAGCCCTACACCGACCTTGAACTCAAGAAGTCGATCGATGCCGGAGAAATGGCTGGCCCCAGGATGCATGTCACCGGCCCGTATTTGGAAGGCAAGGGCTCGTGGGCCATTCAGATGCACCAGCTCACCGGGCCCGAGGACGCGACCCGCACGGTAAATTTCTGGCTTGACCAGGGAGTGGACAGTTTCAAGGCGTACATGTTCATCACTCCGGCGGAGCTTGGCGCCGCCATCACTGCCGCTCATAAACGCGGAGCGAAGGTCACCGGGCATCTGTGTTCCGTGGGATTTCGCGAGGCGGCCGATTTGGGGATTGATGATCTCGAGCATGGCCTGTTTGTGGATACCGAATTTCAGCCTGGGAAAAAGACAGGTGAATGCCCGGAGGAGTCGGAGAATCCCGATCTGATGTCAAAACTCGACGTGAACGCCGGTCCGCTGCACGACATGATTCTGTATCTGGTGCAACACCACGTTGCTGTGACTTCGACTCTTCCCGTGTTTGAGATGGGAAGTTTTTCAGGACGGCCCACGCTGCAGAAACGCGTCCTCGATGCTTTGTCGCCGGATGCGCGCAGCGCCCTGCTGTGGAATCGCGTTCGTTCCAGCGACGCAGCCTCGTTGCATCAGAGATACGGAACCGACATTTCCCCATGGCCGGCCGCGTTTAAGAAGGAGATGGAATTCGAGCACGATTTCGCGCAGGCCGGCGGTTTGCTGCTGGCCGGACTCGACCCCACGGGGATGGGCGGAGTCATCGCAGGCTTCGGCGATCAGCGTGAAGTGGAATTGCTGGTGGAGGCGGGATTCACGCCGCTGGAAGCGATCCACATCGCGACCGCCAATGGAGCTCAGTTCCTGGGAGAGTCGGACCGCATCGGAACAATCGCCCCCGGCAAGCAAGCGGACCTGGTCGTAATCCAAGGCGATCCGTCAAAGAAAATCGAGGACATCGAGAATGTGGAGACGGTCTTCAAAGATGGTATCGGCTACGATTCGGCCAAGCTGATCGATTCGGTGCGTGGAGTGGTGGGCAGCAGGTAGTGCCGCCCAGTTGCCCTTCCCAAGCTCGCTCGGTACCGCGACTGGGTACTTCTTCCAATAGAATCAGCCCCATGCTCGTTCTCGCTTCCGCTTCGCCGCGACGCCAGGAACTTCTGCGCAACGCAGGGATTTCATTCACGGTGCAGCCGGCGGATATCGACGAAACTCCGCTTGCCATCGAGCCGCCCCGCGAGTGTGCGCTGCGACTCGCTCGCGAGAAGGCACTCACGGTTTGGCGCACCCGGCGGCAGGATCTGGTGCTTGCGGCGGATACGATTGTCGTAGTCGATGAGACCATCCTCGGTAAGCCGGCGGGTGCGGATGATGCAGTGCGCATGCTGCGCCTGCTCTCTGGTCGCGTGCACGCAGTGATTACAGGGGTATGCATCGTTGAAGGAGTTGCCAGCGGCCAGCACCCAGTCGCCAATGAGGCTGCGCCTCACGCTCCATCACGCCGGGACTCATACGAAATACTGAGAACTGAAAACCGAGAACTGAGAACTGGGTCCGAAACCACGCTGGTAACGATGAGCGGGTTGTCCGACGATGAGATTCGCGATTACGTTGCGACGGGCGAGCCCATGGATAAGGCGGGGGCATACGCAATCCAAGGACTAGCTTCGCGGTGGATTCCGCGTATTGAGGGCGATTACAGCAATGTGGTGGGGCTACCCGTAGCCTTGGTTTACCAGATGCTGCGGGAGCGAGGGCGTGTTTGAATCGTGGTGCCGACGTTTCGCGGGGATCGACCGGGAAAGCGAACGAGCATTCGGAATCAGCGATAAGAGTCCGAAACGTTACACCTTCTTTTCTTCTTCCTCTTCTTTTTTCTTGGCCGCTTCCTTTTCGACTTCGGGATCTTTCATCGAAGTTTTGAAGTTGCGGATGCCTTCGCCCAAGCCCTTGCCCACGGCAGCGAACTTGCTGGTGCCGAACACCAGAAGTGCGATCGCGACAATCAACAGCAAATGCAAAGGCTGAAAAAGACCTTCACCCATAGCTCCTCCGCCGGGACGATCTTCGAGAGTACTGCCGAAGGCTCCCTCTGAAAAGTTTAGGCTACCCAACCCGCGTAGTCAAAGGAAGAGCCCGTCCAACCCGTCCAACCCCGTATTTTGCACCAAAACGCTTACCGGCTGGCTTCTCCAAAGTCTATCCTCGAGAGATACACTCTTTTTTGGAGATCTCTGGGATGCTAAAACCTCGCGTTATCGCGCTCGCGCTATCGATCTTCCTCCAGAATTTCTTACTCGCTTCGGCGCAAAGCCCAGCTCAAACGCCGGACGCACCGCCCGGCGAACAGCGCAAGACCAGCGAACCGTACACCGGAGATCTTTCTGTTTTCGATTCCCCGGGACGCGAGGATCGGCTTCAGATCCACCGCGTGATGGACATTCTTGGCATCGCGCCCGGAAAGTCGGTGGCCGACATCGGCGCCGGATCGGGATGGTTCACCGTTCGCGCGGCCAGGCGCCTGGGCGGAAGCGGCCTGGTTTATGCGGTCGATATCAATGCGGAGGCGATCCGTTACGTCGACGAACGGGCGCGGAAGGAGCAGCTACAAAACGTGAAAACGATCCTGAGCCTGGCCGACAACCCGCTTCTGCCCGCGAGTTCGGTGGATGCCGTGTTACTGCTCAAGACTTATCACGAAGTGGCGCGGCCGGTGGTTTTGCTGCAGAACCTGCGCGCAGCGCTGCGTCCGGGTGCCAAAGTGGGAGTCATCGACCGCAACGGCAACGGAGAAAACCACGGGGTTGGCCGCGATGTGGTGATTCGCGAAGCAAAACAGGCGGGTTACAAATTGCTTGAGCAATTTGATTTCGTGAAGGGCGACAAAATGGATTATTTCCTGGTCTTTATGGAAGAGTAGTAACCTCTTCCACCGCCGACCAGGATGTACGGCTCAGATCAGCGAATCGAGGAAGGTCGGCGTCGGAAGCCACGGCCTGCGGACTGTTCCACGCAACCTGCGTTCCGCTTAGGATCGACGCAAGGATAATTCTGCGTGTACTTTCTCAAGCCGGGAAGATTCTTTGCCAGAGGTCCGTGCATCGCGGCCCGGTTGTCGAAATAGAGTTCGACAATTGCATCCCATTGCGGCACTTCTTCGAGGTGACGGCGGAATTGCGCCGGATTCAATTCGGGCCTCCGGTAAACGACAACCATGAACTTGAGCATGCGGTCATCCTTGATCCCGCAACCTTAAGCACTCTCGATCATTCCCGCGAGAAGCGCCGCACGGCGCGGCAACTCGGAAATCACGATGTATTCGTGGACGGCATGCGCACCTTCGCCCACGCCGCCCATGCCGTCGAGTGTCGGTATGCCCATACCCGCGGTAAAGTTTCCGTCCGAGCCCCCGCCCACCGCCGCTTCCTCGAGTTTCCAGTCAATCTGCTTGGCGATCGTCTGCGCTTTTCTGTAGAGCGCGACTACCCCGGCATTCCGCTCCATGGGCATGCGGTTGATGCCACCCTCGATGCTGAGTTTGCAGTGCTTGTCGAAGGGCTTCAGCGAGCGGAACGTACGATCGAGCGCGGCGGCCTGGGTTGCTTTCTTGATGCGGACGTCAAGCTCCACGGTGGCCTCGGCCGCAATCACGTTGGTACGCGTTCCGCCTCGAATTACTCCTGGATTCACCGACAGACCGCGCTGCGGATCATTCATCTTCGAGACGGCAGTGATCTGCCGCGCCAGTTCGACGATGGCGCTGTGTCCTTTGCCCGGATCGAGTCCCGCGTGCGCAGCGATTCCTTTCACGTTGAGAATGTATTCCCCAACCCCTTTGCGCGCGGTTTTTACGGCCCCGCGCGGTCCGGCAGGTTCAAGCACGAGAACGGCCGCCGATTCTCTGGCCAATGCTTCGGTGACCTGGCGGGAAGAGTGACTGCCGACTTCTTCGTCCGAAACCAGAAACACGGTGACCGGCCGAGGCAACCCGGGATGCCACGTTTGCAGCGCCTCGATCGCGTAAAGCATGAGCGCGATGCCCGACTTCATGTCGAGCACGCCGGGCCCGTGCAGGCAACCGTGTGCGACGTGACAAGGCATGGTCGTAAGCGTTCCCAGCGGATAGACGGTATCGAAATGGCCGAGCAGCAGAACCGGCTTGATCTTTTCTCGTCCGTGGAAATCGCCGCGGAAATCGATTTGTACATTATCGGCGAACTGGTCGGCGCGGTGCACATGCGCGCGTCCGCCCAGGGCCTCGAAACGCACCGCGAGTAAAGCGCCCATGCGGTCCGCGGCCAGCTTGTTATCGCTGGGAGACTCGATCGCCACAAATTCGCGAATCGTCTGAACGATCGCTTCCTGCCGCCCTTCGAAGTAGCGCAGCCGTTCGCTCCACACTGAGTTCGTAGCCGCTTGGTCGGCTCGCTTCGAAGCTGCATTTTTTGTGCCCGGCATCTTTGCGCTAGTCTCCGCCCGTGTCTAGGAAGCACCTTCGGGCGCAAGTCGTACAGTATAATCTTCAAGCCGTTTTGAGACGAAGCATTTTGAGACAACCATGAATGAGAGCATCCCTGTGCCGGATCCTTCGCCGGGCTCGCCGAAGGCCGGGCTCGACATCCACGAGATTCTGAAAATTCTGCCGCATCGCTATCCCTTCTTGCTGATCGACCGTGTGCTTGATCTGGAGCGTAAAAAACGAATCGTTGCCATCAAGAACGTCACTTTCAACGAACCCTTCTTCGCGGGACACTTTCCCGGTTTGCCGATCATGCCGGGAGTATTGATTGTGGAAGCCATCGCGCAGGCGGGCGGTGCACTGTTGCTGACTGAAGTCGAAGACCGGAGCAACAAGGTCATGATGTTTACCGGAATCGAGCGTGCCAAATTTCGCAGGCCGGTCAGCCCGGGCGATCAGCTTCGTTTGGAAGTGGCAGTAACCGGCTGGCGCTCGGTACCGGGCATGACCGCCGCGAAGATGCAAGGTTACGCTTATGTCGGCGGGAAACGCGTGGCCGAGGCAATTGTTTCGTGTCAGTTGGTCGACAGTTCGCGCGGGCGCGGAGCGGAAAGCGGGAACGGAAATGAAGGATAGCGATCGCAGGGCGGCGATGAACTCGCGAACGACTTCATGCATTCTTCGCCCATGAATTCAGTTTCCACGAACGTACATCCCACGGCGATTATCGATCCGCTCGCGAAGGTTCCTGCGTCTTGTAAAATCGGGCCGTATTGCGTGGTGAGCGCCGGAGTCGAACTGGGCGAGGATTGCCGTCTAGCGTCGCATGTGGCCATCGAAGGACCAACCAAAATTGGTGTCGATAATGTCTTCTTTCCTTTCTGCGCGATCGGGCTTGCGCCGCAGGACGTTACCTACAATGGCGAGCCCACCCGGCTTGAAATCGGCGACCACAATGAGATTCGCGAGTCGGTCACCATCAATCGCGGCACGGTCAAGGGCGGGGGCCTGACCAAAGTTGGCAGCCATCTGCTGATCATGGCATACACGCATATCGGTCACGATTGCATGATTGAAGATCATGTCATGTTGGTGAATGGCGCGACGCTGGGCGGACATGTGACGGTGGAAGAATGGGCTGTGGTCGGAGCGCTCTGCCCGGTACACCAGTTCGTGCGCATCGGCGCGCACTCGTATATAGGCGGCGGCACCACGATCACGCAAGATGTTCTGCCGTACTCCATGACCTCGGCTGCGCGCGACACGCATGCCTATGGGATGAATAAAGTTGGCCTCGAACGGCGCGGCTTTTCGAAGGAGCGCATTGCGAAGATCCATCGCGCCTACAAAATTCTGCTGGCCTCGAAGATGAATACTTCGCAGGCGCTGGAAAAGCTGAAGGTAGAGACGGGTCGCGGCAACGATGTGGACATGCTGATCCGGTTTATTGAAGCGTCGGAGCGCGGAATTATTAAGTGATCCGTATCCGCCCTGCTCACATGGACGATGCTTCATCGATCTGGCGCATCATCGGCCCGACGATCCGTACTGGCGAGACATACACGCTGGATCGCGATATGACCGAAGCTGACGCTCTCGCGTATTGGCTGGGGGACGACCGGGAAACCTTCGTCGCCGAGGAAGACGGCGAGATTATCGGGACTTACTACATTCGTGCCAATCAGGCCGGTGGCGGCAAGCACATCTGCAATTGCGGGTACATGACGAGTGCTGCTGCAACAGGTCGCGGTGTTGCTCGCGCTATGTGTCAGCACTCCTTGGATTACGCGCGGCAGCGCGGCTATCGCGGAATGCAGTTCAACTTCGTCGTCAGCACCAACACACGCGCCGTTGCGCTTTGGGAATTCCATGGCTTTGAGATCGTTGGCCGTTTGCCGCAAGCGTTTCATCACCCTACACTTGGGTATGTTGACGCGCTGGTGATGTTCCGTCCGTTTTAGTGCTTGTCCCTGCATTTGGCATGGAATGTCTGTCCGCCTTCAACCATTGCGGACATTCGCTCCTCCGCGCCCGGACCGGGGCGTTGTATGCGGCGCGAAACGCGATAACTGTTGAGCAATCGCCATTACACTCACAATCACTGGACAACCGCTAAAGCCTTCTCATCCGAGGAGTACTTCATCCTATACTGGAAGGAAATTGGGATCAGGGTTGCATGCGCTTTCGGTCCCGATCTGCTTTAGAGCTTTAGAGGACTTCATGGCCGCGCTCATTGATGCGATTAATGTCAAACGGAAGACGTTGTTTGAGTTTGAAAACACTCCTTTCTGCTGCCTGGAAGCAGACGTAAACACGCCTACCGCTCGCGGCGGCCAGACCCTGGTGCGCCTGAAGATGCGCAACCTTCTCACGAACGCGGTCTTTGAGAAAACATTCAAGGCAAGCGACAAATTCAAGGAACCGGACCTGCAGTCGGTACAGGCTTCCTATCTGTATAGCGATGGGGATGGTTCTCATTTTCTGGACCAAGAAAGCTACGAGACCGTCACCCTTAACGGTCAGATGGTCGGGGACGCATTGGACTTCATGATCGAAGGCGCATTGATTGAGCTGCGCAAATACAACGGGAATCCGATTGGTTTAGAGCTGCCAATATTCGTTGAGCTGGACGTTGCCTACACGGAACCTGCGGTTCGGGGCGACTCGTCGGGCGGCGGGACCAAGACTGCCCGACTGGAGACGGGCCTGGAAATCCGGGTTCCCCTCTTCATCAAAGAGGGGGAAAAGGTGAAAGTGTCCACGGAGAACCGGGAGTTTGCGGGCAGGGCATGAGTACGTACCAGATCGATGGCTGATCGTTGTCGAGCACGATAGGGACAACCATTTCTGGTTGCCCCCCCGTACAGACCCGGACGGGCGTTGATTAGCGCATCCGGTTCTTATCTCGGATGACTAGCGGCGAAGCGAGCGTCGGAAAAGGGATGGAGCGTCTG
>Ga0182018_10000698_pt1 | contig 42111 bp, 31 predicted proteins | sample 812P2MmetaG_FD_120490 | JGI IMG/M metagenome (GOLD analysis project Ga0182018, IMG submission 120490) | Permafrost microbial communities from Stordalen Mire, Sweden - 812P2M metaG | ecosystem: Environmental > Terrestrial > Soil > Wetlands > Permafrost | place: Sweden: Stordalen | collected... | reverse complement strand
TCTACGCGCGTGCCGTTCTCCTTCGAGCTACCCCATGCGCTCCTGGTCTACTGCCGAGGAATTGAAGAGTTCGTGCGCTTTGCCGGACCCTTGAGCCGATTTCTGGCTTGGCGAAGCATGCCGATGGTATTCATCGAATCCAACGGGCCGATCCGCGGCCTATTTGGCAAGTTTTCGGCGACGGGTCCAAAATTCGCCCGCGGTCCGCACCCACCGCATATCGGCGATATCGCCTATACGGAGCGCGTCATGTTCGGATTATGAGTTGCGAGCAAAAAAAACGGTCCCGCGCAGGCGAGGCCGTTCAAGAGTGGGAATCAATTCGTGTTATTTCTTGCGCCGTTTGACGGCCAGACCGATCAAGCCGATGCCGAGCAGGCCGAGTGTCGCAGGTTCCGGCACCGACACAGTCGACCCGCAACTTCTTGTGGAGCTCTGGAAGAAGCTTATTTCGCCCTGGCAGTTGTGCCAACGCTGAGTGAACTCGAACTGACCGGCGTATGCCGAGGAGCTCAGGGCCAAAACTCCAAGTGCCAAAATGATGCGAGCGCTTTTCATAGGGTCGTCTTTATCCTGCCCGGGATTAAAAAACGTTCCGGACGACTAGGTATAAGCAAGCTGCATGCCAATGTCCGTAACACATTGATCTGCACTGGAAAGAGGTCACCCATGTTCCACGAAGGGCTCATTGCAGCACCGCCCTGTAAGAAAGGCCGACGCACGCTGCGCTTCAAAGTGTGATGCGCAGCACGCGACCGGCCAGGTGCGGAATCGTCCGCCGCGAATGGGCCTCTATCATGCATACACCATGAATCTTGCAACCATCGCGTATGGCACGGCGGCGCTCGGGTTCATGGCGCTTAACGTCCTGCTCCTCATCGGCCGGCGCGCCGATCCCTTCGGCTACCGGCTGAGCCTCGCCTCAGCGCTGTCGGCGCTGTGGGCGACCGCAGCAGCGATCGCGGCATTCACGACGTTCACGAGCGCCGCGCCCATCGTCGATGTACTCGAGGTGGCACGCGATGCCGGTTGGCTCCTGGTGTTGACGGGAGTCTTCGCCCGGCGGGTGCCACGCTGGCTTGCGATCCTGGTGCCGGTGGGGTGGGTGAGCTTGTTCGTTGCGCAAGTGCTGCATTGGGCGAATCCCACGGTGCAAATGACGCATGGCGGCCTTGCGCTTGCGCTTCTTGGGCTCGTGCTCATCGAACAGGTTTATCGCAACTCCGCCGTGTCTGAGCGCGACTGGCTCAAATACCTGTTCTTCGGCGTCGGTGGGCAGTTCGCCTACGATCTTTTTCTCTACGCACAGTCCGAACTCCTGGGCGCGGTTGGCGCGACCGCCTGGAGCGTGCGCGGCGCCGCCGTGGCGCTGACTGTGCCGATGATCGTGCTCGCTGTGAGAAAAAGTGTGGCCTCGAGCGCCAGCATCTTCATCTCGCGGCATGTGATCTTCTATTCGTCCGCGCTGGCAGCCGTGGGCATCTATTTATGCACCATGGCAGCGGGCGGCTACTACGTACGCTTTGTAGGCGGCACGTGGGGTGAGGCGCTGCAGCTTCTCTTCCTGCTCGGGGCTGCTGCGGTGCTGGTGAGCCTGCTGTGGTCCGCGATGCTCAGCCGTCGGCTGCGAGTCTTCATCAGCAAGCATTTCTACCGCAACAAATATGATTATCGCGTGGAGTGGCTGCGTTTCGTGCATACCCTCTCTTCGGCGACGCCCGAGAACGTGCAGCTGGGCGCCCTGCAGGCGCTGACACAGGTGTTTGCAAGCCCGCAGGCGTTGCTGTTCGTCGCGGACGAATCGGGCGGCCAGTTCCGCGCCACGGCCTCCTGGAGCGACTCCGGGAAAGAGATCGCGCTGCCTGCCGACGTGAGCGTGAGTGCCGATGTGGTGCAATTCATGCAGCGCCGCGGCTGGATCATCGACCTGGATGAGTATCGCCGCGCGCCTGCGACTTACGACAACATTCAGCTGCCGGCATGGCTCGGCGGCAACTCTGCGATGAGCATTGTCGCGCCGATCACCCAAGGCGCAGCGCTTGCGGGGTTTGTCGTACTGGCGCGGCCGCCGCCGCCGTTCGAACTGACCTACGAGGACCGCGACCTGCTGATGACCATGGGGCGACACGTAGCGACGCACCTTGCCCAGCAAGAGGCGAACCGCAAGCTCGCCGAGAATCGCCAATTCGAGACCTACAGTCGGCTGACGGCCTTCATGATGCACGATCTGAAGAACTCAGCCGCGCAATTGCGCCTCGTTGTTTCCAATGCAGTCAAATTTCGCCATCAGCCGGAATTCGTCGACGACGCCATGGCGACGATAGACAATGCGGCCCAGCGCATGACGCGCCTCCTGGATCAGCTGCGCCTCGGCGCCGCGGCTGCGGTGCGTCGACCCCTAAAGTTGCACGACTTGATTGAAGTGGCGCTGGCGCGCTGCGCCGCAAATACGCCTGTCCCGGTCATGATTTCACAGGCACCGGCGGTCGTCGTCGAAGCGGATCAGGAGCATCTGACGAGTGTGATCGAACACGTGGTCCGTAACGCCCAGGATGCGACGCCGAGCGAGGGCAAGGTCAGTGTCGAGGTGAGCCAGAAAGGATCTGTGGTAACGATCACCGTGAGCGATACGGGCAGGGGCATGGCGCCGGATTTCCTGCGCGACCGGCTGTTTCGGCCCTTCGATACGACCAAGGGGGCTGCGGGCATGGGCATTGGGGCGCATCAAGCGCGCGAATACGTGCGCTCGCTCGGGGGCCACGTCGATGTGCAAAGCAGTCCCGGGCAGGGAACGCGCTTTGCGATTACCCTGCCGGCTCTCATGGGGCAGGAGTGACGATGGCTGACGATCGACCCGGCTTATTGATCGTGGAGGATGACCTGGGTCTGCAAAAGCAGCTCAAGTGGTGCTTTGACGAATATCGGGTGTGGGTAGCCGCCACGCGCACCGAGGCGCTCGCGCAGCTGCGCAGGTTTGAGCCTGCGGTGGTGCTGCAGGACCTGGGGTTGCCGCCCGATGCGGCGGGCGTATCGGAAGGCCTGAAGACATTGCAGGAGATCCTGCAAGCCGCGCCGCAGGTGAAGGTCATCGTCGTCACCGGCAACGGTGATCAGAGCAACGCCGTCAAAGCAGTCGGCCTCGGCGCTACGGATTTTTGCCAGAAGCCCGTCGAACCGCAGATCCTGAAGCTGATCGTCGCGCGCGCCTTTCGGATGCATGCGCTCGAGGAGCAGAACCGCCAGCTGCAGGGGCAATCGACTTCGCCGCTGGCGGGCGTCATCGCAACCGACGCAGCGATGCTCAAGGTATGCCGCATGGTCGAGAAAGTCGCGCCGACCGATGTCTCGGTGCTGATCCTCGGCGAAAGCGGCACCGGCAAGGAATTACTGGCACACGCCATCCATGCACTGAGCGCGCGCAAGGCCGGTCCGTTCGTCGCCATCAACTGTGCGGCGATCCCCGAACAGCTTCTGGAGAGCGAGCTGTTTGGCCACGAGAAGGGCGCCTTCACCGGCGCCGTCAAGCAGACCCTCGGCAAGGTGGAGATGGCCGAGAACGGGACGCTGTTTCTCGATGAGATCGGCGATATGCCCGCGCCGCTGCAGGCCAAATTGCTGCGTTTTCTGCAGGATCGCGTCATCGAGCGCCTGGGCGGCCGCAAGCCCATCCCGGTCAATGTCCGCGTGGTGTGCGCCACCAATCAGGATCTGCAGGCGCTCATCGTCGAACAGCGCTTTCGGCAGGACCTGTACTATCGAATCAGCGCTGTGACGGTCAATGTGCCCCCGCTGCGTCAACGTGGCAGCGGCGTCGTCGTGTTGGCCCAGGCGATCCTGCAACGCATTGCAGCTGAGTCCGCGACCAAGCTGCGGGGCATGAGTGATGATGCGCTTGCGGCCCTGCAAAATTATGGCTGGCCGGGCAACGTGCGGGAGCTTGAGAACAAGCTCAGAGCCGCTGTGATCATGGCCGAAGGCCAGCTGATTCACGCGGCCGACCTGGGCTTGGACGCTCCGGTTACGGCACCGCCGCAGCTCAACCTGGCGGAGGTTCGTCTGCACGCCGAGCGCCAGGCACTGATACAGGCGCTCGCACTGGCCCAGAACAATGTGTCGCGGGCGGCCGAGCTCTTGGGCGTCAGCCGTCCGACTTTGTACGACCTGCTGGAGCGTTGCGGGGTGCGGGTGACAAACCCAGGTGAGACATGAGTGCCGCGGTGCGGCGTGTCCTATGGGTGTGGCTGCTGATTGTCATTGTGACCGCGCTCTACTGGCCCACGGCGCTGTCGTACTCGCTCTTGTGGACTGACCTTGATAACCGCGGCTACACGCATGGCTATCTGATCGCCGCGATGTGCCTCGCACTGATCTATATGCGCCGCGACGAGCTGACCGGGCCCATGCCGCGGCCGGCACCAGGCGCCTACGTGGCTCTTGCGCTCCTGGGGCTCGGGTGGCTCCTGGCCTATCGCGCCGGCATTCAATCGGCGCACCAGCTGCTCTTTCCCATCATTCTATGGACGGCGATTTATGCGGTCTTTGGCCGCAGGACTGCCCGCAGCTGCCTCTTTGCCGTGGGCTTTGTGTACTTCGCGTTGCCGATTTGGGGGATCATCAATGGTGCGCTGCAGGCGCTCACGATCGCCGCCACGCACCTCATTCTGCACTTGATTGGCCTGCCGGTGCGTTTCGATGGCAACCTCGTTGAGATACCCGAAGGCACGTTTGCGATCGAGGGCGGCTGCAGCGGCCTGCACTTCATGGTGGTGGGTCTTGCGATTGCCGCCTATTACGGCGAGCTGCATCGCGACACCCTGCGGCACCGCGCGCTCCTCTTGGGACTGGCGGGCGCCCTGGCGCTCCTCTCCAACTGGATACGCGTCAGCGTCATCATTGAGGCCGGGCACCTGACTGACATGCAAAGCTACCTGGTGCGCGTCAGTCACTATGGCTTTGGTTGGGTCGTGTTCGCCGTGGCGATGACGGTGTTCTTTCTGCTCGCATCCCGACTCCCCGCGCACCCAACGCAGATGCCAGTGGATTCCGCGGAGGCGGGCATGGGTGCGGGTTCATGGCCTTCCGGCCCGGCGCTGCTGCTGGCCTGTTCAGCTCTGGCGCTGGCGCCTGCGCTGTCCTGGGTAGCGATGCGCGGCGACGCGGTGGCGGTCGCTGCGGCGCTACGACCGGTGCACGTGCCGGGCTGGAGCGGCCCGCTCGCGCCCTCAAGCACATGGCGACCGATCTTCATGGGCGCGGACCGTGAACGATTCGTGAGCTATTGGCAGGGCGCCTCGGCGGTCGAGTGGTACACAGCCGACTATTCCTTCCAGCGCCAGGGCAGAAAGCTACTGGGTTATTACAACTCGATTCTTGGCAAAGGCGGCTTCACGGTCCTCGATCAAGGCCCACAGGCGGATGCTGCCCAGCGATTTGTGAATCTGCAGCTTCGCGATCAGGAGGGGGCGCAGTCGCTCGTCTGGTACACCTACAAGATTGGCGAGCAGACGATGACTTCAGGGCTACGCGCGCAGCTCTGGTACGGCGTGACCTCTTTGCTAGGGCCGGTCGACTCACAAATCGTCGCGTTTCGAGCAAAGTGTGATCCAGATTGCGCAGCCGCCCGGCAGCAGTTGCGACTATTCGTTGCGAGCATTTGCGACACCACATCACGGTTTTACAATTGTCGGCGTGACCCCTAACAGGTATCTGATAAGCTTGAAAAAACGCCCTATGTGCAGAGGGATGTGTCGCCGTGAAACCGCTAAGTATATGGATTGCCTTGCTATTGCCGCTCTTCACGGCGATAGCCTGCACGTCATCTCCCCCAGCTCAGAAGCCCAGCCCCAGTGCAGAGGCGATACCCTCGGCGCCCCCTAAAGCGACCGCACCTCCCGTCGCAGCGGCCTACATCATAGGTCCCGGCGACAGTTTGGAGGTTTTCGTGTGGCGCAACGCCGAGCTGTCATCGACGGTGCCGGTCCGACCCGACGGCAAGATTTCAACGCCGCTGGTCGAGGACATGGTGGCCGTCGGCAAGACCCCGACGCAGCTCGCCCGTGACATCGAGAAAGTGCTGGCCGAGTACGTCAAATCTCCGCAAGTCAACGTCATCGTCACGCTGCCGGTCAGCGCCTTCAGTCAGGTGAAGGTCATCGGACAGGTGCTAAAGCCGCAATCGCTGCCCTATCGCGACGGCATGACGGTGCTTGACGCTTTGCTGAGCGTGGGCGGGCTCGGGCCGTACGCGGCGGGCAACCGGGCCAAAGTCGTGCGTACCGACGCCGGCAAGCAGACCCAGATCAGCGTCAACCTCGAGAAGATCGTGGACAAGGGTGATATGACTCAGAACATCAAACTTCAGCCCGGCGATGTGATCGTCGTGCCGGAGACGCATTTTTAAATATGCACGCGTTGGTTAAGGAAGTTCTTGAAGAAGTTCGCGGCGCCTGGAGATTCCGCTGGTGGGCGCTCGCGGCGGCGTGGCTATTGGGTGTCCTCGGCTGGACGGTGGTCATGCTGCTGCCCGATATGTACGAGGGCCGCGCCACCGTGTTCGTCGATACCCGCACGGCTCTGAGGCCCGTGCTGCAGGGCCTGGCGGTTGAACAGGATGTCGATGCGGAGCTGAACTACGTGCGGCAGTCGCTGTTGGGCGCTCCGCAGCTTGAGAAGATCGCACGCGACGTCGGGTTGTTGAACCCGGCGGTTAAAGACGTGCGCGATCGCGTCCGCGTCATCGATGGACTGCGCGATCGCATCTCCATCACCGTGACATCAGCCGGCAGCGGTGAGGGTTCGCGCGATGACGGTAGCATCTATGGGATCGTTTATCAGGATCCCGATCGCACTCGCAGCCTGAAGGTAGTCGGGGAGCTGCTCAATACATTGATCGTCGATACGCTCGGCGGGAAGCGCCAAGGCTCCGAGGATGCGCAAAAGTTTCTGGAAACTCAGATACACGACTATGAGACGCGCTTACGCGCAGCGGAAGACAAGCTCGCCGACTTTAAAAAGAAGAACGTCGGCGCCATGCCCACGGAGCAGGGGGGCTATTTTGCTCGCCTGCAGAGCGAGATGGACGCGGTCAAGACGGCTCAAACTGCGCTCTCGGTGGCGATGTCGCGCCGCGAGGAATTGAACCGCCAATTAAACGGTGAGTCGCCGCTCACGGCTGCCGCTTCAACAGGGTCGGTGCCTGGCGCGCAGGGCGCGGCAGCAGGCCAGGGCGACACGGCATCGCGCATTCGCGAGACACAGGCGCGCCTTGATGAGTTACTGCTCAATTACACCGACAAGCACCCGGACGTGATTGCGGCTCGGCAGACTCTTGCGGAGCTCAACGCGCGGCGTGCAAGCGAGCTTGAGTCGCTGCGGCGCGGCGACGTCGGCGCATTTGCGACTGGGGGTGCGACCGCGAACCCCGTGTACCAAAGCATCCAGCTGGCCCTTAATCAAGCCGACGTCGAGATCGCCTCACTGCGCCGCCAACTCGGCGACCACCAAAGCCGCGTCGCCGAGCTGCGCCGCGCCTTGGATACGATGCCGAAAGTCGAGGCCGAGTACGCACAGCTAAATCGTGACTACGACGTGAACAAGACCCAGTACACGGCGTTGCTGACCCAGCTAGAGAAGGCCAAACTGAGCCAGGAGGCCGACACCAACGGCTCGGTACGCTTTGAGATTGTCGAGCCCCCGAATGCTGAATACCGGCCTGTCGCGCCCCATCGTTCCTTACTGGTGCTTGCGGTTCTCGCATTGTCGGTGGGAATTGGTGCCGGACTTGCCTATCTGATTCAACTTCTGAAGCCCGTGTTCTGGTCTGTCAGGACACTGGCCGAAACGACGGGCGCGACAGTATTGGGCGCAGTGAGTCCGGCATTTCCGCAGGCGCTGCTGCTGCGCAGGCGCTTGGATCTCAGCTTATACACAATGTTTACAGGCGGCTTGCTGCTGCTGGCGGTCGTCGTATTGGGACTTAGTCTGCTGGGTGAGCATCTGACGCTGCCGCCTGATATAGGGAACCTGCTATGAGCGCCGTGGAAAGATCCATCCCCGACCTGCGCTCCTCCGATGCCGAGTGCTCGGAATCCGCCGGCGCGCGGCCCGAGGCCGAGGCGGCGGAATCCGCCGGCGCGCGGCCCGACGTGGTCGGTTCGATCGCAGAGGTTACCGCCGAAATTACACTACTCGGGATGCCGAACGATGCTGGGCAGGGAACCCGGTTCGTTAGGGTAGACCGCATGCGCTTGCGGGCTGCCGGGTTCGTGCCTGACGAGAGCCAGGAGCGCCGCTTCGCCGATCAGTACCGTCGGATTAAGCGACCGATCCTTATGCAGGTGCAAATGCTGACGGCGGCGAACGCGCCCGGCGCACGCTTTGTGATGATGGCTAGCGCGCTCCCCGGAGATGGCAAGACATTCACCAGCATCAATCTTGCGCTGAGTATTGCACGCGAGCGGGATGTCTCGGTGTTGATCATGGACGCGGATGTTGCCAAGCCGCACATCAGTCGCATTTTTGGGATCGATCAGGAACCGGGCCTGCTGGATGCGCTCGCGGACGATGAACTGGATGTCGAGTCGTTGGTGCTGCCTACCGACGTGGAAGGACTGAGCCTGTTGTCGGCCGGACGCCACAATGAGGCCGCGACCGAGCTTCTGGCGAGCGCCCGCATGGCTCAAGTGCTCGCGCGTTTGATCGCGCGCGATCCGCGCCGCATCGTGCTCCTGGATTCCCCGCCGTTGCTGTTATCGAGCGAATCGCGGGCACTGGTACCGTTCGCGGGTCAGGTCGTCCTCGTCGTGCGTGCTGGAGGGACTCCGAAGCAGGCGGTGCAGGAGGCCATCGGCTACATCGGCGAAGGTAAGCCTCTGGGGCTGATTCTTAACCAAAGCCTGTTGGCGCTTTCCGAGGGCTATTACGGATACGGTAGCTATGGCGATGCCAATCCCCCTGCCAGCTAAGGGCCGCGCAGATGATGTGGCGCCTTTACGTTGTCGTGCTGATCGGTTGTCTTGGGCCGATCGATCTATACGCCGCTGATGCGAGCGACCAAGCCCCGGATCTGACTGAGCAGGTTCCGCTGCCGGACTTGAATCGACCCGCCGACCTGCGCAATCAACCCAACGAGATAGCCGGCCGGATCGCCGCGGGAGTCATTGAAACCGACAACGTCGAGCGCACGGCGACCGATACCATGAGCGACACCATAGAAGAGGTGTCGGCCGATGTGGCAATCCACGAGCAAACCCGTCGCCTCGATGCGGACGTGCTCTCCAATCTGCAGTACCTAAGTTACGCCCACCATACGTATTCAAACGAGGTGGTTGGCAACTTCATCGGCAGCGGCACATTCGCGATCCTGCCGAAAGAGTTCGAATGGGTGGTGGAGGACAACTTTGGTCAGCAGCAGCTCGACCCCACGACGACTATCACGCCCCTCAATCTTGAGAACATCAACTACTTCTCCACCGGACCCAATCTGCTGCTACCGCTCACCTCCCTGGTGCACGCGCAGGTGTCGGTGCGCTTTTCAAACGTCTACTATCAGACGAGCGACCTGAATAACAACCGCGGCGATGCGTCGGTCGCGCTGGTGCGCTCGTTGTCGGCGACAAGCAATGTCTCGCTCAACGTCGCTGCAGAGCGGGTCCTTTATCAGGACAGCGCCGCCAATCCGGACTATACGACCGAGGAGGCGTACCTGCGCTATGACGCTCAGGGGGCGCGTTCCAAACTGGCCGCGGATCTGGGTTACGATGAAGTATCCGGATTAAGTTCGACCGGTGCGGGTGCGCTCGTGCACCTCGACGCCACGCGCGTGCTGTCGGCGTCATCGCATCTTGACCTCTCTGTCGGACAGGATATATCCGACAACAGCAATCTCTTGCGTCAGCTGCAGAATCTAAACGGCTTGGCGGTCACCGCTGCGTATTTGCAGCGCGCGAACGACCCCTTCATCAACCGCTATGCCCGGCTTGCATGGCAGTTCGACCAAAATCGAACGGCTTTCAATATCGATGTGGCACGCTATGAAGAGCGCCATCTTGAGGATTTTGGCCTGAACCAGAACCGCACGCAGGCGGATGCCACCTTGCGGCGCAATCTGGCGCCCGCCCTGACCCTTTCGCTGGGCGCGACCTACGCAAGATCGGACTACCTTGCCTCGGCGGACAATTATCACGAGGTGCTCGCGACGGCGGCGCTTGATTGGCGATTCGGCAGGCACCTGGATGTGCGGGCGGAGTACGACCGCTTCGACCAGCGTGCGGAGGTCACGACCAATGAGTACCGGGAGAATCGAATTGGCCTCACAGTCGGCTGGCAGGTGGACAGCCTGCGCTCGCCGGGGGTGCTTGAGCGCAACGGCACGAGCTTCCCGGGTCTGTGAAATGGCTGCAGCGATCATCGGCTGAATTGCGAGTGTCGCTGATTGCATTTTATGACCGTCTTGCGCCCTTGGCCTTAGTACCCGTCCGCTGCCGTGTGCACGTGAAACGCACGGAGTCCTGCGATGGCCATTGAACCTGCACTAGCGCCGGACATGATCACGCGCGGTATGGCCATCCGTGCGCCTAAAAAACCGCCGCCGTCGGCTGCGTACAACATCTGGCTCGCGATTTTTCTTGCAGTACTCGTGGGCAAAGCCGCCGAGTGGGTCCCTGGGATGACGGGGTTGCCCCTCGTAAAAATCACGTTCATCCTTACCGCCCTGTTCGCGTATCGCGCCCGCCGTGCGTTCGTCCCGGTGCGAGTCAGCTCGCTGCGCATCGCACGCCCCGCTCTTGCGTTCCTGACCCTTTCGATCATCAGTGTCTTTTTTTCTATCTACAAGTCACTCAGTCTCGGTGCTGCCCAGGTTTCCATCATCTATCTGCTCTCTTTCATCGTGTTGATCAAAATCACGCAGACCCAGCGAGACGTTGAGCGGCTGCTGATCGCGCTTGCCATAGCGGGCGTTTCGCTTTCGCTTGGGCTGTTGCTTTCCTACAGCGGCGGGCGCGCGCACATCAATAGCAGCTTCGATCCAAACGATATCGCTTACGAGCTTGACACTCTTCTACCACTCGTATTAGCGCTGCGCGGCGGCCGCTCGGGGCTGCCTAGATTGCTGCTTAATCTAGCGGCGCTCGCGATGATTTTGGCAATACTGCTCACGGGCTCGAGGGGCGGCGCTCTGGGACTGAGCGTCGTTTTGCTTGCCATCACCGCGTTTCCTTTGGACTCCTCAAGGACGGGCGAGCTTAAGCAATTCGCGGCGACAGGGATGTTGGTAAGGTGGGGTCTTGTTGCAGTCATGGGAATCGTCGTGTGGGGGCACCTACCGGCCGAATCTCAAGAGCGGCTAAAGACGCTGCTGGATTTGCAGCATGACTACAACGCTGACCCGACTCTCAACGCCAGTCGCACAGTATTGTGGCGCCGCGATGTAATCTCGGGGCTTGAGAGGCCCATTGGGTATGGAATGGGAACTGCGCCCGTAGTCGACGGCAGAAACGGCGGTCAATACCGCACGGCCCATAACAGTATGGTGCAAGCGTTTGTCGAACTCGGTGCGCTTGGGTTGTGGCTTTATCTTGCGACCTATTATGTGACCTGGAAAGAGCTCGGTCGTATCGCTGCCGCGCGGCGCCAAAAAGTGCCGGACAAGGACAGCACGCAAGTGGCTCTATACGCGCGCGCCTTTCGTATTTCCCTCGCGTGCAACTTGGCTGCCGGGTTCTTTCTCTCGCAGGCGTACTCAGCGTCGCTGTGGATGAGCGTGGCGCTGTGCGCTGCCTTCGTCAGAATTGCATCTCAAAAAATTCCGCCGACGGCACCTGTGGCGACTTAGATCCGAGATCAGTGATGGCACAGGTACCGTTGCGCTCCCCGCAGGGTGGGGATCACATGGACAGCGCAATGCACGGCCTGCGCTGGATTGGCACCGCACGGGTCTTTGCGCAGCTCGTGACCTGGGGTCTCACCGCATTTACCGTGCGGCTGTTGGAACCGCGTGACTATGGAATCGTGGCCACGTCCGGGCTTTTTACAGTCCTCGCCGGTTTGTTGCTGGATGGGGGACTGAGCGTTGTTCTAATCACGCGCCGCGAGACTTCCGCGCGCGTGGAGGGCGCAGCGGTTACGGCGGTGCTGTTGTTCTCGATCTTTCTGGCCGCACTCATTGTCGCTATCGCACCCGCAGGCGGCGCCTTCTTTCACAGTACCGCCGTGGTGAATGTTCTGCGGATATCGGCACTGCAGCTGCCACTGACGGCGTTGACCGTCGTGCCCTCGGCGCTGCTGGCGAAGCAGATGAAGTTCCGCGAAATGGCTGTCGCCCAGTCGCTCGCGAGCGTCATTCAGGGCATCGCAACCTTGAGCATGGCGTACGCCGGCGCGGCGTACTGGTCGCTCATCTGGGGCACATTGCTTGGGATCAGCGTTCGCGGCGCTGTCATGTGGGCGAGCCTGCAGTCCAAGCCGGTGCCAAACTTTGACATCCGCGCCCTGCGCCCGTTCTGGCTGAGCGGCAGCCAGATGGTCGGCCAACGCGTGGTGTGGTTCGTGACCGCGGACTTCGACACGTTCCTGCTCGGGCGATTGGGCGGGCCGATCGTGCTGGGAGCGTATTCTCTGGCAAAAACGCTTTCGCACTCGATGCTCGACCAGCTCTCCGGCATTGTCAGCCAGGTATCCATGCCCGCCTTTGCCGCCAAGGCCGACAATATCGACGCCCAGATCAGTGGACTGATGCTGGTCATTTCGGCCGCCTCAACCCTGGTCTTTCCGCTCTTCTGGCTGATGGGCGTCATCTCCCAGGTCGCTTTTCCTCTGGTCTTCGGTACGCGCTGGGCTAGCCTCGTGGTGCCGTTCATGGCATTCACCTGCATCTTGCCGCTGCGCAGCGTGTACGCATTGCTCGACTCGGCGATCGTAGGCACCGGCCGCGTGTCCACGACCTTCAGAAACATGCTGACGTGGTCGGCCATCATGATTCCGCTCATGCTGTTTGTGGGCTATCTGAGCGTGCGGATCGGCGGCAACGTCCTCGCCAATGCGATAGCTCTGACGTGGGTGGGTGGCTTTCCCGTGGTCTTCTGGTTTGCGACGCGCCGTATCGCAAGCGCCTTCAAGACGGAGGTGCAACTGTTACTGCGACCGATCCTGCGTCCGGCGCTGTGTGCGGCAGCAAGCTGCCTGCTGGTTGAGTGCGCGCACCTGGGACTCAGCCGTTACCTGTATCCCGTCGCGCAATTGACGATCGAAATCCTGATCGGTGGCGCGTGTTACTGGGTGCTGATGCGTCAGTATGGGCGCGCCCAATACGATGAGGCGCTCGGACTGACCCGGCGCCTGCTTAGGCGTTGAGGCCGGCATGCGCGTACTTTGGGCATCACACTTCATTCCCTACCCGCCAAAGTCCGGTATGCACCTGCGCAGCTATCATCTGCTGCGCGGCGTTGCCGCGCGCCACGACGTTGACCTGGTGGCGTTCGTGCAGGAGTCCTGGTTGCGGATCTTCTATCCCTCGCGCGAGGAGGGTCTGCGGGATTGCGCGCAGGAACTGGGTCGAATATGCCGCTCGGTGCGGTTTCATGCCATCGATAACCTCGAGCGCCCCGGAGGAAGATGGCGTACCGCGCTTGAGGGCCTGGTGTGCCCAACGTGTTACACGATTCGGTGCCTGCAGAGCCCCGCGGCGCGCCGCATCTTCAAAGAGATTGCCTCGCGCGAGTCATTCTCCCTCGCGCACTTCGACACGATTGGGCTCGCACCATTTCGCACGCTCTTCCCCAATACTCCCGCCACGCTCGGACACCACAACATCGAGTCGCACATGCTGCTGCGCCGCGCCGGCAGCGAACCGCACGCGCTCAAGCGCATGTACTTCTGGCAGGAAGCCAGGCGCGTGCAAAGATATGAGGCGGCAGTGGCTAACAATTTTGCCGCGCACATCACGTGCTCGGATCTCGACGGCGAGCGGCTGCGCGCGATTGCGCCGCACGCCCATGCCGTCACCATTGCAAACGGCGTCGACGTTGAGTACTTCCATGCCGCGCGGAACGAGGCGGCGATACCGTCACTGATCTTTGTCGGCAGCTTGAATTGGTACCCGAATGTCGACGCCGTGCAGTTTCTGCTGCGGGAGATATGGCCATTGGCAAAGGAGATGGTCCCCGAACTGCGGCTCGACATCGTGGGCTCGGCGCCGCCGCCGCACATTGTTGAGCTGGCCGCCGCCCTCGATGATGTGAAAGTGCACGGATTCGTCGATGACGTGCGGCCACTCATGAATGCGGCAAATCTATATATCTGTCCGATTCGCGATGGAGGCGGAACCAAGCTCAAAATTCTCGATGCTTTCGCCATGCAGCAATGTGTGATTGCTCATCCGATCGCCTGCGAGGGCATCGATGCGGTGCCGGGCCGGCATGTCCGGATCGCCGAGTCCGCCGCCGCGTTCGCGGCTGCCATCACCGAGCTATTGCAGCGCCCGAGCGAGCGTGCGCAGATGGGCCGTGCGGCGCGTGAGCTCGTCGTGGAGCGCTACTCGGTTTCTGACATAGGCCGACGGCTGTGCGAGGTATTTGAGTCGGTTGCGGCGCCACGCTGATCAGCGATTTCCATCTGACTGCCGGCGCGCGCGTGAGTGATTCGCTACTGTTAAATGGATCACGTGTCAGAGCGACACATGTGAGGGTTTGCCCCCAGAGTTGCATAATAAATCTCCCCGCCGCGGCGAATATGCGTTAAAGCGGGGTGTCTCATCCGAGAGACATTTGCGGCGGGTGTATTGTCGGGTGACAATCTTCTGCCGGGGGCGCTCGGGTTGGCTGCGTTGAAATCGCAGGTCGCCTGGGCCGTGCCGCAATTCGCGGCACGGGCAACTCTGTAGCGAGGAATGACATTCATGTTCACACGACGAACGCTGTTGAAACGGGGCGGCTGCGCCGCTCTTGCCACGGCGGTCCCGATGCTAATTCGTACGGCGCGCGCCCAGGCTTCGAGCTTTAATTACTATATTGCGCCGACTGGATCGGATTCGAATCCCGGCACGCTTGCGAGCCCGTGGTCGATCAACGCTATCAATACGAGGCAATCGACCTATGCGGGAAAGTCCGTCGGCGTAATGGCCGGCACGTACAATATTTATGCGCTCTGTCAGGCGCTAGCGAGCTCGGGCTCGCAGCAGACTGCAGCGCTGTCGGTCAACGGTGGCACCGCGGGCTCACCGACGCTGATTGCTTCGTGTAATGCAGGCGGCGTGTATACGCCGCGTGTCGCGATCATCACTGCCGCAAATCCTTCGGGGGGAGGCTATCCAACCAACCCCTGCGGGATGATCGGCCAGGGAGGAGGCAATCCGCCGCCCAATTTGGGCAATGTCATCATTGACGGTTTCTACATCACGCGCGGCTTCCAGTACGGCGTAAACTTCTACCTCAACAGCACCGAGGTTGCGATCAATGGCAACGGCGATGGTGGCGCAACCGGGATAGAGGTGCGTAACTGCGAAATTGTCGACATCGGCGGCGTCGTCGACAACAACGTCGCGGGAGTGTTTCTGCAGAATTGCACGGGCGCGTGGATTCACAACAACAAGATTCATAGCGTTCAGCCAACAACCGGCGGGAATGCTACGGACGTCGCGGGCATTTTCTCGTATTTCTGCTACTCGAACATCTACGAGTACAACACCATATACGACTGTAATCAGGCGTTTCGCGACAAGTTCTATCCGAACGGCAATCACACCCTGCGCTATAACTATATCGAGATCAACGGACTCTTTCCGACTGGCGCATTGGGCGACGGCAGTGGTGGTTCCGTAGGTGATACCTATACCGTCTACAACAACGTCTTCAATGTCATTGGGGCCGGAGCTGCGCTTTGGTATAGCAATGTATGGCCCAATGGGAAATCCGAGAACACCGCATACGCGTTTTACAACAATACCTGCATCTTTCCGAGTGGCGGCAATGGGGCTTTCCTGCCCGCGGGCGGCGCGAACGTTGGCGCCAGCGCCAAGGCCACCCACTACAATAATGTCTATCAGTACGCCGGCACGCCAAATTACCAGGGCGTGATTGCAGTGGTCGCCGGCGGTCTTGCGCTTTCCGACTACAATCTCTATGGGGCGGGCGCTGCGAGCGGCGCCTATCTTACGGTCGCGCCGTTCTCCAATCCGGGGGCGCCGTCGAATTCCTATACGTTGGCCGGCTGGCAGAGCGCGCTCGGAGTCGATTCTCATTCTGCCGCGCTGAATCCGACGTTTGTGAGCCCTACATCGCTCAACTCACCCGGCTTCGCATTGGTCGCCGGCACGGCTGGCAGTGCGAGCGGTTCCAAGCCCGGAAGAGTGGGCGGCGTCGCCGGCGGCGCCCTGATTGATATGGGCGCTTGGGGCGGAGCCTCGCCGCCGTCGCAAATCGGCTGCAACTTCAGTGCGGTTGGCGCTATACCCAATCCGCCGGTCATTCTCAGCGTGAGCTAGCCTGCGGCCTTCTGCACGACGAAAATAATGACGTGGCTGCCGGCAAGCGGGGCGGCGGGGTCGCTCTGTCGAGTGACGAGCCGCTTGACGAGAAATCCCCCGCGCTGCAGGCAATCCCGCGCGGATTCGATCGTGTAGGACTTGCGCAGCGGCTGGCGGATCGGACGCCAGAGCTTCTTCTTGATCCAAGATCCGAAGGCGAGCGGCCGAAACTTCGGAAATAAGAACTCCCTGATTTTCAGCGCAATTCGCTGCGACCGGCTCAGATCGGTGTGAATCAACGCCACGTAGTGACCGTCGTCGCGCAGTACGCGGCAGATTTCAGCGGTGGCGGCGTCTGGGTTCGCGAAATGCTCCATGACGCCAACCGAGACGACCATGTCGAAGGCATTGGCCGGGAACGGTAGATCCTCAGCCAACGCAACGGCGCACCTTGCCGTGGAGCGCTTCGCGGCACGTGCAAGAGCATGAATCGACGGATCAATGCCGAACTTGTGCTCTCCAGGCAACGCGGCGAGGAGCGTTCCTTCTCCGCAGCCAACTTCGAGCAGGCTGCCATGAGGCAGCGATGCGACCAGATCGCTAAAGAAGCCAATGAATTTTTCAGATCGACCCTGGTCAGCCCACACATTCTCGTGGTGACTGTAAATATCGTCGTACACGTCACGGACAAATTGGCGCTCGTCAGCGCTCGGGCCTTGTAAGAACGACGGGATGCCGTTTATTAAGGGATACTGTGCCCCGCACTTATTGCAGGCGAACGCAAGCAGTGTTCCCTTGCACCGAGGGCATACGTACATGACTTTCGCGCTACTCTCAGCAGGGCTTCGGGGTATCTACCGGCGGCCAAGAAAATCGCGAGTCATATCGATTCAACGATGTCGCCGTGGGGCTATGTTAGCGGTCTAACGAGCCAACGCAGGATATTTTAGAGGAACCTGCAGCTTAACAGAAGCATAATAGTGGCTACCGTTGATGCGCGTCTCAATTGCCGCGCAAAATTGCGCCGCCGCTTGATTGGCTAAATAAGCTTACAGTCCATGTCTGAAAGGAACTCCCAAGAGCCGGGACCGGAGCCCGCAGCCCCCACGCCGCTCGCGTATTTATTCATGATCCGCGTAGGGCCGACCTACTCCATCGGCGACTTGGCACCGGAGTGTGAGCTCTTATCGCGCCGCTTTGCCGGAGAGTTCTGGTCATATGGTTCCTATGAAGCAGACCGGCAAATTGGCCGGCTGCGGTTGCGTGTCGTCAAGGACGCCACCAACATCGGGATATTGAATTTCATCAGCTTTGCCCGACGGGTGATGGGTCGCGCCAAAGAACTGCAAGCGACACGCACGCAACGGATCGTGGTCACCTCGTATGACCCTTTCAAAGGCGGACTATTGGCATTGCGAGTGGCCCGTCGCCTGAATGCCGCGTTTGTCTGTGAGGTCAATGGGGTTTACGGCAATCGCGACAATTTTGCGCACGTCAAGGTGGCTCTCTGGCGAACGATGCGGCTGCTGCAGATGCGGCTCATCGGCAATTATGTGTTACGCAGAGCGGATGCCGTGCGCCTGCTGTTCGTCGATCAACTGGCGAACTTCGTTACCTTGCGAGACAGCACCGTCGTGCGGCACTTTTTTGCCTTGACCTATACGGACCGATTTTATTCAGCCCCCGAGGAGAAAATCATTCTTGCCGCTGGTTTTCCCTTCATGCGCAAAGGCGTGGACGTACTCGTGGAGGCATTCGTACGCCTGGCACCACGCTACCCGAAGTGGAAGCTCGTCCTGATCGGGCATCTCATTCCCAAGGAACTGCGAGCGCATGGCGTAGAGCATGCGCAGATTCTGGCGCTGCCGGGGGTGCCGCAGGAGGAATTGGCAAAGTGGGTCTCCCGCTGCGCCATCCTCGCGCTGGTGTCGCGCAGCGAAGCCATGGGACGAGTTCTGTTGGAAGGCGCCGCCGCGGGCAAGTGCAGGATAGCCGCCAGAGTGGATGGCATACCGACAGTTGTCGAGCATGGAGTCGACGGTGTTCTCGTCGAGAAGAGCAACGTCGAAGAGTTGTGCGCGGGACTTGCAAGGCTGATGGACGACGAAGATCTCAGGCGGCGATTCGGCACCGCCGGCCAGCTGCGGGTCGCCAGAGAATTTTCGCCGGAGAGGTACCTTGCGCACTTCAGCGAGCTGGTTGCGGCGACGCTTGATACCAAGGATCTCGCTATTCAGTGAATGCCCTGAGGCAAAATGCGCGCCCGAGAGTTCTCGAAGTGCTCTATTCGTTTGGGTTTGGAGGTTCCGAAATCGTCGGACTGCAGCTCGCCAAGGAGCTCGCCGAGTCCGGTGTCGAAGTGCTATGTGCGGCCATCGATAAAGCTCCGGGCCCACTGCAGGAAAAATGTGCTGAATACGGCATAAGAACGGTGGACTTGAACATTCCGTCAAACATTCTTGAAAGAAACGGCATCAGCGTGGGCGTGACGAGGCGGCTGCGCAGCCTTCGTCTGGATGCGATTCACCTGCACCACTTTCTTGGTCTGAATAGACTTGGATTGCCAGCGAGGCTGGCGGGAATCAAACGAGTCGTAGTCACGGAGCATTCCATTCTCGACGTCAGCCAGAGTCTCGCTGGCAGAGTGCGTGCCCGCATCAGCTGGCGCCTGGCGAGCGCGATCACGGTCATTCACCAGAGCATCAAGGACTATCTGTGTGAGGAGCTCGGAATGTCTCGTGATCGGCTCACGGTGATACCGATTGGCCTGGAGCTGGGAGAATATACGCGCCGCGAGCGAGCCGCTTGTCGCGCGGCGCTCGGCTACGGATCGCAGTTGACGTTCGTCTTCGTAGGGCGCCTCGCTCCAGTGAAGAATGTACCGGGGCTCATCGCGGCGTTTCTTGCGGTGCAGTGCCCGCAATCCCCGGATTCCAGGCTTATCGTGGTCGGCGACGGGGAGGAGAGGGGCGCCTGCCAGGATCTCATCAATACGCACAACTTCGGGTACCGCGTCAATCTCGTCGGTGCGCAGATCGACCCGCAACCCTATCTGGCAGCTGCCGACGTATTTGTTTTGAACTCACGCTCCGAGGGCACTCCGCGCGCGCTCCTCGAGGCCATGGCGACGGGTTTGCCGGGGATCTGTCCGGCGGTTGGCGGAATCCCGGACCTCCTCAACGGCCGTGGGTGGCTTACGGCTCCGGGTGATCCGTCTTCTCTCCAGGCCTCGATCGAATTCGTGTTGCATCACCCTGGCAAAGTCCTCCAGCTCAGCGAGCCGTGCAAACAATATGTCAAATCGGGTTTCGACTCCAAGCGCGTCACTGAACGCTATCGGCAACTTTTGGTCGGTTGACCACCGTGACGCGCGCGAGGACAGCAATTCAGCTAGTCAGTACCGGCGGCCTGTATGGCGCGGAACGGGCTTTGCTGGAATTGGCAAGCTACCTCAATGATCAGGGCTGGGACAGTCATGTGGTTGCACTGGAGGGCCAGGGGGCGACGCAGGTCGTGGATCGCGCGCGTGCATCGGGGCTGGCGGCAGAGGCGTTCGTGCCCACCGGCCGTTTGGCCCTGCTGCCAATGGTGAAGCGCCTGCGGCAGCTGCTCAGCCGGTATCCGCGGGCAATTGTACATTCCCATGGATACAAGCCCGATATCCTGCTGTCCGTACTCGGAACGCCTCGAAAGTTGGGCTGCCTGGCGACGTGCCACAACTGGATCAGCGAATCGCGCAAGATGCGGCTCCTTGAGGCTCTCGACAAGCGAGTTCTAAGAGGCTTTGACCATGTCGTGGCGGTCTCAGGGGACGTATCCGCCGAATTGACCACGAGTGGGGTACCCGCGCAGAAGGTCTCGATCATCAAGAATGGCATCAGTGCGCCCGCCGTAGCGGACGACGCGGGCCAGAAGGTGCGTGGCGAATTTGACGTCCCGATGAGCGCCAAGCTTATCGTGCAAATAGGTCGCTTGGCGCGCTCCAAGCGCATTGATCTGCTGATTGCGGCTGTCTCCAACCTGCCGGCCAGCATGGATGTACACGTGCTTTTGGTGGGCGAAGGGGAGCAGGGTCAAAACCTTATCGACCTTGTCAGGAGCCAGCATCTGGAGAATCGCATGCATGTGTGCGGCTACCGCAGCGATATCGCTCAAATCCTGGTCGCGGCCGATCTTCTGGCACTGACGTCCGATAAGGAAGGGCTGCCGATCGTGATATTGGAAGCCATGGCGATGCGCTGTCCCATTGTCTCGACGCGCGTCGGCGAAATTCCTAAAGTGCTGCGCGACGCTCAGGATGCGTGGATCGTCCCGCCAAACGATGTCGCAGCGCTGACGGCGGCGATGCGGGAGGCGCTTGCGCACCCGGAGGTGGCCAAAGCCAGAGCAGCGAGTGCCCATGCGCAGTTCGTCAGCCACTATTCCCGCAACTCGATGGGAGCACGCTATCTTGAGGTATATGAACAAGTGTGGACCCGGCACGGCTGGTCCTAGCGACGACGATTGATGCGAGCCTAGTGAGCGTATTAGAACAAGCGGATCGCTGTCCCCCGCGCGAATTACCGATCTGATCGTCGGGTGTCGCTTCGAGCATTTAACTGTATTTTCGAATCCTGCCCCATTGACTATTTATCGGCGGCAGATTGCCCCGGTTGCTGCTGCGTAATGGCGACTTTTTTCCACAGGGGTGGCTGACCAAAGCGGGCGTAGTAACGGTAGTTGAAGGTCATCGGATCGTGCGTGTCTTCGAACAGCGAGGGTCCGTAGGTGCCCAAGATCCGGGGATCAGAATACCCCAGCACCGCGAGGATCGTTGGAAAGATATTGTAATGACTCGAATGGTTGAAGTTGCGCATGGCTCCCTCGCGCGCCTTGTCTGACCAGCCGGGCAAGCCGGTAATAATAACCAGAGGCACGAGCCCCTCATACCCGGAAGGCTCAGGCGAACAATGCAGCTTAAAGGTTGCTTCATCTTTGCCAAAATCCTCGCCGTGATCAGAGGTATAGAGCAAAAAAGCATGATCTAGATCGGCGCTGCCGAGGACAATTCTGAAGAACTCGCCAACATTCCAGAGTAGCGTGTTTCGATAGGAGTTGTTGTAGCGCTCCCACGTCAGATCGCTCGGACGGACCCCCACATCCGTTATAGATTCGTACGCTCCACGCGGTAGCGCGGGCGTATAGCGCATGAAGCTGTCGGGGAATTTGTCATGGACAGGGAAGTGCGCACCAACTTTGTTTACATATATGAATTCTGCCACATGATTTTTAGTGCGAGCAGAGATGAGCTCGGCGATCCTGATGTCGCGGTCGACAACCTTCACGTCGTCAAATTGAATAAACTCGTCAATTGCGGAAAGCTCATAGGCGTCCATGCCGTTTTGCAAGCGCTTCCCGGTACGCTGTCCATCGACATAGACAGTTCTGAAACCGCGGCTCTTCGCGTAGTGAAATATCGAGGGCTTGTGATCCGTGGTTATTCGGTAGTCGTCGCGAGTGCCACCGTAACGCAGCAGCATGTTGCTACCCTCGCTGCAGTTGTTGCCCGATGCCGCAAGTCCAAAATTGTGTACCGCCGGATTGGTGCTGAGCAGGTTTGACGTGATGCCGGTGGCGGCCCCGACGTCCAAGAAATCGCCGCGTACGCTTTCGTCGACCAGGAAAATGACATCGTAGTCGGGCTTGGTGGGGATGCTTGCAAGCGCCACGCTCTCCCGCGGCGCCTGCTCAGAGTGATACGCCTCGACCCCCAGGAGTACGAGATACGCGGCGACCACGTCATTCCCGGGAAGGCCCTGCAGACCATCTCCGCCCCGGGCGTACGCGATGCCTGTGATTCCGAGGATGACCATCGGCGCCAGCGCCCAGGTCAGTACGTGCGGCAAAAACGCGCCACTGCGACCGGGGGGCAGGACAATGCCAACCAAGAGGGTGCTGCCCAACAGGATAGCTCTGATAAACACCGGCATGAACTGGCTGACGGCATCACCAATAAATGCTCTCGCGCTCAGCATAGTGATGAACGCATCGTATGTCATGAACGATTGAAGGATCGCCTGATAGGCCGCCCAAAACGTCAGCAGCAATCCGAAAAAGATGGCATATGAGATTCTAAGGTAGGAATTTACGATGAACGCGACTGCTGCTGTCGATGCAATGCATAGCACAAGCAGCAACAAGTAGGCCAGCTGCAACTTCAACGTGCCGACATGCTCAAATCGGCCGACGTACAGGCGCAGCGGTAGTGCCAGGGGAATCGCCAGCAACACAATCTTGAATATGTTGATCCATGGTGTGGCCCTGAGGCGTTCAAAGTGGCGAAGCATCATTGTGCATCATTGACAGCGGGGGCACGATTTTAGCACGTTTTAGGCCATTTTTCGGGCGCAGCCCGACCGAGGGTCACTGAATCGTGCGGCGCGGCCCGCCACGCCCAACAGTCAGCGCGAGCTCCTTCGAGATCCCGCGCCCGCCGGGATCACTGTGAGTTACCTCGTGCGACGGGCCCAGGGCGTCTCTTCGCACCACCGTAAGAGGGCAGGCCGAGGAGATGCTATTCGGCGGAGGGGCGGGTGCGGTCGCGTGAGTTTGCGTCGGCGACGCGCTTCAGGAGAGACATCTCGGGCTCCTTCGAATGCGCAACGATGATGAAGCCCGGACAATCTAGGTCTGCCTTACCAATGATTGAGACATACTCAAAGTCACGAGTGATCTTTATACAGTCCGGTGGCGGATATCCCGGCCGAAGAGCCCAAAAAATCGAGGGCGCCTGCGGGACACGGACGTAGCGAAAGTAACTCATTGCTTCGCCAGTCGAGCCGGAAAAGAGATAAGGCGTAATGGCGTCACGGTCAATTGTCGCCCAGGATCCTGCGTGCAGAAAGGCTTGATGCCTGCCAAGGTTGGGAGCGGCGCTTACAGGAAGGAGACTGCTGTCCGGCGGAACAGTCTGCAGTAGCGTGCGGTACACCCCGATGCTTTGATCCAGAGGGAGCAACTTGTCGTTCAAAAGCCAGAGATTCACGAGCGCCAGCCAGGCAGCTGCAGTCCACGCGGCGATTTGGACGCGCCACGAGGCTCCGTCGATCGCTACGAGTATCAGCAGCACGATCCCCGTGTACATCGGTGCCAGCGCCCGTACGTCGACGTCGTAGCCACGCCCTTGGGAGACGGGCAGCACGCAGTACATGGCGAGAAAAGCGCCGACCATCACAATGCAAAGCAACGTCCGGCCATCCCCTCGCAGCCCCCGCCAGCGCCGAACGCCGAGCCACGCCAATAGCGCCAGGGGCAAGGCGCATAGAGCCTCGGAGCGCAGATCAAAGCGCACGAACGGCGAAAGCAGCCGCAGGACCTTGCCCGTAACTCCGCCCCAGTCGCTGCCGCCGTGCGTCGCGGCAGCCGGATCCAACAGGCCCCAGACCAGCAGGGCGCTTGCAACGAGGAGCGGCGCTGCCGTCGCCAGCGCGCGCCGCCGCAGCGGCGCGGGGTAGGCGATCGCTATGACCACGCACAGCAGACACACAAATAAAACTGTCGTGATATGGATGAAGAAACCCAATGTGGTCACGACGATTATTATTGTGAGGCGCCACCAGGATGGGCTCTCGCATTGTCGGCACAGGTTTGCACCTACAACCAGTGACAACGCGACGGCGAGTTGGAAGCTAAAGAAACCGGCCAGAAAGAACCAGCTGGACCCAAGATAGCACCCGATCAGGAATGCGGTTGCGACCGCGAAGGAGCTCATGCGCAATGAGCGAGCCAGATAAGCGAGCGAGGCAGGTAATGAGAGGAACACCAGCGCCGTCCAAATCGGCCCCGCACGGCTAGGCCCGATGGCCTTCACCAGGGATGCAAGCGCCAGATCACCGAGTACGTAGGTTGACAGGGAGAGCTTGACCGTGAAGGCATGCGCGAAGCGCAATCCGTGGTCAAAGAGCGCGTCCGCCATCACGACCGAGCGAGCGAGGTGATTGGGGAAATCCAAAAATGGCAGGTTGTACAGTCGCATCCACAGCAGAAAATACACACCAGCTATAATGATCGTGCTCGACCACAGCGCCCGCACCCATAGCTGCGACACAGGCTCGACGAGGGTTTGACCCAGGGGCGTGGCGCGTACCGACGTCATTTGACGCACATGGCGAGTCTAGTGACGGCGCCTCGCGGCGACGCATGGATAGGGTGGTCCACTGAATCACAGTGCTGCTCGAGCCTCCCGCGCGCTCGAGCGCCAGTGCTTGCTGCTGCCGAAGCGCACATGGCTACCGACTCATGGTGGCGGTTTCGCGGTGCAACTTTTACAAGCAGCGGGTATCGCAGGCGCTGCGAAGTTACGCAGTGCGCGCACGCCATACGGAATCTCCTTGAGATTGGCGACGAACGGCACTTCGCTCAAATCACTATGGGACCAGGGGTCTATTGCGCCCACAAACGCGATCACGATCGCTACGCACAGCAGCACGCGGAACGGGCGTGCGCGATTTGGGCTGTAGCTCTCGAAGTAGGGGTACAAAAAGAAGAACAACAGCGGCAGTAAGGGTACAAACCATCGAATGCTATAGGACCAGCCGCCGTAATTATTGGTAGCCATAAGATAATACAGCACAACTGCAGAGCTGCCAGCGGCGACGACGATTGCCTCGTAGTAAAAACGTCCTTGGTCGCGGATCGCTCGAACCAATCCCCAAAGAGCGATCGCGATGATCGGGTTATAAAGAAGAAACCCCTTGGGCCCAACGAGCGCGGACAGGGCATAGGTGATCGCAAATTGCGCATTGTTGGCGTGTATCCCGGAAAGTTGATCGCTTCCCACCCAGGGTGATCCGGGGTATTGAAAATAGGACGCGACGATTTGCACCGGTACGATGCTGTGATGCATTGAATAGGTTATTGCGAGAGCAGGCAGGAGCGTGGCAAGCAGCGGTAGCAGATAGAAAATTATGCAAGCGCGAAGGCGCGGATCACGCAGAACGTACAATAGAAATAACGCATAGAAAATTCCCGTGGGAACGTCGGCAGTACTGGCGAGCGACAGGAAGAACGCAGCGACGCCGAGGTTTGATTTAACGGCGGGCTCAAAGCGAGCTCTTAGCAGAAAGTAGAAGCCGATGCCAAGAAAGGAGGCCGCGAGCGCGTGACTGTTATAGGTGCTCGACCAACTGAAATACAGCGAGCCCAGACAGAGGGCCACAGCTGCGAGGAAGCGCTTTTCCGGGTCGAGAACCGTATACGCGAGCGAAGAAAAGAATGCGAGTGTCGCAAGCAGCCAAAACAATCTGACGGTCAGCAGAGTGACAACGTAATAGGGAATGCTGGAACCGAGATGCAGCCCAATACCGGCGTGGTACAGCGGCCAGTAAACGGCTGCACCCAAAACGGCAGGGATCGGCGGCTTGTCGCTGTAGAAGTGGCCGCCGATAAATACTTTGTCCCCGGTACCGATGAACGCGGTGTTGTCGATAACAAAGGTTTGGGATTCAACCAAGGATTGAACGGTCGCGATGCGACTCGCGGCGTTCCACGAGCCCGGCGCGGCATGAGTTGCAACCAACGCCAGGGCCACCAGGAGATAAACAAGACGTTGACGGGCTGAGAGCTGCCCCCAGAAGTCGCTAAGTCTCGACATGCGGGCGCCTCCCGCGCGCACGTTGTGACCGGATGGCGACGCTGCCGAGTGTGTGCGGCCTCCGCAGCATGTGTGATGGGCTGAGGCGCAATCGCGGGGCTCCCCCGGCATTGCAAATCCGCATTAACTGGTAGTCATTCAATGCGCCTGAACCCCCGGATCGAGCTTTTCATCCAGGCCGGTCTGAGGTGGCTCGCGGCCGTCTTCTGGTAGCCGTCCGTACTGCCGCGGCGGCGCAACCTGCTCCAAGATCGCGACAGTCCAATAACGCGCGACTTCACGAAATCCGGGAATTGTGCCCTGGGTCACGGGCATGAGGACGTGGCTAACCAGCGAGCGCACCGCCCTCATCGGCACGGCGTGAATCTGCTGTTGAAAATAAAAGGGGACGTCGTGGTGAAGGAAGTAGAAGCCGCCCGAATCCGCCCAATGGCCGGTCAAGTCGAGCACGGCTGCGACGTCGGTGCGGCGCGAGAGCTCGAGAGTTGCCATCAGGCGATCATTGCGGGCGAATATACTGTGTTCGACACATTCCCCTGCGGACAGCACAGCAACGAGCGCAATCGCAGTGCCTGCGACTCTTAGATCGCCAAATTTGGGGCGCAACCTCTGCGAGCCATCGACGATTGCAGCAGCCAACAATACGAGCAGCAGCGGCACGGCGAGAATGACAAAGCGATACTCCTTGTGGGCTATCAATGAATGCGGCACCAATACACACGCGAGCAGCAGCAGAATGGGCCAGGAGCGCCGCCATTGCACGACGCCGCAGCCGATCGCGAGCAAGTGCACTCCCATGGACCCAACGGTCAGCCAATATAGGTATGTGAAAGGCGGGCTACTCCCAAAAACGTCGCTTTTGGCTAATAGCAGATTGAAGTGCAGGTTGTTGTAATACGAGATGAACGCTGTGCCCCACGACCAAGCGTCGAGAAGGCCTGCGAATCCGACGACAGCCGCGCCGGCAATGGCAGCGCACACGGCGCGGCGCCATTGCCATTTAATCACAATCAGCGCCCAGAGCGCGACGGCCGGTACGGCATACTGCAGACGCAGTGCAATGCTGGCACCGAGAAGCAGGCCGACTAGCACTGCACGTCGACCGCCCGCGCGTCCCGTGACGATTGCAAGAGCACCAACTATTGCATAGGCACTCAGCACCTCGGGGGTGGCAACGGTGGACACATAAAGGAGCTCGTACCAAATCGCCGTTAGCACGGCAGCAACGCGGCCCGTGCGCTCTCCAAACAGGTTACGGCCAAGCGAGTAGCTTGCGTATACCAGGCAGACCGACACAAGTGCGAGGATGCCCTTCAGCGCCGGTATGTAGCCTGTCGGCCGGTCCAGCCCGATCGCTCGCAACCCCTCAAGCAGCACCGCCAGCATGCCGGGCAGCAGCCAATTTCGTGCTGCGAGGCGAAATTCCCAGGGAACGATGCCGTAACCGTAAACAAGGCGATGCGCTTGCTCGAGATACTGGAACAGTTCGTCTGGGTAGGTGATCCGCACGGACCAGCACGCCACGACGAGCCGCACTGACAGAGCCGCTAGAGCGACAAGGTGAATTCCGGCCCAGGCTTGCGGGCGCGCATGCTCATCGACATTACCCGCCACGGTCATGCCTCGAGCCACATGCTAGTCAGCCGCGACCCACCGGCGCATCAGGACAGCGTCGACCGATTCCGTACGGCTTCAGCGGTGGCGCCTGGTGTGTCGACGAGGGGAAATTCTCTCGCGGGCGGGTGCCATTTGAATGTCCAGTAGGAATTAAGAAAGTAATTCATCGCGGTCGTCGGCAGAATCGCTGCCAACTGATCGATCTGGAGCGGCAAATCGGGAAACAGCTTCGACAGAATGACAAATGTACCAAAGGTTACCGCCAGCGATGCGAGCGACACCATATTGAACTTCAGACCTCGTATGCCGATATGCTCCGCCTTCGGCCGGTAACGAAACGTCCAGGCGTTATTGAGCATGAAATTCCACAAAATTGACACCTCTACTGCGACAGGTGAAGCGAGGTAGGAGTTCACGCCCCATGCGAGCAACGCGGAGAACGCCGCTAGGTTTATGCCGACGCCGGTGGCGCCGACGATGCAGAACTTGATGAAGGTGCGCGCGCTCCACAAGCGAATCCACCAGGCATTGACCAGGAACTCGACAATGTCGCTGATCCCAAGCTTGCTCTCGCCGAGCTTGCGGTCGACGAAATGCACCGGTAATTCCGCGACTCTGGCGCCGAGCCCCACCGCGCGGTGCAAAAGAGCGATCTGAAATGCATAGCCCTTGACCCGCAAGGTACTGAAGTCGATTTGCCGCAGCACCGAGCTGCGGATGGCGCGAAAACCGGCAGTGCAATCGCGTACGTCATACAAACCGGCAACGTAGCGGGCGACCAGGTTGCCGACACGGGAATTCGCTCGTCGTTGCCAGCTCCAGCTGCTGGGAATCGAACCTCCGGGTACATAGCGGCTGCCGATCACAAAGTCTGCGGGCAACTCCAGCGCCTTGAGTAATCGGGGCAGGTCGGCCGGATCATGAGAGAAGTCAGAATCCATTTCCACCACGACGTCAGCGGCAAGTACGCTCAGGGCATGCTGCATTCCGCGGATATATGCAGCTCCTAAGCCGCGTTTTTCCCCGGTGATTAAATGCAGGTTGACGTAGCTGCGCATCAGCGACTGCACGGCGGCTCCCGTACCGTCGGGTGAGTTGTCATCTACGACAAGAATGTGTGCCTGATAGGGCACAACGCGCAGCTGCTCCTGCAGTACGGGGATCAGCGCCTGGATGTTTTCGCGCTCATTGTAGGTCGGGAGGACAATGACGAGTTTCAACATTTCCACAGCTTTCTCTTCTTAAGAGAGACGCAAGCGATCGCTTCATGAGCGGTCATGGCGCGGCATTCTGCTGGACCGCAACGCGGCCTCAACAAGCACGAAGGATGGGTTCGGGCGAAGTGCATGTCAACCGGCAGGCACTGCAGATGACCGAATGCAACCTCGCTCGAATGATGTGCACGTGACGAATATCCCAAAAGCAGCGCCGCCACCTGCGAAGAATCTGCCCTATGTACACGCCCCGGGCACGCCATTCTGAGCTAGCACTTGCTTGCGCCCAATCGTCAACGCTTGTACACGGCGCACCGGATTCCGTGATCGCTGCCTCAAACGGCACTGTCCGCAATCCTTCGGCCCCACTCAATTCGCCGTCAAACCAGGCGTCGAATGCCCGGAGCGGGCGGCAACTCAAAGGCTGGGGGCCTTCAGGATGAATAGACTGGTCGTAGTTCACAAATCCTCCAAGAGCAACTGTGACAAGTGCCAGCTTCCTTCCAGAGAATCTGTGCCGAGCTTGTTCGCGGGATCATCGCGGCTTCGGAGCCTGCACGGAGCTTCGGCCGTCGGGAGACTCGATAACCATGACGATTGGCATTGACATAGTGTGATCCGGCGCACGACCGGGCAGAGGTATTGAGTCCTCGCCGTGTGTATGCTTAACAGCTGATCTGCCGAAACGGCCCGTTATCGGTCGAGTCCCCATTGTCGGGCTTAGAACGCGCGGGCCCGAGAGGACTTACATCCGTCCTTTGGCAGCGTATGCACCGTGCTGGTGGCGTGATTGGCAGGCGCCTGGGTCATTGACACGGCAACCAGGGATAACATCGAGGTGGGTCGGACCGCGGGTCGGCGTTAGAGGTACTAAGACTTCGGATGCCTAGGTCGACACATCCGACTGGTAGCGATAATCGAAGATCATGGTTCCGGCCGTAGTTGTCAATAGTAGCCTGAACGCATTGGGCGTCATACGCAGTCTTGCGCCAGGCCGCATGCCCATTTACATGGTGACGACGACGCGTTCGTGTCCGGCAGCCTGGTCGCGCTTTTGCCATGTGGTCCGATTGCCGAGCTTGAGCGGCCGCGCGCTGATTGACGGCCTCAAACGTTTGGCGAACCGCATCGGCCAGAGGCCGGTATTGATACTGACGGGTGACGCAGAAGTCGACGCGGTCTCGACCTATCGCGAAGAGCTCGAGCCACTATTTCGCATCAGTTTGCCATCGAAGGAGATGGTAACGCTGCTTGCCGATAAAACGCTGTTTCAGAAATATGCGGAGCGCGAGCAGTTTCCCGTACCCCGCTCGATCGTGATCAACCGCAGGTCTGACCTGCAACTAATTGCAGGCTTGACACCTCCGTTGGTGATCAAGCCGGGCGATAAGACGTTGGTGCTGAGCGGCCAGGTGGAGCGCGCGGTGCGCGTGAACACCCTAGAGCGCGCCCAGTCCGAGGCATCACGCATGCTGCCTCACGCCGCCCGCATTGTGGTCCAGGAATGGGTCGACGGAGCTGATACTGAGATCTATTTCACGCTGTTTGCATGCGACAGCAATTGCAAAGTGCTGACGATGTTTTCCGGTCGCAAGCTGGTGTGCGATCCGCCGGCGGTTGGCAGTACCGCTGTATGCATCGCAGCGCCGGATCAGGCGGCCGAGCTGGGCAGTTTGAGTAGACAAATCATTGCACGAGTTGGATACAAGGGCATCGGCAGTTTCGAGTTCAAATTCAACCGCAGAGCCGGGAAATTCATCATCATTGAGCCCACGGTCGGCCGGACTGATTGGCAGGAGGAGATCGCAACTCTGTGTGGGGCGAATATTCCACTCATCACGTATTGGGCGGAAGTCGGGCGCCAGGTGCAAGAGACCTCCGGTGGGCGTTCCGATATTGCGTGGCGGTCGTCAATAGAGCATCGAGTGCCGCCAGGCCTGCTGCCCCCTGGAGTGAGGACGTTGGATGGATATTTCAGGCTTGCGGACCCATTGCCCGGCCTCTACTACTATGGAATCGAGAAGTTACCGGATTACGTATGTCGACGGACGAAGCAGCTCATGCGAATGCCCGTGCGTGCGATGGCCGCAGCGATGAGAATTCTACCTTAAAAGTGAAGGACGGAAGATGTCAATCAGCGACACAGTGATTGTTGGCGCCGGACCCTATGGGCTGTCGATCGCGGCGCATCTGCGGGCTGCCGATCTTCCATTTCAGATATTTGGCAGCACGCTGGAGAGTTGGCGCGCGTTCATGCCTGCCGGCATGGTTCTAAAATCCGAGCCCTTCGCCTCCAACCTGTGGGATCCCGGGCGCCGCTTCACGCTTGAGCGTTTCGCGGAGGAGCGGAAGCTTCCCTACCAGCATAGTGGTCGGCCGCTCAGTCTCGCGGATTTTCTGGATTACGCGGAGTGGTTCCGGCAGCGCGCGGTGGGTGAGCCGAACCCGGCGAGAGTGCAACGAATCACCGGCGGGGCCGGCGAATTTACGCTTGAGTTTGCGGGGCAGTCGCCGATTAGGGCGCGCCACGTCATCTTGGCGACAGGTCATATGCCGTTTCGCTACGTACCGCAGGAGCTTGCGGGGCTTGCGGAACCATTGTCTTTCCACAGTACGCGCATCGGCGATGTGCGTGCGTTTTCGGGCCGGGACGTGACGATAGTCGGAGCGGGCCAGTCGGCGCTGGAATCCGCGGCACTGCTGCACGAGGCTGGTGCGGCCGTGCGCTTGATTGCGCGCACGGACCACATCATTTGGAATCCCGCGCCAAGCGCCAAGCAGCGCTCCTTCATCGACACGATTCGACAGCCGGAGTCAGGACTCGGCTTTGGCTGGCGCAGCGTGGCGGTGTGCGAGCTTCCGCAGGTCTTTCGCAGGCTTTTTCCTGCGGAGAAGCGTCATCGGTTTGTAGCCGGCAGCTGGGGCCCGACCGGTGCGTGGTGGTTGAGGGAGCGCTTTGAGAATCGAATCAACACAATGCTTGGCGGCCGCATCCGCTCGGCGAGCCCTGCAGGAAGTCGCGTCCGTCTGGTCGTGGAACAGCCGAGTGGTCTGAGCGAGATTGAGACGGATCACGTCATCTGTGGGACCGGATTCAAGGTCGATATGGATCGGATGGAGCTCCTGGATTCCAGCCTGCGGTCGAGCATCGCACGCGAGGGTGCTGCGCCGCTCCTTGATGCCCACTTTGAGACCTCCATGGCCGGACTTTTCATCGTCGGTATCGCGAGCGCTCCGACCTTTGGGCCCGTGATGCGCTTCATGTTCGGCGCGAAGCACGTGGCACCGGTGCTCGCGCGTCACCTGCGGGGGACGGGCGCCGCGCGCGCATCGCCCGCGGTGGGGCCGCTCAGCCGTGCTGCGAAATAGGGTTCCCCGCGCGGCGCTCGCCGGCTAAGCGATCTGCACAGATTCTGAGAGTCCGGAAAAGACGACTCCTTCATTGGCCACATATTTGATGAGCGCGTCGATACTTTGCAGGAATACGTCCAGATCCTGTTTTGTGCGGGCGAACTGAGTCCTCCCCGGGATCAATGTGGTGGAGTGAAACGACATGTTGAGATAGGCGCTCTTGCGCAGGAGGGAGCGCTTCGCCAAGGCAATCATCTCCCGGGCCGTGCTTAATTCCGGCGACAGCCAGCGCAAGTTCACGATCCGTGCCTTGTCGAGAATCCCCCTGATGTGCAGTCGCCGCGCAATCCTTCCCGCCGCAATCGCGCGCCGGGCAAATGCTTCATGGCGCTGAAGGAACCCGATGGTCACCGGGACCTCAAGGAGAGAACCGTGCGGTGCCGGCGCGAGGATGTCATCGGGACTGAAGCGATAGGCGTACATCGGTGCGGCACGATAATCCGGGCCCCCGTCGGTAGCCCAGTCAACATGCGGAGTAACCGAAGTGTCGATGCGGAAGCCGAGCTCGCTTATTGCGGTCGCAACGTTCGGACCGGAGCCCCATCGTCCCGCACGAAAGCTGACGGGGACAACATCAAGAGCACTTGAGATCTCCTCCTTGAGGTTGGCGATCTTATCTCTCACTATCGTATAAGGCAGGTTGCACAGCATGGAGTTGCGTTCATTGATTTCTTCATCAAAGGGCGGTGTATTCCACGGGTGACAGTGCGCGCCAATTTCACATCGACGCTTCGCAAGCTTGTCCAGGAAGAACGCGCGCGCCCATTCATCTCTTATTACGGGGTAGGTAACAAGATACGTCGGGATGGCGCCGTACGCATCGAAGATCTCCTGTACGCGGAATAGCTCCCGGACCGCATCCAGCGAAAATCCCGAAGACCGGTACTCGCCCCAGTCATCCTCTTCGGTATCGATGGTTATGAAGAATTTGGGTGTCATGTGGGGATTAATCGGGCATCCGCGCGGATTAGACTGCCATTGGTAGGCGAGGGCTGGGCCCTGTTATCATCCCCTTGAAAAGCAAGCACTTACGACACAGGACGATAAGACAGCCTCCCCGCCGTGGGGAGGGAGGATCGTAGCCCAACTCTCATGGGTCACGCGCGAGTAAAATCACAAAACTGCTCTCCAGTCGACGTCGGCCAGGGACGCGGCGAATCGGTGCCTGGTGCGCATCCGCACTCTCGGCAATGGCGACCGCTTCGCGGTGAATGTTGCACAAGCTCCTTAGATTTGCCCGGCAGTGCCTGCCTGCCGCCCTGAATTGTCATGACACGGTACGCAATTCGCCCAAACGTTGTGAACGCCAACTGTTCGACATGTGCCTCGCGCCCGGGAGTCTATCCTTGGTCGCCGGATTGCTGACTCGCATGTGGTGCCTAGGATTACGATGATATTTTGGCAGGTGGTCTTCTGGCTGTGCGCCTGCGTCATCGTGTACGTCTACGCTGGGTACCCGGTGATGGTCCGTTTGCTTGCCCGCCTCGTGGGCAAGGGTGTTGTGCGTGCGCCCATTCGACCGCGTGTCACCGTCGTCATCGCCGCCTATAACGAAGCACTCGGCATTCGCGCCAAGCTCGCCAATGTCTCAAGTCTTGATTATCCGCGAGAGTTGGTCGACGTCATCGTCGCCTCCGACGCCTCCTCGGACGGTACCGACGAAATTGTCAAAGCCTTCGACCCCTCCCGCGTGCGACTCATTCGCGTGGAAGGCAGACGGGGTAAGACCGCTTGTCAGAACATTGCCATGCAGAGCGCGACGGGCGAGATCGCCGTCTTCACGGATGCTACGACCCGGATCGCAGCGCAAGCGCTCAATGCGCTCACCGCGAATTTCGCCGATCCGGCGGTGGGATGTGCCGCGGGCTCCTTGGTTTACGAGACCACGAGTCGGAACCCGACCGGCGAGGGTGGTGCGGCGTACTGGAGCTACGAGCTCAGTCTGCGGCGCGCGGAGAGCGCTCTTGGCTCGCTGGTCGGCGTGAGCGGCTGTCTGTATGCCGTGCGGCGCTCGGCCTATAGGCCCATTGCACCCGAACTCATCAGCGACTTCGTGATAGCCCTGCATCTGCATGAACAGGGGCTGCGCACGGTGCTGGAGCCCGCAGCGGTGTGCTTCGAGGAGACGCTCGTGCATGCCGGGCAGGAACTGTCCATGCGCGTGCGCGTCGCGGTTCGCAGTATCAACGCATTAGTAGAGGAGCGGCGCCTGTTGAATCCGCTGCGTTACGGGCGCTTCGCGTGGCAACTGTGGTCGCACAAGGTGCTGCGTTACGCCTCGCCGCTCTTCTGGTTCGCGGCGCTCGGTACAAGTCTCGCATTGGCCGCAAATCCCGTGTACCTAACCTTGTTCGCGCTGCAGATTGTGCTGATTGCGGCCGGCATCGCGGGGTTTCTCCTGCAGGCAGGGCGGCCAGGGCTCCTGACGAAGCCTTACTACTTTCTGCTGACAAACGTGGCTTCGTTGCTGGCGATACTTCGCTACCTCAGGGGTGAGCGTATCGTGAACTGGAAACCGATCCGCTGATGCTCGACCGGGGACCTCGCCACTATCCCAGCCTCGATGGCCTGCGGGGACTCGCGATCCTGCTAGTCATTCCCCATAACGCCGACATCACTGTGCCTGTTCTGCACGGCCCATTCGCATTCATTACGGTGCTCATCGATAGGGGCTGGGTGGGCGTGGAGTTGTTTTTCGTGCTGTCGGGCTTTCTTATTACCGAGCAGCTGTACAGATCCCGCCGTGCTGTGAACTACTTCGGCGGCTTCTATGCGCGACGCGTGCTGCGCATCGTGCCGTTGTTCATCGCTGCCGTGGTGCTGGCTCTGCTGCTCACGAGAGTGTTGGCCAGCCGCGGCCAGGCGCAGCCGCACACGCCCGCCTGGGTTTTGTGGCTCGGGATACTGATGATCAACTGGACTGAACCGCTCGGCATGGGGATTCCCGGGTTTCCCCAGTTTTGGTCGCTTGCTCTCGAGGAGCAGTTCTATCTCATCTGGCCCGTCGCGGTGCGAGTGTTTGCATCGCGTCTACTTGCACTGAGCGTGGGAATCGCAGCGGCGGCGCTTGCAGTGCGGACGCTCATGCTGCTCTTCGGAGCGAGCACCTCCATGGTGTATATGTGGACCATCTCCCGAATGGACGCGCTCGCCTTCGGCGCCGTGGCTGCGTTGATCGTACAGCGCTGGCGCGTGCGCGGCGGCGTGCCGGCGCCATGGCGTTGGATCGCGGGGGGCTTCGGCGTCGCGCTCCTCGGCGCATTGCTCTCGCAGCTCTACGCGACGGGCACATGGCCTACGCAGACTGTGGGCTTCACGTGCCTCGGGCTTGCATGCATGCTCATTCTTCTTGGGGCGGTGGCAAATGATTTCTCGCCACGGCCGCATCCCGTACTTGCGGTGCTGCGTTCGCGGCCGCTCGTCGCCGTGGGCCGTTACAGCTACGGCATGTACGTCTTTCACATCTTCTTCGCGATCTTCGCCGCAGCCTGGATCAAGCGAATTGCTGCCTCATTCGGCGATGCGCGCATGATTGCCTGCGCCCTCCTCATGCTGGCGTTAAGCTACGGCGCCGGATTCCTGTCCTACCACCTGTATGAGAAGCATTTTCTGCGCCTTGGTCGGCGGTACTTCGCGCCGCGGGAATCCGCGCCCGCCTAGCGGCGGCGATCTCCAAGCAGTGGCAGCAGAGCGCAACGGCGCTCGGTTAGTTTCCGGTGACGGTCTCTGCAAAATGCTGACCGTCAAAACGCGTAACCATAGCCCAAAGGCCGATTACCGCGCTCCAGACACCAAGACGCCGAATGAAATGCATCGCCTACGGCGCCCTCGGCCGTAATCTCGCAGAAGATGGAGCGCGCATCCGCCGGCAGGTTGGCCGTCACCCAGATGCGTTGCCAGTGCGCGTACGACTTCGGGTCCGCGCTCCACTGCGCAATGCTGGAATACCCACGCAGCACCGCGGAAATTCGCACGCCACGGTACCCTGCTGGTATTCGGATCCAGACCGAGAACGCGAAATGGCCCCCGGTGCCAATCGGCAGTTGCGTCCCGTAGACCAGGGTGGGCTCGCTGGTCCCCAGCCGGTGCTCAAACAGGGGGCCACCTGCGGGAGCGGGCTCATCGAGCACGCGAACGGCCACCAACCGATCTGCAAACCAGGTGCAGGTGTGCGTGGCCATAGCCCGCGAGATGAGATTTTCGATGGGCGCTTGGGGCGGATCAGCGCCCCGCCACAGGCGATAGGCGTTGGCGCAGACGCGGATCCACTCTTCTATCGGTGGCCGCGGACCGCCGTCATAGTCCCCGTAGCGGCTGACGTACCCATGCAGCAGCCCGGCGGAGACGCGCTCGACCGAGCCTGGTACCTGCGCGGCGTCGGCAACCTTGACCCATAGCAACAAGGTGGGGGCGTAGGTTTGCAGCTCGGCGGCAATCGCCTGAATCGCTGCCGGATCCGCCGCGCCCCGCCACAGACAAAGCCGCCGGCCGCGCGACAGGTCGCGGACCAGCCGAGACTTGAGAAAGCGTGTCTTTTCGATCAGTGCCGAGCGCACCACCTCCGAGACGTCCTCGCCGGCGTACCGATCGGTGTGCGCTTCGAAGGAGCTATGACGCGACTTTACCCAATACTCGCGGCGCGGCCCTACTTCATCGAGCCATAGGTCGTCGGGCTCGCCTAGGCATTGGAAGCGCGTGCGCAGCAGCGCAGCCACGTCCGCGGGCTTACAGGTCGTGAACCTAAAGAGACCAAAGGGTTCGATGCCTACCGCGCGCTGGATCACCCCAAAGTCGCAGTTGTCACCCAGACCTTCGAAAAGCAGCAGCAGCCGAGGAATGTCGTAGCAGAATTCCAGCGCTGCGGCATTTTGCCCGCTGATCACCTCTCCCCCCTGGCGGACAGCACCGAACCCGACGAAGCGCGCGCGTTGCAGTTGCGCAAACTCATACGGCAGCCGTCCTCGTCGTGCCGCGCATGGCGGATTTTATCCGAGTAGCTGCCGCACGGCAGTACGCAGCGTCTGCAAGCCGCTAGTTATGAGTCCTTCGGCCCGCAACTTGCGGCGTTTCGCCTGCAGCTCACCCCACCACAACGGCGTCGTGATACCGGCGAGTGCGCGTTTGTATTGCGCATCTCCCGCAAGCATGTCGTAGACCGCCTGGCCGCGCCGCGCGTTGTGATCTATCACCAGAGCATGCACCAGCAAACCAAGCGAGTCGCCGCGTTCGGCCGCCGCATAATTGATGCCGCTTTGGTAGAACGAGACGCGGCCCTGATAGACGAAATTGTACAACAATCCCAGCGTTTTCGGGCCGGCGCTGACCCGGACGAGCTGCACGCAACCCTCCGGAAAACTTCGCGCAATGAGCTCCTGGTGAAAGCGCTCGAAGAACGGGGTATCGAACGCATCGCCATGGGTCCGATTACGCCAGCGTCTGATGTGCAGTTCCTTCAGTTCGCCGAAGAAGCTGCGCGCTTCCTGTAGCGAGGCTGGCTCCGCGACGATCACAGGTCCCAAGCGCCGTTCCGCGGCGGCGAGCGTATGGCGCACACGCGTGCGCACGCGCGGCGCAAGAATGCCGACGCAGGATGAGCTCGCAGTCGTCCGCACCCGCTCGAGATCGACGAGCCGCCCGACATCAAGTCGCGTTTGCCTGAGTGCCATTCCTCTTTTAGCCCAGGCATCCGCAAGCCAGGGTGGGACGCCATCCAGTTGAAATTCGTCCCAGTTTTTTTCCCGCGTTGCAAGATAGTCCAACACCTCTTCCCAGGCGTCGCGTGCGTGTTGTGCAGAGGCCAATAGGCCGTTGTGCTCGGTGCAGATGCTGTCGAAGCGCCGATCACCCGTGGCGTTGAGGACCCAGGTCTTCACCGGAATCAAGTTGTGCCGCCAGATCGTGCGTTTGACGATGATTCCCGCGGCGATGAGCCCGCCGTCCGCGGATACGGTCAGTAGCTGAGGTGTGATGCTGGACGGTATGCAATGCAGCCATGTGCTGATCCACGTCCACGACAAGAAGAATGAGTGCGGCGATTTCTCGGCCAAGTGCCGCCAGTGCTCCTCTAGAACCGGTAGCTCCGGCAAAGGCGAGATTTCAATCATTTCAGTCGTTGTCGCGCCGCCAGCTGGCCGGGGGGCCGGGATCAGAATCGTCGATGATTTGACGCAGCCATTGTTTTAGAAGCCGGGTCTCACCATAGCCCAGATGCCGCTCCGCATCTGACTCGGCGGCTTTGGCCGCAGCCACTAGTTCGATGACTGCCTGATGGCCCGCGGCAGTCAGGCTGACCGGTACCCCTGGGTAGTAGGCTCCGTGCAGTTTCACAAAGCCCGCGGCGGCAAGCAAGGCGATCTGATCATAAGTCACGTGAGCGCCGGTGTAGGCTAGCCTTGCGTCCAGCTGCGCGACCGATTGCTGCTCGTCGGTGCTAAGGATGCTGAGCACAAACCAATCGGCTTCCGCGAGCCCGTGTTGATCCAATTCCCTGCGCAAGCGCAGAAACTGCTGATAGTGGGCGCGTCCCAATAGGTAGATAAGGAAGTCGGAGCTGAAGCTGCTATCGGTGTCCGGCGGCGGATCAGCCATAGCCGCCATGCCGGGCTTACGCGCGGCGATCGCGTATTCGCCAGCATGAAAGACGAGCGGGGCGCGTTCCGACTGATCGAAGGCGAGCACCGCTCCGACGAATATCACATGGTCGCCGCCCTCGTAGCGGTATGCCGTGCGGCACTGAAAACGCGCTGCACAGCCCTCGAGTAGCGGGATGTCGCCGGGGCCGCGCTCTACGGTGAGACCCGCGAACTTATCGGCGCCGCGGGTGGCGAAGCGCTGCGCGAGATCATCCTGCGTCGCGGCGAGTACGTGCACTGCGAAGTGCTCCGCTGCGAGGAACGCAGGCAGGCTCAGGGAATGGCGCGACAGGCTCCAGAGCACCATGGGCGGGTTAAGCGACACGGAGTTAAAGCTATTAGCGGTTAAACCGATGTCCTGTCCCGCCCCGTCGCGGGTTGTCACGATGGTGACGCCGGTCGCGAAGGCGCCCAAGGCGCGGCGAAACTGTTGGGAGCTTGTGACGGGTGCGGGGCTCATAACTTCAGCTTTGCGGGGATCTTGACGTATTCGTGGTTTTATTTTCAGTCCACGATATTACCGCATCACAGGGAAACGGCACTTTCGAAGCCGAGTGCGACCGCAGAGGCAGCGCTGAGCACGTGCAGTGCCAGCCGCGCAGATTTATTTTGGAACCGCTTGGGATCTGTCCTTCAACGTGACGCGAATCCCCATCTTTTTCCGCGCCGTGCACACGCGGATTCTTATTTGACACCTCCCGTGTACGCGCACGAGGTGCGCAGGCACGCACGCGGCGCTGTCGCGATCCGCAGACGTGAGCATTTGACGACAGGTTGCGGAAGACTTATTCGCGCGATTAACTCGTATCGCACGCGTGTATAGACCCGTCACAGGAGACACGTTGATCTTCAGACAGGCATCCACCGCGTTGCAGATTTAGTGCTGGCATTCAGGGGATTCAGGGGATCGTATGGATATCATCGGACAGCCGAACGTAATCGTTCGGCGGGCGCAATTTTTTTTCGTCGTGGTTCTCACTGCAGCGTTGCCGGTGATAGTGGCTGCGAATCCGCCGACGATTACCGGCACGCCGCCGACGTCAGTCGTCGCCGGGCATGTGTACGCATTTAAGCCCACGGCCAAGGGCCCCACCGGCAGCGCGCTAAGCTTTTCCATCGCACACAAGCCCTCCTGGGGGAGTTTTAGCATCGCGACGGGCGAGCTCAGCGGCACTCCGACGACCGCTGAGGAGGGTAAGTATTCAGACATCACGATTAGCGTGAGCAGCGCCACCGCGACGGCGACGCTCCCCGCCTTTTCCATCGCCGTATCCGCCCCCTACACCAAACCGACGATCAGCGGCGTGCCTGAGAAATCGGTCGTTGCCGGGCAAGCATATGTATTCGAGCCGAAGGCGAGCGTCGAGGCCGGCAAAAAGGCGAGCTTTTCCATCACCGACAAGCCGACATGGGCAAGTTTCAGCGCGGTCACGGGGGAACTCTCCGGGACCCCGGCGGCCGCCAACGTCGGAACTGACTCAAATATCATCATCAGAGTCAGTGACGGCACGACCACTGTTGCATTGCCCGCGTTCGCCATTGCGGTGACCGAGGTCGGCACCAAGTCTGCGACGCTGAGTTGGAAGGCGCCGACCCTCAATTCGAACGGCTCTGCCCTCACCAATCTCGCCGGCTACCGCATCTATTACGGAACGAGTGCCACCGCTCTAACGCACTCGATCACGATAAATTCCGTTGGCGTCACGACGGATGTCGTGACGGATCTGAGTCCCGGCACTTATTACTTTGCGCTGATGGCGTTCAATACGGCGGGCATCGAAAGCAAGCTTTCGGACGTCGTGAGCGCGAAATTGTAGGAATGCGGTGCGTCACACTTTTCCGCGCTAGCGCGGTTGCCGGTCGCGTGGACATTCGTGCCGCGTCATCGTCATACCCACACCTCAAAGTGGTCGACACGTTTGGGCACAGGCGTTGATCGGCACGTTGAGAGGTTTCATGACGCGAATGCTGCGATTGATTGATCGTTGCCACCCGCTGGCTCGCAACGCTGGTCGTCACGGTGGCTCTCGCGGCATGCGGCAGCGTTGGCGTCACATCTTCATCAGCTGCTTCATCCCAATCGGTCGCCTCGCTCACCTCAACGGACTCGAACCCACCCGCCGCTTCGCAGCCGAAGCTCCCGGCGCCCAGTGTGGGAGAAATGACATTGTCCTGGGATGCGCCGGATGAAAACACGGGCGGATCGGCACTCACGAACTTGGCGGGCTATCGAATCTATTGCGGCGCGAGTGCGGACGATCTGAGGCAAGTCATCGATATTCCGGGCGTCGGCATGACCACGTATGTTATCGATGATCTGGCCACAGGCACTTACCATTTTTCGATTCGGGCGTACAACACCCAAGGCGCAGAAAGCGCGTTATCGAATATCGTCAGCGGCATCATCGGCTGATCTGAGGCCGTCCGATGCGGTGCGGCCGCTTGTCGCGCCGAAATGAAGGACGAAGCGCAGCGTCGCTGCGGCGCTGATTCCTGCCATGAATCGGAGAGCTTCCTGCGCAGGGCGGACAGCGCCTGATATTCTCTCATTGTTTGCAGCAGTACGACCGGCGGCTCGAGGCGGTATTCGCTGCAACTCAAAACCTCGGTCGCAGACGCTTTTTTGCGAGGTTGACAGACAGGGCAGGCGTCCCGTACCTTCGCCGCCCACGTCTGTGGGGCTATAGCTCAGCTGGGAGAGCGCTTGCATGGCATGCAAGAGGTCCGCGGTTCGATCCCGCGTAGCTCCACCAGTTCAAGCGCTTATGATTCCTTAACTTTCAAAGGCGGGTCTCGTTGAGGCCGCGATTGCCCTACTCGCTAGTCAAACAGAACGCGCAGGGCAGTCGTGCGCACCCGAATACCGCAGAGCTGCAAATCATTAAGGTCGCGCCTCGCCGGCCTGCGCTGCCGAGCTGGCATCGAAAACCCCACAGGCCCGCTGACCTAATTAAATCAATCTCGCAAAGCGCGGACCCCAAACGCTTCCACCTGAACCGGTATTCATGCCATCGTCCTCACGGGTTCTATCCGTGCCTTGCGCGAGCGGGATGCTCGGCTCGGCGGAACCCGCGGGGACGAAAGCTCGTTCCCGCACACGGACACCGATACCTCGGCGCGACGCGGAATGATTCGGGTTGGATTGGC
>Ga0182018_10000697_pt1 | contig 42112 bp, 27 predicted proteins | sample 812P2MmetaG_FD_120490 | JGI IMG/M metagenome (GOLD analysis project Ga0182018, IMG submission 120490) | Permafrost microbial communities from Stordalen Mire, Sweden - 812P2M metaG | ecosystem: Environmental > Terrestrial > Soil > Wetlands > Permafrost | place: Sweden: Stordalen | collected... | reverse complement strand
GGACTTTGGACTGTTCCGATTCTTGATCGCGTCGCCGAAGAACACGACGTAAAACCGTTTACAGTGCCGAACGTGCGTGCGCTGGCTCCCCGTTTTGGGGGCGTGTCGCTGTTTTATTTATCTTCCTTGGGGACGGGCGACGGACTGTGGCGCCTTCGGGACGGACAGACCACTGAGGTCTGGAAGGGCGTCGATGGTGCGTTATTGGAGACTCCCGCTGTTTCGCCGGATGGAGGTCGCGTGGCCATTGTGCTACGGCGGAGCGGGAAACGCCAACTGCACGTCCTCTCTTCAGACGGCGCCGAACTCCAGCCCATCGCGGAGGGAATTGTCGCCCAGGGTTCGAGCTGCTGGTCGCCGGATGGCAAATGGATCGTCACGGGTGGCAGCGACGCCACCGGTCCCGGACTTTTTAAGATTCCGTTGGAGGGCGGATCGCTCGTTCGCTTGGTCAGCGGGCCGGCACTCAATCCAGTCTGGTCGCCGGATGGAAGCCTGATCGTATACTCGGGTACGAATGTGAGCAGCTTCGCTCCTCTCCTTGCCGTACGTCCGGACGGAAGCAGCGTCGAATTGCCCCATATCACCTTGCGGCGGTTGGGAGAGCACGTGCGCTTCTCGCCCGATGGCAAAAGTCTGATCTACATGCAGGGACTGCTCGCATCCCAGGATTTCTGGCTACTCGATCTCGCCTCCATGAAGTCGCGCCCCCTCACCAGGCTGCAAAACCGTGCCGCCATGCTGACCTTCGACATCACAAGCGACGGGAAACAGATCGTCTTCGACCGCTTACGCGAAAACTCGCAGGTCGTCATGATCGATCTTCCCAAGGAATAGGACTGCTCCAGTTCTTGTTTGGCTCCCAAATTCACCTTTCTATTCTCCGGTCGCCTGAGCCGTTCTGGCACCAGTCAGTTCGTCGGCTAGAGCATCGGCGCGATAAATCTTGCGCAGTGCTTCGATGATGCCGCGCGAATCCACATGCACGCCGCGTGCCTGGCGGTCGTTGTAGTAGAAGTTCCAAACCAGCGACTGGATATTGCCGTCGAAAACGATTCCGACCAGTTCGCCTGCTTTATTCACGGTCGGGCTGCCCGAGTTCCCGCCGATGATGTCGGCGGTGGAAACGAAATTCAACGGGGTTTCGAGATTGAGTTTCGATTTCATCTTCGGCCAACTCTCCGCCAGGTCATACGGCGGCTTGTCGCCGTGCTCGGCGGCATGCTGGAAGGCGCCGGCGAAGGTCGTAAAGGAAGGAATCTTTTTTCCATTTTCCTCGTAGCCCTTTACCGTGCCATAACTGAGGCGCAGCGTGAAGGTCGCGTCCGGAGGCTGGGTGAAGCCGCTCTGGGCAAACCTTGCGCGAGCGATGGTCGCGCCATCGCGCTGCGCCACGGCATCGACCTCGTCGTCAAACCGCTTGCGTGCCGCTCGCGCCTCGGGATCTACTGCGCGCCAGAGAACGATGAGTGGTTCCGTACTCGCATCCACGGCTGCTTTCCCGCCTTCATAAAGTCGTTTGCGCAGAGCGACATCTTCGAGCTTGGTGCCGGCGATCAGCGCGCCCGCAGCCTCTTCCGGAGACTTGCCGTTCAGCGCCGCCTTTACGGCTGCATCCTGCGGTCCCAGCGCTTCCCGCATCCGGGCGAAGGACTGCGCCAGTTTTGCGGTCTCCAGACTCTTGTAGATGGGAGCCGTGCTGAAGAGTTGCTGCTCCATCGAGGGCAGCGCTGAATCACGATATTCGCGCAGGCGTTCGCCGTTCGGTTTCGATCTTTCCTCCGCCGCACGGACGAGAGCGCGCGCGTAAAATAGCAGGTCCGAGGTGAATCCCCGCATGCGCTCGACGTAAGTGAGCGGGTCATAAATTCCCCGGTTCACCTGCATGGCGCTGGAAATCTCCTGCCATGGATTCGCCTCACCCGCGTGCTTATCCATGTATGCTTTTTCCCGCTCGTGTTCCGCCGCCTCCATACGAGATAACACCGACGTGTCCTGCAGACCTTCGTATTCGCCGTTAATCGCCTTCTGGGAATTCTGCAGCTGGAAGATTTCCTCGTGCGCGATGCGCGCGTTCTCCGCCGATTGCCCACTGAACTTCTGGAGCATGGCGATACGCTGCTTGTAGCTGGCGAGGCGCGATGGATAATCCACGTCCTTCAGAAACTGCAATTGCGATATGGTCTTCAGCCGATCGGTGCTTCCCGGATCCCCGGAAAGGAAAATCAGATCGCCATCCTTGACTCCCGTTTTCGACCATTGCAGGTAGTTGTCGAGATGAACCGGCTTGTCGTTTTCGTAAATACGGAAGAAGGTGATGTCGAGGTCATAGCGCGGGTAGGTAAAATTGTCGGGGTCGCCACCGAAAAATGCCGCCTCAAATTCCGGCGCAAACACCAGGCGCACATCGGTGTATTTCTTGTATCTGTACAGGTTGTAAACTTCGCCCGAGTAGAGAGTAACAACGTCGCAGCGCAGGCCGGTCGATGTGGCGCAGTCTTTTTCAATGGCGCTCATGGCGGAGCGCTGTGCGTGGCTGGCGTCGGCATCGGACATGGAAGGCGTAGCGGCGGCTTTCACCTTGGCAGTGACGTCGTCGATGCCGACGAGCACGTTCAGTTCAAGGTCCGGACATTTGGCCTCGTCCGCCCGGGCCCTGGCGTAGAAACCGCTCTTCATATAGTCGGCGCCGGACGTGGCAAGCTGCGCAATGCAGTCAGAGCCCACGTGATGATTGGTAAATGCCAGACCGTCGGCCGATACGAACGAACCTGACCCTCCATTGTTAAATCGCACTGACGAAAGCCGGAGATGGTCCAGCCATTCCTGCGTCGGAGTAAAGCCGTATTGCTTCTGAACGCGATCGACAGGAAAGGTGTTATACAACCACATGCCTTCGTCGGCGATCGCGAGGGGCGTTGCGAGGGTAAGGATGAGGCCGAAAATGAACAGTCTGGTCGTCATCAAATAATTTCTTCAAGTGTGTTGCAGGAATTCCGCCAAGGAGGCAAAACTTCCGGCGGCGCAGCGACCAACCATCACCTTGCCGTGGCCTTTTAGACAGTATAGACGCGGCAAGAGAGGATTTGTCACCAGTTGAGTCGTTTCGCTAGCTACCAAAACATCCTGAACCACCAAGGGCACGAAGGATCACGAAGGCTTTTGGCTTCAGAAATTTCCTTCGTGTACCTTGGTGGCCTTGGTGGTTGACGATTTCGCAAATTGCACCACTACCCCAAGCCACGCGCGCTTGGAAACTCGCGCCGGTTGGGCGTATAAAAGAAGGTTGCCCGCGCTCTGCTGTTTTGCGCCGGAGCAATGTAGATCCAACCAAACTGCCAGCGAGGAGCCATGTCCAGCCTTACGAGCCTGCACGCCCCCAAAGGACTGGAGGGCGTTGTCGCCACCACATCCAGCATCTGCTATATCGACGGCGACCAGGGAGTGCTTGCCTATCGCGGGTACGACATCCACGATCTGGCGGACCACTCCACTTTTGAAGAAGTCTGCCATCTGCTCTGGTTCGGACGGCTGCCCAATACCGGCGAACTCAAGGCCCTGAAGCAGCGCCTGGCGGACGAGCGCAAGCTGGATCCATCCATTATTTCGCTGTTGAAATTGGCGCCGAAGCAGGCGCTGCCGATGGACGTGCTGCGCACGGTGGTGTCCGCGCTTTCTTTCTACGACCCTGAATTCGACCGCAATGATCACGAAGCTAACGTCGATAAAGCGATTCGCCTGACCGCCCAGATCGCGATGATCGTGGCCAACTACGACCGCATTCGCAAAGGGAAGCCGGTGGTGGAGCCGGATCGATCGCTCTTTCACGCGGCGAATTTCCTGCTCATGCTGAACGGCGCCGCTCCGTCGGAAACTGCCGAACGCGCTCTGGATATCGCGCTCATTCTGCACGCCGATCATGAACTGAACGCTTCCACCTTCGCCGCGCGTATCACGGCGGCAACGCTCTCCGATATGCACTCGGCGATCACCTCCGCGATTGGCACGCTCAAAGGGCCGCTGCACGGCGGCGCGAACGAGGCCGTGTTCAAAATCCTGAAGGAAATCGACGCCAAGGGAACGGACCCCGTCGAGTACGTCAAAGGGTTACTGGCCCAGAAAAAGAAAATGCCCGGCTTCGGACACCGCGTCTACCACACGGAAGATCCGCGCGCCACGCACCTGCGGCAGATGTCGCGCGACCTCGGTCAATCGAGCGGCGATCCCAGGTGGTTCGAATATTCGCAAAAGATCGAAGACTTCGTTAAGGGCGAGAAAAAGCTCAACGCCAATGTGGATTTCTATTCCGCTTCCACCTATCACGTCCTCGGAATCGAAGTGGACCTGTTCACGCCCATCTTCGCGGTTTCGCGGGTCGCCGGCTGGACCGCGCACGTCATCGAACAACTCGACGATAACCGCCTCATCCGCCCGCGAGCCGATTACGTAGGCCCGGAGTATCCGCAAAAATATGTAGCGCTGGATAAGCGCTGAAGCGGGTCACCGAATTCCCCGTAGAGACGTGGCTTGCCGCGTCTCCCAAGCCAAACCAGCCCCCAGCCGGGTCGAATGATTCTTGCCCGGCATCGGTACAATAGAAGCAGCATGCTGCACAGGGTCTATCTCGACAACAACGCCACGACTCCCGTGCTTCCCGAAGTTCTGGAGGCTATGCGGCCTTACTTTGGCGAGCACTTCGGCAACGCGTCCTCGATCCACCATCATGGACAGGAGACGCGGGCCGCGGTCGAACGCGCGCGTGAATCGGTGGCCGCTATGCTGGCTTGCCGCGCCTCCGAGATCGTGTTTACCGGCGGCGGCACGGAAGCGGACAATCTTGCGGTCTTCGGTGTTGCACAAGCGTCGGGCGACCACGTCATCACCTGCACCGTCGAACATCACGCCGTACTGAACGCCTGCAAGCATCTCGCCGGGCAGCCCGCGACCCAGGGATGCGAAGTCACGTACGTTCCAGTGGACGGCCGCGGTTTGGTCGATCCGGCGGATGTGAAGCGCGCCATCCGCCCCAATACGAAGCTGATCACAATTATGTTCGCCAACAACGAGACGGGCGTTTTGCAGCCCGTCGCCGAAATTGGAAAGATTGCTGCCGAAGCCGACATTTACTTTCACACCGACGCAGTGCAAGCTGCCGGAAAGATTCCAATCGATGTAGACGAAATCGGCTGCGATCTGTTGACCATCTCCGGCCACAAGATTCACGGTCCGCAGGGAGTGGGCGCGCTCTACGTCCGCAAGGGAACCCGGCTTGCACCCATGTTCTACGGTGGCAGTCATGAGCGCTCGCGTCGCGCCGGCACCGAGAATGTCCCGGGCATCGTAGGCCTGGGCAAGGCTGCGGAATCAGCCAGAGTTGGCATCGAACGCGGCGACGAGAAGATTGCTGCGGCAAGAGACCATCTGGAAAGGGAACTGCTCAAGATCGAAGCCACAGGCTTGAACGGCGAAGGCGCACCGCGCGCGCCGAATACGACCAACATTTATTTCGATGGCATCGAAGGCGAAGCGCTGGTTATCGCGCTGGACTTGAAAGGACTCGCAGTGTCGACTGGAGCGGCCTGCTCTTCCGGAGCGATCGAACCGTCGCACGTTCTGACCGCCATGGGACTGCGTACCGACCGTGCCAAGGCGAGCATTCGTTTCAGTCTCGGTAAGCAAAATACGACGGAGGACATTGAATTTACGCTGGCGATCGTCCCCGAAACAGTGTCGCGCCTGCGGGAGCTTAGCCCGGTTTATCGGACTGTGGTTTCGAAGTGAGAGGCCTACCTTTTAACAGGTCCATGGTCACATGAACTGATACGGAGAACGATCATGGGGCGGAAATTCGTGTTGCTGTTCACGACACTCGTTGCGGTAGGCGCGGCATTTGCGGCCGACAGCGGTCCAGTTTTGCCAGACGCGGCTGCGCAGGCGGCGAAAAACAAAGCGGTAGCCGGGCGAGTGTTCGAAGAGATTTTCAATCAAGGAAAGTTTCAGGTTGCCGAGGAAATCTACGCCCCGGATTTTGTCAACCACGGGCTCCGCAGGAATTACGATCTTCAGGAGGATCAAGCGGCAGTTCATGCGGAGAAGAAGGCGTTTCCGGACCTCAAGATGAGCGTACTCCTGATGGCAGCCGAGGGTGACCTGGTCACAGCGGTTTGGGTCTTCCGCGGGACGCATACCGGTTCCGGATATGATGGATTACCTCCAACGGGAGTCAAGCTTGAATTACGTGGAATTACGGTTTGGCGTATTGTCGATGGCAAGATTCGTGAGGAGTGGACCGAGTTCGACCAACTGCGAGCTGCCCAACAATTCGTGACACAATTGAAGTGGCCGCTACTGGGTTTTCTTTTTGTGGCGTTGATTCTTGCATGGGCGTTTTGCAGATTTTTCCTGAGAATGAGGCGACCGCAGCTTGCAAGGGGGGTAGTCCTAGTCGGGTAGTGTGCTGCTTTGAAAATGGCACTCAGTCGCAACGGGGGCTGATCTCACAGATCAAGCTTGGAGTTTGAAGGCATTCGTAGGAGTATTGCGGAAGAAACTGCAACAGCGGCGGCGTGATGATTAAGCGGGCTCGCATCATGTACATCGAATCGAAAGCCGAGGGTCTAACCGGTCCTGCTCGGATAGGCCGCGTTGCTTTTAACAAAACCGGGCGCACACTCTACTACAAGGGCCAATCGTTCCAGAGCCTGAAGGGGCGGGGCTTCAAAGCCAATTACCGGGAAACAGAAACCGGGGAGGAGTACTGGATTTCAGGTCCACGTCGTGATGGACTGGACCGTCTTTATGGGAAGAGTGCGCTAGTCGTGAAAATAGATGACGACGTTCGGGGAAGAGTATTGGACGGAAATCCGCAAGAAACCCGAACTCATCTTGCGGCGAACAACTTAAAATTCAAAACAGCCCCTTCTAGTCAGGTAGTTTGACGACGTACCTTATGACTGACTCAACAACCATCGCCGTCGCCATGTCGGGAGGAGTGGACTCCTCGGCCGTTGCGGCCATGCTGCGTGCCGAAGGCCGCAACGTCATCGGCCTGACCATGCAGCTCTGGAATCAGCGCCGTCTCGCCGGACATGAAGGCATGCCGGAATCCGTGCAGGGCCGCTGCTGTTCGATTGACGACGTCTACGATGCTCGCCGCGTTGCTGAAACCCTCGGCATTCCTTACTACGTGGTCAATCACGAAGAGCGCTTCGAGCGCGACGTGGTGCGGCCTTTCGTTGAGGAGTATCTGGCCGGGCGCACGCCGATCCCTTGCAGTCTTTGCAACAATCACCTGAAGTTTGATCAGCTGCTGATTGTGGCGCGGCAGATTGGCGCCGATCAGATCGCCACCGGCCATTATGCGCAAGTCGCCTTTGACGAGCCGCTCGGCCGCTGGCTGCTGAAGCGTCCGGCTGACCAGTCCAAAGACCAGACTTATTTTCTTTTCGGCCTCACGCAGGAGCAATTGAGCCGCACCCTGTTTCCGCTCGGCGGCATGACCAAGCCGGAGGTGCGCGAACTCGCCCGCAAGCACAGCCTGGCAATCGCCGAAAAGCCTGACTCGCAGGAAATCTGCTTTGTCCCCGGCGGCGACTATAAGCGCTTCCTCGAAGCCTATCTAACCGAGCAGGGAAACGCATCGTCCGGAATGTCGACCGCGACGATTGCCGGCGAGATGGTCACGACCGACGGCAAAGTGATCGGCGAGCACACCGGCGTGCACAACTTCACCGTCGGCCAGCGCAAGGGACTCGGCGTAGCCACCGGATCGCCGCTCTACGTGATTCAAATCAAGAACGACACGCGGGAGGTGGTGGTCGGCAAGGACGAAGATCTTTACTCACGTACTCTCCTGGCCCACCGCGTGAACCTGATTTCGACCGGCGAGTTATGCGGGCCGATGAAAGTTTCGGTGAAGATACGGCACCGGCATCAACCAGCCGCGGCCACGATTGAACCCGCTGGCCCGGACAAAATCCGAGTTCGCTTTGACGAGCCGCAACGAGCGCTCACCCCAGGCCAGGCCGCCGTTTTCTACGATCGGGACGTTGTCGTAGGTGGTGGTTGGATAGAGAGCTTCCCGTAGAGACGCGGCAAGCCGCGTCTCTACTGCCACAGCGAATTCGCGACAGCCGAGCCCCTGGTTACCGCGATGAGTTACCCCGAATTACTCTCGCCCGAATTTATGGCACGTTAGTGGACTAGACCTCCTGATGAAGCAGAGTTAGGGTTATTCCACGACGGGACCTTCGTAGTCTCTCCCCAAGCAAAGGTCCGGACGTGGGAAGCGATTTTATGAAAATCTGGCATCTGGCTTATGCGGCATTGGGGATTGCGGTGGCGCGCTGGGTTTTTAAGCGTCAACCAATGCAGGTAGCGGACCCGATCACCCGTTTACGTACTTCTGGCCTGCTGTAGTAAGACGTTAGTCAAAAGGGTTTGGGCGCGCCCCGTTGCGCGTCACTTCGACGAACTGAGCGCGCCCATTCCTTTTCCCATTTTTCGTGTCCGCCGCGGAAGTGCTAGTACTTTAGTTTCCCTTCGGTAACTTCTTTTCCGCTCCATCTCGCCTAAACTTTCTATATGGACCCGTTGCGCGTACCCGGGCCACGGCAACCTGCAATCATGCGATCCCGGTTCCCCAGCTCGCGATTGGTCATGCTCTGTGTGCTGCTAATCCCGTGGGCAGCCGCTTCAGCGCAAGACGATCCGCCCTCTCTCGGCGATTTCGCGCGTAATCTGCGCAAGGACAAATCGCAACAGCCGCCTCAATCACAAACCGACCACGCCCGCACGGTGATCGATAACGACAATATGGCCCAGGTCATGGAAGATGCCAAGAAGGCAAAGCCGATCAAACAGGACAAGACTGTCTTTTCGATTGACCCCTCCGGCAACACTCTCAAAGTATCGTCTCCCGACGTAACCTGCAGTCTTTCTTTCAACGCCCGGGCCGCTTCGCTGATCGTCAAACCCATGCTGATCGAAGACCTGCCGCTTGCGGAACTGGTTAAGCTGGACGGACCCGGCTCCATCCAGGACGAAAGTCTGCAACTGGAAGTTTTCAACGGAAGCGACTGGGACCTGCGCGAAATCACCATCGGCCTGACGCTCGAACGCAAAACAGGAGCAAACGCCCAAGTGGCGTCCCGAGCGCGAATCATTCCAGCCGCCCAGGGACTTGCGCCCAACGCGGTCGAGCGGCATTCCGACGTTACGCTGCTCTATCACCTCAAAGCTGAGGCGAAGCCCTTCAGCACAATTGCATTCCACGAAAATATCGGACTCACTCCCGGCCTCGACGAAGATTGGCGATGGTCGATTGTAGAAGCAAAAGGAATCCGGCCGACGCAAGCGCAGCCGGCGCCCGATTCGCGATCAGAACCCCTGTTTGCTAATCCACCGCACCTTAAGCCGGGCTCGAACTAACTGCGTCCGTGCCGACCGCGCCCTGTGTCCCTCTGTGGACCCTGTGGTGAGGATTTTGGTAGTGGTGCAATTTGCGAAATCGTTAACCACCAAGGCCACCAAGTACACGTAGGAAATACCTGAAGCCAAAAGCCTTCGTGATCCTTTGTGCCCTTGGTGGTCCAGGATTTCATCGGCTCACCGTGAAACTGCACCACTACCAGGATTTTGTCAGCCGCCAGTCACAAGCCCGATCGCAGATCAATCGTAGACAGGAAGCGAGGCTTCTGACGCGCTTTCGTCAGCTGCTCGAACGAATACGCGATCTTGAGCAGCGTAGGTTCGCTCCAGGCGCGTCCAAAAAACGAGATGCCGACCGGCAGTCCCCAAAGATGACCAGCTGTCACGTTGATATTAGGATAGCCGGCGACGGCAGCCGCGCTGGAACTGCCTCCGCCGGAGTGGTCGCCGCCGATGAGGTCGGTGAGCCACGCCGGGCCGGCCGTGGGAGCGACGAGCGCGTCGAGTTTAAATTTGTCCATGACAAAGTCGATGCCCTCGGCCCGCGCGAGTCGGCGATTCAAAGCCAGCGCATCGAGATACTCTTTTGACGTAAGCGAGCCCTTCTGTTCCGACTTTAGAAAAATGTCCTGCCCGAAGTAAGGCATCTCCCGATCGCGATGTAGCTCGTTGAACTCAATCACATCCTTCAAGCTCTTAACGGTAGAGTTGCCGCGGCGAGCCAGATAGCCCGCAAGGTCCGCTTTGAGTTCGTATAACAAAACGGTAAATTCGCTGTCGTCGAACTTGCCAATGGTCGGAATATCGGCGGGATCGATAATCTCCGCGCCCGCCAGCTTCATCCCGCCGATCATGGTGTCCATTAGCCGGTCAACGGCATCGTTGAAGCCGAAGTATTTACGCACCACTCCCAGGCGCGCGCCTTTGAGTCCCGCGGGATCGAGAAATTTCGTGTAGTCGGGATACTGCCTGCGTTGGCCATCCGCGGTCGCGGAGTCCTCTGAATCCGCTCCAGCCATGGCGCCGAGCACAATGGCAACGTCGCGCACCGTGCGAGCCATCGGACCCGCCGTATCCTGAGTGTGCGAGATGGGAACGATGCCGGTGCGGCTCACAAGTCCCACGGTAGGCTTCAGCCCGGCCAGGCCATTTGCAGAGGACGGACAGACAACCGACCCGTCCGTCTCCGTGCCCACCCCGACGGCGCATAGATTCGCCGAGACACCAGCCCCGGTGCCGGAGCTCGATCCACAAGGATTGCGATCGAGAGCATAAGGATTGCGAGTAAGTCCGCCGCGCCCGCTCCATCCGCTGGTCGCATGATTGGAGCGAATGTTGGCCCACTCGCTGAGATTGGTCTTGCCGAGGATCACGGCGCCGGCCTTGCGCAACTGCGCCACCACGAAAGCATCGCTCGAAGGCCGCGAGCCCAGCAGGGCGAGCGATCCCGCCGTCGTATTCATGCGGTCGCCGGTGTCGATATTGTCTTTGATGAGCACGGGAACGCCATGCAGCGGACCGCGCGTCCCCTTCGATTTGCGCTCCTGGTCAAGCGCGCCCGCGATTTCAAGGGCATCGGGATTAATCTCGATCACGGCATTGACCGTGGGTCCGGACTTGTCGATCTCCTGAATGCGCGCCAGATATTTCTCAGTCACCGAGCGAGAGGAATAACGGCCCGACTGAAAAGCCTTCTGCAAATCGTCAATCGTAATCTCGTCGAGTTCGAAGTTGGCTTCGACATTGCTCTCGAGATTTCCATCGGCTCGTCCGGGTACAGGCGCGGGATCGAGCACGCGAGCCGATCCGAAGGCCGGAAAGGCAGCCGCGGCAAGCGTCGCGGTCACGCCCGCGCGAAGAAAGCGGCGACGCGAAGTATCTTTCTGGAGAACGAAATCTGCGGACATTTAAGCTCCTGCGACCATGAAGTGAAACAGCTACTGCTCGCCTGTCTGAGTCCGTTGGTTCATTATCGTTTCTCTGATCTTGAATTTCTGAACTTTGCCTGTCACTGTCATAGGAAATTCATCCACGATCTGGATGAGCTTCGGAATTTTGAAATGAGCGATTTTGGAGGCGCAGAAGGATAGGATTTCGTCTTCTGTCAGCGTTGAACCTTGCTCCAGTTGAATCCAGGCTGCGACCTGCTCTCCATACTTTGGGCAAGGAATGCCGACGACTTGCACCATGCGAATTCCCGGGCAAGTGTACAAAAACTCCTCAACTTCTCGGGGATAGATGTTTTCGCCGCCGCGAATAATAACGTCTTTGGCACGGCCGGTGACGCTGCAATATCCTGCTGCATCCATCACGGCTAGATCGCCCGTGTGCAACCAGCTTTCCTCATCCAGCACCGCGCGGGTCGCTTCTGGATTGCGGTAATAGCCTTTCATTACCAGATATCCGCGGGTGCACAGTTCTCCTGATTCGCCGATCGGGACAATTTCACCGGTTGCAGGATGAACCAGTTTCACTTCCGTATGGGGCAAAGACTTGCCTACCGATTTCACGCGCAGTTCGATGGAATCCGATGGCTTGGTCTGCGTGATTACAGGGGACGCCTCGGTCAATCCGTAAGCGATGGTCAGCTCCGGACAGTGCATCTCGTTCAAGACGCGTTTCATTATTTCTATGGGACAAGGTGCACCGGCCATGATCCCGGTGCGCAACGTATGCAAATCGAACTCAGCGAATTTCGGATGTTCGAGTTCCGCAATAAACATGGTCGGGACGCCATGCAGCGCGGTGCAGCCTTCTTCATGCACGGCTCTTAGAGTTGCCTCGGCATCGAAATGGGCCGCGGGAATTATCATGGTCGCTCCGGTCACAACGCAAGCCATGTTCGACAGCACCATGCCGAAGCAGTGATAGAAAGGGACGGGGATGCAGAGCCGGTCGAGATGAGTGAGGCGCTGGGAGTCCGCCGTCAGCTTTGCATTATTAACGATGTTGCGATGGGAGAGCACCGCTCCTTTCGGAAACCCGGTGGTTCCGGAAGTGTATTGAATGTTGATTCCGTCGTTCGGATCGAGCGAGGTTTCTCGAGCGCACAATTCCGCGTCAGAGATACGGCGTCCGCTAATCAGAAGATCATTCCAGGAAATCATTGCCTTCGGAGCATGGTCGCCAATAAAAATAACCTGGCGCAATTCCGGCAACTTGGCGGAATGGAGAGTCGTAGCTTGCGCCTGATCGATTTCGGGGCAAACCTGCCGGATCGCGTCGACATAATTAGAGTCGCGGAAACGCTCGATCAGTATAAGAGCGCAACATTCGGACTGCCGTAAGACGTACTCCAGTTCGAAGGCGCGATTTGCAGGGTTGATGTTCACCAGGATGGCGCCAATCTTCGCGGTGGCAAACTGGGTGATGACCCATTCCGAGTTATTCGTCGACCAAATTCCTATTCGGTCTCCTTTCTGGATGCCAATGCTCATCAATCCGCGTGCGGTAGCCTCCACTTGCTCCCGCAGCTCGCGGTAGGTGTAGCGCTTATGTTCGTGACAGACGACTAGAGCTTCATTTTCAGGATATTTGTTGGCGGTGGAATCAAGCACGTCTCCGATGCACATTTCGCTAAGTTCAGGGCATGAACTTCCGCGAGCATAGCTTAAGAATTTGTCGACGAATTCCGTGCTCATGAATGAGGCTCCCGCTGGGATCAATATCTCATGACGTTCAGGGCGCCACTAATTGCGGAAAGATGTTCACCGATTCGTCGGCTGAAGATGGAGCGACCAGAAGCGCTGGATTTCAGCGTAGGCCGCTTTCTGCTCGGGCGTATTCATCAAGTAGGCCTGAAACACATGCGGCATGCCCTCGTAAACATCCAGTTCAGCCTCGCCGCCGACGATTTTAATTGCCTGATAGAAGCGCACGGAATCGCTTAAAAGCAACTCTTTAGTGCCCACCTGAATGAGCACGGGCGGAAATCCTTTTTTGAAATCGCCATAGATGGGCGAGACGTAGGGATTTTTCCAATCGGCGGGATCGGCGTAGGCTTTGAATCCCGGGATCACGCGGTCTACTTCGAGGACCGGATCGGCGTGGGCCAGGGTCGTTTCGGTGTCGCCATTCATATTGAAATCGACACATGGAGAAAGCAACACGACGGCGCCGGGCATGGGCATCCCGCTATCGCGCAGCTTCAGAATGCTGGCGGGGACGATGTTGGCCCCCGCTGAATCGCCAAACATTCCGATGCTGCGCGGCTTGTACCCCTCGGCGAGCACACCTTTGTAGACAGCAATAACCTGATCGGTGACGAGCGGCCACTTGCCTCGCGGTGCGACGGTGTAATCCACGGAGAGAATGCGCTTGCCGGTGGCGGTCGCCATCAGCGCATCCGCGCCGGCAGACGAATGCGCGGAATCCTGAATGAAACCACCGCCATGAACGCGGATGAGAACGGTTCCGTCGTCGTGATAATTTGTAGGCTTGGTCTCGTAGACGCCGACGCCGCCGACGCGCAGTTCGGCGTTGGCGACTCCCAGTTTCTTGAGCAGAGGAGCCGTATTGGCTTCGGCCCGAGCAAGGATTTTTGCGTAGTTGGCGTCGAAGTCGGCTAGAGTTTTAGGAATTGTGTATTCCGCACGGTGAGCATCGACCACCGGCAACAGCTTCTCAAATATAGCTCGAGCCTCCGGCGAAACGGTGGCGGGAACGAAGTCACGAAGGTCTTGACTGGGCGCGACGGCCGGCACATCCGGCTGCGATTGCGCCAGGCAAGCGGACGCGAGAGCCACCATTACTACAGCCAGCTTTCGCGTCCAATCGGCACCGAGCATTCTTCCCCGTCTTTTTTTGTGCACTTTCTAAAACAGCAGTTTCAGCGCGAACTGGAACTGTCGCGGATTGATGTTCGGCACGGTTGACGTGATGCTACCGAATCCACCGGCGTTCGTCGGCATATCGCCGGGGAGCAAGCCAACCACCGAAATAGGAGTGCTCGAAGTATGTTCCGGGCCTGGGCTCCATCCCGAGATAACCGAATTCGGATTGGAGAAGTTTGGCGTGTTCGAGATATTGAAGCACTCAGCGCGGAACTGGAGCACCTTTTGATCGTGGATCGGGAACTCTTTGAATAGGGAGAGGTCGGCGCGGCGCGTGTGGGGTCCGTAGTAGGCTTCGTTTAATTCGTCTCCCGGAGTGCCGGCTGGTTGTGGGGTCCACGCATTCAGATTCAGCCAGTCTGCGTTACTCCGAGTAGCTGCCTTGTAGGACTGTCCGGTGACATCCGGCCGGTCCGTCGTTGCTAGAGGCAGGTTGATTTGCGCAACTCCGTTGCGGTTAGAAAACGAATCGCCCACTGTAAACGTGCTTCCGGTCTGCCAGAAGACGATCGAATTTACCTCCCAGCCCTTCAGCAAGACGCCTTTCGCGCCGGTGGCTCCTTCGGCAAACGGCAACTTGTAGTCCAAGGTAGCCCCAATGCGGTTCCGGATATCGACCTGCGAGTTGCCGTAGTCATATTGCACGTTGCGAGGCAGCAAGCCGACGCTGCTGGTGGCTCCCGTGCCACTGTTGCTCGCGTCGGTGAGACCGTGCGCCAACGTGTAGTTAACATTGAAGGCCAGGCCTTTCGTAAAGCGACGCGCAAAGACCGCTTGCAGCGCTGAGTAGTTGCTCCCGGCATTGGCTAAAGCTGCCTGGATCTGACCGACGTTAGGCAGACTGGTCGCGGTGAGCAGCGCCGGAAGCGGGCCAGGTCCCTGCGTCGCATCAGTCGGGTAAGGTCCGGTAGGATCGGGGACGTTGATGACCGGCGAGAACAACATGCGCCGGCCCAGCTCTTCGACCCCGGCCACGCTCACCACGTTATTGCCGAACTCGTGCTGCACCATCAGATTGAACTCGTGCACGTACGACGTGTTGGCATTGTGCGCCAGGGAGGTGAAAGAACCGGATAGGTTGGTGGTTGAAGATGGCACCGGCACGGGCAAGTTAAAGCCATTCAAAACACCGGGTGCGGAGAAGCAAGGTACGCAGACATTGGCGTAAGCATATTGGGGACTAAGTGGCGTAATCTGGCCATTCAGAGAAGATGGATAGTAACTGATTCCGTATCCGCCTCGAAGAACAGTCTTCGGAGTCAGGGTCTTGGCGAAGCCGAGCCGCGGAGCGAAATTCGTCCGGCTGGTGCCCACGCCGACGTGAGGGTCTTGCTGCGACGTAATGAGCGACAAAGTCTGGTAGTCGAAGTTCGCCGACTTGCCGTGGGCCTCGGTGAACGGAGTGTAGATGTCGTAGCGCAGGCCGAGATTCAGGGTCAAAGTGGGCGAGACTCGCCAGTCGTCCTGAACATAGGTCCCAGATTCCCAGGCCCGCGCGCCCCCCTCGGTGAGAATATTTTCGCGTTCAAATCCAACCGGCGCGTTGAGCAGAAGATCCGAGAAAGGATCGCCGGTGAGGCCGACGATCAGAAACACACCCAATCCGATCGGATTTTGAAAATAGTTCAGTTGGCGCCGGATTAATTGCGAGCCCATCTTCACATTGTGCCTTCCGTGACTGTAGGTGACCGCGCCAATGTATTGGAAGGTATTGTTCCGGTTCAGAATCGGCAGGAAGGGTGAATCTCCAAGCTCGGCGTAGTTACCGTCAAGAAAGTACAAAGGCGTGAAACCTGAGGTATATGGCACCCCGGGTATATTAGCGTTCGGTAGTCCCATGGCATCGGCGACGTTCAAGCCATCGTTCAGGCTTTTCGATTCAATATCGATGCGGGTATAGCCTGTCTTGAGTTCAAGCAGTAAATTGGGTGTGAAAACGTGGACATAATTGAACTGTACGCCGTGCGCCTTTGTAACCGACGTGCCCGCGTAACAGAACAGGCAGCCGTTCGGTTGCACCTTCAGGCTGCCGACGGTTACGTCTGGCAAATAGCCGGGGATGTCCGTATGCACGTCATTGTAGGAGTAACGTCCGAAAAGCGAATTGTTGGTGTTGAAATGATGATCGATGCGGCCGTCCGCCGATAGCGTAGTCTGCTGTTTGTTGACCACGCTGGTGTAGTTATTGGAAGGCCCGGCGTTGGGAACATTCGGCGCTGGATACATGGAAAAGTAGGCCAAGCCAATCGGATTCAAAAAGAACGACGGATAATCCGGGAGGCCGATATCGGAAAAATTGCCGGGATTCTGCTCTTCAAATAGCGTTGGCACTGTCAAGAGGCCGGAAGAGACTCCCTGGATCACGCGGTTGTCTTCAACGTCGCCAAAGAAGAATGTCTTATTCTTAACGATCGGTCCGCCAACGCTGCCGCCGAACTGGTTCTGGCGGTATTCCGGTTTAGGTGTGACCCCGGTTGTCTCGAAGAAATCGCGAGCGTCAAAGACGTCGTTGCGGAAGTATTCGTACAGGGAGCCATGCAAGGCATTGGTTCCAGACTTGGTGATGATGTTGACGACTGCGCCTGCGGCACGTCCGATGTCGGCGCTGGCGTCGTTGGTATCGACCTTGACTTCCGCTATCGCATCGATCGAGGGACGAACGCCGATGAAGCCTTGCTCGCGCTCGTTGTTGTCCATGCCATCAATCATTTCGCTGTTGTACTCGTCGGGCTGACCGTTGGCGACTACGGTGGATGTGACGCGTCTGTCATCGGGGCGCTGGCCCGAGGAGATTGCGTCCGGCTGCCCCTCGTTCACGCCTGGCTGCAACTGAACCAGGTTGATGAAGTTGCGTCCGTTGAGTGGCAGATCCTGCACCGACTGCTCGGTGACCACGCTGCTCACGGAGGAACTATCGGTCTCCAAGAGCGGAGGGGCTGCGCTCACTTCCACCGTTTCCTGAACCGAACCGGGCTGAAGTTTGGCATCGGCGCGTAAACGGTCACCGGCTGCAAGGTTGATATCCGAAACGACAAATTTCTTGAATCCCTGAGCCTCGACGGAAACCACGTAATGCCCCGGGATCAGGAGATTGAAGACGTAATCGCCCGCGCCGTTAGATTTGACCACGGTCGCGACGCCCGTCCCCTGGTTTGTCAGGGTTACGGTTGCCCCCGAGACTGCGGCGCCGGTACTGTCCGCGACCGTTCCGAGCACGTCGGCAGTTGCGACCTGCGCATTAGCGGTGAACTGCGCGCAAACTAAGAACGTGAAGATTGCAACAACGCATCCCAAGCATCCCAAATCTCGGATCGGCGACCGCAAAGACATTCTTGTATCTCCTTAACCTACGTCTCGAACTTCCGTTCCGGTACACGTTCCCGCCCAATCGTGACCGTATTCGCAGTATTGCCTTCTGCTACCTTTCAGCTGGGCGAGATCTTGCAATTGACGAGCGGAGTGGAGGCTGACATAAGCGGATTTGAGAGTCAACGCGAAGTAGAAAAACTGCAGGCGTTTGCCAATGCGAAACGCAACTACAACAGCGATATCGACTCACTAAACTGTGGATTACGGGTTCTTTTTATGCCTTTTGCTGGCGGAATTGAGCCTTACGCGGTTTGCCATCCCTCGATGCAAGGTTTCGCACTGCGCAACGATTTAGTGCCGCCTCGCGGTCGAAATTCAGCGGGCTTTATTATCCGGCGTCGCGGTCTCCGGGCGGCGGGACACGCAATTTATCTTTGGGAATGCGGGTCAGAGCCAGCGCCATGTCGGCAAATCCCATGGCGGCGTGCCGCATCATGGCAAAATCCACGCAATGGACGGTCGCGTAACCGCCGCTGAAAAGATAGTTGGGACCGCAAATATAGTTGGCGTCGGGCAATCCGCCGTTGTTCCACATGTACTCGCCCTCGCCTGGCCAAGCCGAATCGGTGTCCATACTTTTTGGCTTCGGGTTGGTGGGCTTAGCTAACAAAGTGCCGGCCATGCCTCCGGAAGCGAGGCCCCGCACGACTTCGGCGGCCAGCACGCTGGCGTCAGGCGGCATGAAGACGATGGGCGGTTCGAGCAAGCCAGTCGGACGGAACGAACCGTCCTGCAGGGCATAATCCATCGCTCCCACATGCTCGACCGTGATCGCTGCGGCAACCTGTGGCAGCAGGTCTTCGCGATGCTGGCGAATAAACGCCCTTGATCCTGCGCCGCCGACGAAATGCCCGGTGGTGAGCACGATCTGGATGCCGCGCGGCAGAAGTTCGCGCGGAATGCGGGCCAGATATTGCGCCATGGCGACGATGAGATCGGGTCCATTGTCTTCGATCCCGTTCGGTCCATCGGTGTGACTGTGCAGGATGACGAATTCTGACGTGCGTCCTGGTATGACTCCTACCAGGTTGCGGCCGGCAAAGTGATCGACCTCGGCCGAGAGCTTGACTCTCACCGTTCCGCCCGCGGCGGCCACCCGCTTGAGCCTGGCGCCGGCATCGCGGGCCACGTAGAGGCCAGGGGTGGAACGGACTATGCCGTCATACGGCGTGTACATGCCCGCGGCCGCCGCGTTATCGAGCGGCAGAATTGCGATTACAGCGCTCGGTCCGGCGGCCCGGACAGCAGCGAATCGACTCAGCATATTGCCCATCCACACGCGGACGTAATCACGTTCGGGAGCGAGCAGATGGGTCGGATCATAGCCGTCGTAAGAAAGCGCTATGAATCGCTGCAGCTTGGTCTGAGGAATATCAATATCGATCAGTGCGACTTTGCCCTGAAGCGAGCCGGCGGGCACAGATTCCGGCTTTACATAGACAAGAGGGGCGGTGACGCCTTCCGGGGGCAGCTGGCCGGAATAAGGAACATAGCTCGAAGCCGGAACCGCGCCGGCCTCCGAACCGGCGACGATATCGATTCCCCAACTGGAGGGCGTCCATCGCTGAAAAGGCGCGGGTTCGGCGCGGACCTGCTGAATTCCGACACGTTCCATGCGGTCGTGCAATGCGTCAATGTACTGCTCTTGCGGACGCGATCCGGTCGCGCGCAGGCCGCGATCGTCGAGCTCTGCGTACCAATCGCGCATTTGGCCGAGGTCGAGAAACTGACGCTCATCCACTTTCTCCGCGGCGTTACCTGTCAGAACTGCGCGCGGCCAGCGGTCATTTCCGGACGCTGCCCAGGCACGAGAAAGTGGAGAGAAAGCGCTCAACGCGGCCGCCGAACTTCCAAGTTGAAGCAGGCGGCGTCGCGTCAAGCTGGTCGTACGCCGCGCTAGGATTTCGTTTTCGTTCATTTTGCCCCTGTCGAGGTTGTTGCGCATGTCTGATAAAACAATACTGCAAGAACAATACTGCAATCCGCCGAATGTTGTCTGTGGACACGCTCCTATCGATTCGCTATAGTTCGTCCGCTGGCAGCCGATTTCGGATCGTGACTTTACCTGTTTCCCCGATCGTCGCGGCGTACTTTAATTGCTCCCGGAGAAAATATTGACGATACTCGGTTCCCTCCTTCCCAGAAACTTCAATACGCGAATCACAGCGCGGCTCTTTTGGATTGTCCTGGCTCTCTTATCGTCTCCTGCCATTGCCCAGCCGAGCAAAAATAAAGTCGACCAGCGTCCCACGGTTTCCACGGCGAGTGGCGAACTGCGCGGCGTCGGGGAAGGGAACGGCGTGGTTTTCAAAGGCATTCCCTATGCACGACCGCCCGTCGGCGATCTGCGCTGGCGCGAGCCGCAGCCTCCCTCACCGTGGTCTGGCGTGCGCGATGCTTCGCTTCCGTCGGCAGCCTGCCCGCAGTCATCCCCCCTTCTCGCAGGTTTTATCGGACCGCTCGCCAAAAGCTATGGAACTACTTATGTCGCGGAACCGATTGTAACCGCGGAAGATTGCCTTTATCTGAACGTGTGGGCGCCGGCATGGCCGCCGCGAATGGGGCTGCCGGTTATGGTCTGGCTGCACGGCGGGAGCAACAGGTCGGGTACCGGGTCGCAGGATATTTACGATGGAAGGACGCTTACCAAATATGGCGTGATTGTGGTGACCATTAATTACCGGTTGGGAGTGCTCGGTTTTTTCTCGCATCCGCAACTCACTGCTGAGTCCCCACACCATAGCTCGGGCAACTACGGGCTGCTCGATCAACTTGCGGCGCTGCGCTGGGTGCAGGCAAATATTGCGCAGTTCGGCGGCGACCCGAAGAACGTCACGCTCTTTGGAGAATCGGCCGGCGCGATCGATGCCGGCGTGCTGATGGCCTCTCCGCTGGCTGCCGGTCTTTTTGAGCGCGTGATTTCCGAGAGCGGGCCAGCATTCGGGTTGGGCCCGGCGCGGACATTTAGTGAAAACGAGATTTTCGGATCGGCGGTCGGCGCAAGAGCAGCCGCGGCGGGATCTTCCGCCGATCAGCTGTCTGCTTTGCGTGGTATGACTCCGTCGGCGCTGACCGAACTCGCCCTCGACGTCATAAAGAAAGAAGGCAGGGGCGATATAACCAGCGCGGTTGTCGACGGATGGTTTCTTACCGAAACTCCCGCAAGTGCATTTGGCTCGGAACGGCAGCAGAAGGTTGGTCTGCTGATCGGGCACAACGGCCGCGAGCTGAGCGCATTCCGCGTGGGGGCAGCGGGCCAGAAAGACAACAACGCGTCGGGAGGCAGCGCTGGCGACATGTTCAAGAAACTCGCTGCCACCATCCGTCCGCTTTACGGGAACTGGACCGACGTTGCGATAGCTTATTACGCTGGGAAAGCCATTTTCGGCAAGGTCGCGGCAATCGATCAGGCCAGTAACGACTTGCTTATTTCCTGTCCGGCAGGAGCGATGGCATCGCTGACCAGGGACGCGGGGCAACCGACATTCGTCTACCAGTTCATGCGCTCGATTCCCGGAAAAGGCGAAGCTGATCTGGGGTCTTTTCACAGTCTTGAATTGCCCTACATCTTCGATAGTTTCGGCGATCACACCTGGAGTTGGCTCACGTTTACGGATGTCGACCATTCTTTATCCGCAACCATGCAAGCGTATTGGACCAATTTTGCGACGAAGGGCGATCCGAACGCGCCGGGGTTGCCGCCATGGCCTTCGTGGGATGCGAGCCAAGAGGGCTATATGGAATTTGGCAAGGATGGTCAGGTTGGCGCTCGCAAGGACTTCTCACCTCCGTTTTGTCATCTCTCCCCGGGCCGCTTAAAAGAACAGCTTGGTGCTTCGCAACTTTGAGACCAAGTTTACTGCTTGTCAGACACGACCGTGATGTCGATTTCGCCCATGGGAAGCGTGATGTGCGAAGCCGTAGTCAGTACTTTCCCATCGGGTGGCAGAGTGTAAACGTTCTTGATCGTGCCATCCATGTCCATGATGGTTCCGGTTTCGGTGACTACGAGCGATGCACCATTCCACTCTGCTTTGAGTTTTTTCAGATTGAAAGCCCCGAGATGAGCGTTGGGCGAATCGGGCGGGACAGTCACTTCTTTTCCATCGGCGGTGAAGGTTAGAACGTAGTGTTCTTTGCCTGACGAGAGGTCGGAATCCGATGTGATTTTGAAGTCGTCGGCCTTTTGCTCGATGACGTCGGTACGACTGTTGGGAGGCGGGATCATGCCGTAATTGCTCTTGCTGATATTCACCTTCCATGTTCCCGCCAGATTTGGTTTATCGGCTGCAGCCGCGATTAAAGTCAGCCCCAATAAGACGACTGCCAGCAGAGAGAGATTGCGCATGTTTATCCTCCATCAAGTTCAATGTGTTTAAATCGAGCAAGATCGCGTTTTCAATACCGCACCACACTCGCAGCTTGGCTACTTTGCTGAGTCGGGGCCGGGATGCAGGGCCGGTTTAAGAAGACCTTGCGCTCCGAGCCACTCTCCAAATAAATCAAGCCATCCATCCACGGGAAGATTCTGTTTTCGAATCCCGAATCCGTGGCCGCCTTTGGCAAAAATGTGGAGCTCTGCTGGCTTGCCGGCTGCTTTCCATTCCGCGTAGAGAGGAATCTCGTTCTTAACCGGCGGAACCAGAAGATCGTCATCCGCTCCCAGTTCAAACAGTGGGGGCGCATCGGAAGGAACGGAAATGTCGGACGGCACGGCGGGGTAAATGGCGCCGAGGAAATTGGGAGCCGATTCCGCATCGTGATTCGTGGCCTCGCGAATCACCACGTATCCGCCAGCCGAAAAGCCGAGCAGGCCGATGCGGTCTGGGGAGACATTCCACTTGCGCGCGCCGCGACGAACAACGCGCACGGCTTGCTGGCCGTCCGCAGTGATCAGGGAATCGAGTTGCTTCACGATCTTGTCGTAGATCGAACGGTCGGCAATCAACGCCTGAACTTGTTTGAAGATGTCGTCGCCGGTGGCGGTTATCCGATACTTGAGCACGAACGCCGCCACGCCGCGAACGGCCAGCCATTTGGCGACCTTGGTACCTTCGTCGTCCATGGTGAGGAAATGAAATGCGCCACCCGGACAAATAATCACGGCGGTTCCGGTCGAAGCTGCGGGCTCGGGCAAGAAAACGGTCAGCGTAGGACGAGTGACATTTTGGACAATTCTGATTTGGGTTCCGGGAATGACTGTTTGAATTTCTTTTTGCGTCCAGGCCTCGGAGCCTGGCGCAGCGCCCGGCCAGATGGGAACGACTTCGGGTGCGGCAGTATTCTCGTTCGCGCGAGCGGTGACTGGCGCCTGTGCCAGGGAAGCGGCGGCCAGAAAGCAACATACAAAGATTGTCGTGTAGAGACGGGGCTTGCCCCGTCTGAGGCGATCCACTGTCATGAACCCTCCACGCCCGCAGTTGCGGTAATCAATCCCGACACGACTTAGTAGCTTTGCCACGGCTTTGGGGAATCCCGGCCAATGCCGGGCTTGCTATAGTCGCAAACACCTTGCGGAAAAATTGCTTTGAACCTGTCGAGATCGCTGGCATTGAACGGCTGAGTGTAATCGTTATTGTTCACCGGCTTCAGTTGACATTTCAGAACGTCACCCGCCACGGGACCGCCGCTGACGATTCTCGGATCGGCGGAGGCCGGATAGAGGTCGTTGCAGCGTCCCGGTTTGCCGTAGGTACGAGGCTCTGCGATCTTCTCTCCGGAATCTGTAAAACAGGCGTCCGTTAGTTCGGCAGGCCTGTTGCGAGACACTTTTGCAGCGCGGCTTCCCGCTGCTTGATCGGCATCGATCCTGTCCAGCCAAACATCGATGAGCCGCAGAGCTTCCCTGGATTGAACGGAATAAATCGATGCGGGATCGAGCAGTTTGATCAGACCCATGGGCATCGGGTCCTTCGGCCCGGGCACCGTAAGCAGCACTTGATTGTCGGCGTTGCCGTGCGCGGACTTCAAACGCGCTCGTGTCGCAAAGGAGCGAAGCTGATCGTGAATGTCGGGAACGGAATCCATGTAAGGGCGAATATCAACGATGGGGATGTTGCCAAGGTCTCCTCCGGCCGTATTCACGCGGCCGGATGCGTAAGCGATGCGAACGGCTTCCGGGTCGGCCACCGCGCGATTAGTGACGAGGCGGCCGTCATTGTCGTAGCCTCCTGCCTTCTCATTCAGCTCGATGAATTGTTCGGCAGTGATTTTTCCAGCGTTGAAGGCCGCGAGTCCGTACTGCACTCCGACATTGTCGAGAGGGCGGCGCGGGAAACCGGTTTTTGGATCCCGGCCGTAGACATTGACTTCGTTGTCATAGACGGAGCAGCGAACCCCATGCGGATTCTTGATCGGGTCGTACACTTGATCTTCCGGCACTTTCTTGTCGCAGGGCGCGGACTGGGCAAAACCGTGGCCATCCGGGTGATTTTTTTGAGTCGGATCGTAGGCGTAACCTTGCATCCAATGTTCGCACGTCGCCCAGGAAAAATATCCCGAGACGGCCTTTTTCTGATCGTCGTTCCAAGGCTGTTTCGCCGCCAAAAATGCCTGTTCGAGAAGCGAGCAATCGGCGACCGGCAGAGCAACCGATGTGATATCGGAAAAGCTCGCTCCCGGCATAATTCCATCAAGCAGCCCAGGATAATTCTGAGCAATAAGGTGTTGTTGCATGGAGCCGCCAGACCCGCCCTCGCCAATGGTGTGGACGGGGACACCGAACTGCTTGATGAAGTGTTCTTTTACCATCATCATGGTTTCGGCCGAGATCACGTCGTCACAATTGTTGCCGAAGATATTCAGTGAAGATGTGACCGTGGCATATCCCTGCGATTCCTTCATGTCAGAGACCGCCGTAAGCATGACGCCCTGTCGATATCCTGCTTTGCAGTCGCCGCCAAAGTTATAAATTATGCGACCGTTCCAGCCAGGAGCTGATTTCCATGGTGTGGGCAAAGACTGATCAGGCTCGTGCAGAAACGCAATCTCGTAGACGGCGCGGTTGATGGTTCCTTTCTCGACGCGAACGATGTAATTAACGGTCTTACCCTGGCTGGTCGTGGTCTTGGCCAGATCTTTCGGTGGAGCGGCAGGATCGTAAGCTTTGAATCCGGGAGGCAGTTTTCCAGGCAATACAATCGGAATTGAGTTGGGAGGGATAGGGTCGGTGGAGCGATACATGTAGGTTACGAGGGTCGTCGCGCTGCAATCTGCATCCAGCGCCGGACCCAGCTTATTGTCTTCTGTCTGGCAGGCAAACGGTTTTTGGTGGGGGCCGGAGAAGACCGGACCGGTATTGGGATGATTGATCACCGCGATCTGCGCTGATTTCTTCTGCACTTTGATCTCGATGATGTTGTGTCCAGGTGTTAGACCTGAAACCAGACCGCGCAAGACGCCAGAATCTGTCGGATGAAACGCACTGGTGACATCCTTTCCATTGAGTGTAATTGCGGGATGTTTCCCGGCATCTTTTAGCGGAATGTGCGCTTCGATCAGCACATCGTTCCCGGTCACCATTTCAGGACGGCTCGAAATGGTGAGCAGTTCAAGGCTTTGAGCTGACAATGCGACAGGGAGTGCGATGATCGACGTTGCGATGATCAGGGTTAAGAGTGCGAACCAGAGTATGTTGCCGCGCTGGACTGACATTGGCCTCATTGCAATTTCTCCCAAGTAATCGAACTGGTGCGAACGTCGAAATCAATGCGCCGTGATGAGAACGCGTAACTAATTTCCTCTCCCAGAGCGAGCGGCAGGCACGGCTTGGCATACAACGGCTTAGGCATAAGAGGAAGGTGTTCGTGAGTGGCGGCACTCACGCTCTTTGCTGATTCGCTCAAGATAACCGCTCTGCCTGAACGCCTCCATCGGGTCAGTGGGCAAACCCTTGGAGTCCCTCCACGCCTTGATCGCCGGCCGCACATCGGTGGCAAAAGCGTCCTGCAATAGAGACTCCGCGCGCACCAGATCGCAATTCTTCTGTGTCATGGCGAGTGCCGCGCTATCGACCAGAGCTGCCTTGGTGAAGAGTTGCTGCGCCATCGTGACAGTTTGAATCATGGCTTCGATCTTACCTTTGAGGTTGTGACTCTGATCCACCATGTAGGCTATGTCGGCGCGTTCACCGATTCTCCATTCGAAATAGTGGATCTCGTGAAAAATTCGGAACACCTGATAAGGATCGATCGATCCCATGGTCAGATCGTCATCGGCGTAGCGGCGATCGTTGAAATGAAAGCCGCCCAGCATGTCTTCCGATAAAAGCCAGGCAACGATCTGCTCGATGTTCTGTCCCGCATAGTGGTGGCCGGTATCCACCAGGACTTTCGCTTGCGGTCCTGCAGCGCGCGACAGAAGCAGTGCCATACCCCAATCCGCGATATCGGTGTGATAAAAGGCCGGCTCAAAGGGCTTGTACTCAACCAGCATGCGTTGATCGGGAGCTAAATCACTGTGCGCCGTTCGTAGACATTCAATAAACCACTGCTTGCGGTCAAGAATGTTCGCCGTGCCCGGATAATTCGAGCCATCGGCAAACCACAGGGAAAGGTCCCGGCTATGGAGACGCTGTGCGATGGCAATGCTTTCTTTGGTATGCCGGAGAGCGCGTTCGCGCACTTCGCTGTCAGGGTTGCCGAACGATCCGTATTTGTACTCCTGGTCTTGAAAAAGATTGGGATTAATCGAGCCTGGCATCACGCCGTACCGGCCGGCAAAGTTCTTTATCTCATCCGTGTTCCGAATTCCCTCAGGAAGATCCCACAGAACATGGAGCGCTACAGTCGGACAGACGCCGGTGATCTGATGGACGAATCCGGCGTCGCTGAATTTCTCCTCCGTTGTGGTGGCTGCTGCTGGCTGGATGAATTTTCCGAAACGAGTGCCGGTATTGGCGAAGCCCCATGACGGGAGTTCAATACGGAAAGCATCGAGCGCACTGAATATCTTTTCGCTCTCGATTGTGCCCATTTTGGCCTCTCTTGCCGAAACCCGTCCAGGCAACGAAGGTTACAGCCGTTCCCTTATCAGGTCACGGAGTTGTTGAAATAAACCGGTAGTTTCGCATTGCGCAACATTGCTGTCGGTACGGTCCCGGCGAAAGAAGTCAGGAAAAGGACACCTCCAAAGGCGGAGGAAATCGACGGGAGCGGCTTCAAGATTGCCTGCTGGTTCCGGAGTAACATTTCGCATTGCAGAACGTCGTCCAGCTCCCGGGATCGCGTCTCGGCTCGACCAGGATGAGCCGGTGTGGCGAAATTAAGGGCTAAGGGTAGCGCGACTTCGATTGAACCTTTTGCCGAAAAACGGCAAGTTTGCAGGCAAATGAGCAATATCGGTTCGTCACGCGCCGTTGGGAATGGCAAAGCCGTAATGCCCCGTGGAATGGACAACGACCCGGCCTGGTGACTGCTATCAATAATTTTGCTTTGCAAAATAAAAAAAACGACTATCATCTCGTGCTATGAGCCGAGTCGCTGGGTCCCGGGACCGATATTACGTTAAATCCATCATGCATGCCTCGCAGTTGCTCACTGCCTTTCGTTCGCCGGGTGAGGCTCTGCCCCTCAAAGAGGTGGCGGCACGATGCGGCCTGCCGAAGACGATGGTCTTCCGTCTTCTCTATACCCTGGAGAAATGCGGGATGGTAGATAAGCTTGGTCAGAACGCCTATCAATCAAGAGTCCGTCCGTGGAAGCAGAGGCTTCACCGCATAGGGTATGCGGCTCAAGGCACGGACTACCAATTTTCCAAAGAGGTTTCGAATAGCCTGCAACGGGCTGCGGTTGCCGAAGGAATCGAGCTGATCTGCCTCGATAACAGATATAGCGCGAAGATCGCGCAGCGCAATGCTGACTTGCTGGTGCGGGAAAAAGTCGATCTCGCGATTGAGTTTCAGACCGACGAAGAGGTGGCGCCCATCGTAGCCTCCAAGTACCGCGAAGCCGGCATCCCGCTGATCGCGATCGAAATCCCTCATCCGGGGGCAACATATTACGGCGCCAATAATTATGAATCTGGCCTGATCGGCGGCCGATACCTGGGACGATGGGTGAAAGAATATTGGCAGTCGGAAGTTGATGAAATTCTTCTGCTCGCACTGAATCGGGCTGGAAATCTCCCCCGTATGAGATTGTCCGGATTGCTGGTCGGGATCACGACAGTGCTGCCCGGTGCGGCGAATTGCCGCGTAACCTACCTGGATGGCGATGGGGAAATGGGCCCCAGTTTTGAAGCGGTTCGAAGGCACTTGCGTGGCTCCCATGGCCGGCGCGTGATTGTGGGCGCGGTGAACGATCCGAGCGCCCTTGGCGCTCTGCGCGCGTTTCAGGAGGCCGGGCGTGCCGAGAGTTGCGTGGTTATGGGGCAGAATGCGTCCCCGGAAGGAAGAGCGGAACTCCGCGAACGCAAAACTCGCTTCGTCGGCTCGGTGGCGTATTTTCCAGAGCGCTATGGCGAAAATCTTATTAAGGTTGGCCTCGATATCCTGAATAATCGTCCGGTCCCTCCCGCGGTTTTTGTGGAGCACAAACTGATCACATCTTCGACGGTTGACCATTACTATCCAAACGACCGTCTCGAGCAGATGGTTCGCTCGGAATCCTCCGTTCCCCAGCGCGATCACAGGTCCTTCGCATAGCGCCAATTCAAGTTTGCTCAATGGGCGGGCAACCCGCAGCGTTTCTCATAGCGAAACGGGTGCGGATTGCAAGTCTTAAGTTGACGGCTCTCGGTGGCTGGTGTCAGCATCCCAGCTCAGCCTGTCGAATCACACTGCGCGTCAGGGCGCGTGGAAATTCCTGCGGACACGAAGTTTTGCCCCGCGGAGGTCCGGCAGGTGCGTCAGTGCTAATGAATCAATATCCAGGAGTCGACCGTGAGCCACAGGTTCGCAAAAGCAATTCGTAAATTTATTGTTTTGGCATTCATCGCCAACATGGGACTGTCGGCTCTCAGCGAAGATCCCAAGCTCACGCTGGAAGCCGGCTTTCAACAGCCCCCGAGTTCCGCAAAGCCGCGAGTGTGGTGGCATTGGATGAACGGCAATATTACAAAAGAAGGTATCAAACTTGATCTTGAATGGATGAACCGCATTGGCATTGGCGGATTTCAGAACTTCGACGCTTCGCTCGGCACGCCGCAACTGGTGGAGAAGCGGCTGACCTACATGACACCGGAATGGAAAGACGCGTTTCTATACGCGACCACGCTCGCCGACCAGCTCGGATTAGAAGAGGCCATCGCCGGTTCGCCGGGATGGAGTGAGTCGGGAGGGCCCTGGGTGAAGCCGAGCCAGGGAATGAAGAAGGTGGTGTGGAGCGAAACCGTGGTCGAAGGGGGCAAACCCTTTACCGGAATGCTGGCTCATCCTCCAACAATCACCGGCGCATTTCAGAACCTTCCGATTTTCGATTTTCTGGCCGCGATGACCGGAAAAGCTCCGCTCGCGGGACCAACGTTCTACGCGGACAGCGCCGTCATAGCGTATCGGGAACCTGACAGCGATGTGCCTGTGTCATCGTTACAGCCGAAGATCACCCCCAGCAGCGGCAATATCGACCTGGCGGTGCTTACGGATGGTGACTTAGTGAAGGCAACGGAGTTGCCCAAAGCGCCGGCGGGCCAGGAGGCATGGATTCAATATGAATTTCCAACGCCCCAAACCATGCACGCTGTCACGCTGGCTCTAAAGGACATGGCATCAACCGAGGCCAATAGATACAGCGCGGCCGCCCCTGTCGCTCACGTCGAGGTCAGCGATGACGGGCAGACCTTTTATAAGCTCGCCGAAATTCCCAATGACGGTGCCGACGAACATACGATCGCTTTTCCTGCCACGACTGCCCGCTTCTTTCGTGTCGCTTTCGTCCCCCCTCCACCGTTCGCCGGCGATTTGGCCTTCGACGTCGAGAATCCTTTTGGCGATCTCAGCCACACAGCTCAGAACCCCAATTTTGAAATCTCGGAACTTGTGCTGCATCCCGGCGCCCGCGTGAGCCGCTTCGAAGAAAAAGCTGGCTTCGGAAGAATCCTGAGCCTTGACACTTTCGCCACGCCTCCAGTCGCCGTTACGGATGCCATCCGAAAGAATGATATCGTTGATTTAACCGCGAAAATGCAGCCCGACGGTACGCTGCACTGGACCCCTCCACCCGGCCGTTGGACTGTCCTGCGCTTCGGCTACTCACTCACCGGCGCAACCAATGAACCCGCATCCCCCGAAGGGACAGGGCTCGAAGTCGATAAGCTTAGCCGCGACGATGTCAGGGAATACATGAATACCTACCTCGACAAATACAAGGAGACGGTTGGCTCACTCATGGGCAACCGAGGTCTCAGGTTCGTGGTCAACGACAGTTGGGAAGCGGGCACGGCGAACTGGACTGACAACATGATCGACGAGTTCACGAAACGCCGTGGCTACAACCCGCGGCCTTGGATGCCGGTGCTGGCCGGCCGCGTCATCGGAAGCTCCGAGGAGAGCGACCGTTTTCTGTGGGACTTTCGCAAGACTCTCGGCGATCTCTTGACCGAGTATCACTACGATCAGCTCAATGACATCCTGCACGAGCGGGGGATGGGACATTACGGTGAGTCCCACGAGGAAGGGCGAGCCTTCATCGGCGACGGCATGGAGGTGAAGCGCCACAACGATGTGCCCATGTCCGCGATGTGGACGCAAAAGCCGGGCGTGAATGATGAGCTCTATGGATACAACGCCGACATTCGAGAATCGGCTTCGGTGGCCCACATCTACGGACAGAATCTGGTCGCAGCCGAATCCATGACGGCAAGTGTCGGTGCGTTCGCCTGGTCGCCCGCGACCTTGAAGCCAACCGCCGACAAGGAACTGGCGATGGGATTGAACCGCTTTGTGATTCATACCTCGGTGCATCAGCCCCTGCTCGACAAGAAACCTGGGCTTTCCCTGGGACCCTTCGGCCAGTGGTTTACCCGCAATGAGACCTGGGCGGAACAGGCAGGGCCTTGGGTGACTTACTTAGCTCGAAGTTCGTACCTGCTGCAACGAGGGCGTTTCGATGCAGACATTGTGTACTTCTACGGCGAAGACACAAATCTCACAGCTTTGTTCGGGAAGTCCGGCCCCGATATTCCGTCGGGCTACAACTTTGATTACATCAACGCCGATGCCCTGGTTCACGTTCTGACGTTTGAAAATGGCAGCTTAACCACTCCGAGCGGCATGAAATATCGCGTGCTGGCTCTCGACCCCCACAGTCAACACATGTCGCTGCCGGTGCTACGAAAGATCCGCGATCTGGTGCGGGCGGGAGCAGTCGTTTGCGGGCCCAAGCCCACCGACACTCCCAGCCTGAGCGACGACCCCAAAGAATTTCAGAATCTTGCTGATGAGCTATGGGCCTCGGGCGGCGGCCATGCGGTTGGCAAGGGCGAAGTGTACGGCGATCAAAAATTGGCACACGCGCTTGCCGACATTCATGTCGGCCCAGACTTCAGCTACACGAAGCCGGAATCCGATACGAATGTGCTCTTTGTCCATCGCAAGCTGGCGGATGGCGACCTCTATTTCGTAGACAATCGCAACGACCGAGATGAAACGCTCGACGCCACTTTCCGTGTAGATGGGAAAGAGCCCGAATTGTGGCATGCCGACACCGGCAAGATCGAGCCCGCTACGTTCCGTATCGTCAATGGTCATACGACGCTCCCGTTGCGCCTCGATCCGTGGGAGGCAGTATTCGTGGTGTTTCGTAATCCCGCGAAGAGTTCTTCGCGCGTCGTGCCTATGGTTACAGATGAGGTTGTAGCTACTGTGGAAGGTCCGTGGAGTTTGAGCTTCCAGCGGGATCGCGGAGCACCCGCGAAGATAACATTGAACGCTCTGACTTCCTGGAGCGACAGTGCGGACGAGGGTGTAAAGTATTTCTCCGGCGCCGGTACTTACACAAAAACGATCGAAGCGCCGCCGGCGTGGTTTCAGCGTGACGCTCGTTTATCCATCGACTTGGGCGAGGTCAAGAATCTCGCGGAAGTCTCAGTGAACGGCAAATTGTTAGACATCGTCTGGAAAAAGCCATACCGCGTCGACGTCACAGGGGCCCTGCGATCGGGCTCGAATACGGTCGAGATCAAGGTCACGAGCGCGTGGGCAAATCGCATCATCGGCGATCGCCAGCCCAACGCCACCAAGACCTACGCCTTTACTTCGCCAAAATTTTATAAGGCAGACTCCAAACTGTGGCCGTCCGGTTTGCTGGGACCGGTAAAAGTTGTTCGTTCGCAGACTTTGCCAGCCGAAAATAATTAAAAAGAGCGGACGGCCAAACAATTTGACGAGCGTCTCATCCCATGCCTGACAACAACGCCATCAAAACTTATCTGGCCTTCGATCTCGGAGCCGAAAGTGGGCGTGCCGTCCTGGGATATCTGAACTCCGGCATTCTTCGAATCGAAGAAGTCCATCGCTTCGCGAACGAGCCGGTGGAGTATGCAGGCTCGCTCCACTGGGATACGCCTCGCCTCTGGCTTGAGATGCGCAAGGCACTCAGCGGATTGAAGGAAACTCGTCTCGAAGGAATCGGCGTGGACGCGTGGGGAGTGGACTACGCCTTGCTCGGCGAGGGCGGCGAGCTCTTGCAGAATCCCTACCACTACCGGGATATGCGCACCAAGGGGGTGATGGACGACGTTTTCAGGATCGTTCCCAGGGAAGAAATCTACCGCGCGACCGGCATCCAATTCATGTCGATCAACACCTTGTACCAGTTGTTCGCCGCGCGGATGCAAACGCCCGGAATCTTGAACGCAGCCCAGCGTCTCCTGACCATTCCCGACTTGTTCAACTATTGGCTCACCGGCGAAGTAGTTTGCGAATTCACGAATGCCACGACCATGCAAATGGTCGATCCTCGAACACGGTCCTGGGCGATGGAGCTGATCGATCGCCTGCAACTGCCCACTCGTTTGTTTGCTCCCATTGTTGAGCCCGGATCTTTGCTTGGAACGCTGCGAAGCGAACTCGCAGGCAGCTCAGCGCTGGCCGGGACCCGCGTCATCGCGCCGGCGTGCCACGACACAGGCTCAGCCATAGCCGCGATTTCCGCGCGCGAAGGCACTGCCTTCCTCAGCTCCGGGACCTGGTCGCTGCTGGGAACAGAAGTCGACGCTCCAGTAATCACGGATGAAGCTCTCCGGCTGAACTTCACCAATGAGGGCGGCGTGAACGGCACAACGCGTCTGCTGAAAAACGTCATGGGCCTGTGGATGCTTCGCAGCTGCCGGCAATCGTGGGCAGCCGACGGACGAGAATACGCCTACCGCGAGTTGATGGAGCTTGCGTCGCGCGAGATTCCGTTTCAGCACCTGGTCGATCCGGACGACGAATCATTCCTGTTTCCCGATGATATGAGCGCCGCTATCGCTGCCTATTGCACCAAGACAAACCAGCCTGCCCCCGCGACCCCCGGAGCCTTTGTAAGAACCATCCTCGAAAGCCTGGCGATGAGGTATCGTTTCGTCCTTCGCAATCTCGAGAAGTTGATCGATCGTCCGATCGAACAGATCAGGGTCATCGGCGGAGGCTCCAAGAATCGGCTGCTGAACCAGTTCACCGCCGATGCAACGGGCAGGCCAGTTTTGGCGGGACCAGCCGAAGCTGCGGCTCTCGGCAACATTGCCGTTCAGATTCTCGCCACCGGAAGCGCCGACTCACTCCAGGAAGTTCGCGCCATCGTGGATCGATCGTTTCCGACTGAGGTGTTCGAGCCCGCAGCTACCGATCAATGGGACAAAGAAGCGGCACGATTCCAACACTACACCGAGATAATTTATGCATGAAACCATACAACTCACTCATCTGAAGGATTTGTGGAACGACACGGAAGCCAGCAGATTTCCGAGCGATCAACTCGCGCTCTTACGCTACCGCTCCAACCTGCTGGGCGCCGACCTTCGCATCACCAATTTTGGCGGCGGCAACACCAGTTCGAAAATCGAATTGCCCGACCCTTTCACCGGAAAACCGGTTCGCGTTCTGGCCGTAAAAGGCAGCGGCGGAGATATTGGCTCCATCAAAGAGTCCGGCTTTGCGCTCCTTTATCTCGACCGGCTCGAGCAACTGAAAGAGCTCTATCGCGGAGAAGAGCATGAGGACGAAATCGTGGGCTTCTACCCGCTTTCGGCGTTTGGCGAAAATCGCGTTGCCGCTTCCATCGATACTCCCCTCCACGCCTTCATTCCGTATGACCATGTGGACCATCTCCATCCTGACTGGGCGATCGCGTTGGCGGCAAGCGCCAACGGAAAACGCAAACTCGAGGAGTTCAACCGGCGATTTAACCGCAAGATCATCTGGCTCCCCTGGCAACGTCCGGGATTCGAACTCGCGCTCATGCTGGAGGATGCCGTTAAAGCAAACCCTGGAGCCGAAGGAATTCTGCTGGGCAGCCATGGTTTGTTTACCTGGGGGAAAACCCAGCGCGAATGCTATCTGAACAGCGTCAGCACGATCGATGAGATGGGTCAGTTCATCCACGAGCATCAGAGCAAGAAGGGAGTTGTGTTCGGCGGGCTCGAGACTTCTCCAGTTGCCGATCGCAAGAAAATCGCAACCCAGATTTTGCCGGCGCTGCGCGGCGCGATGTCTTCCAACCGCAGAGCGATAGCTCACTACGCCGACGATCCGGATGTTCTAACGTTTGCCGGGTCGAAATGGTCCAAAGAGTTGAGCAACCTCGGGACAAGTTGCCCTGACCACTTTTTGCGGACAAGAATTTGCCCACTGTTCATTCGCTGGGATCCCGCAAGAGAAGACGTTGCTGTATTGAAGTCGCGCATCGCCGAACAGACCCCCGGCTATCGGGAGGAATACAAGAAGTACTATCAGGCGTGGGCCACGCACGACTCGCCTAAGTTACGTGACTCCAACCCCTCCGTTGTCATTATTCCCGGCATCGGCCTTTTTGGATTCGGCAAGAATAAGAAGGAAGCACGAATCACAACAGAGTTCTTCACCAATGCCATTCGTGTGATGGCCGGCGCGAATGCCCTTGAGGACAGTGCGGCGAAATACACCGACCCGAAGCATCCGTTGCCGCAGGCGAGACGGCCGCAGCAGTCGGAACAGTTCGCGCATCTCCACAATTACGTTGCACTCCCTCGATACGAGGCGTTCCGCATCGAATATTGGGCGCTGGAAGAGGCCAAGCTGCAACGCATGCCTGCCGAATCGGAGTTCGGCCGCAAGATCGTCCTGGTTGTCGGCGGAGCCAGCGGAATCGGTCGAGAAACGGCATTGTTGCTCGCTCGAAAAGGCGCTCATCTCGTCGTCGCCGACCGTGACGTCAAAGGCGCGGAGAGCACCGCGCAGGAGGCCGGCGCCGTTGTCTCGTCCGAACTGGTTGCGCACACCGCCGTCGATCTTAGTTCCTCCGAGAGCTTGCTCGAAGCGGTGAACTTCACGATTCTGCAGTTTGGCGGCATCGACGCCGTAGTGAACACCGCCGCGATCTATCCCGTTCCCGGTGCCGACGGCCAGCATACGGAGTCGCAATGGGCCGCTACGTTCCAGCTCAACGTAACCGGGAATTATCTGCTCGCGCGTGCCACCGAATGGGTCTTCAAAGATCAGAAGTTGTCCGGTGCCATAGTATTGACCGGCTCGGCCAATGCCGTGGTTCCGAAGAAAGGAAGCGAGGCTTATGACACAAGCAAGGCTGCGCTCAGCCACCTGATTCGCGAGTTAGCCATCGGGCTCGGCCCGCTTGTGCGCGTGAACGGGATTGCTCCCGCCACAGTGGTCGCCGGCTCAACGATGTTTCCGCGCGATCGCGTCATTCAGTCGTTGCAGAAGTACCAGATCGAGCATTCGGAGAACGAATCGACCGAGGAGCTGCGAAGCAAGCTGGCCCATTTTTACGCACAGCGCACACTTACCAGGCTGCCAATCCTTCCGCAGGACTGTGCCAACGCCATCGTCTGGCTGGCGAGCGATCAGAGTGCCAAGACCACCGGCCACGTGATACCAGTGGACGGTGGCCTGTCGGAAGCGTTCCTTAGATAGGAGGCAGATAGGAGGCGGCCATGCAGCGAATCTGTTTTGTGTTACAGGTGAAGCCCGATCGCATCGAAGAGTACAAGCGCCGCCACAGCGAAGTTTGGCCGGAGATGAAGTCCGCTTTGCGCGAAACCGGATGGAACAACTACTCCTTGTTTCTGCGGGAAGATGGTCTCCTCGTCGGCTATCTTGAGACCGAAGACTTCGAACGCGCTCGCGCGGGAATGGCACAACAGGAAGTCAATGAACGCTGGCAGCGCGAAATGGGAGATTTCTTCCTTCAGCCGGATGGAATTCTCCCCGATCGCGCCATGCAGCCTTTGCAGGAAGTTTTTCACTTATAACTTTTATTCTTAGCTCACATTCGAGGGCCCGATGATTCCAAACCCGGCGTTAGGGGTGTTTTTCCACTGGTTGGGCGGTCTCGCTTCCGCCAGTTTCTACGTCCCCTATCGCGGGGTGAAAAACTGGGCCTGGGAAACTTATTGGCTCGTGGGTGGTTTCTTCAGTTGGATTATCGTCCCGTGGATTCTGGCGCTGACGATGACTCGCAACCTGACGCGCGTGCTCCATGAAACTCCCTCCAGCAGCATCTTCTGGGCCTATTTGTTTGGTGTGCTGTGGGGCTTAGGCGGCCTCACCTTTGGTCTGACCATGCGTTATCTGGGGATGTCTCTTGGCATGGCAGTCGCGCTCGGATACACCGCCGCGTTCGGCACGTTGATGCCTCCAATTTTTCGCGGCGTTTTCGCCAGTGAAGTCCTCAGTACCCGCTCAGGGCTGATCATCCTGGGTGGAGTTGCTCTTTGCCTGGTGGGAATCGTTCTGGCAGGCGCGGCTGGAATCTCCAAGGAACGGGAAATGTCGGATGCGCAGAAGCGCGCCTCCATCAAAGAATTTGCTCTGAAAAAAGGACTGATTGTCGCGACATTTTGCGGCGTGATGAGCGCGTGTTTTGCCTATGGACTGGCTGCAGGCGATCCGATCAAAGCAATCACCTTGCGGCACGGCACCACAACGCTGTGGCAGGGACTCCCCGTTTTGGTCGTGGTGCTGGCGGGTGGCTTTACCACGAATTTTATCTGGTGCGTCATCCTCAATGTTCGTAACCGCACCGGCTACCAATATTTTCAATCCGAGATACGTGGCGGGATCCCAGAACCACGTGGGGGCGGACGCATTCGTCCGCCCGGCGGAGAGCACATCGAAACGGTCACCGATGCTCCCGGAGAGGAAATGGCACTAGCGCTAGCTGTTCCCGAAAAGACGGGCGTCAAAGCTCCCATGCTCGCCAACTACCTGTTCTCCGCACTCGCCGGCACGACCTGGTATATGCAATTTTTCTTTTACACGATGGGCGAGACCCAGATGGGTCGATATAAATTTTCCAGCTGGACCCTGCACATGGCGAGCATCATTATCTTTGCCACGCTTTGGGGAATCGCCCTCAAAGAGTGGAACGGCACCAGCAGTAAGACCAAACTGTTCGTAGCACTCAGCCTTCTGATTCTGGTAGGGTCAACAATTGTTGTTGGTTACGGAAACTACGCCAGCGCCACAACCCGCTAACTTATATTCTCTGAAAGGCATTTCGTTTAGAACGACTCATGCACACTGCAATCCATCGGCTCAAAGTCGGCCTCTTCGGGATTGGATTGGATACGTATTGGCCGCAGTTTGCCGGACTACGGGATCGGCTGGCTGGTTATACCGAGCAAATCGCCACGAGACTAGCCGGCCCCAACGTCGAAGTCGTGAATCTGGGCTTAATTGACACGCCCGAGAAATCCCTCGCCGCAGGGCATGAACTGCGGAGCGCAGACGTCGACCTCATCTTTCTATACGTAACGACCTACGCTCTGTCCTCGACCGTGCTTCCTGCAGTCCGTCGGGCAAAGGTTCCAGTCATAATTCTCAATCTCGCGCCCGGTCCTGCCATCGATTACGAGGCCTTCAACCGCATGGGCGACCGCACCAGGATGACGGGAGAATGGCTCGCCTATTGCCAGGCCTGCCCGGTTCCTGAAATCGCCAACGTATTCAATCGATGCCGTATTCCGTTTTTCCAGGTGAGTGGCATGCTGGAAAACGACCCGGTTGCCTGGGCGGAGATCGCGCAGTGGATCGATGCTGCCCATGTCGCGCAAGTTATGGAACACAACCGGCTCGGCGTCATGGGCCACTACTACGGAGGCATGCTGGATATTTATTCCGATCTCACTCAGCAGTGTGCTTACTTTGGAGGCCATGTCGAAATCCTCGAGGTAGAGGAATTGTCCTGCTTGCGCCGGGAGGTCAATGAATCGGATCTCACACGCAGAATGGCAGAATTCAAGACCGCTTTCGACGTCCAACCCGATTGTTCCGCAGCGGACCTGGAGAGCGCGGCTCGCACTTCCGTTGCACTTGATCGGCTGGTCGAGATTCACGCCCTTGGTTCCCTCGCTTACTACCACAAGGGTGTGGGGAGCTCGGAGAATGAGGCCGCCATCAGCTCTATTATTCTCGGAACGAGCTGGCTGACAGCCCGAGGGGTTCCGGTAGCGGGTGAGTATGAGATTAAGAATGCGCAAGCCATGAAAATTATGGACTCATTTGGAGCCGGTGGCTCCTTCACAGAGTATTACGCAGTCGACTATAACGACGATGTCGTACTCATGGGCCATGACGGTCCAGGGCATATCGCGATTGCCGAGGGAAAGATCAAAGTGCGCCCGCTGGACGTCTATCACGGCAAGGTAGGTTCCGGGCTCTCCGTGGAAATGTCGGTCAAACATGGTCCTGTGACTTTGCTTTCCGTGGTCCAGACGGTGGACGGTAGACTTCAGTTGCTGATGGCGGAAGGCGAATCCATGGCCGGTCCAATTCTCGAAATTGGCAACACCAATTCCCGTTACCGATTTTCTCTCGGGGCGAGGAGCTTTATGAACCAGTGGAATGTCCATGGGCCGGCGCATCACTGCGCAGTTGGAGTCGGGCACATTGCGAACAAGTTGAAAAAACTTGGCGCGTTGCTGGGAATTGAGTGCGTGCAAGTCTGTTAAGTGACGAGCCATATATCTACAGAATCGGCTTCAGCTCCCTTCACAAGTTGTTCCATCGATCTTCACCTCACGGTGTGCGTTCTATGAGAAAGCTTCCTGGTCGGCAGGTGGCCCTCAAGTGCAGTGTCGGGGTATTATCTTCTGGCTAGCTGTTCGCGGCGGGAGTAGCTCAATGGTAGAGCATCGGCTTCCCAAGCCGGAGGTTGCGGGTTCGATCCCCGTCTCCCGCTCCAGATTTTCGGCAAGAATTTCCGGCTCGGAGCTTACAATCCAGCACGGACGCCTGCCCATTGCAATAAAGTCCAAGGCTCGTCCCGCCGCCAGGAGCATCAGCGGCACCCCTCGGGGAGACGACCTGCTTCCTATTTCTACTTGCCCTTCGAATTATCGCTGCTACGGATAAACTCCGCGATGTTGTCGTGGATCGCCTTCAGCGAAGCTTCGTGGGCGTAGACCATGTGTCCTGATTCGTAAAACTTGAATTCGATATTCTTCTGTAAATCAAGCGGAATCGGCAGGTGTTGCATTTCATAGACGCCTTCGTAGAACGGGGTTGCGAGATCAAAATACCCGGCGTTCAAAAGGACTTTGAGCTGCGGGTTGTATTTCATCGCGGTGGCGAGATCGAGCATCACGTTGGTTGCCCCTGGCAAGGCGAACGGGACACCGGGAGGCTTGTGCGCAAAGCTCCACCATTTGAAGACTTCAATTTCCGGTTTGTATTCCTTGTTCTCGCCAAACTTCAGATCTTTTCGCACGTAGTCGTTGAATGCGGAAACGTACGCTGAAGAGATGGCCGCCGACTGCGGATCGTACTCAGCCTCTTTGCTGAGCGGATCAAACGTGGGTCCGGAAAAGCGCGTGTCCAGGCGGCCCGTGGTGAGATTTGCTTCGTCCTGCAGGTTCTTCTCGAATTCTCCGGCGCTGATGCGCAGGTCGGCTTTCTCGATGTATGCCACCGGAAGGCCGGTGTAATCATGAAGCTTGGCGGCAATGGCGTGGCGCTGGTCCGCCGGAAGGGAAGCGCCGGCTCCAAGCGCCTGAGCGTAATCGGTCATAGCGAAGTGCTCGACCTCGGTTAAGAGAGGCGCGAGATCAGGATGAGCGCCGGGCAGTTTGTGGTGATACCACGCGGAGGCGGCATAGGTAGGCAGATTGAGTTGATAGGCCACATCAATGCCTGGATTGAATTCAGGGAAATCCGAATCGAGCGAGAAATTTAAGATTTGCGATAGCAGGATCACCCCGTTGAAGTCGACATCGCGTTCGGTTTCCAGGATATTGCTGAGGACCGCGGATCGCGTGGTGCCGTAGCTTTCGCCGAACAGATATTTAGGCGAGTTCCAGCGTCCATACTTGGAGAGGAATTGCGAAATGAAATCGCCAAAGGCCCACGCGTCCTGGTCAACGCCGTAGAATGCTTTCTCCTTGTCCTTTCCGGCGAGGCGGCTGAAGCCGGTTCCCGGCGCGTCCACAAAGACGAGATCGCTCACGTCGAGCAGGCTGTAATCGTTGTTCACCACGGAGTAGGGCGCGGCGGGAGTGTGGCTATCGTCGGCGGTAACGACACGCTTCGGCCCGAATGCTCCCATATGAAGCCACACGGTGGAGGAGCCGGGTCCGCCGTTGTAAAGGAAGGTGACCGGACGAAGCGCGCCTTTGGTGTCCGATTTCATATATGCCACATAGAACATGCTGGCTTCGGCGGGCTTGTTCTTGTCATCTTTATCCGCGTTTTGCGGGACGTCGTCCCAACCCTCGGGATGCACGATCAGCGTGCCGGCGAAGGCGTCGTAGTTGACAACATTCCCGCCGATGGTGACCGATCCCTTGCTCGCCTGCTGCTCTTGTTTAAACGTTTCAGGATTTTGCGGCTCGGTCTTGGCAGGTTCGGGCTTGGCTATCGGCGTTTCCTGTTTTACCTGGGCAAAAGCGATTGTGAGCGGAAGGACGAGGGTTGCGATGGTTAGTACGACGAACTTCTTTCTGGTGATCCTCAGGATCGGCTTTCGCATCGAGCGTTTTCTCCAATGGGTGGAAATGGACTTTGATTCTGTAAAAGTGCGAAAGTCAATTTATCACGTTCGCGCCGAAAAAATGGGACGGGCGAGCACCCGTCCCATTTTTTTTGCCAATTGAGTAATTGCCTAACAGCTGCAGGTTGTTAATGTTTCGTCCACGCCCATCCGGTGATTTCCCAACCAGCCGGGTTCTTTTGCAAGGCGAGCGCCATGATTCCGAGTTCGCTGACTGGCTTCCCCTTCTGCTTGAAATTGAAGTTCGCAGGAATGACGAGATAGGCACGGGCTCCGGTAATATCCACGTGCGACGGCTTGAGGAGCTTGACCATTCCATCGGTGTCGCCATTCTTCTTAGCGTCGGCGTCGAAGTCGCTCATCCACTTCGCGCAGGCCCCGGTCCCGTGCCACTCGTGGGGCGGAAAATCATCGATGATGGATGTTTGATCCGCGCAAGCCGCCAGGGCCATCTTCGTGTCGCCTTTGTTGAAGCCGTCGACAAACTGATTCACGGTCGCCAGCACTGCGGTCTGCGCAGATCCGGAAGTTTGTGCGGTTGAAAACGTAGCCAACGCGGCCAGGGAAAGTGCCACAAGCGTACTGTACATGGGCCTGAGTATACAGCGCATCGCGCGCCGTGCAACGCCTGCGATATTCGCATATCATGGCGTGCCGTGACGAAGAGGAAGAGGAACATGACGAAAAGGAAATGGATTATCGCCGCGCTGCTGATTGCCGCTGCAGCACTCGCGCAGCAAACCCACAATCAATATGAACCGCCGAACGGGCCGGGCGCGGGTCAGAAGCTGCTCGCGCAATTTGTGGGCGACTGGGACCTCGTCAAATCGTTCTTCCCGATGAACGGCAAGCCGATCGTGACCAAAGGCACGTGTAAGCAGTACATGATCCAGGACGGCAAGTTTCTGCAGTCGGACTTTACCTTCCTCAATGCTGACGGAACGAAGGGCACCGGCACCGGAATCTCCGGCTTCGATTCCAAAACGAATCGCTTCACCACCGTGTGGTACGACTCTCGACAGACAACGATGTCGATTCGCCAGAGCGACGGCACGTTCGACGGCCAGAATATTATCCTGTGGGCCACGCCGCTCGATCCCGACAGGCCCGGGCGCAAAACCGTCGCGCGCGCCCACCTTGAGGAAGACGGCCGCGTCCTCCTCCATCGCCATTTCCTGATCGATGACAAAGGGGCGGAGCGAATGATGATTGAGCTGCGGATGACGCGAAAGTAGCGCAGCAACTTTGTCAGTTGCCCATCTTCTTGATTGCTCCGAGGGGCGTCTGCAGCGTTCCGTCGTTGTTGATGTCGAAGTCGTAGGAAAAGGGCGTGAACGATCCGGCCTTGTAAAAAACGACCTT
>Ga0182018_10000695_pt1 | contig 42168 bp, 41 predicted proteins | sample 812P2MmetaG_FD_120490 | JGI IMG/M metagenome (GOLD analysis project Ga0182018, IMG submission 120490) | Permafrost microbial communities from Stordalen Mire, Sweden - 812P2M metaG | ecosystem: Environmental > Terrestrial > Soil > Wetlands > Permafrost | place: Sweden: Stordalen | collected... | reverse complement strand
TCCGCGAGAACGGTGTCGAGCGAGCCGATAAACGGCTGGATCAAGTCCATCTTCATCGGGATTTCCCTTCCACGGTGATGGCGGGCGGCGCGGTCACGCCGTCGTCATTGAGCACGTAACGGATAATTTCGTAGAGAGCGTCGGGCTTCACAGGCTTCTGCACGAAATGGCGCGCGCCCTTCTGCAGCGCGGCCAGAATGTTGTCCTGGTAGCCGACGGACGAGACCATCACAACGCGCGCCTCGGGATGTTCCTGAACGATGCGCTCGACCGCTTCGATGCCTTCCATCTGCGGCATGGTGATGTCCATCAGGACGATATCGGGCTTCGTGCGGGCGTATTCGGTGATGGCGGTGCATCCGTCGCCGGCTTCACCCGCCAGGCGTCCGCCGAAGGACTCCACCATCTTCGCGAGACTCTTCCGCGCGAAGACCGAGTCGTCCACGATGAGGTAGCGCACCGGCTGGCTATCTTTTCTGGTCAAAGCTTCAAACTGTTTCATGACGATCTCCTTCGCGAACCTGTATCTCCGGCGGCCACACCGCTCGGAACTGCCGCCGGCTCGGCCTGCGGCCGGTCGGGAATGCATTTGGCTTGCAGAGTGCCTGCAAGAGCCGAAAGCGAAACCACGCGGCTGACAAAACCGCGCGAGATTGCCGATCGAGGCATGCTGTCCACGATGCACGTATCCGGACTTTGCGCCAGCGTAACTCCCCCGGCGGCTTGAATGGCGCCCATGCCGGCGGCGCCGTCCTCGCCCATGCCCGTCATCAAGACGGCGACGGCTTTGTTGCGGAACGTCGCCGCCACGGAATGAAACAGCACATCCACCGACGGGCGATGGCCGTTGACGCGCGGCTGATCCACAAGAATCGAAACGTCGCCGTGCTCCATGTGACAAACTTTCATGTGACGATTGCCCGGGCAGATCAGCGCGCGCCCGGCGAGCAACAAATCGCCGGATTGCGCCTCCTTCACTTCGAGGGCCGAGGATTCGTCCAGCCGCCGCGCGAACATTTCCGTAAATCCTTCCGGCATGTGCTGCACCACCAGCAGGCATCCCGGAAAATCCTCGGGGAGCTGGGAGAAAAGGTATTGCAGCGCGTTGGGCCCGCCCGTTGAAATTCCAATGGCCACGATGCGCGAGGGCCAGCGGGGTTGCGCGGGAAAGTTGCGCGGTTCCTTCCGCTTCGCCGGCGGCACCGTGATAATCATTTTCGGCGGGCCGGAAGAGGCCGCGACCTTGATCTTCAGCGCCAGCTCGGCAGCGATCTGCTGCAGGCGCCCCGAAGCGGCGTCCTGCGGTTTCGTCACGAAATCGAACGCGCCGAGCGCGAGCGCTTTCAGGGTAAGAGAGGCGCCTTCCTCGGTGTGCGCGCTGACGACGATGACGGGAACGCGATGCTTGCGCGTGATCTGGCGAAGCATTTCGATGCCGTCCATGCGCGGCATTTCGAGATCGAGCGTGACGACATGCGGGCGCAGCTCCTCGATTTTGCGCAGCCCGATCAAGCCATCCATCGCCGTGCCCACGACCTCGATCGAGGGGTCGCTTAGCAGCGTTTGCGGAATGAGCTTCCGCATCAGCGCGGAATCGTCCACCACGAGCACGCGGATTTTGTCGCTCATGCCGTGGCTCCCACCGCGGGAATTCGCGAGAGATGCGAAACAACCGCGGGAACGTTCAGAATCAGCACGACGGTTCCGTCGCCGAGGATGGAAGCGCCGCTCACAATCGGAGAGGAGACCAGCTGATCTTCAAGAGCCTTGATGACCAGTTCTTCTTCGCCCATCAGGCTATCCACGGCGAGGCCAAACTTGCGTCCGCCAGTGCCGATCACAATCACAAAAAGGCGCGCGGCCCGCTCGCCGACGGCGTGCGGCCCGAGCCGGTCCAGCCGAACGAGCGTGAGAACCTGTTCGCGCAGCTGAAATACCTCGTGATCGTCAATGCGATGAATGCCCTGCTCGGTGATCCGGGTGATTTCGGCGACGGAAGCAAGCGGCACGGCATAGAGGCGTCCGTGGACGCGGAACAGAAGCGCCCGAATACTGGCGAGAGTGAGCGGAACGAGCAGGCGGAACGTGGTGCCGCGCCCGGGCGCGCTTGCGAGTTCGACCGTGCCTTTCAACGCTTCGAGCGAAGACTTGACAACGTCGAGACCGACGCCACGCCCGGAAATTTCCGTGACTTCGTCGGCGGTGCTGAGGCCCGGAGCAAAAATCAGCTGGAGCCCCTCTAATTCGTTGAGCTGAGCGGCTTCCGCGGCCGAGAGTAATCCGCGCTCAATGGCGCGGCGGACAATTTTTGCGCGATCGAGCCCGCGACCGTCGTCGGAGACTTCGATCACGACTTGATCGCCATCGTGGTAGGCGTTCAGGTGTATCGTGCCGTGCGGGGATTTTCCCGCCGCCTCGCGTTCCGAGGCCGTTTCGATTCCGTGGTCGGCGGCGTTGCGGACCAGGTGCGCCATGGGATCGGCGAGAGCATCGAGGATGCTTTTATCGAGATCGGTCGTCTGCCCGGCGAGTTCGAGCGAGACGTCTTTGTTGCGCAGCCGCGCGACGTCGCGGACGATCCGCGGAAAGCGGCGGAAAAGCTGCTCGACGGGAACCATGCGAATCTTCATCACGGACTTTTGCAGCTCGCCGAGCACGCGGGACTGAAATGCAAGCGCATCGGCCAGTTTTGCGCGTAGAGGGTCCTTGGAGTGACGGCGCTCAAATTCCGCCATGGCCCGCTGCAGCATGGATTTCCCGATGATCATTTCGCCGACCAGATTCATCACGGCGTCGATCCGTGCGGCGTCCACGCGCAGCATGTTTTCCGACGCGGCGTGCGCAAGACCACCGGGAGCGGCGGGTTCGTGCGCTTCATCTTCCTCGAGCGGGATGGGAGCGGGCATGGCGGCCTTCACGCCGGCGGAAACCGCGGCAGCTTCCGACTCGATCAGGATTTCGAGCAAGTCGCGCGGCGCGGATTGCAGCACAGGCGTGCGCTCGACGGAAATATTGGCGACCACGGACGGCACGTGGCACCGTTTGCGAATCCACTCCGCCGGCTTCGTGGTTGATAGCGCAGCCTGGATGGACTGGCAATCGTCGGTGGGCGCGCCGGCTTCCGGACGCAGCGCCAAAATCCTTCCGGCGCCTTCGAGAGATTTTCGAGCCAGCTCGAAAGCGGCCGCGGGAAGCAGCGCCTCCGGATCGAGCTGCAGCGAGATGTTGTAAACGTTTTCGCCGCGGCGCAGAGCCTCGACAATCATCAGGCGCTCGTACTCCGTCCATTCGAACTTGGACTCGAGTGGCGCGTTTTGCGCCTGGGCCGCCGGCTTGTTCAGAAGCCGCCGGATGTGTTCGCGCAGAGCGCCACCGGCGGGCGGCTGGAGGTCGCTCCGGTAGGCGGCGAGCATTTCGTGAAACGTGTCGGCGGCAGTGAGAATTACTTCGGCGATCAGGCCCGCATTCTGCTGGGCCAGTTCGGGCGTGAGCACATCTTCCAGATCGTGGGCCAGCTCGCTCAGTTCGCGATAACCGCAGGCCGCCGAATCACCCTTGAGCGTGTGCACAGCGCGGCGGACATGGCGCAGCTGCTCGACGTCGCCCGGGCGCTCCTCGAGCGCGAGACCCGCTTCGTTCATGCCCTGGAGAATTTCCTGGGCACTCTCGAAGAAGAGGTCGCGAAGCTCGGAGGCCTGCTCGTCGGAAGGAAAACTCACTGCGCCCCCTCAAGCCGCTGATAGACGGTCGCGTTGTTCTCGTGAATCATGTGAAACTTCGTGGTCAGGCCGAAAAGACTTTCCGCGTGGCCAACGAATAGATAGCCGTCCTGGTTAAGGCAGCGATGGAACTTTTCGATCAGTCGCTTCTGTTCGGCTTCGTCGAAATAGATCATTACGTTGCGGCAGAAGATGGCGTCGTTGTGCTGCGGCAAGTATTCGGTTTTCAGATTGTGAAAATCGAATTGCACCAGGCCTTTCAGCGCCGCCTTGATGGAGTACTTGTCGCCGACTTTGTCGAAATAGCGCAGGCGGGTGGTGTAGTCCACATTCTCCATTTGATTTTCGGTGTACACGCCCTGCTGGGCCGTGAGCAGCGCGGAATAGCTGATGTCCGAAGCGATGATTTCCACCTTCCAGGGAGGCGGGATCAGCGGCTTGGGCGTCGGCATGTCGAAAGGGAGCGGATTCCGCAGGTAGTAATAGGCCAGCGCGTCGCAGACCATAATCGCCAGGGTGTAAGGCTCCTGGCCGGTGGAGCAGCCGGCGCTCCAGATGCGCAGCGACCAGTCGCGGCGCTCCTGTTTTCGTTTCAGGATCTCCTCGAGGACGACTTTCTGGAATAGGTCGAGCTGCGGGCGAATGCGGAAGAAGCTGGTTTCGTTGACCGTCAGATTTTCGAGGAGTGCGGTCAGTTCTTTTTTGCCTTCGCGGCTGGTCAGCAGACGGTAGTAACTGTAAAACGAGTCGAGCTGGCACGCCTTCAGGCGGCGCTGCAGGCGGTCGCGGAGAAAATGCGTGCGGCGCTCGTCGAAGTACATGCCGCACTCCTGATAGACCAGCGTCTGCAGGAGTTTCAATTCGGGTTCAGTCAGCGGGACCTGCGTCGTCAGTGTCGTGGTGGACATGCGTTCCTCGGTAATCGTGCTGGGTCCGGCCTAGAAACCTCGTTCGGCGCTGCCAACGGGGACGGCGGCAGCGGACTCCGCGACGTCCTCCAGGCGCTGAAGCTCTCCCCGCTGGAGAATCTGATTCAAATCGAGCAAGATGACGAGCCGTCCCTTCAGCTTACCGACCCCGGTGATATAGCTCAGCTCGCCTTCCTTGAAGACGTTGTGCGGTTCTTCGATATCCGAGGGCGGGATCCGCAAAACCTCGGACGCGGAATTCACCAGCAGGCCGATCCTCCGCGATTCCAACTCGACCACGACAATGCGATTCTTTTTGTCCGGTTCGAAGGATTTTTCGCCGAACCGCTTCCGCAAATCGACAACAGGAATAATCCGCCCGCGCAGGTTGATGACGCCCTCGATATAGTCGGGCGCGTTGGGAACGGACGTGATTTCCGGGACGCGGACGATTTCCCGCACGATCGCAATCGGCAATCCGAATGTTTCCCGCCCGATTCGAAAACCGACGATCTGTAGATCCTTGTCCATGATGGGTTTTTGAGTTTTCAGGAGCGGACCATTTCCGCGTATTCCGGCGCGGCATGGCGGTCGGAGGCCGATCGGCGCCCGCCGGAATGCCTGTGGTCGGAATACGTCTCCTCCAAAGCGAATCTATCCATGGAGTCGAGCAGATTGCGAGAGAGCTTGGACATCTGTTCGGCGGCGGCAGCCAGCTCAGTGGAACTCGAGGTGGACTGCTGCACGAGCTCGCGCATCCGCTCCATCGAGCGCACGACGGCTTGCGCGCCCGAGGCCTGCTCTTCCACGGAGGAATTGATCTCCTGGGTGATTTCGGTGAGGCGGTTGGTGGCCTTGGCGATCTGAGCCGAGCCGCTGGATTGCTCCATCGTGGCGGCGCCAATTTCCTGCGAGAATTTGTAAACTTCCGAGACGACATCGGAAATCTTGTCGAGCGCGAGACTGAGGTCTTTGTTGAGCACGAGACCCTCCTGGACCATGGAGGTGCTCTTGTCCATGTTCTCGACGGCTTCGCGCGCTTCCTTCTGGATTCCCTGGATCAGCTCGGAGATTTCCTTGGTTGATTGCGTGGACTTCTCCGCGAGTTTCCTTACTTCTTCAGCGACAACGGCGAAGCCCAGGCCATGCTCGCCGGCGCGCGCGGCTTCGATTGCGGCGTTGAGCGCGAGCAAATTGGTCTGTTCGGCCAGGTCGTCAATCACCTCGATGATCTTGCCGATGTCGTCGGCGCGACGGCCGAGAACGTCGATAATCTCAGCGGACGCCTGGATCGCGTGGCTGGTGCGGTTGAGTCCCTCGGTGGCTTTGTCCATCGTGGCCATGCCGGTTCGGGCCTCTTCGCGGGACCGGTGGGAGATGTCCACCAGCATCTTGGCGGTGTCCGCCACGCGCTGGATGGACGTCACCATCTGATCGATGGAAGAAGAAGTCTCGGCGACGCTGGATGCCTGAACCTGCGTGTTCTTGACGACGTTCTGAACGTTGACGCTCATCTCATGCATCGTGCTGGTGACTTCGTCGATGGCCGAGGCGGCCTGGACGCTGACCTTTGCCGATTCATCGGAAGCGCTGGCCATCTGGCCGGCTCCGCTGGCCACTTGCGAGGCGCTGTCGCGCACCTGGCGGACCAACTCGCGCAGGCCCTGCGTCATCCTCGCAAATGCCTTTGCCATGGTGTCCTGCTGCGAGCGAGGCTGGACGGACACAAACAGCTGGCCTTCGGCAATCGCCGCCGACACGCCCGCCATTTCCTTGAGGTGAACGATCATGGTGTTGAAATTGTCGGCAAGAAGTCCCACTTCGTCGCCGCGATGGATATCAATCGTCTGGTCGAGGTCGCCGGAGTTGCCGATCTTATGCGCCACCTCGATCAGGTGATTCAGGGGATCCGTGATGGACTTCGCCGTGTAGTACGCGACGAAGCCCCCGAACACGATGCCCAGCAGAGTGCCGAGCGTCATGACGATGTTGCTGATCAGCAGCGTTGAGGCAGAGGACGCATTGGAATCCTCCTGAGCTTTGTGCACGGACTGACTGGCCTCGTCGAGGATGGCGGCGGAGCGGTTGATCCAGGAGGCGGGATCGTGCTGCAGATAGAAAATCTGCAAATCGGAGACGGTGGTGTCTCCGGAATCCACGGAATGCCGCTTGGCGATCATTTCCTTCGCGAAATTGTCGGCCCAACTGCGTTCATTGTCTTCGACCTGAGAAAGCGCGGAACGGAGGCCCGCGTCGCTGGCTCTTGCCTCGGCCTGCTTCAGCAGATCCTGCAATTCGTTGACGCCTTTGTTGGTCTTGTCCTCGTCGCGTAGGTCGCCGCTGAGCAAATAGTTGCCGAGGGAGAGGCGGTTCTCGATCATCTTGTAACGAACGTTCTCGATCGTCTGGACATCGGAGAGCGTGGAGGCGACCGCCGAGCGCGTGGTGTACTGGCGCATGACGGTGAAGACGTTGATGACAAACAGGAACAGTATGATCGCCAGGATGGCGCCGAATCCCCAGTACAGTTTCTTGCCAATCGTCATTTTCAAAAGCCTCCGCTCCCCTGCCGATCGAAACTTGCCCGCTTGCCAGTGCGCCGAGGGCGCTATTCCTGGCTGCCGAATGTAAACTCGACAACTTCCGTGGATTCTTTTGCAGCCGGCTCGAATCGCCACTGCTTCACGGCGTTGAGCGCCGCAGTCACCAGGAGCGGACTTCCTCCGACGACTTTCGTATTCGTGACATGGCCGTCCGCCGTGACGCTGACCTCAATCTTGACCTTCCCGGTCACGTTCATCTGCTTAGCAAGTGCCGGATACTCAGGCGCGACCTTGGTCCGAACCTTGCGCTTGCCAGTCTCGGCGGCGGCGTCTTGCGCAGACGCCTTTCGCGGTGCAGCCGCCAATCCTCCGAGAAGTAATGCCAGCCCCATGGATGCGAGAATGACTATGCGTTTCACAGACATATCCCTCCCGAGACCCAGAACCCCAGCAACGGAAAATGCACGGGTAATGCCATGAGGAGAGTGCTCTGTGAGGTAGTCCACAATAGGGCAATGCCATCCGTAACTGACTGCCTATACACCATTTACATTGCTCTTGGGCATTTCCGACGAGCGCCGAGCGCGGTCCAGGCGTCTCAAAGGGCGGGTCGGGGGCTCGGTGCGGTCTCAGGTTGCGACGAGGATTGGATTGTCGCTTAGAACAACCGCGGCGGCGCGCTCGTTGACTCAAAATGAGATAACGCCGTAACGTCTTTATTGTATAGGCGAAGCGCGCGCACACCCCCTATAGCCCCATGCGTGCACTTAAGAGAATCCGAGAAGTCCCGTCTCGTCTCGATGGCTCGTTTGAGAGCCTGTTGGCCCAGTTTTCCGCCACCACGCTCGAGCTGAACCCATCCCTTGGAACTGCTGAGTTTGCCCGGAGGCTGACCACGCGCGCTTCGGAAATGCTCGGCGCGCGCGCGGTCGTGCTGGTGCTGGGCGGCGGTTCCGAATGGGAAGTAGCAGCGCTGACAGGGCCGGCCCACCGATGGGAAGAAATGGTCCAACGGCGGCTGGCGGCGGCGCTTGGCGAGCAGGCCGGCGTTCCATCCTCCGCACTGCGTTTTGGGTCCGGCACGATGATGCTTGGCCGCGAGCTCGCGGAAGCCCTGGGATGGCGCGATTTAATTCTGGTGCGCCTGACGGAGAGCGAAGGCGAGTTGCTGGGCGTGCTGTGCCTGGCGGACCTGGGACGCGAACTTTCCGCAACGGAGAGCCAGCTGCTTGAAGCACTGGCGAGCCACGCGTCAGTGGCGCTGGAGAACGTGCGCCTGTTCTCGCGAATCGAGCGATCGCGGAAGCAGTGGGTTGAGGATTTTGATGCGATCACTGATTTCATCGTGGTGCACGACCATAACGGGCGAGTGCTGCGCCTGAATCGCGCGCTCGCGGATCTTCTGGGAATGCCGCCGACGGAAGCAATCGGACGGGACATCGGCAAGATGGAATTGCTGGCGTCGCCCGCGCAGCCGGGGCGATGTCCTTTCTGCCGCAACACGCGAGCAGCGCTCGAAGAGTTCGTGCACCCGGCGGGCGAGAGCACATATCTGGTGTCCACGTCACGCATTCACGCCGGCGAAGAAGACGACGGCCGCACGATTCACGTCCTCAAGGATATTACCGACCGGCGCGAGGCAGAGCGCCGCTATCGCCGCGAGCGCGATTTCAATCGCAACATTCTGAACAACACGCAGAGCATGATTCTGGTGCTCGATACGGTGGGATTGGTCAGCTACGCCAACCGGCGCTGCTACGAGGCGGGATATCGCGAGCCGGAGCTGCTGGGCCGTCCGCTGGTTGAAATGGTCCCGCAGGCGCGGCGCCCCACATTGGCCGAAGCGCTGGAGCGAACGCTCGACGGGACGGCGGTGGAAAATCTGGAGCTGCCGGTCTTTCGCGGCAACGGCACGGCCGGGCACTTCTCGATCAGCTTGAGCCCGATGCGCGACGAGCAGGGCCACATCAACAGCATCGTGGTGGTAATGGCGGACATCACTGACTCCGCCGACCTGCAAGCGAAATTAATGCACACGGAAAAAATGGCGGCGCTCGGCCAGCTCGTCTCCGGCGTCGCGCACGAAGTGAACAATCCTCTGGCAGCGATTGTGGGATTCACCGACCTGCTGCTCGAGAATCCAGAGGTGCCCTCCGACGCAAAGGAAGAATTGCGCGTGATCCTGCAGGAAGCGCAGCGTACGCGCGTGATCGTGCAAAACCTGCTCAGCTTCGCGCGGCACATGCCGGCGCAACGCGAGCCGGTGCGCGTCAATTCGATCGTTCGGCAAACGTTGCAGCTTCGCGCCTACGATTTCTCGAACCATGGCGTCCAGATGACGGAGCGCTTTGACGACGAATTGCCGCTCACGATCGGGGATACGCACCAGCTCCAGCAGGTTTTTCTAAACATTTTGAACAACGCCTACGACGCGATTCAGGAAGTGCGGCGCCCCGGAAAGATGGAGATCACGACATCGCATCGCGACGGGCAGGTGGAAATCGCGTTTCGCGACAACGGTCCGGGCATCTCGCACCCGGAACGCATCTTCGATCCCTTCTTCACGACGAAGGAAGTCGGCAAGGGCACTGGTCTCGGGCTGAGCATCTGCTACGGGATTATTCACGCTCATCAAGGCGAGATCGTCGCGCGGAACAATGCAGACGGCATTGGCTGCACGTTCGTGGTGCGGCTGCCCGTCGCGGGACAAGGCGCCGAACTGCTGGTCACGGAGAGCGCGCCATGACGGTTGCGGACAGCACGGCGGTCCCGGCCAGGCCGCGAATTCTAGTAATCGAGGATGAACCGTCAGTGGCGGCGTTCATGCGCACGGCCCTCGAGAGGCGCGGATACGACGTGGTGCCCTCGCCATCGGCTGCCGAAGGCTTGCGATTGCTGGCCCTAAGCGATTTTCGCGGCGTGGTCTCCGACTTCCGCACTCCGGGCGGGATCAACGGCGCGGATCTGCATGATTGGGTTCGCCGTCACCGGCCGGAACTGGCGTCGCGAATTGTGTTTATTACCGGCGACACGGCCAGCGCTGAAACCATCGCGCTGCTTGCGCAGGACGGAACACCGTGCGTCGAAAAACCCTTCCGCGTTCACGAGCTGATGGCCGCGGTTGAGAAAACCATAGGAAAACCATGAAAGACGAGTCGCGGCTTCGCTTTCTGATCGTGGACGATGAACAGAGCATCCGCCGCCTCTGCATGACGGTGGGCCAGGGTTTGAATTTCGTGTGTTCCGAAGCGGAGACAGCCGAGGCGGCGCTGGCGGCGGTGGAAACCGCGCCGGCCGATATCGTCGTCAGCGATTTGAAACTGCCCAGCCTTTCCGGCACGGACCTGCTGCGAAAAATCAAAGAGGTGCTGCCGCGCACCGAGGTCGCCATCATGACCGGGCACGGCTCGATCGAGTCGGCCGTGGAAGCCATGCGGCAGGGCGCGTACGACTACATCGAGAAGCCGTTTCGCGTGGAAAAATTGCGCCAATTGCTGCAACGGATGGCGGAAAAAGTCCGTCTGGTCACTGAAAATCAATTTCTGCGCGAGCGTGTGGATGCGGGAACCCAGCTGGATGGGATTACCGGCACGTCGGCGAAAATTCAAGATGTGCTGCGGATGGTTTCGCGACTCAAGGACATTCGCACGCCGGTCCTTATCACGGGCGAAAGCGGCACGGGAAAAGAGCTTGTGGCGCGCGCCATTCATTTCCGCGGCCCCCTGGCGCCGATGCCGTTCATTGCCGTGGATTGCGGTTCGCTCGTGCCGACCCTGATGGAAAGCGAGCTCTTTGGCCATGAGAAGGGCGCGTTTACCGGCGCGTTGAAATCGAAGGCGGGACTTTTTCACGCGGCGAATGGCGGCACGATTTTCCTGGACGAAATCGGCGAGTTGCCGCTGGAGCTGCAGGCGAAGCTTTTGCGCGTACTTCAGGAGAAGGAAATTCGGCCGGTGGGAAGCAACGACAAGATTGCTGTGGACGTGCGCGTGATCGCGGCAACCAACCGCGAACTCGAAGCAGCTTATCGCGCCGGAACATTCCGCAAGGATCTCTATTTCCGCCTGAACGTCGTAACGGTGCATCTCCCCAGCCTGCGCGAGCGCCGGTCGGATATTCCGCAGCTGGTGCATAGCTTTCTCGACCGGTACGCGCCGGGAGAAAACATTCAAGTCGCTCCCGGCGTGATGAAAAGCTTCCTGCAGTACGAATGGCCGGGAAACGTGCGCGAACTCGAGAACTGCATCGCCCGCGCCGTGGCGCTGGGCGACCATCGCACGATTGGCGTGACTGACTTGCCGCCCGCGATTCGCGGCGCCGAAGATTCCGGGTTGACGCGCGAGGATGCGGCTGATCTTTCGACGACCGCGCTGGCCGATCTGGAGCGAATTACGATTCTCCGCGTGTTCGAACAGGCCGGAGGCGACAAAGTTCTCGCGGGCAAGATGCTCGGCATCAGCCGCGCGACGCTTTATCGCAAACTCAAGCACTACAACATACCGTTGCGCCCCGCGCAAAAAGAAAAGGAACTCGTCGCAGCGGTCTCATAGCGTGCGCTGAGACGCTTCGTCTCATCCTGCCTTTCTGGTCGAATCAGCGACGGTGGCGCTCGGACATGAGACGAATCTGTGTCAGCCTGAGACGAGCGCAAGCGCGGTCCGTCTCCTCCCTCCCACAAACGTAAGCAAGCGAATGACTTAGATTTTCTTCCGCCGAAAAATCTTTGGCTGCCCTCGTGCAATCGTGCAAGAGCCAGTTATCCGTCCATCTCGATTCAGCGCCACTCGTCCGGGCTGAACGAGCCGCGAGGGGACCGGACCGAAGGCCTGAGAGGAACAAATCTTGCCGAGCGAAGCCGAAGTCGCAACGGTTTTAGCCGATCAGACGTGTGTTGAGAAGCTGGCGCAGCTTTTTCCCAGCGTCTCGCCAGTCCGGATTCCCGTGCGGGTGACCACCGCGGTCACCGGACGCCGGCGGTTGCAGGAGCAAACAGTGATTGAGTTCGGGACGGCGCGCGAAGTTCTTTTCTCCTCGACGTTGCCGCTCGAATTCGAGGACCAAGTGCGGTTGGTGAATTCCGATGGTTCGCTCGACGCCCGCGCAACGGTGGTCGCCGTGCGATACCACGGTGGCGGCAAAGCGGTTGCGGCGCGCTTCGTAGGCGAAGTCGGAAACTGGATTATCAAACCATGACCCCAAAAACGACGAACACGACGATGAACCCTCCGTTCTCCGCGGATAGCATGAGCGAACGAGGCCCGGCGGATTTGACGGCGCAATGGCAGGAAGCGCGGCTGGTGTACCCGATCTATGCGGCGCTCGCCACGCAATTTGATCTCGCGCCGCTGCCTTACGCGGCCGGCGAACTCCCGCCGGAAAAGCCCTCGCGCGAAGCCTTCGATGGCGATCTGAAGTGGCTCACGGCGCTGGACGAGAAAGTGCTGGCATATCAAATCCGGCAACTGCCCTCGCAGGTTCTTAATGGGAGCGAGCAGGCATTGCGCGCCCTGATCCACCGCCAGTTGAGGAAGGTGGACAAGACGAACGCCGACCGCGACAAGATTGATTTGCTGCTGGTGCAGTATTTCGTGATGTGCGCGGCAGTGGACCTGCTGCACAAGGAAATCGCGCTCAGCGATGTGGCGCGAGTTCTGGGGCCGGTTCTTGTCGAGGCGGATGCGACTCCGCTGGAATGGTGCGAACCTCTCGACAAGATTCTCGAGAAGACGAAGCAGTGCCATAGCCTCCGCGATCTGATGGAAGACGGCCTTGTGGAACAAGGCCGCATGCTGAAGGATGCGGCCGGTCCGATGTTCTACGACCCTGCCGCGCTTGTAGCTTTCTGCCGGTTCAACTTTCTGGTGCGGCGCGCTTTCATCCGCATGCTGCACGCGGATTTGAGCGCGGTGCGAACAGCGGTTGACTCGCTCGAAGCCAAGGGCGTGAAGACCGTAGATTGCCGCAGTGCCGGCTTCTCCGCCGCCGAAACGACGATGCAGCTTCGATACTTCTGCGAAAACTGGCGCCAGCCCTTTCAGAAGGACTACACGGAAAACTCGGTGCGTCACTCGTTCGAGCAGCTCCTGGCAATGCGTGCCGATCTCGAGGAAGCGGTCGGAAGCCAGCAATCCAGCGCGAAACCGGCTCCCGCACCCGCCTCGCATAGCGCGCCCGAGCCCATGGAACATCAAGAAGACGCCATGCTGACGATGATGAACACAACTCCCAACGACATGCTCAACGCTCCCGCCATCCCACCTCCGGCGCCGAAAGTCCAAGAGCCGCCAATCGAGGATTGGGTCGAAGAAAAGCCGCAGGCCGCGCCGGTCGCCGCGCAAGTCACCGCACACCAACCAGCAAAACCCGTCGCAGAGACTCCCGCCGCTCCCACGGCCGCTGCGGAAGCGGAAAAGTGCCTGGAAGCCATTTGGGAGCAGCTGATCGCAGCGCCGCCTTCGCGCGGCCGCTCGATGTCCACCGTGGTCCTGCAGGATACGAAGGTGCTGCTGTCGTCGTGGGAAGTTGCGGCCTTCGTCGAGAAAGGCAGCCAGGAATCGGAAGACCTGCGGCGCGCCGTGGTGGCGCGCGCTTTGCTCGCGCTCGCGACGAACAGGCGGAAGCGTTCGGGAGAAGAAAGTGCGCTCGCGTCGGCTCTGGTGCTGGCGCGCACCGAAGTCTCCTATTTCCAGGGCCGCGTCGAGCAAGCCAAGCAGGCAAAGAACGTCGAAGCCGCTGTAAATCTCGGCATCAGCACGAAGCGCCTGCTCTCATGCATGGAAGAAGCGGAAACACTTCAGTCTTAAGCCGCGCAAAGGAGTTGTGGATACCTTGACTGCCTCGAGCGTCCTGATCGTTTCGGACGACCCGGATTTCGCGCGCACCCTAACGGCGCGCTGGCAGTCGGAGCGGCACGTTCCGGAAATCGCGCTGGTGACCAGCGGCGTCTGGCATCCCGCAAGCGCGACGAGTTACGATCTTGTCATCATCGGACCGGTACGCAACGGAAATCCCGCCGCAATCCTGGCCGCAGTAAGCGCTTCGCCTCGCACCGCCGCGATCTTTTTCGCGGAAGAGGAAAAAAATATCGCGCAGCTCCATGCCGAGCACCCGCATCTGCTGGTCGTTCCGCGGCAAGACGGATGGGCGGGGACGCTGATCCTCGTTTCGATCGAGGCGCTGCGGCGCGTCGAGGCGATCCGTCGGGCGCAGCGCGCCGAGGGGATGGCGCTCGCATCGCAGGCTCACGCGACGCTGGGGCGCTACATGCTGGAAATGCGCCCGGGCGTGAACGACGCGCTGACATCCGTCCTGGGCAATGCCGATCTTCTGCTGCTGGAACCCGGACAGGCTGCGGGCGAGAGCCGCGAGCAGATTCAGACCATTCATACGATGGCGCTTCGGTTGAACGAAATCATGCAGCGATTCTCATCGCTGGCAGCGGAGATGCGGGCCGGTGAGAAGGAATCTCAAGATGAGACGGAAGCCGGGTTTCATCGCCTGGTGATGCGGTCATGAAGCGCTGCGCCCCAGCCGTAACATTAAGAAAACACATCCAGTTGCAAACCAGATGCAGTCCTGAAACGCAGTGCGGCAGGTGGCTAGGGAGTTGCAATTCTGTCTTGGGGAATCTGACCGTGGAGGTGTGCAAGTGGTGATGAAGATCCTGGTAGTGGACGACTCGCAGGCGGAAATTCGCCTGCTTCAATCTGTTTTGCAGCAAGGCGGATTTCATTCTGTGGCGACGTCCGATCCAACGAAGGTCGAGGAAAAGATCGAGGAAGAGCGGCCCAACGTGATTCTGCTCGACGTCGTGATGCCGCTGCGCAATGGCTTTCAGGTTTGCCGCGACCTCAAGAGCCAGGAAATGTACGCGAAGATTCCGGTGATTCTGGTGACGTCGAAGACGGCGCCCAGCGATCGCTACTGGGGCGAGCAGCAGGGCGCCAACGGTTACGTCGCGAAACCATTTACGGCGGATGAATTGATCAACGCCGTGAAGAGATTTGAATAATGGCGATGGAGCACCAAAACGCGGGGCTGGCCGTGGGACTCGACAACGGCGAGTTCCTGGAAAGCGAATCGTCGCCGGAGGAGCGCCGTCCGGAGCGGCAATACTGCGTGTTTCGCGCGGGCCGCGAGCGATTTTGCCTCAACGTGCTCGAGGTTGAGGAAGTGGTGGATTGGCCGATTGTGACGCGGATTCCGCTGGCGCCTTCGTTCCTGATGGGCGTTTTCAATCTGCGCGGGACGATCGTGCCGCTGATGGATATCGCGTTCACGGAGGGCCGACGGCCGGGATTGCTGCCGAAGCACGTAGTGGTGGCCGCGATCAAAGGCGACGCCCAGCGCGAGGATTTGCGGGTCGGCATCGCCGCCGATGAAGTGATCGGAACGTTTTCCGCCGCCGAGGACGCCATGCTCGATCAGGCTCCAGCGGAAGTGCCGCACTGTCGTGGAATGTTGCGGCACGAAGATCGGCTGGCGCTGGTTGTGGATCTGAGGCGCCTCACCGAAGTGTTTCCGGTGCCGGTGATATGAAGCGGTTCGGTCAAATCTTGCGTCGGTTGCACGAAATCAGCTCCGTCATTTTGGAAATTCGCTCTGGTTCGATGAGCGCACAGGTTTCTGGGAGGAAGTCATGAAAGCTCGTTTGAGTTCGACAATCTGGTTGCTGGTCTTCGGGACCGGCGTGGCGTTGTTCGGAGTGCTCGGCCTCGCGTATCACGCGGGCAAGGAATCGGGCGGGCTATCCCTGCTCGATGCGCCTTCGCTGCCGGGAAGCGCCAGCGGAGCCTTGCTCGCCGCCGTCGTCCTGGCCGTGGCCGCCGCGCTGCTGGTGATGTATGTGCTGAGCAAGCGGGTGATCACGCCGGTGAGCGAGCTCGCGAAATTCTCCGAGCGCCTGGTGGCCGGGGACGCGCGCGCGCGCGCGGAGTTCGATAGCGACGACGAGTTCGGCCAAATCGCGGAGAATTTGAATCGCAGCGCCGCAAAGGTCGCGCACGCCGTGACCAACCAACAGGCGCAGGATTCGCTGCAGCGGAGCATCACCGACCTGCTGAATACAATCAATCAGGTGGCGCGCGGCGACCTGACGATCCGCGGCAAGGTCACTAACGATGCGCTGGGCAACGTCGTGGATTCCGTGAACTTCATGCTCGACAACTTCACCAAGGTTCTCGAGCGCGTCCGCAAGGCCGCGATTGACGTCAGCACCAGCGCCAATCAGATTCTCGAAGCGGCGGACGACATGACCGCCGGCGCGACGCAACAGGATCAGGAAATCACGAACACGTCGTCGGCCGTGGAGGAGCTTACGGTCTCGATGAAGCAGGTGTCGAACAACGCGGAAGCCAGCGCCGAAGCGGCGCGCCGCGCGCTCGATGCCGCCGAGCAGGGCAACCGCGCCGTGAGCGATACGCTGGAAGGGATGCAGCGCATTCGCGCCTCGGTGCAGGCCACAGCGAAGAAGATCAAGTCGCTTGGCGATCGCTCGCTGGAAATTTCCGAAATCATCAACGTGATCAACGACATCACCGAACAGACCAACCTGCTCGCGCTCAACGCCGCAATCGAAGCGGCCCGCGCGGGCGAAGCCGGCCGCGGATTCGCGGTCGTCGCGGACGAAGTTCGCAAACTGGCCGAGCACTCCCGCAGCGCTACCAAGGACATCGCCGCGCTCATCAAAGCCATTCAGGCCGAGACGAACGAAGCGGTCGTGGTCATGGAAGAGGGCACGCGCGAAGTGGAAGTCGGAGCGGGACTGGCGGATCAGGCCGGCAAGGCGCTCGAAGCGATCTCAAGCGTGGTGCGGCAGTCCGCCGAACTCGTGCAGGAAATTTCGCTGGCGTCGAAGCAGCAGGTGCGCGGCACGGAAGGTGTCGCGAACGCCATGCAGATCATCTCCGGCATTACCCGGCAGACGACACAGGGAGCGAAGCAAACCGCCGGCACGGTCGGAAACATGGTGAAGCTCTCCGAACAGCTAAACGAAGCGCTCGCGCAGTTCCGGTCGCAGTCGGCGCGGGCCAGTGACTCGGCGTCCGCAAAGGAAGAGTCGCGGGCGAAAGAGCCTGTGGGAGCGAACCGCTGACGGCAAACTCCGCGGTCCGGCGCCCGGTACCAAAGGCGCCGGCGCTGAACGCCGAACATGAAACAGCATCCAGTCACGGCCGCGCGGCTCACCGAGCCAGAGCTCGATCAGATCCGAACGCTGATCGAGAACCGCTCGGCGATTCTTTTCGATTCTTCGCGCGAACGTTTTTTTTCGACGCGCGTGCGCGAGTACCTCGAAGAGAAGGGCCTTGCGAGCGGCAGCGAATTAATGGGAGTGGTGCGCGGCTCGAGCATCGAGTACGAGGCCTTGCTCGAACGGCTGCTGACGCAGGAAACGTCGTTTTTTCGCTATCCGGCGGTTTACGAAGCGCTCGAGACGAAAATCCTGCCGGAAGTGCAGGAGCGCAAGTTTTGGGAGACTCCGCGGACGCTGCGCATCTGGAGCGCGGGCTGCTCGACCGGCGAGGAGCCGTATTCGATCGCGATCACGGTGAGTGAAGCGCTGAAATTCGCGGAGGCCTGGGAGATCGAAGTTCTGGCTACGGACATCAGCCGGCGCGCGCTGCGCCATGCCGAACGCGGCGCTTATCCGAAGCGCAGCTTGCAGGATGTGTCGCTCGGGCAGGTGGAGAACTATTTCACTGCGACGAAGCACGGGTTTCAGGTGAAGCCGCGAATCCGGCGGATGATTTCTTTCGTGCAGATGAATCTGGTGGAATCGGTATACGTCGGCAAGATTGACTGCATTTTCTGCATGAACGTGCTGATGTATTTTTCCGAGGAACGCCGCCTGGCGATCCTGCGCCGGTTTTACGACGCGCTCGAGCCCGGCGGCTATTTCCTGCTGGGACATGCCGAGACGCTCACGAACGCTCCGGTGAAATTCGAGCCGGTCGTCCTGGGCGATTGCCGGATCTATCGCAAGCCGGGCGTGGTTGAGGCGCGGCGCGCGCCAGCTCTCGTGGAGGGAGCCCTGTGAACGGGCCCAGTCAAGAATCAATCGAGCTGTTCCTCCAGGAGGCGTCCGAGAACCTCCAGTATCTGCGGGAGTACTCCGGGCTTTTGCAGGAGTCGCAGACCAAGCCGGAGGACCTCGAAAAGCTGTACATCGCTTCGCACACGCTCGCGGGGACGTCGGCGAGCTACGGCTTCCCGGAATTTTCCGAAGTGGCCGCGAAGATGGCGCACATCTTTCATTACGCGATGAACGCGACGCTCACCGCCGACATGCACGGCCCGCTTACGGAATTTCTCTCCGACGCGATTTCCGTGCTCGAATTCGACCTGCTGCAAATCAGTTCCAGCGGCGCGGAGACATCCGCCGACATCGCAGCTTTCAAGCAGCGCTACGCGTTCGCGTTTCCCACCGCTCCCCCGGCGGAAGAGGAATCCGATCTCACCGCCGAATCGTTGGGCGCGGGCGAACCAATTCCGGCTATTTTCCCGGCCGCTTCGTTCGTCGAGCGCCTCCCGCAAGATGGGGAAGTTCCCGACGAAGTTCTTGAGTTCTTCATTCCCGAGGCCGAGGAACATTTGCAGGCCGTCACTGAATGTCTGCTGGCGCTCGAGGGACATCCCAACGCGGACGACATTAACCGCCTGTTCCGCGCGATGCACACCGTGAAAGGTTCGGCCGCACAGGTCGGTTTGCACCGGCTTTCAGCGGTGGCGCACCGCGTGGAAGACCTGATCGGGCGCTTGCGCGATGGCGCGCTGCAGCCCAGCGCTGAAATCGTGGACCTATTCCTGCAGTCGGTGGACGTCCTCAAGCAATTTCTGCACCGCCAGTGGACGAGCGACGCCGAAATGGCCGCCGCAGTTGATCCGCTGCTCGCGCGCATCGCGGAGCTTGCGCCGGAAGAGGCGCTCGAGCTGACGCCCGAACTTGCAGACGTGGAGAATCGTGAATCAGAAGGCGCATCCATTACGAAATCGCCTGCCGCTGGTGCAGTCCCCGTTGCAGCAGCCGCGCGCCCTACCGCGGCGCAGGCTTTGCCGCAGGCCAAGTCCGTGCGCATTTCGCTCGAGTGGCTCGATCGAATGATGAACGCGGTCGGCGAACTCGTCATCAACCGGACTCGCATGGTGGGCCGGCTCACCGAACTCTCGAAGCTCGTCGAGGTTTTGCAATTCTCCAAGGCGCGCCTGTCGGGCAAGGTATCGGACTTCCAGGAAAAGCACGAGTTCAGCCGCGTCTCGAACACTCTGGTGCCCGGCGGACAGCCGCTGCAGAAAGACACGTTCCGCGGGCACGTGAACGCCCTCGCGCCCATCACCACCAACGACCTGCTGGAATTCAGCGACCTGGAGATGGACCGCTACGACGACGTCAACATTCTGTCGCGCTCGCTGACGGAAATTTCCGCGGACGTCACCGAAGTCCTCACGCAGCTCGAGGGTTTCATGGGGCGTGTGGATTCGGACATTGATGAATTCACCAAGCTCGCGCATCACTTGCAGGATGAAATCACGGCCGCGCGCATGGTGCCCATCGGCAATCTCTATACGCGGCTCTCGCGGACGGTTCGCGACGCAGTGAAGGCCGCCGGAAAGCCGGTGGATCTTTCGCTCGAAGGCGCGGAAACCGAACTCGACAACAATATCGTCCAGCACATTTCCGATCCTCTGATTCATCTGGTGCGCAATGCCGTGGCGCACGGAATCGAGGACGCGGAGACGCGCCGCCGCGCGGGAAAACCCGAAAAGGGACGCATCGCCGTGCGCGCCTACCACCGCGGCAATCACATTTTTATCGAGGTGGAAGACGACGGTCGCGGCATCAACTACGAAAGCGTTCGCCAGAGCGTCGTGGATTCCGGCGCGATGTCTTCGGTCGCCGCAGCGGAATTGACGGAACGCGAGCTGCGCGAATTCCTTTTCCGCCCCGGCTTCTCAACCGCTTCTTCCATGTCGGAACTGGCCGGCCGGGGCGTTGGACTCGATGTAGTGCGCGCCAACGTTCACGCGCTCAATGGTGAAATCGAAGTTCGCTCCGAAACAGGACGCGGCGCGTGCTTCACCGTGAAGGTGCCGCTGACGCTGATTATTTCGCAGGCGCTATTCATCCGCTGCGGCACGTCTGTCTTCGCATTTCCGCTTGCGGTGGTTGACGAAATCCGGCGCCTGCGCCCCGAGGAAATCGAGGATGTCGGCGGGAAGCTCCTCACGCGCGTTCGAGACGTGGTTACGGAAGTGGTGCGGCTCGATCTTCAGCTTGCGCTGCCGCCTCTTGAACCGCTCAACGGATATTTTCACATGGTGATCGTGAAAGTGGCGGGGCGCCAAGTGGGCGTGGTCGTCGAGGAAGTTCTTGGCAAGGACGAAATCGTCATCAAGAACCTGGGCGATTACCTCCGGCGCGTGAAGTTGTTCCCGGGCACCACGATTGCTTCGGATGGCAGCTTGATCCTGCTAATTGATTTGAACCGCCTCGTCTCCGCGGACACCGCGGAGCGCCACGCCCTGCCGGCATCCTCGCCTGCCGCGCGGGTGTTTGCGCCGGGAGCCGAGGCAGTCGCCGCCGGCAGCATTCCCTCCGAGGCCGTGGACGCGATTGAGAATGATCGCGTCGTGGTGGTGGCGGACGATTCGATCAGCGTGCGGAAATTCGTGGGCCGCATGCTGGAAAAGGCGGGTTACCGCGTCAAACTCGCGTCCGATGGTCTGGAAGCGTCTGAAGTGGTCGCGCAGGTGGGCTGCCATCTCGTGATCACCGACCTCGAGATGCCGCGTATGAATGGTTACGAGCTGATGGCGCATTTGCGCCAGGATCCCGCAACGCGAAAACTTCCCGTGCTCGTGGTTACCTCCCGCGCCGGAGCGAAACATCGCGACCGCGCGATGAAGGAAGGCGCGTCGGCTTTCCTGACGAAGCCCGTGCAGGAAGATCAATTAATTGCGACCGTGGAAGGTCTTATCGGTTCGGAGACGACGCAAGGGCGGCCCGCGATCCGGGTGCCGGTACGGCAAGGTTGAGATGATTAAGACGGGCGACAAAAAAATCCGCGTCCTCGTGGTGGACGACTCCGCCTTCATGTGCAAGGTGCTGCAGGAGATCATCAACTCCGACCCTCAGCTCGAGGTTGTGGGCCAGGGGCGCGATGGGCGCGATGGCGTTGCGCTCGCGGAATCGCTGCGGCCTGACGTGATCACCATGGACATCAACATGCCGCATGTGGATGGTTTGCAGGCGACCGAGCAGATCATGACGCAGCATCCGCGCCCGATTGTGATCGTCAGCTCGGAATCGCGCGAAGGCGCCGCGAGCACGCTGAAGGCGCTCGAGCTTGGCGCCATCGACTTCGTCCCCAAGCCCACCAGCGGCATTGACCTCGACATGAAATCCGTGCGCGAGGAATTGACGCGCAAGCTCAAGCTGGCCGCCAAGGTGCGCGTGGTCCGCACCGCATCGCGCTCGAGAACCAGCGTGGCTCCGGCACCGGCGTCCGGCGGCGCCGATTTTTCCGGCGCGGCTGCCGCGGCCGCCCAGAACGGCGGAAAGGTTCCGATGGTCGTGATCGCTGCGTCCACTGGCGGACCCGCGGCGGTGACGCGCGTGGTGTCAGGATTGCCGAAAGATCTTCCGGCGGCCGTGTTCCTGGTGCTGCATATGCCGGCGGCATTCACCAAGCAATTCACGATGCAACTGGCGGAAGTGAGTTCGCTGCCCGTGAAGGAAGCGGAAAATAACGAGACGCCGCTGCCGGGAACGATCTACCTGTGCCCGGGTTCGCACCACCTGCGGCTTTCGTTCGGCGGGAAGATTTCGCTCGATCCCGGCCCGCGCATCGAGGGCTATCGCCCCTGTGCCGATGTCGCGCTCGAAAGCGTCGCGGCATTTGCGCGCGCGATGACGGTGGGCGTCGTCCTCACCGGCATGGGCAACGATGCGGCCAAAGGCGTCAAGATGGTGAAAGCAGCGGGAGGCTACGTTCTGGCTCAGGACGAAGCGACATCCGTAATTTTCGGCATGCCCGCTGAAGCGATACAGACCGGAGTGGTGGACGAAGTGCTTCCGCTTGACAGCATCAGCGGGGCAATTGAAAGGCGCGTCGCGAAATTGTGCCGCCTTGTCCCGGTGGCCACGCGATGAAATTCGCGGGCGAGCAAGACCCGAAATCGCGCCGCGTGCGCCGGCCGGAAACGGTCGTCCTTTTTTTCGTGGCGAATCAGATGTTCGCCATCGCGGCGGATAACGTGCAGGAAATTCGCAGCACGGACAGCCTGGCGGGCTCGGCCAATGAAATTGAGAATCCGGAAGTGCCCAAAGTGCGGCACACCATCGAGCGCGGACGCAGGACCTACTACGTGGTGAATGCCGGAGCGCATTTCGGATTGCCCGTCACGCGCCCGGCGCTCGTCCTGATTCTGCGGCAATTTCGCGCGGCTCTGCTGGTGGATCGAATCGATCGCATGGCCGAAATCTCTGCCGTGCATCCGCTCCCCCTCGCATTCAATGGGGAAGAGCGCCGCTGGTACCGCGGCCTGGCGTACCTGGATGACTCCGTGATTCCCGTGGTCGAACCGACCGGGTTTCTAACCCCCGAGGAATTTCAGAAGCTGGATCGCGCTTCCTCAATGGCCGCGTCGCAGCGCGAGACGGAAGCGGCGGTGCAGGCGTGAGCGCTGCCGAGACTGCGCGAGGGAGATCGTTCGTGTTGCTACAGGTTGGCGGCCGCCGCGTCGCGCTTCCCGCCGGCTTGGTGGCGGAGCTGGCGCCGCCCGTGCGGCTGCACGCATTTCCACACACCTCGAAGCTGATCGCTGGAGTAATCGTGCGTCGCGGGCGAATCGTGCCGGTTTACGAAGCAGGACTCGTGCTGGGCGGCAGAAGGTCCTCCTCGCAGCGGTTTTATTTGATTGCGCGATGGCAGATTGGCGATGCCGGTGAGCTGGGCGCGATTCCCGTCAACGGCGAATGCGAGCTGGCCACGGGTGAAATGCGGCCGCCGGCGATGGACCGGCCGGCATACGTGGCCGGAACGCTGGCCGTCGGCGAGGATTCATTCGATGTGTTGAATCTCGACTCGTTCGCGGCTTTATACGCCTCCACGACCGGCGGATCTGTCAGCGCGGAGTCGCCATCATGAACGCGCCCGCGAATCTTCCGAAGATTCTGGTGATTGATAGCAATGTTTATTTCGCCAAGCGGCTGGGCGATGCGCTGACGCAGCAGGGATTCGAAGTGGTTCCGAGCACGCAGGCAACCTACGCGCTTACGATGCTGGAATGGAACGCGCCGGCCGCAATCGTGTGCGCCACCAACCTGCGCGAAATGGGCGCTTACGAGATGGCTCCGATTCTTCGCGCCGATCCGAAGACTTCATCTATCCCGCTGATTGCCGTGGGCAATGGAGGCGCTCAGGCGCTGCTGGAAGCGTATCGCGCCGGCTGCGATGATTATGTGGATCGCCGTCTCCCGCCGGCGGACATCGCCGCGCACGTGAGAAGTTTTCTGGTCAGCCGCCAGGACGGTTTCCAGCCCACGCAGATGCTTTCGACCGCGGAGACGGCGCTGAGCGGCAACCTTTCGCATCTCGATCTTCCGGGCGTGATGCAGATGCTCGGCCAGGCCCACCAAACCGGCGCGCTACATATCAACGCGGGGGACATTGACGGAATCATTTTCTTTGAAGGCGGAGAAATCTTTCACGCGGAATGCGGCCTGTACTTCGGGGACGAGGCGGTCACGCAGATTGTGAAGACCTGCCAAAGCGCCACGGCCGGCGTGTACAAATTCGTGTACGGAGCCACCGCCGCGCAGCGCACGGTGCTGCGGTCGGCCACCGACCTGCTCATCGATGCCATGCGCGAATTCGATGAAGACCAGCGCGAGGCGGAAGAGAGTCGCGTGGAAACCGATCACGCGGAGAAGGAGTCGTTATGAGCGATACCGGAACCCTTACGGCTGCTCGCGTTCCAACGGTCTATTTTATTGACGACAGCGCGACGATGCGCGAGGTGATCAAGATCGCTTTCCGCAAGGAAAATATCCACGTGGTCACCTGCCCGGATGCCGCGACCGCGATGGCGCAATTTGGAGAAATGGCGCCGGATGCCGTGATCACCGACGTGATCATGCCGGATAAGGACGGCTACGAGGTCTGCCAGTTCATCAAGCAGCACGAGAAGCTGGGCCGCACGCCCGTGATCCTGATGTCCGGAGTCGTGAACCGCGCCGTAGCCGAGAAAGCGATGGCGGTAAGAGCGGACGAGCTGATTCGCAAACCGTTTCAGCCGCAGGACTTGATCGCTCGCGTGAAAAATCTGCTGAACCCGAAATCCGCCGGTAACAGCGGCTCCGACGCTTCGGGAGACGATTCGGCGGAAGCGTCGCGCGCTTCTTCGCAGGCTTTGTCGGGTATGTTTTCCGCTGGCCCTGCGGCGGCGGCTCCGGCGAGTCCCGTGGCTCCGCCGAGCTTCGCCGCTCCTCGAGCGGCCAGCGCTCCCGTGGCGGCGGTAGCACCAAAGCCGATCGTGCCTGTGCCCGCTGCTCCACGCCCTGCGCCGGCCTCCTCCGCGCCCGTAGCAGCTCCCGCTTCAGCGGATGTACAGAAGCTGCGCAATGAAATCCGGCGGCTCGAGTTTTTCGTCAAGAAGCTGCAAGCTGAACTCGAGGCCGAGCACAAATATTGCGAGGCTCTCGAGGCTCATTTCAAGACGCTTCAGGAATCCGAATAAGCCGAAATTTTCCCGGCGCCACTTTGCCGACTCGTGGGCAGCGCTTTGTTGCTCCCGTGAAACCGGAATTTGCGGCGGGGCCCGCCATTTCGGCCCGTGAGTTAATCAAGCCCTTGCGAGTGCAGGAATTCCCGCGCCACGTCGCTTGCGTCGCGGCCCTCACCTGCCACCGCGTAATTCATCTTCTGCATCTGCGCGTCGGAAATCTTTCCTGCCAGCTCGGCGATGGCGGCGCGCAACTCCGGATGTCGCGCGAGAGTATCTTCCCGCACGATCGGCACGGCTTCATATGGCGGGAAGTAGTGCTTGTCGTCCGCCAGAATCACTAAATCGCGCGCAGCGAGCAAACCGTCCGTCGAGTTTCCGGCGACGAGGTCCACTTGTTTATCGAGCAGCGCGCGATAGAGCAGACCCAGATCCAGAATTCGCGGCTGCGCGGAGAATTTCAAACCGTAAGCGCGCGCGAGGCCGGGATACCCGTCCGGGCGCTCCATGAACTCGTAGCCAAAACCGGCGCGCCAGCCGCGCGTGTACGGCGCGGCGTCGGTGAGAGAGGCGAGATGCAGCCTGCGCGCGTCTTCTCCGCGCACGACGATTGCAAATGTATTGTTGAACCCGAGCGAAGGCAGCACATCCAGCGCGAATCTCTTCCTGTATTCCTCTTGCACCTTTTGAAACACGGCGGAAGGATCGGCCTCGATGGGATCGTGCAGGATCGCGGTCAATGCCGTGCCGGTGTATTCGACATAGGTGTCAATGCGGCCGGCGAGCAGCGCTTGTTGGCAGATGTAACTTCCGGCGAGATAGAAGCGGCGCTCGACGCGCAGGTGGGTGCGCGCCTCGAGGTGCTGCGCCAGAATTTCACCGAGGAGGGCCTGCTCGGGAAAATTCTTCGAGCCGACGACGATGGTGTTATCCCTGCGCGCGCTGCAGCCAATCAATAATGCCGCGAAGAGAAAGATGGCGGCGGCAGCGAGGCGCGCACGTGTGAAATTCATCGGGATGTCACCGCGCGGGCCGCAGGCGCCGTTCGAGCACGCTCAAGCAAAAATCGGCCAGCAGCGCGAGGGCCGCTGCGGGAATCGCGCCCGCGAGAATCAGTTGGTTATTCACCATGGCGAGGCCGCGAAATATGAATTCGCCCAGGCCGCCGGCGCCGACCGCTGCGGCTATCGTCGCGACGCCGATGGTCAGAACGGTTGCGACGCGGATTCCTGCGAGCACGGTTGAAAGCGAAAGCGGAAGCTCCACTTGAAACAGAATCTGGCGCGAGGTCATGCCCATGCCGCGCGCAGCCTCGCGGACGGCAGGATCCACTCCGGTGATTCCTGCGGCGGTGTTGCGAATGATGGGCAGTAACGCATAAAGCGTGAGCGCGGTGATGGCGATGCGGTCGGCGCGGTCACCGAGCCACGGAGTTGGAAGCAAGAAACCAAGGAGCGCGAGGCTCGGAATTGTTTCGGCGATGTTGGCGGCGCCGAGAATCGGCTTGGAAAGCCACGGCCGCCGCGCCACGAGAATGCCGAGTGGAACTCCGATGGCGATGGCCAGCAGCATCGTCGCGCCGACCAGCCAGACGTGCTCGAGCGTCGCCTGCAAAATTTCACCGGCGTGCTGCGAAAAGAATCCCATTCCGCTCATTGGCCCCTCTCGAATTCTTCCAAGGCGTGCAACTGCTCCACGTATGCGGCTGCGACCGGCTCGCTCGAATGCAGAAAATCCTTCGCCGAATAAAGTCCCTTGAGCGCTCCGCCTTCGACCAGGCCGATCCGCGTGCCGAGCAGCAGGGCCTCGCTCGTGTCGTGCGTGACGATGACGATGGTTTTCTTGAGGCGTTCCTGGAGCGCGAGGAATTCCCGGCGAATTTCCATGCGCGTGAGCGGGTCGAGGGCTCCGAACGGCTCGTCCATCAACAGAATGGGCGGATCGGCGGCAAGCGCCCGCGCGACGCCGATTCTCTGGCGCTGGCCGCCGGAAAGCTCGTGGGGATAGCGACCCAGAAATTGTCCGGAGTCGAGGCCGACCAGCGCCAGCAATTCCTGCGAACGTGAGCGAATGCGCTCCGCGGGCCAACCTTCGAGGCGCGGAACGAGAGAAATATTCTGTTCGACGGTGTAGTGGGGAAAAAGTCCGGTGTCCTGAATCACGTAACCAATGTGACGGCGCAGCGCGATGGGATCCCAATCCAGAGTGGACCGACCCTCGATAAGCACCTGGCCATCGGTGGGCTCGACGAGGCGGTTGATGAGCTTGAGCGCCGTGGTCTTTCCGGCGCCGCTGCGGCCCAGCAACACCAGGGTTTCACCACGACGCACCGTAAATCTGACGTCGTGCAGCAGGACCTGGCCGGAGGGCAGCCGGTAACCGGCGCCGCGAAATTCGATGATGGCTTCCGGGCCGGCGGACGCTTCGGTGGTCATGTGGAGGAATCCCTCTCCAGGAATCGGCGGATGTCGCGCAGAACGCGTGACAGCATAGCTTGTGTGAGCTTGCCGGTGAACGTATTTTGCTGGCTTGGGTGATACGAGACGAAGAGGCGCGGCAGGTCGCCGGCCAGCGCGTAATTTACTCCGTGGCCGAACGGGAACGCAGCGGCACTCTGAATCTCGCCGCGGCTCTTGAGCAGACCCAGGTAGGCGCGCATGGCGATTCCACCCAAAGCGAGGATGGCGCGCGGGCGGAGGATTTCGAGTTCGCGTTCGAAATACGGGCGGCAATTCGCGAGTTCGGATGGCAGCGGTTTGTTTGCCGGAGGAGCGCAGCGAAGCGTAGCCGCCATGTATGCGTTTCGAAGAGCGAGGCCATCGTCGCGGTGCGCCGAACGCGGCTGATTGGCGAAGCCGGCGCGATGCAAGGCCTCGTAGAGAAAATCGCCCGAGCGATCGCCGGTGAACATGCGTCCGGTGCGATTTGCTCCATGCGCCGCGGGCGCAAGCCCAAGAATCAGCAGCTTCGCACGGGGATCCCCAAAGCCCGGAACGGGCTTGCCCCAATATTCCCATTCGCGAAACGCGAAGCGTTTTTCGCGCGCGATTTTTTCGCGGTAGCGCACAAGGCGCGGGCACGCCCGGCACTGGACAATTTCCTCATTCAGCTGTTCGAGCGCGTTCAATATAGCCTCGCATAGCCGGAAAATGGGGCGCAAGCGCGCCTTGAAATGTGTGTCGAGTAATCTGTGCGCCCGTCGTTTGTTTTCAATGACTTAGCATGAAATCTACTCGGCATGGTGTGTCGAGTAATTGAGCGCGGATTGAGCATGAATTGTGCTCGCGACGGTGGCCGAAGGGCGGCTAGTGAATCCTGCGTCATCTTCGTCTTTCCCGCCATTCATTTGGCTCCTTTCGCCGGAAATTTTTCCGGAACCCGGACGTGCCGCCGCGGCTCTAATGTTTGTTAGCATCTGGCACGCCGCTAGGTTAGCATCCGGCGGGTGTAGCGCAAGGGTGAGCGCCTGTGGACTTTGGAGGATGCTCGCAGGCGGACGCAGAAAGCCTGCTGACTTGGGCTGCTCAGAGCCAGGAATGTTCGCCGGGCTACAAGACCCATCGGAATTCCACTAGGATGGCACTGGCCGAGGGCTGACGGAATTGAGAGCGAATTGAGGCGATGATTAACGGACGCGAAAAAATCGTGGTTGTGGAAGCGGATGCAGCCAGCCGCGATCTGCTGCTCGCGGCGATCCAGAGCGCAGGCTACGAGGTCGTCGCATTTGCGACGGCGCGCGAAGGGCTCGAGGCCGCGCGTCAGCCGGGCACGGACCTCCTGGTTTTGGACGCGGCGGTGGCCGATTCCAACGTATTCAGCGCCCACGAAATTGTTGCGACAATTCGCGGTTCCGCGGTGACGGAGGGAGTCCGCGTGATTGTGCTGACTCGCCCCGGAGCCGGCGAGCGCGCCGCGGGTCTCGACCTCGGCGCCGACGACGCGATTTCGCGGCCATGGGACGCGGCGGAGCTGCTTGCCAGGGTCCGGGCCCAATTGCGGGTGCGGCGCGTTGACCAGCAGCTTTTGGACAAGATGCACCTGGCCGAAGAAGGCCAACAGATCGCGCACACGGCTTTTGACGCGCTGGCGATCACGGAGAAAATGAGCAGCGACGCGGTGTCGCTGAACCGGCGCCTGAAAATGGGACTGGCCGGCGTGTTCGCGATCGCGGTGGTGATGGCCGGCACATATTTTCTTTTTGCCCGCAGCGCCCAAAAGGACTTGCGCAGCACGACCACCACAATCGCGCGACTGGAACGCGGGTTCGTGCACCAGCAGGATTTGATCGCCGAAGCGCGCAGATTGCGCGGAGCGCAGGGCGGGGCCGGTGCAGAGCCCGTCGGCAAGGATGAGCTGCAAAAGCAGGCGGCGGAGCTGCAGGCCAAAATGGCCGGCGCGGGTTCGGACGAAGGCGCAGCGCTGCGAAAGGAACTGGACGACACGAATGCGCGGCTGAAACGGATCGAACAGGAAGGCGATTCGGCTCAGAATCTGATTCGCGCGGATGTGAATAGCGTGTGTCTGCTGCACGTCGCGGTTGGGTTCCGCAATCAGCAGAGCGGGCAGCGGCTGCGCTATGCGGGGCTAAATCAGCAGGGCGAACCGATACAGGATAGCCAAGGCAATCCGGTCCTAACGCTTGAGGGCAGCGGACCCGAGGTTCGCGTGGACGTGTTCGGCACCGGATTTCCGGCGGGCCCCGAGGGCCGGATTGTCACGAACAGGCACGTCGCGCAACCCTGGTGGGACAACGACGAACTCAGCCAACTGACGAGCCAGGGATTCACGGCGGAGATAGCGTCCATACACGCCTATTTTCCGGGCGATCCGCGAGCATTCATCACGGAGATCGAGGAGATTTCGAAAGACGCCGACCTGGCCACGATGCGGATCAAGATGCAGGACCTGAAGCGCCCCGTCCTTACAATCGATTCCGGCAAGGGAGCAGCGGTGACGGGCGAGCCCGTCGTTTTGATGGGCTACGCGACGGGGCTTGCCGCAATCCTGGCGCGCACGGACGAGGATACGGCGCAACAGATCATGGCGCACGGCGGTACGGACGTCGCGCAGGTTCTGGACGAACTCGCCCGCCGCAATTTGATTCACCCGCTGATAACGCAGGGCCACATCGGAGATATTCTGCCGGACAAGATCGTGTTCGATGCGCAGACCACGTCCGGCGGCTCGGGCGGTCCGCTCTTCAACAAGGATGGAAAGGTAATCGGCGTCACGTTCGCGGTCCTCAAAGGTTTTGGGGGCTCGAATTTCGGAATTCCCATCCGATTTTCGGAGCCACTGCTCGCCTCCGCACCCGCTCACGCGTCAAATTGACACCCCGAAGCCGCACGGCTAGCATGGGATAGCAGGCATCTCCACGCATGGAAACCAGCTCAGGCGAGAAGACGATCCTCGACCGCATTGTCGAGGCGCGGCGCGAATCCATCGCGCACCGGAAACGTGTGTTGCCGGATGTGGCGCTGAAGATGGCGGTTGACAAGATCGAGCCGCCGCGGGATTTCGCGGGCGCGCTGGCGCGAGATGGATACAACGTGATCGCGGAGCTGAAGAAGGCTTCTCCTTCGCGGGGAGTCCTGCGCGAGGACTACGCGCCCGGGACGCTGGCGGCGAGTCTGGCGGGCGCGGGTGCGGCGGCGCTTTCCGTGCTGACCGAGGAGGAGTTTTTCTTGGGCTCGCTGGCCGACTTGAAAACGGCGAAGAAAGCCGCGGGGATTCCCATCCTGCGAAAGGACTTCATCGTTGACCCGTGGCAGGTGTGGGAAGCGCGCGCGGCGGGAGCCGATGCTTTTCTGCTGATCGCGGCGATTTTGAATGATGGGACGCTGCGCGAACTTCTCGAACTCGGGCGCTCGCTGAAAATGGAGCCGCTGGTCGAGGTGCATTCGCGCGAAGAGCTCGTCCGCGCCATCGCGGCCGGGGCGCGTATCATCGGCGTAAATAATCGCGACTTGCGCGATTTCAAGGTGCGCATCGAGACGTCGCTGGAGTTGATTGAGAATGTGCCCGATGAATGCATCGCCGTGAGCGAGTCCGGATTGCGCACGCACGAGGATCTAGCTCGGCTGCGGAGCGCCGGATTTGACGCGTTCCTGGTGGGCGAGCATCTGATGAAGGATGCGGACCCGGCGGTGCCTTTAAGGGCGCTTATTGGTAGATAGTTGTTACAGCCGTGCCCTTCGGACGGCCGGACAACTTGCTGCGAGAGAAACGGCGCATAGGAACGCGCTTCGCGCGATTGATCGTTATGTCGGAGCTAAAGCTCCGACCCCCCTAAACGGCGACGGGACGGAACGGCTGCCCTTCGGCTCTGCTCGGGGTAAAAAGGCGTGCTCTGACGGTACGGCGATGACGATGGTTAAAGTCAAAATTTGCGGGATCACGAATTGGGCGGACGCTAGGCGGGCGGTGGAAGACGGCGCCGATTTGCTGGGGTTCAATTTCTACAAAGGCAGCCCGCGCTACGTCACTCCCGGTAAGGCGCGGCGGATGGTGCGGCGGCTGCCGAAGGGCATTTCCGCGGTGGGGATTTTCGTGAACGAATCGGAACTGAAGATGCTTGAAATTGCACGGACGGTGGGGCTCGATCAACTTCAACTGAGCGGAGAAGAATCGCCTGCGATGATCGCGCGGCTAGGGCGCTCGGTGCGCGTGATCAAGGCAGTGCGGGTCCGAAAGCCGTTTCGCGAGGCTCAACTCGCCGCGTTCAAGCGTGCGAGTGCAATTTTGCTCGACGGCTTTGATCGCAGCGCGCGCGGAGGCACAGGCAAAACGTTTGATTGGCAGATCGCGCGGCGAGCGAAGCGTCACGGGCGCATTTTTCTGGCGGGAGGATTGACGCCGGAGAATGTGGGCGAGGCGATCCGCGCGGCGAGGCCATACGCCGTGGATGTTTGCAGCGGAGTGGAAGCCAGGCCGGGGAAAAAGGATCCGGCGCGGATGAGGAGCCTGATCCGCGCGGCGAAGGCGACTCAAAAGAAGGCGACGCGATGAGTTACACGGCAAACGTGGTGCGAGAGCGCGGCCGCTATGGGCCGTACGGTGGCCGCTATGTGCCGGAGACGCTGATGGCGCCGCTGGAAGAACTCGAGCGGGTGTACGCGGAGGCTCGCGCGGATCGCGGTTTTCAAGCTGAGCTGGATTCGCTGCTGCACAATTTCGCGGGGCGTCCCACGCCGCTTCAGTTTGCCTCGCGGCTCACCGAGCATTTGGGCGGCGCGCGCATTTATCTGAAGCGCGAGGACCTGCTGCACACCGGAGCGCACAAGATCAACAATTGCCTCGGGCAGGGCCTGCTTGCCGTGCGCATGGGAAAGAAGCGCGTGATTGCGGAGACGGGCGCGGGGCAGCACGGCGTCGCGACCGCGACGGTTGCGGCGCGGCTCGGGCTGACGTGCACGGTGTACATGGGCACCGAGGACATGGAGCGGCAGCGGCTCAATGTGAATCGCATGCGCCTGCTGGGCGCGGAGGTGATCGGCGTTGACGCGGGCAGCAAGACGCTGAAGGACGCCATCAACGAAGCGATGCGCGATTGGGTAACCAACGTGCGGACTTCGCACTACTTGCTCGGGTCGGTGCTGGGCGCGCACCCCTATCCGATGATCGTGCGCGATTTCCAGAAAATTATCGGCGAAGAGGCGCGCGAGCAGATTCAGCGCGCGGAAAAGCGGCTGCCGGATCATTTATTTGCATGCGTGGGCGGCGGCTCGAATGCCATCGGCCTCTTCCATGCTTTCCTGGGAGACTCGAGCGTGAAGATGGTGGGCGTCGAGGCGGGCGGCCGAGGAAAATCTCTCGGCGAACACGCGGCGCGGCTTGCGGCGGCCGAAGGATTTGTGGGTGCGCGGCCGGGCGTACTGCAGGGAACATACACGTTCGTGCTGCAATCCGCGAACGGACAAATTGCCACAACGCACTCGGTCTCGGCGGGACTCGATTACGCGGCGGTCGGTCCGGAGCACGCGTGGCTCGCGGAACAGGGCCGCGCCGAGTACACGGCGGTGATGGACGATGAAGCCATCGCGGCCGCGAAGATGCTGGCGCGGACCGAGGGAATTATTCCGGCGCTTGAATCCGCGCACGCGGTCGCGGAACTGGCGCGGCGCGCGCCGAAAATGAAGAAGGATGAGATCGTCATATTGAATGTTTCCGGCCGCGGCGACAAGGACATGGAAACTCTTTCCCGCTATGTCTGACGCAGCCATTCCCAAGCCAACTTCTGGAACGCAAACGTTCGCCGGAAAAACCGGAGGGCGCATCGGGCGGCGTTTTCGCGAGCTTTCCGAGGCCGGTGAGCTGGGCCTGATCGCGTATATCACCGCGGGCGACCCATCGCTCGATGCGACCGGGAAAATTGTGCTGGCCGCGGCCGAGGCCGGCGCGGACGTGATCGAGCTGGGCGTGCCGTTCAGCGACCCGGTGGCCGACGGGCCGACGATTCAACGCGCGAGCGAACGCGCCGTGCGCGGCGGAACCACGCTCGCGGGCGTAATCGAGCTAGTGCGCAGTCTCCGCATGCACACGCAAGTTCCGCTGGTGCTCTTCAGCTACTTCAATCCGATTCTGCAAATGGGCATCGAGAAGTTCGCCGAAACGGCCAGCGCGGCGGGGGCGGACGGTGTCCTGGCGACGGATTTGACGCCGGAGGAAGCGGACGAGTACCGCACGGCGCTACACGCGCGCGATCTGGACACGATTTTTCTCGTGGCGCCGACATCAACCGATACCCGTCTGGCCCTGATCGCGGAGTGCTCGACCGGGTTCCTTTATTTGATTTCGCGCACGGGAGTGACGGGCGAGCGTGCCTCACTGCCCGAGGATCTTCCGGCGCTGGCGCGGCGCGTGCGGCGCTTCACGAAGCTACCGCTGGCGGTTGGCTTCGGGATTTCGTCGCCCGAACACGTGTCAGTGCTAGGAGGTATCGCTGATGCGGCGGTTGTCGGATCGGCCCTGGTGGCCGAAATCGAGAAAGCCGCGACAGTCAATGCGGCCGCGGGCGCGGTGGCCGATCGAATCCGCGCACTCAAGCGCGCCGCGCGCGAGGGAATCAGCAAGCGTAGCGCGTAGCGCACGCGGGCGCCGCAGCTTGTCCGCTAAATTGTAGTAAACTCCGGGTTTCCGCGGACGCATTGGGAGGGGGCAGGCATCGATGGACAAGCGCGTAGCGAACGCCGAGGCGGTTATCGGCCGAGTGAAGGACGGCGCGACGATCCTGATGGGCGCGTTTGGCACCTGCGGCGTCCCGGAAAACTTGATCAACGCGCTGATCCGGCAGGGCACAAAAAATCTGACCGTGGCGTCGAACAATCCGGGCACGGACGGTTTCGGCATCGGATCGCTGATCGAAAACCGGCAGGTAAAAAAGCTGATCGCCAGCTACGTCGGCAGCAATAAATTCTTCGAGAAGCTCGCGCTGAACAACGAGATCGAGATGGAGCTGAATCCCCAGGGCACGCTCGCCGAGCGGATGCGCGCGGCGGGCGCCGGAATACCGGCGTTCTTCACGCCCACCGGCTACGGCACGATGGTCGCCGAAGGCAAGGAAGTCCGCGAATTCAACGGCCGACCGCACATCCTGGTCCCGGCGCTGCGAGGCGATTTCGCTTTCGTGAAGGCGTGGAAAGGCGATCGTTGGGGGAATCTGGTTTACCGGAAGACGGCGCGCAATTTCAACCCGGTGGTGGCCACGGCCGCGGACTACGTGATGGCCGAGGTCGAGGAATTGGTTGAGCTGGGGCAGCTGAATCCGGATGGCGTTCACACGCCGGGAATTTTCGTGGATGCGATTTTCCAGGGTACGAAGTACCTGAAACCCGTGGAGCCCGGCCCGAAGAGAAAGCGGGGGGCGTAATGCCGCCTGAAATGGACAAGCGGGAATTCATCGCGCGGCGCGTGGCGCAGGAAATGCGCGACGGCTACTACGTCAACCTGGGCATTGGAATCCCCACGCTGGTTCCGAATTATCTTCCGGAAGGCGTCGAGGTAATCATGCAATCCGAAAACGGCATGCTCGGCATCGGGCCATATCCTTACGAAGGCGAAGATGACCCGGACCTGATCAACGCTGGCAAGGAGCCGGTGACGGAAATACCGGGCTGCTGCTATTTTTCGAGTTCCGATTCGTTCGCGATGATCCGCGGCGGGCACATTGACGTGAGCGTGCTGGGCGCGCTGCAGGTGGACGAAAAGGGCACGCTCGCGAACTGGGCCGTCCCGGGGAAAATGCTGAAGGGTATGGGCGGCGCGATGGATCTGGTGGCGGGCACGAAGCGCGTGATCATCGCGATGGAGCACGCGACCAAGGACGGCGGGCCGAAAATCATGAAGACCTGCACGCTGCCGCTGACGGGCGTCGAGGTGGTGGACCTGATCGTGACGGACATGGCGGTGATCGAAGTAACGCCGAAGGGACTGGTGCTGCGAGAAGTGGCGCCGGGCGTGACGCCGGAAGCGGTACAAAAGGTGACGGAGCCCACGCTGTTGCGTGCGCCCGATCTGAAGATCATCTCGGTCTGATTCCGGCACCAGGAAATTTACCAGGAGAACCGATGCAGCCGCATTCGATTGTAGTTGTGAGCTTGCACAGCCCGAAGGAAAGGCTCTGGGGCGAATTAATCGACATATCGCACGCCGGAGTGACGATGCGGGGCATCGATCTGGGATCGTTCGACGATTTCATCATCCAGGTGTTGCATCCGGAAGGCGACCGCATCGGATTGCCGACGCTGTTTTTTCCCATGGTGCGGATCGAGCGGATTGCGCTGGATGAAGCGCGCGGCTCGATTCCTTCGATGGCCGAGGTGTTCGAGAAGAAGGTGGGCCGCTCACTGGGGGAGTATCTCGCGCAGTTCATCTGATGTAGCGCTCCCGGTAGTTCGCGCGAGGAAGCCGGATCAAGAATGAACAACCGCATCTTTACGGTTCCGAATGAGCTGACGTTTCTGCGTCTGGCGTTCCTGCCACTCTTCATCATTGCGATCAAGTATGACCGCTACTTTGTGGCTCTCGGGATTCTCGTCGCAGGGGGATTGAGCGACGCGCTCGACGGCTGGCTGGCGCGCTCACTGAATCAGAAAACGGCGCTGGGCGCATACCTCGATCCGATTGCGGACAAGCTGCTGATGTCGTCGTCGTATTTCGTGCTGGCGCTCAAGGATAAGATCGGCTGGTGGCTGGCGATTCTGGTTCTCGGCCGCGACGTGCTGCTGCTGGTGGCCTGCGCCGTGATTCTGCTGACGATCGGCTACCGGCCGTTTCCGCCGAGCATCTGGGGAAAACTCACGACCTTCTTCGAGATTCTGCTGATCGTGATGGTACTGGTGGTGGCTGCGTGGGGCCGGCAGGACCTGTTACTTGCGCGGGAGATTTGCAGTTACTGCGTCGCGGCTCTGGTGGTTACTTCAGGGTTGAATTACAGCATCGTGGTGTCGCGGCAACTGAATGCCGGGCAGTAGCGTGCCGAATCAAAGTCCCGCGAATTCTCCGCCTGCTTAGCTTACGCGGAAATTTCCCACGATCATGAACGCGAAACTGATCGCGACAATCAGCGCCGCAGCCCAGCCGAGCGCGTACGACAATTTCCGCTCTTCAGGCGTGGCCGGCGGCCGGTCAGTCAATAACTTGCCAAGGATGAACCCGGTCGCGAGCCCTCCGCCGTGCGCCCAATTGTCCACCCCTTGTAGTAGGAACCCGATGACCGCGATGTAAATTATGAAATAAATGAGCCGACTTCTGAGTATCTGCATGCCGGCACTTCGCCGGCCGGTCGTTACGGCGAGGAGCACGCCGACCAAGCCCATAAGCGCTCCGGATCCGCCGATGCTGAAATGGCCTACCATGCTGCTGGCCACATATCCGCCGATGCCCGTCACCACGTAAATAAATAGATAGCGCGCCGAGCCGTACAGCTCTTCGACCTGCGGGCCGACATCCATCAGGAACCACATGTTGAACGCGATGTGGAGAATGCTGCCGTGGAGGAACACGGCGGTCACAAATCGCCACGGCTGAGCCAAATCGTACGGCAGTGGCAGCGACGCCCCCAGGCGCTGGAGAACGCCGCCGCTGATTCCGCCGAAATTGAAGAGACTAGAGAGCCCGCCGCCCGGCATCTGAAACCCACTCTCGCGCATTGTCGCGAGCAAGCTCACGACGAACATCAGGCAGCTGATTGTGAGGATTCCGTACGTGGCCGGGGACGTCGCTGGCATCCAGCGGCCGAGCGAGCGGCTGGCCGCGGCGAGCGAAAAATTCATGTTCGCGCCGCACTGGTGGCATCGTGTGGCGCCCGCACCCACAAGAGTACGGCAAGCCGGGCAGAGCTGAGGGCGCGGCTGTTCGCTTTGGCCGCCAAACATTCCGCTCATTTTCTTGCGGAGCTGATCGAATTTCCAACGCATTTGCGGCGACAGGGCCAATAGGGTTCCTTGCGGGAATGTGAGAGCGTTCCTATAATACCCAAGTTGAGTGCAAACGAGTGAATCAGGAAGCCGCGTGAAGACCTCCGTTTGGCCGGCGGAGTGCCAGCTAAATTCCAAGTGGGCTTTCAGCCGAGCCCGCGGCGCGTTTCCCGCGCGGCTGGCGGTTGTGCTGGTCTGCGTGTTGATGATTTCCGCAGGCTGCGCGCACCGCACGGCTACTTCGCGGCCCCCGGTGCAGGCCCCGCCCGCACAATCCGTTCCAGGCGCGGAGGCGCCTTCGCCACCCTCGGGCGCGCCGCCCGCGGTCGAACGCCAACCCGCGATTCCGGGCCAGTACGTGGAGGAGGGCGTGGCATCGTGGTACGGCGATCCGTTCAATGGACGCCACACGTCGAACGGCGAAGTCTACGACATGCACCAGTTCACTGCGGCGCACCGCACGCTGCCGTTTGGCGCGATCGTGCGCGTGACCAACATGCGTAACGGAAAGCAGACCGAGGTGCGCATCACGGACCGCGGTCCATTTGTGGCGAATCGCGTGATTGATCTTTCGCTGTCGGCCGCGCAGGCGATTGACATGATTGGAACCGGCACGGCCCCGGTGCGGCTCGAGATTCTCGGCGGACCGAATCCACAGGCGGGATTCTTCGGCGTGCAAGTGGGCGCGTTCCAATCGCAGGAGAACGCCGAAAAATTCCGAGCGCAGCTTGCTCCGCGATACTCCCCGGTAAGTGTTGCGACGTTCGATTCGCCGAATGGAATGTTCTACCGCGTGCGCGTGGGCCGATTGCCATCCGAGGATGCGGCGCAACAGCTCGCCAATCAGTTGCGCTCCGGCGGGCAAGTGACTACCTTCGTCGTGCGCCTCGACGACTAATGTCCCAGCCGACGACAAACAATGACAATCGCGCCTGATCGCCGCATTGCCGCGCTTTTGGAGCGGCGCCGGCATGTGCTGGCCGTTGCTTGCATCGCCGCGTGCATCTCGGCGAGCCCGCTGTCCGGTATCGCCGTGGCGCGGGAGCCTGCGCGGCTTGCGCAAGCCCAGCCAAATCCCTACACAACCTGGACTGTCACGATCGTGCTTCCCCCGAGACTAATGGCCGGGCATCCGGCGACGCTTGCGGTCCTCGGCGTGGACGGGAAGCTGGCCGTGGGCGTGATGGTGACGCTTGGCGACGGCCAGACGCTGACGACCGATCGCACCGGACGCGCCGTCTTTACCGTGCCCGCGTCAGGCGACTACTTGCTGGTAAAAGGCTCGGGCGCGTCCGTCGCGGCGCTGATTGATCCCGCCGCCGGAGCGAGCGAGCCGACGAAAACCACCCTACCTTCGATTGTTTCCACGCGCGATGGTTTCTGGATTTGCAGCGCCGGGCTTCGCGGCGATGCTGGTGCGGATAGCGTGCATATCAATGATGAGCCCGCTCTGGTGCTCGCGGCTTCACCCGAATGCCTTGTCGCGCTTCCGAGCCAGAAGGCGACGCCGGGTCCGGCGAAGATTTTAGTGGAGTCTCCCGGAACGCAGGCGACAGCGAGCACGACTCTTGTAGCGCTCGATTTCGACGCGCCGCAGCCGGCGCTGATGCCGGAGAAGAAATCGCGGCTGGATGTGCGCGTGCGCGGATCGGACCAAAAACTGGGGATTGTGGTGAAGAATGAAACACCCGGCGTGCTTCGATTCGTGCGTGGCGACACGCAGGAGTTGCTGACCAGCGGCGGCCCCCAAAACGACGCCTCGCTCGAAGTGCAGGCGATCCGCGCCGGAGATTATTCCTTCCGGGCGGCCTTGCTTCCCGAGCCGGACACGGCTATCGCGCAACGATATTTGCTGGCCGCGGCGCCTTTGGCGTCGAAGGAATTGCAGAGCGGCATCAAGGGATTTGCCGGGCGGCTGGCGCGCCACCCTGGCGATTCGCAAGCGGTGCGCGCCGAAGTGGGCGGGATCCTGACACGAACAATTGCCGGAGATTTTCGCACGCTGCTGAACGCCGCGTGGGAAGCGCTCTAGCCGGCGTTTATTCGCTCGAGCCGCTCTCGAGCGACTTGGGGCTGCCTTCAGGGAGCGCGCCCTGCGACATCTGATCGAGAGAATTCCGCGCGCGGGTGAGCTTGCTATCGGCGTCTTCGTAGCTTTGCTGCGCGTGGCGAAGATGCGTACCGAGCTTTTCATAGATGTCGGTGAAGGATTCGACCTGTTTCGTGACTCCCGCCAGGCTCGCGAGCAAGTGCCGCGCGTTTTCTTCGATCTTCTGGCCTTGCAAGCTGACAGCGACCGCTCCCAGAAACGCAAAAAAACTATTGGGCGAGACCGGAAACACGCGCTTCGCGCGGCAATATTCCTCAAGACGGCCGTGTTTTGAATCCTCGGTCATGAGCAGTTCGTAATAGACGCTTTCGGAAGGCACGAACATCAGCGCGTAATCGAAAGTGTGCTCGTCCGGCAGAATGTATTTCTCCGCGATGGAATCCGCGTGCTTGCGGACAGCCAGCGAAAAATCGCGCCGGGCGTCGTTGCCTTCTTCGGTGAGGCGCCGATAAGCCTCCAGTGGAAACTTGGAATCAATCGAGAGCAGGCGCTCTCCGGTTCGCACGATGGCGTCCACAATTGCGCCCGTGGAAGCAAAACGATATTGCGTCGCATAGGCGGCCTGGGGCAGCGCATCGGCGAGCAGACCCTCCAGCGCAATCTCGCCGAGCGACCCGCGCGTTTTGGCTCCGCCGAGAACAGATTGAAGCGTTTGCGTGGCCTTCGAGAGATCCTGGCTGGTCTGTTGCATCTCGCCCACCTTTTGACTCATCTGGACGAGCGCGTCGGTCGAGGATTTTAATTGCTTGGCGACGTCCCGTTGCGCTTCCGCATTGAGCTGGCCCGTGGAGGCGACGCCGGTCATCAATTCCTGGCGGACCTGCCCGAGTTGCTGCGTTACACCCTGCATCAGGTGATTGAGCTGGCCGGCAACCGCCTGGAGCTGGGCCGCGAGAGAGCTCTGCATTTCTTGCCGCACGGCGGTCAATTGCGTTTCCGAACGCCGGCTCGCCGCGCGCAGCATCAGCGCCACGACCACGATTCCAAGTATCCCCGCCGCAAGCCAGACCACGGGACTCATTAACATTCGCTTCAGAAGCCTTTCGTTTTTGTGCGACAGCTCCAAACACTCTAGCGCGAACAGCGCTCGCGGAGAAGCCGTTCGATGATGGGGAGTCGCACGGGCTGCGTGGCGGATATTCGCGCGGCGAGACCGGCCATTGCGTGCTGAAACCGCACCGCGGTTTCGTTATACTGTGCGTCCGAGGCGCGGTACCCAAGTGGGAAGGGAGAGGTCTGCAAAACCTTCATTCGTGGGTTCGATTCCCACCCGCGCCTCCATAAAAAACACCAGTAATTGCACGATTTTTTATTTTTTGTCGTACGTTTGTCGTGTGGTGGGTTTTCATCCTTCCCCACCGAACATGCACTTAGCCCTTCTTCGCGTTCTGCAATTCAAGCAGCCATCCGTTCGCGCCTTGCACAGCAGCGTCCAACGCAACCTGCCGCGATTTCACCCACGGATTGTAGTGACGCTCGGTAATCTTGATGGATGTATGGCCGAGCAACCGAGAGACGGTTTCAATCGAATTGCCATTTTCCAGCAACGCCACGGCGAAAGTATCGCGGAAGCGGTGTGTATGGCCGTTGACGATCTTGGCATCGGTGAACACGTCGGAAATTCGCTTCCGCCAGAGGCTAGCAGCGGCTGGTCCGGTCGATTCCCCGGTCCAGAAAAAGTAGTCTTTGTTGCGGTTCAGGGGCACCACGGATCGGAGGGCATCCGCTATAGTTTTGTCCAAAAGGATTGAAATGAATTCGCCCGTTTTGGTCTGGTAGAGGCTCAAACGATTGTCATCCAGACTGCTGACCGCGAGTTTCGTCACATCGGAAATACGCAAACCAGACGACCGCATAACCGCGATGAACGTGTGGACCCGTGGGTCTGATTGCGCCGCTTCCATAATCTTGCCCATTTCCGCAGTCGTGAAGGGCAGCGTGGGATTCGCCTTGATCTTAGGAGGCTTCAGGCTGAGTGCGGGATTTTTGGTGAGCCATTCACGCTCGGTCGCAAACTTCATGATGCCGCGAAGTCGTTCCAACTTCTTGGATGTCGAGAGCGCACCATCGTTCCACGACAAACGAAAACCGGTCGTGGTCTCCAAATCGAATTCGTCCACAAAACGGATTCCCTTGTCTTGGCAATAGGCCACGAGCTGCTTGAACAGGTGCCGATACTTGCGGAGCGTTTCGGACGACAGATTATTGCTGATCGCCAAAGCCAAGAACGAATCCTTCCATTGTCCTATCGTCGTGCGCGTCGTGACCTTGGGTGCCTTGCCATTTGTCTCCCACTGCTTGAGGATGTCCGAAGCCACGGCCCAATCGCGGGTGGTCTTGCCGCCAGTCAAAGACTTCAAGCTTTTCTCGACGTAGTGCCCATCGGGGGCCATGCCACGCACCCAAATCGGGCAGGGATGACGTTTGTTGGTACACGCCACGGAATCCTTGGATTTGCAGATAACTGGATTGTGTCGGCGGTAAAGGTTCACGACGACATCCTCCGCTGTACTCGGGCCGCGACGGGCTCGGGTATGCGAATTGATGTGTAAGGCCGCTTGCCGCGTTTTGCGGGACTCTGGACTTTGAGCACGCCGGGTTCATCCTCGAACAACTCCCGGATTTTGTCGGTGCTGAATCCCCACAGTGCCGCAAGTTCTTTCACCGTGTAATTCTGGCCCGCTACGTGAGCGGATTCGATCTTGACTCGTTGAGCCGCCGTGCGCTCGACCATCGAGCCTAACTTCTCTA